>Ga0214471_10004281_pt1 | contig 11028 bp, 9 predicted proteins | sample RVTome_5_FD_207665 | JGI IMG/M metagenome (GOLD analysis project Ga0214471, IMG submission 207665) | Soil microbial communities from uranium-contaminated site in the Upper Colorado River Basin, Wyoming, United States - RVT142D155 | ecosystem: Environmental > Terrestrial > Soil > Contaminated >... | reverse complement strand
GGGTGCGACCTCGGCGGACCAGGCCGCGCTGGACCTCCATGGTGGCGTCTTCGCCACCCCACCCTACGAGGTCGACCTGCGGCCGGTGCTCCGCGTCGACGGAACGGAGGTGGCATTGGGTGAGGAGGTCGGCAGCGCGGAGGACGTAGAGCTTCTGGCGACGCTTTCGGCGCCTCAGGGATCTCCCACGGTCGCGCGTTTCGAGATGCTCGCGGGCGAGCACGCGGTCTTCACCGTCGACTTCGGGCAGGTCCCCCAGGAGACGGTCGACCGCTACACCGTTGGGCGCGATGCCGCCACCGATCCGGACGACGAGGAGGCATGGGCGCTCGCGCTTGCCGGAGCCGTCTACCTGCGGTCCCTGAGCCGTGACCTCGAACATCTTTCAGCCCTGCGGTATCGGCGCCCCGTGCAGCTCGGCAACGTCGTCCTGGCGGTGCAGCGGGGGGCTGTGTCCCGCTCGCCGGATGGCACGCCGCTGACCTTCAGCGCGGCGCCGCCGAGCCTCGACCTGGGCGCGATGGTGCTGGGGCTGTTCCCGGCAGACGGCGTCGCCGGCCTGGCGTCGACTTCGGTATCGACTGTCGAGCTCCTGGGCTCCCAGAGCTCCGCCCGCGAAGGGGAGTCGTTGGCGCAGGCGCTCGGCGGCGCGCACCTGACGGCGGTGGGCTTCCTGACCCGGGCCGTGCGCGAAGGACAGACGCTGACGCGGGTGGATGCGACCAACGTCGAGCCGGCGCTGGCAGCGTCCGAGCTGAGCTCGGACGCCGAGGCGAGCGTCCGTGCTGGCGTCGACCGGGGGCTGATCGCCTGGATCTCGCAGACCCAGCTTCCGGTCGACACCTGGGACACGACGGGCTACGTCCTGGAGGATCCGTCGACCGGCGCCGGGGGTTACTTCGTGACCTTCGAGCGCTTGGTCCCGCAGACCAAAAGCGCGGTGACCTTCCACTCCCCACAGGATCTCGACGTCGTGACCGCGCCGACCGACATCGTCGCCACCATCGACGCTGATGGGCTCGAGTCGTGGACCCTCTCGACCCGGCCGGTCGGCGGCGAAGTCGCCTCGGTGATCGCCACCGGAACCGGGCCGGTGGAAAACACCCTGCTCGGCCTGTTCGATCCCACGCTCTTGCTTAACGGTCTTCACGACTTGGTGCTCACAGGTCGCGGCGCTGGAGGTCTGACGGTGACCGGGCGAATTACGGTCTCGGTCGAAGGCAATATGAAGGTCGGCCATTTCACGCTGACCTACCTCGACGTGGCAGTGCCGCTGTCGGGACTCGACATCGAGGTCCTCCGAACCTATGACAGCCGTGACAAAAGCCAGGGCGACTTCGGCGTCGGTTGGACTCTCGAAATCCGCCAGGGTTCCTATCGCAACAACCGCCCGCCAGGCGATGGCTGGCAGGTGCAGGAGGGTTTCTTGCCGTGTGATTCGTCGAACGAGACCAAGTCCCACGTCACGACGGTGCGGCTCTCGGACCTAGAGGTTTATCGTTTCCGTCCGAGCCTGGTGAGACTGGCGCCATCGTTCGGGGGCTGTTTCGGTCGAGTCGACTTCGAGTTCGTCGACGGCAGTGTCGCGGGAGCACAGCTCGAAGTGGTCGGCAACGGCGAGGTATTCTGGGCCAACGGCAGCGATTATTTGATCGACGTGGATTCTCTCGAGGTCTTCGTGCCGGAGTCGGTGCGCTTGCGCACTCGCGATGGCCGGATCTTCACCTTCCACATCGAAGCCGGCGTCACCGCGCTCGAAGATCGGAATGGCAATTCCTTGAGCATCGACCCGAGCGGTATCACGCATTCCAACGGCTTCGAGATCGAGTTCGAGCGCGATTCCATGGACCGGATCGCCAGGATCATCGACACGCGTGGAGGTGAAATCATCTACACGTACGACCAGGCCGGCGACCTGACCGTGTCCACCAACCAGGAGCTCAACAGTACGCGCTTCAACTACGATGAGGACCATCGGCTGGTTGAGATCGTGGATCCCCGCGGCATCGTCCCGGTGCGGAACGAGTACGACGACGACGGACGCCTGATCAGCACCACCGACGCCTTCGGCAAGGTGATTACGTTGGCGCACGACCTCGGCGGCCGGCAGGAGGTGATCACCGACCGTCTCGGTCACGCGCGGGTGCTGGAGTACGACGCTCGCGGCAACGTCGTTCGCGAGACGGATCGGCTCGGCCGGGTGTCGTCGCGGGCGTTCGATGCTCGAGACAACCTGCTCTCCGAAACCGATCCGCTCGGGCGAGCCACCACCATGTCTTACGACGGGAATGGGGATCTGGTCAGTATCGTCGATTCGCTGGGGAACACGATCGGGATTGACTACGACTCCCGCGGGAACCTGTTGCGGCTGGTGGACCCTCGGGGGGGAGTCGAGCTCTTCGCCTATGACGCCCAGGGCAACCTGTCCTCCCGCACCGACGCGGCGGGCAATACGATCGATTTCACCTACGACACGCGCGGCCAATTGCAGTCGGCCATCGACGCGCTGGGTCATGTTACGACCATGACCTACAATGCCGCCGGCCACTTGACCCGCACGGTCGACGCCGCCGGCGCGGAAAGCACCTTCGACCTCGACTCCGCCGGTAACCCGGTGCGGAGGACCACCACTCGCACGACGCCCTCCGGCGTCGTCTCGGAGGTCACAGAGTTCGTCCACGATGGGCTGGGACGGCTGACCGAGCGGCGGCGTCCAGACGGCAGCGTCGAGAGGCTGATCTATGGTGGATTTGATCAGGTCGAAGCGATCATTGACCCTCTGGGCCGGCGAACCGACTTCAGTTACGACGAACTGGGTCGATTGTCCACCGTCTCGTTCCCGGACGGAACCAGCGAAGGGCGCATCTACGACGAGGAAGGCCGGCTGATCACTTTCAGCGATCGGGCGGGGCGCACGTCGAGCTTCCAATACGACGCCGAGGGCCAGTTGATCGGCACCACCTTTGCGGACGGCACCTCCTTGGCCTGGGCTTTCGACGCCGGGGGGCAGTTGGTCAGCGCGACGAACGCGCGGGGCGGCACGACGGCGTTCGCTTACGACGCTGCCGGCCGGCGGATCGGCGTTACCGACGCGCTCGGCAACACCGCGCACTTCGAATACGATGCGAGCGGCAACCCGATCCGTGTCGTCGACCCGCAAGGCAACGCCACCGCCCTGGCCTACGACGCCGTTGGGCGCCTGACCGCCACCACGCTCCCTGATGGCAGCACGCCAGAGCGCGATTACGACGTGCTCGGCCGACTCGAATCAGAGACCGCCCCGGACGGCGCCGTGACACGCTACAGCTACGATGCTATGGGTCGGCTCCTGTCGGTGACCGACGCATTGGGCGGTGTCACCACCATGACCTACGACGAGCACGGCAATCGTGTCGCTTTGACCGATGCCAACGGCCAGGTGACTCGGTTCGAGTACGATGCCCTCGGCAGGTTGATTCGACGAGTGTTGCCCGATGGTGCCTCGGAATTGTTCTTCTACGATGCCAAAGGCAACCGTACCCATGGCACCGACGTCCTGGGTCGCACGACCGCGTGGCGCTACGACACCAACGATCGTGTGGTCGAGAAGGTGCTGGCCGGCGGCGAGAGCGTGACCTACGCCTATGCGGCGACTGGGCGTCTGGCCGCGGTCACGGACGCACGCGGTTCGACTTTCTACGCTTACGACGCCCGCGATCGGCTGGTCGAAATGACAACCGCCGATGGGCGCCGGCTCACCTATGCCTATGACCCCGACGGCAACCGGACATTGCTGACTGCGTTCGTCGGCGCCTCCGTCCAGGAGACCCGCTACGGCTACGACCTCGCAGGGCGGCTGACCACGGTAGTCGACCCCGCTGGCGGCAGCTACGCTTATACCTACGATCAGAACGGCGACCCCCAGTCGCTGACCTACCCGAACGGGGTGACCACCAGCTATGCTTTCGATGCGCTCGATCGGCTGATGGGCCTGACGGTGACGGCGCCGGGCGGTGGCCTCCTTCATTCCGAGTCCTATACGCGTAACACGGTGGGCAGCATAACCAGCATCGCCGAGCACGACGGCACCGTCCGCGAATACGACTACGACGGCTTGCAGCGCCTGGTCGGGGAGACGGTCGGCGATGGCACCTCGACTCAGCGCGCCCATCAGCTCGTCTACGACGCGGTCGGCAATCGCCTTCAGGAGATCCGTACCGACTCGGGCGGCACCACGACCACCCTCTTCAGCTATGACAACCGCGATCGGTTGTTGACCGCTGGGACGACGACTTATGAGTGGGATGGCGAGGGCAATTTGCTCGCACGCGACGATGGCACACGGGTGGAGTTTGCCTGGGATGCCGAGAACCACCTGGTGGCAGGAAGCGTCGCTGGCGGCGTGGTAAAGTCGTTTACCTATGATGGTCAAGGAGATCGGATCGCCATCTCCACCAGCGACGCCAGCGAAGCGGCCGAGCGCTACCTCTTGGTCGATTCCTCGCAGTCGCTCAGCCACGCAGTGGTGGAAAGCGACGAGGCGCAGGTTCCACAGACCACACGGGTGCGGGGTGTCGGCCTCCTGGCTGCCCTCCGCACCGGGGGTGCGGAGTACCAGCATGCCGATGGTCTGGGCACGATTCGGCTCGCCACCGACGCCGCCGGCTCGGTTGTGAGCCGACACTCCTATTTCGCCTTCGGCGAACCCACCGCGCCCCCGGGTCCCGCCGACAGCTACCTGTTTGCCGGCGAACCCTATGATGCCGATCTGGGCATTGCCTACCATCGCGCCCGCTGGCTTGATCCGACTATAGGTCGGTTCATCAGCCGCGATCCCTTCCCGGGCGTGGTCCGCCGGCCCGGTACCCTGCACCGTTACACCTACGTTCAGAATGATCCGGTCAATCGAATCGATCCTACGGGCTTGTTCGGGGTGGGCGGCTACGTCGGTCTCGCCGTTAGCCTGGGGGTCGTTTCGACGATCGCGCTCAACGCCCTCACCACTTTCGGAGCGGTCAGCACGGCGGCCATCGCTGGCGAGAGGGTAGACGGATTTATCATCAGCGGGCGGGTGAACGGCGCAGCGATTGGCGGCAGCATTGGCGCTGGCGCGGACGCCGTATGGGACTTCGCTACCAGCAAGCTCTGGGTCGGGCTGACCGTGGAGCTCGGTCTTTATCCGCTGTCGATCTTCGCCAAGCACCGGGCGTTCGGTCGCGGGTTCACTGGTGGCTTCATCGTCGGTATGGACTCGCCTCGGGAGCTCTCCGGACGCGGCTCTACTGCGACCTGGCCGATGTCGATCATCCCTTTGATGCCAAGGTCGCTTTTCAAGGGCAACAAGGCATGGGGACTGCTGACTCAGCTCGCCAAGCGCGCCAAGGGTGGTTCGGGCTGGACGGTATCGTTCGGTTTTTCGACCTCCGGCCCTAGCATTTTCCAGCTTGGTCTGCGTAGCAACGACTTCGCGGCCCTGGCGACCTTCTCCGGCGAATTTGTGCCGTACGACGAGCTCGACGGTGTGGCGCGCGGAGTGTTCGAAGGGCTGGCAGAGATGGCCAGAAGCCTGCAATACATCGGACCCGAGATGACCAAGATCGTCAACCAAGCGCCAGAATGGTTCGAGGCGCTTTCACGGGGTTACCCGCGTATCTGCGATGGCTGTGGTTAAGCTATGGGCAAGCGCCGGCTACCAGACCTCGGGCTGATACTGCTGGTGGGATTCGTGGCAGCGCTGCTGCCCGGATTCTTCACCTCGGAGATCGAGATCGGCTCGCTCACGTTACGCAGCGAGCAGTTGTTTCTCGCTTACTCGGTCGTAGCGATGGTGGTGCTCGGTGTTGGGGGAGCGTTCGAAGCCCGCAAGAGAATCGCCGAAGCTTTCCGCGGCCGCAGGCGGGGAGTCTTCATCTACATCGGCCTAACGTACATCGTCCTCTTCTGGGCAATGTACATGGCGATTTGCGGTCTGGTGCTCTGGCATCTGTTGCGGGTCTTGATCACCTGAGCTGGCCCGAGCTGGCCCAAGGTCGACGACTCCAACAATGGGGCCGCGTCGGGTTATTGAGAGCGGATCGACCTGGGTCGGGACACGGTTCGAGGACGGGACCGTTGTCGGCATCGTCGTCGATCCCAAGACGCAGATCCTGAAACAGAGCGTTCAGTTCGTACGACGGGCCGACACGGCCGTCGAAGAGCTCTGCCCGGAAGCGTGGACGCGGTGGAGCAGGCCGCGGAAGAAGACATCGTCGGCGATGAGGCGCTTACGGATGTCCAGGAAAACGGCGCCCAGCACCTCCTGGTCGCCGCGGGCGTGACGCAGGAAGGCGTAGCTCGCGACGAGGTCCGGCCGATTGAGCAGTTGCGCCGTCTCGAGCTTGCGGCGCAGCAGACGGCGGGCAAAGTCGATGGACGCCAGGAAGCGCAGCGCCTCCTCCTCGGCCAAGCCCTTCGCGCGCAGGGCCTGGTAGTCGACGCCGATCCAGCACGACTGGCGCTGCGAGGCCAGGAGCGCCGCGCCCTCGGGGCCGATCAGGAAGGTGAAGAGCTCCTCGTCCGTCAGCGCGGCGGTGCCGGCCTCGCGGATGCGGCTCGCCACGGGAGCCGTACTGCTCCTCGTCACGAGATCGGGAAACGGCAGAAGCTGAGCATGAGCCATGTCGGGTGCTCCGTCGATTGAAAGGTGATCGAAAAGGTGGGAGCGGCGCCGGCGCGCCACCTGCTGCTCACTCGCCCTTCGCTTCGCGCCGGGACTTGACGTCGAGGAACTCGACGTCGACGGCGTGGATCTCGGTGATCTTGAAGACCCGGCGGTGCGTGGCGTCCTCGTCGACCCACCGCCGGGTCCGCAGCACGCCGGCGACCGCCACTCGGTCGCCCTTGGCGAGCTGCCGGCAGCTCTTCGCGAGACCGTTCCAGCACACGATCGTCGGCCAATCGACGCGCTCCTGGCGTTCCCCGTCCTTCATGAAGGACGAATTGATCGCGAGGTCGAAACGAGCGCCCTGCCCGTCTTCGCCGAAGAAATCCGGATCATCACCGAGACGGCCGATGAGCGTGACTTGATTCGCAACCTTGGTCAACACCGCTTGGTCCTTTCCTGAGGTTGTTTTCTTGACCCTTTCGCCAGGAAGCAAGGGTCAAAAAACAACCCTCCTGGAAGGGCTCTGCCGCTCTCCGTCACAGGATTTCTCGGCTTTCCCGAGGAACCTCACTTCTCCTTCCCTTCCTCCTCCAACGGAGTCTTCATATCTCTCCCCGCCTGTCTTTCTGCCTTCCGCCCCCTCCGGCGTTCGCCGATCTCTGTTCATTCGCCATCCCATCCGTGCTTACCAACCGCCGCAAGCGCTTAGGCATTCTTCGTCACAGAAATGTTGCCCGGGTTCGTCCGGCTCGAAACGGCTTCCGCACCATTCGCACTCTCTAAGGTACGGGCGGCCGTTGCGGGATTTAACCAAGCGTTCGGACATCCTGACTCATGCGCAGCAACGCCGTTGATAGAAAGGACTTCACAGCTATCGCAAGCTCTGACTCGACTCTCGTCATGTCGTCGACACTGCCATGGTGCCGTAGGCTTCCTCATGGCAACGATAGTCTTCCCTGGTTACGATGTGTGGCCATGCCATGATCGTCTCCTGACTCGACTCCGCGTCAGCAAGATTCGCAGAAGTAAGCAACGGCGCCGCGGCGACGCGCGTCGTCCCGGCACTCGCGGCGCGTCATCCAAGGGCAGAGGACGGAGCCCGCTACGGTCTGCGAGTAGCCGGGGGGCTGGACGGTCCGGGAGCGCCGGTTGCGCTCCATGAGGCCGCGGTAGCGATAAGTGATCGTAGACCTGTCTTTCGCCATGGCGATCTCCTCCGTGGGCTGCGCTGGCCAGGCAAGCGCAGCGGGGCGGCGCCTGCGCGCCGCCCCGTGTGTACTTCACTTGTCCCTGCCTTTGCCCTTCGCCTCGCGAGGTGACTTGACGTTGAGGAACTCGACGCTCGAGGCGTGGACTTCGACGCCGCGGCGGCTCTTGCCGTCGTCGTCCTCCCACATCCGCGACCGCAGCGAGCCGGCGATCGCCACCCGGTCGCCCTTGGCGAGGTGCTGGCAGGAGGTCTTCGCGAGACCGTTCCAGCACACCACCGTGTGCCAGTCGACGCGCTCCTTGCGCTCGCCGTCCTTCATGAAGGACTCGTTGGTCGCCAGGTCGAAGCGGGCGCCCTGGGACTCTTCGCCGAAGGACTTCGGATCGCCACCGAGACAGCCGATGAGAGTGACTTGATTCGTTACGTTCGTGAACATCGCTTGGTCCTTTCTGAGGTTGTTTTCTTGACCCTTTCGCCAGAAATCAAGGGTCAAGAAACAACCTTCCTGAAAGACCTGCCGGGCATTCCCGTCCGCGCGCCCCTGTCCTCGAAGATCATCGTCCGCCTTCCCTTCCGCTGCCTCCACAGTTCAGTCCTTCACCTGCCTCTCTCGCCTTTCTTCCGGTCTTCGCCTTGCGGTATCGGATCGCTTCCGAGGAAGGCGGGCGGGGCGAGCGGGCTGCGGGCGCGGCGGACCCATGGAGCGGAGCAGATTGGGTCGGGAGGCTCGCCCCGCCCGCCGATCGAAAGTCTTGGAAAAAGAAAGGCCGGCGGAGCCCGAGGCCCCGCCGGCCGAGGGAACCGATCAGGAGGAGGGCCTCTCAGGAGAGCGGCTCGCTCTCCCAGAAGGCGAGGTCGAGGCCGTTGCCGAGGCCGATCCCGATCTCGTCTGCCAGCGCGAACGCCTCCGCGCGCTCGGCGAAGCCCTCGCGGTGGGTGTGCTCGAGCGCGTCCTCGCGGACGGCCACGTGCCAGGCGCCTTCCATGCGGCGGGTGAAGATGAAGGGCTCGTTCGTGCTGTTCATGATCGCTTCTCCGGCGGTTGTTGGTTGATCTTTCGCCCTGCGAAATGAAGATCAACAACAACCAAACCGCCGGATAAGGCTTCATGACGAAGCGCGAAATGCCCGCACCGCCAGCGCCTGGTACTGGATCGCTTCCGCGACGTGCTCGGCGCGAAGGAGGTCGCTGCCGCCGAGATCGGCGATGGTGCGGGCCACGGCGAGGATCCGGGAGCGCATGGGGGCCGAGAGCCGGAGGCGCTCGGTGGCCGCCTCGCGGGGACGGCGAGCGTCGGGCGCGAGCTCGCAGTGGCGGATCGAGGCATTCAAAGCCTCCGGGCCGGCCTCGGCGAAACGCCGGCGACCTCGAGGGCTCGCTTGGCTCCTTCCTGTCCGCGAGCCTCCGCCAGTTCAGGCCAGCTTGCGGCGGGCTCGGAAGGCGGCTTCGGAGCCGGCGCGATGGGCGCCTCGTCCAGGACGTGGGCAACAGCCTCGGCGAGGCTGCGCACCGGGATCACGTCAAGGCCGCCGGCGGCAGCTTCGCCGGAGTTGACGGCCGGCACGAGAAGTTCGCGCGCGCCGACCCGCCCGGCCTCCAGGGCCACGGCGAGGGCGCCCCGCACGGACCTGACGGACCCGTCGAGGCCGAGCTCGCCGCAGAAGATCCGGCCGGCCAGAACGTCCTCGGGCAGGCGGCCGAGGCTGCCCAGGAGGGCGAGGGCGACCGGGAGATCGAGGTGCTCGAGGGTGCCGTCGCCGGCGGGCGGCTCCACCGTGATCGTGATGGCTCGCGGGGGCACGGCGAAGCCGAACGCCAGCAGAGCCGAGCGGACTCGACCGCGCAGCTCGGTCTCGGCGCGTCCGGACGGCAGGCCGAAGACCTTGAAGCCATCAGGACCGTTCCAGACGTCGGCCGTCACTTCGAGGGCTCGCGCGCCAGTGCCGGCGGGTACGAGAGTCTTGATTCGGGTCAGCATGGATCGTGCTCCTTGAGGTGGGAAGCGTCAAGCGCAGAAAGTGCATCGGCCGTGCTCGTCGCAGGACTCGATGCGGGCGGTCAGGACGCCGGGGAAGAACGACTCCTCGTCGTAGCCGCCCGAGAGGGCCGTGCGGATGTACTTGAGCGCCTTCTTGTAGCTGCACCAGGAGAAGGTGATGCTCTCGATCTGACGGCAGTTCGCGGCGGCAAGGCCGCCGTGGACGACCGCGAACTCCGCGGCGCCGTCCTCGGACGTGGCGTCGTTGAGGAAGAGGTACTCGGGGTGGCCGGCGACGACGAAGGCCGAGCAGAGCGTCTGCGTCGTCGCCGTGAGGAGATGCGCGAGCTCCTCGGCGCTCTCCACTTCGATGACGCGCCAGACACGGTCGTGGTGAAACATGCTGGGTCCTCCTTGAGGTTGGTTCTTGACCTTTCGCCCGCGAAACAAGGTCAAGAAACGACCCTCTTGAGGATCCCAGTCCGGGCGGCGGCTCTCCGGACTTGCTGGTGAGGAAGCTTCCCGCATCTCACGTCTGCGGCCCCCCGACCGCTTCGGTACTTCATTCTCGCCGGTGAGCACCTCGGCGAGGGGCGGCCGCGGCAGCCGGACTGCCGGCCCGCGATGCCGGATGCGCTCGGCGAGAATTTCTTGACAGAGTTCGCCATCGTTTTCCGCGTCTATTAGATGGACCGACTCCTTCGGAGGCGGAGCTCCCAGTCTCCGCCGGGGGGAGGGCGTCGGGCTGGTTCTCGCCCCCGTCTTCCAAGGGGGTAAGGGTAATCGGGCAGTTATTATTATTTGTGCATATTGGGATGTATGTGGGCCTTGATCGGGAGAGTGAGCTTCGAGCGCCTCGATCTCTGCAAATCGGATCTTTTTGCGGAAACACGGCAGTGGACAGACAGAAAGCGTTTGCAAGGGAATGCTTGACAAGACAGGGGAACCTCTGTAGGTTCACTACGGTCGGCTGTAGGTTCACTACGGTCGGTCGTGGTAGAGAGGGATTGAAGGCTCATAGAGAGATTGTCATGGGAGGACAACTCGCCCAGCTTCCACCTCCAAGCGCGGTTACTTCGCCCGTTTTGCTGACGATGCCGGCGCGTTCCCGCCTGGAACCGCCTCACGCTGCCCCGCGTCTAAGCGGTAAAGGGACTTCGTTTTCGCTTGATGCCATGAGTGCCAAGGACCGACCACGATGAAACGCAGCGAGCTTTG
>Ga0214471_10004279_pt1 | contig 11030 bp, 13 predicted proteins | sample RVTome_5_FD_207665 | JGI IMG/M metagenome (GOLD analysis project Ga0214471, IMG submission 207665) | Soil microbial communities from uranium-contaminated site in the Upper Colorado River Basin, Wyoming, United States - RVT142D155 | ecosystem: Environmental > Terrestrial > Soil > Contaminated >... | reverse complement strand
ACCAAGATGGGCGACGACGGGCGGGCATGATGAAAGCCATCTCCCTGCCGGTGCGCTCTAACACGCTGCGGTTGTTGCTGGCGGCCCAGGTTGAGGCCAACAAGAAGCCTGAGAAGGGCAAGAAGGCCGCGCTGCAAGAGGCGGCGGTCGCGGTCGGTAAAGGCAAGTTCAAGTCGAGTGCTCCGCCGCTCAGGGTGGTGTCATCGTGAAGCGGGCAACACACACGCGAAAGCAACGAAGGAAGGCGAAGGCGGTTCTAAAACACGGGCCATCCGCAGCGCCCGTACACAAAGCCCCGTGGGGCAGGACAGGTAAACGCACTATCGGCGGGGGTCGTGGGGTATGAGCCATCGCCCCGTATGGACAACCGCCGTACCAGATTGGGCGGATCGCATCCGGCGCGGCGACTCAATAATTCCACCGCCCATATTCCCCGAACAAGCGGAAGAAGGGATGGCGATTTTCAAGTCGCTGCGTATCGTGGACGCGCCAGGTAGTCCGATGATGGAAGAGGCTTGCGCCGAATGGGTGTTTGACATTGTGCGCAGCATATTTGGCTCCTACGATGCCGAGTCGGGTCGTCGCCTGATCCGCGAGTGGTTCATCTGCATACCGAAAAAGTCGAGCAAGAGCACCCTAGCAGCAGGCGTGATGATGACTGCGCTGATACAAAATTGGCGCGAGTCGGCGGAATTTGCAGTGCTGGCTCCGACCGTAGAAGTGGCAAACAATGCCTACGCACCCGCACGCGACATGGTGCGCAAGGACGAAGAACTCGACGTAATGATGCTCGTCCAAACGCACGAGAAGAAGATCACGCACCGCGAGAAGAACGCCACACTCAAGGTGCTGGCTGCTGACAGCAACACGGTCGGCGGCAAAAAGAGCGTCGGCACGTTGATTGACGAGCTACACCTGTTCGGCAAAGTCATAAGTGCTGAAAATATGTTTCGGGAGGCATTAGGCGGTCTCGCGTCCCGGCCGGAGGGTTTCGTCATCTACCTCACGACGCAAAGCGACGAGCCGCCGTCGGGGGTATTCAAGCAAAAGTTACAATACGCCCGTGATGTGCGCGACGGCATAGTGGTCGACCCCGGCTTTCAGCCGATAATCTACGAGCACCCTCCCGAGATGGTCAAAAGCGGCGAACATATGCTGTTGGAGAACATGTGGATGGTCAACCCCAACCTCGGGTACTCGGTGGACAAGGAATTTTTGGAACGGGAGTATCGCAAGGCCGAGAACGCGGGGCCAGAATCGTTGCGCGGCTTCATGGCGAAGCACGCTAACTGCGAACTTGGCATGAACCTCCGCTCCGACCGCTGGGCCGGAGCCGACTATTGGGAGCGATTCGCCGACAAAAGCATCACCCTGGACACGTTGCTGGAGCGTTGCGATGTCGTCGATGTAGGCATAGACGGCGGCGGATTGGACGATTTGCTCGGTTTTGCCGTCATTGGGCGCGACAAAGTGACCGGAAAATGGCTGCATTGGGGCAAAGCGTGGGCGCACCCAAGCGTTTTGGAGCGCAGAAAGGCCGAAGCGCCACGATTCCACGACTTTTCACGTGACGGCGACCTCGTGCTGGTCAAAGACATCGGCGACGACGTGATGGATGTGGTGGATATTGTAAAACGCATCCACGAGGCGGGCGTGCTGGACAAAATCGGCGTTGACCCATACGGCATCGGAGCAATACTTGACGCACTGATGGAAGCCGACATACCGGAGGACATGGTGGTCGGCATATCGCAGGGTTGGAAGATGGCGGGGGCTATCAAGACGGCGGAACGGCGGCTCGCCGAGGGCAATCTGCTGCACGGTGGCTCGCCCATGATGGCGTGGTGCATCGGCAACGCCCGTATCGAGCCGAAGGGCAACGCGGTGAGCATAACAAAGCAAGCGTCGGGGACGGCTAAGATAGACCCCCTCATGGCCTTACTTAATGCGGTGTCGCTCATGGCGCTCAATCCGGCCAGCGCCAAGTCATTCTGGGAGAGTGCGGCTTGACACGCCGCAAATAGGCGCGGATACTCCGCGCACGCAGTCAACGCAGGGATGCGCCGCAGCGATGCACAAGTACACGCCTGACATTCTCGCCGTAATAGGCGCAGCGACCATCACGTCGGGGGTGGCGATGATGCACGTCCCGACCGCCGTGATTTTGGCGGGCGCGGCGATCATGCTGACGGGCTACCTGCTACATAAGGCCCGCCCATGAGCCTATTCTTCGGCCAGCAGTCACAAAAAGCCGGTTCCACGATGGACTTGCTGCGTGACATCATCTCCGGCTACAAATCCGCTTCCGGCAAGGCCGTAAACGTCACCACCGCGATGCAGGTTGCGGCGGTTTTCGCCGTTTGCCGCGTACTCGGCGAGGGCGTAGCGCAAGTTCCACTCAAACTGATGCGCGAAGGGGCTGATGCGAAGGGGCGAACGACCAGAAAACCGGCCCGTGAGCACAGTTTGTACGGCCTGATGGGGTCGTCTCCGAACGACTTTCAGACCTCTTTCGAGTACCGCGAGATGGTGGTTTGGCACGCCGTTCTCGCCGGCGCGCACTATTCGTTCATCAATCGCGGCCCAAAAGGGCGTATTTTGGAGCTTTTGCCGTTCCAACCACACCAAGTCACGGTCAAACGCGACAAAAACTGGCAACTTAACTACGAAGTGCGCTCTGACGAGGACGGATCAACGCGGGTGTTCCCCGCCGAGGCAATCTGGCACGTCAAGGGGCCGTCGTGGAACGGTTGGCAGGGTTTGGAGTGTGTCCGCATCGCCCGTGACGCCATCGGCCTCGCAATGGCGACCGAAGAGGCGGCGAGCAAGCTGCACAAGAACGGCGTCAGCCCGTCCGGGGTGTATTCGGTGGAAGGAACACTGAACGACGACCAGCACAGGTCGCTTTCCAAGTGGGTCGCGGAACACGTCGCCGGTTCGGACAACGTGGGAAAGCCCCTCATCCTCGACCGCGCAGCAAAGTGGGTGCAAACCGCCATGAGCGGCGTGGATGCGCAGTCGTTGGAGACGCGCCGGTTCCAGATCGAAGAGGTTTGTCGCTTCGCCAGGGTGTCGCCCATCATGGTGTACGGCAGCGACAAGGCCAGCACCTACGCGGGTAGCTCGGCAAATTTCCTCGCTCACCTCGTGCACACCCTGTCGCCGTGGTATCAGCGGCTTGAGCAGTCGATGGACAAGAATTTGTTGACCGAGAGGGAGCGTTCCGAGGGGTATTACTTCAATCACGTCGAAGAAGGGTTGTTGCGCGCCAACATGATCGAGACGAAGGACGTATTGCTCGGATACGTCAACGGTGGTTTAATGACGCCCAACGAAGGGCGTGCCAAGCTCGACCTCGACCCGATTGACGACGATGACGCTGATGAATTACGCATCCCGGTCAACGTGGTGCAGGAGGTTGAACCAACCGGCGATACGCCGGGACAGGAGACTGACGATGCAGAACAACCTTAAAGCGGTATCCAAGACCGACACCGAGTTGCGCGTCGGCAACTACATGGTGCTGTTCGGCGGCAAAGACCTTGTTGGCGAGTTTTTCACCAAGAGTACAGAGTTCGACAGCAGCTATACGGACATCGGCATGATGTACGTGGACTTCGAGCACGGGCGCGACAGCGAAAAAACCGGCAACTCGCAGAACAACATCCTCGGCGTGGTGGACTGGAAAACGGCGCGCATCGACGACACTGGCATCTTTGTCGAGCGTGTGCTTAACCGCCGCTCTGACTACGTGCGGCACTTGGAGCAGTTGATCGAGGCGGGAATCGTCGGCACGTCCAGCGAAGCAGTGGCGTCTGGCGTGCGCAAGAAGGCGTCCGGTGAGATCGTGAGTTGGCCGCTGATGCGCGACTCACTGACTGTGACGCCGATGGAGCCGCGCATGATCGGCGAGAACGTACTGGTCGCAGCGAAGGCACTGGCCGAAGTGTTCCCGACGAGCAAGACCCTCGCCGCCTTCACGGGCGGGACAGTCGAGGACTGCATCGACGTGGAAGATGTGAGCGATTTGAAATCGGCGGAACAATACCTGCGCGAAGTGGGATTGAGTCGCCAGAGGGCCAAGGCATTCGTGTCGAGGTTGAAAGGCGTGTTGCTGCGTGAGGCTGACAACGGCGAAATGAAGGCACTTGCAGACGCACTGAAAAAGCGCGCATCCGCCATTCCGCAGTAAATCACTCAGGAGAAATAACATGACCGACATGGTTGAAGTAAAAAAACTGATCGAAGATCAGGGTACGGCGTGGGAGCAGTTCAAGTCCACCAACGACGCAATGCTCAAGGCCAAGGCTGACGGCGCATCTGTGTCCGACTTGCAAGCCAAGATGGAAAAGATCAACGCCGACTTTGTGGAACAGCGCAAAGCGATGGACGACATCCAGAAGAAGGCCAACCGTCCCGACCTCGCCGCCGAGATGGAAGGCAAGAAAGGCTGGGAGGAACTGAACGTCGCGCTCAAGACGTTCGGCAATACCGGCGACAACTCCAAGCTGGCCGAGCTGCACCGCAAGGCGATGAACAGCACCAGCGACCCAGACGGCGGATTCTTCGTCTTGCCGGAACTGGACACCTCCATCGACCGCATCGCGCAAACGATGGGTGCGCTGGGACGCTTGGCTTCCACCACGCAGATCGGTTCGCAGCAGTGGAAAAAGATGGTCAAGACGGCCGGCATGTCCATGCGTCGCGTCGGTAACGGCGCAACGGGCGGCGAGACGACCGAGCCGACCTTCGCTGAACTGACCATCGAGGCATTCGTTGCCGAAGTGGAGCCGTGGATTCACAACGAGACGCTGGAAGACGCTCGCATCGACATGGCTGCTGACCTGATCGACGAAGCGGCCATCGCGTTCAGCGAAGGCGCGAACGCCGAGTACATCACCGGCAACGGCGTCGGTCAAGCGCGCGGTATTCTGGGCTACACCAACGTCCACAACTCGTCCTATGCGTGGGGTAGCGTCGGCTATATCCGTTCCGGCAAGTCCGGCGCGTTTATGTCGGTCGCCCCGGCAGACCGTGTGGTGAGCTTGCAACATGCGTTGAAGCCGCAGTATCGCCCCGGCGCTGCGTGGCTGACCAACGATGCCACGCTCGGTATGATGCGCCAGATCAAGGACGGTTCCGGCTCCTACTACCTGTGGACTCCTGCTACCGAGTCGTTCGGCGGTAAGTTCTTGGGTTCTCCGGTGGAAGTGGACGACAACATGCCCGACCTGGGCGCGGGCAGCTACTCGCTGGCATTCGGCAACTGGGCGCGTGCGTATCAGATCGTCAACCGTGCGGGTACTTCGCTGATCCGCGACAACATCACATCCAAGGGTGTGACGAAGTTCAATCTGCGTAAACGGTTCGGCGCAGGCGTGAAGAACTTTGAAGCGTTCAAAGTTATGGCGTTTGTAACGGGAACCGCCTAAGCTACTTGCAAAAGCAAATAGTGCGTAGTAGCATGGGTCATCTTTAACGAGGTGGCCCATGATTGTTTCTAAGGTTTGTAAAATTGAAGGATGCGGGAAAAAGGTGATGGGTGCGGGTTACTGCTCCGCGCATTACTCGAAAAATAGAAAGTACGGCGACCCTTTGGCGGGTCGGGTCAACAAAGGCGGGGAGTGTTCCATTCTCGGTTGCGGTAAGCCGGTCAAAGGGCTAACGTATTGCGCCATGCACTATGAGAGATTCAGGAAGCACGCGGACGTCAATTACGTAGTGAAGCCGAAAGTGTGCAAGATCGAGGGGTGCGGCGGGAAGCATAAAGCATACGGCTATTGCGAATTTCACAATGAGCGGCGCATCCGTCACGGCGACCCACTGGCCGGAGGCGCGAGAGTAAAATACAACGCCCCAAACCAAGTATGTAGGATTGATGGGTGCGGTAGGAAAGCAGCGTCACTGCTACTTTGCGACAGGCACTATGCGAAATTACGCGCGCACGGCGACCCGACCGCCGGGTTTACTCAGGATGGCCGCAGTAAAACGTGGTTTCTTGACGGAAACGGGTATTTTCGTAAATTTGAGCCGAGCAACCCCCACGGAACTGGAGATTTTGTCCTACAGCACCGTCAAGTCATGGGCGAACACATCGGGCGACCGCTGCACAAGACTGAGAATGTCCACCATAAAAACGGCGACCGCGCCGACAACCGTATCGAGAACCTTGAGTTGTGGACGAAATCTCAACCGGCGGGCCAACGTGTTGCGGATAAAGTCAAGTGGGCCAAGGAGATACTTGCGGAGTACGGACACCTTGACGTATAGTGCGCGCTGCAACCGTAACAACTCGTGCCGGTGCGAGCTTCACCGGCAACTCTAATTTAAGGAGAGCACCATGAATGACCTGCACAACAGCATTCGCACCAAAACCGTCATCAGCCCGCTGGCTATCGGCGCGAACGCAACCAAGACCGGCCTCGTCATTGATCGCCAAGGCTACGGCGGCGTCGAGTTCGTCGCCAGCTACGGCGCAGTGACCACGACCGGCACTATCGTCACGCTGGTTGTCAAGGAAGGCGACGTTACCGGCACGTTGACCAGCGTGGCCGACGCCGACCTGCTGGGTACCGAGGCGCTGGCATCGCTGCTGGCCGCAACCCCTCGCGCTGCCGGCACTACGAAAGAAGTGACCAAGCGTGTCGGTTACACCGGCCTCAAGCGTTACGTCTCGGTCGATGCGGTACAGACCGGCGTGACTTCGGTTGGCGTGGTGGCTGTCGCCGCGGTGCTGCACAACCCCACGCTCGCACCTACTGACAATCCGTAGGCTAGTGACAAGGAATAGGTCGGTGTCTCACCACATCGTCGCCGTGCAACTCGGCTTTTTCTTAACCTGGTGAGAGGTGCAATAAAATGAGTTTGAATTCTGGCGAACGCCAAGTAACCCCCAAAATTTCCGAGATTCGGCGCGACCATGTGGCGCGCTATGAATTTGCGGCAAACTATCTCGACCCAGGCCATACCGTGATTGACTTCGCATGCGGTATCGGCTACGGCGCACACATCCTGTCTGACGCCGCATGTACTGAGCTATTCTCCAATCACGCCAGAGTCGTTGGCTTCGACATCGACGCGGAGACCATTTCTTACGCAACGGAGAACTACGGCAACGAGGGGCGCGTCACATTCCGGCAAGCAGACGGCAACTGCCCTCCCCAACTGCCCGTCGCCGACCTCGCCGTGTCCTTCGAGACCATCGAGCATATCCAAGACCCCCGCCCCCTGCTCCGGGCGCTCCGCAGCGCCCCGCGCCTGATCGCCAGTGTACCGAACGAGTCGGTGTTCCCGTGGCAGCAGGAGGACGGCACGACCGTCGCGTTCCACCACCGCCACTACACCAAGACCGAGTTTGCCGAACTGCTGATGGAGTGCGGCTGGAGTCCGGTTGAGTGGTACGGGCAGCACGGCACGCACTCCGAAGTCGAACGAGACGTGCATGGTCGGACGCTGATCGCCGTGTGTGAGCGTGTCGAAATCCCGCAGCCGCGCGAGGATACCGAGAAGCACATTTGCATCCTCGGCATGGGGCCGTCGCTCGACCAGTACACCGACCAGGTGAAGCGTGCGGGGGGTCGGTCGGCATTTTGCGACGAAGTGTGGGCGATCAACGCACTGGGTGACGTGTTCGCTTGCGACCTCGTGTTCCACATGGACGACATCCGCATCCAGGAGATTCGCGCTGCGGCTCGCCCGGCCAGCAACATCGCCCGGATGGTGGATTGGATCAAGACGAGCACCACGCCGGTCGTCACCAGCCGCGCGCACCCCGACTACCCTGCGCTGGTTCCGTTCCCGCTGGAAGATGTGCTGAACAATCTCGGCCACGACTACTTCAACAACACGGCGGCTTACGCCATCGCGTTCGCCATCCACATCGGCGCGACCAAGATCAGTTGCTTCGGCATGGACTTCACCTACCCCAACGCGCACGACGCCGAGAAAGGCCGTGCCTGCGTCGAGTTCTGGCTAGGCTACGCGCACGCGCGCGGCATCAAGCTGGGTCTGCCGCAGACTTCGACGCTGATGGACTCCATGTTCCCGAAGGCGGCGCGGCTGTATGGCTACGACACGGTGGACGTGGCATTCAACATCGGCGCGGACGGGGTACTTGCGCTGGACTTCAAAGAGCGCGATACTCTGCCGACTGCCGCCGAGATCGAGGTCAACTACGATCACAGCGCACCGATTGCAAAGCAGCATCAGTCAACGAAGGAGTAAGGCATGGCTCAATGCGAGATACTGGAGTCGTTCAAGGGTTCTCAAGACGGTCGGTTCACCGAGTCGTTTGAGGCCGGAACGACTGCCGAGTTGTCGGAGTACCTGATGGCGAACGCGCCGAAAGGTTCGTTCCGGCGCGTGGCCGTGGTGGAGAATAAGGCGACCATCACAACGCAGTCGCGGGGTCGCGCTAAATGATCGTTGTCGTCACACCGCCCGCGACGGAGCCGGTCACGCTTGCCGAGGTGATGGCGCATTGCCGCATCGACGAGGCGAATCAAGAACCCGCCCCGTCTGCGCCAACCGTTGCGCTCGCATCGCCTGTTGCGGCGGGCAACGTGGATAACGGTGCGCATCGCTACCTCGTAACCTTTGTGACCGCCGAGGGCGAGACACAAGCTGGCGTCGTGTCTAGCGCCGTCACCGTGGTGGACAAGACCGTCAACGGGCAAGCGGCGCTGACTGCCATCCCGCTCGGCGGCTCATCCGTTACGGCGCGCAAGCTCTACCGCACCGCTGCTGGCGGCTCGACGTATCTCCTGCTGGCGACCATCGCCGACAACACCACGACGACCTACACCGACAACATCACAGACGCATCGCTTGGTGCGGGCGCACCCACGACCAACACAACCGGCGATCCGCTGCTCAATATACTCATCGTTGCGGCCCGACAGCATGCAGAACAAGTGCTGCGCCGGTATCTCATCACGCAGACGGTTGACGCGTACTTTCACGAGTTCCCCGATGCCGACGACGATGAACATCTGCGCTTCAACCTGCCGCCCCTGCAATCAGTCACAAGCATCACCTACACCGACATCGACGGCGTTGAACAGACGCTCGACTCGTCGCGGTATCTGGTGGACGCGGTATCGCGTCCCGCGCGCATCGAAGCCGCCTACGGCCTAGTGTGGCCATCCACACGCGAGCAAATGAATTCGGTGCGGGTGCGCTTCGTGGCCGGCTACGGTGACGCGGCCAACGTCCCCGCCTGCATCAAGAACTGGATGCTGATGCGCATCAAGACCCTGTGGGATGGGCGCGATCAACTGGTCAAGCAACTCGGCATGCCCGTGTTCGAGCCGTCGTTCATCGACTCGCTGCTGGACTCTGAGCGTGTGGTAGGCAGAATATGACCATTCAAGTCTCCAACATGGACACACGGGTTCGCTTTGACGCGCGCAGTGTGAGTCAAGACCCGACATACGGCACAGACGTTGTGACGTGGGTTCCGGCCGCGACGGTGTGGGCCGAGGTGCTTGACGTATTGCCCGCACGGGCGCAAGCTGAACAGGTGCGCAGTGGTGTGCAGGTTGCCACGTTGCGCTCCAGGCTGCGCATGCGCTACCGAACCGACATCGACGCAACCATGCGCGTGCTCATCGGCGGCGTTGTGCATCAGATCGTGGGTGGGCCGGCCGAGATTGGGCGGCACGAATATCAAGAATTGCTAATTGAGGCGTATTCGACGCAATGAGCACCGATACTTTTCACGTTAAGGGGCTGGCGGACTTGGGCAAAGCTCTGTCCACACTCAGCGTGCGGATTGAGAAAAACATCATGCGCGGCGCACTGCGCGCCGGGGCCGCACCGATGCGCGACGACGCACGCGCCAACGCCGCCAAAGCCACCGGATTGCTCGCCAAGGGCATCAAAGTGTCCACCGATGCCAAGCGCGGCATGATATACGCCAAGGTGCGCACCACCGGCAAACACAGCTGGCTGGCACACTTGGTTGAGTTTGCAACTGCGCCGCACCGCATCAATGCGCGCAACGGCGGCGTCATCCGCATCAACGGTCGCCCGGTCGGTAGCGGAGTAGATCACCCCGGCACACGCGCCATGCCGTTCATGCGCCCCGCGCTGGACGCACAAGCTACGGCCTCGGTGAACGAGACGGCGGCGTATATCCGCAAGCGCCTGACCGCAGAAGGCATCAACGTGCCGGACGCAGGAGACGAAGCGTGAGTGGCGTCGCTATCATCCGCTACAAGTTGGCGAACGCGGCGGGCGTGACGGCAGTTGTTCCTGCCACACGTATCCAAGCCGGCACAATGCCGGAGAACACCGCGATGCCGTTCATCTCGGTGTCGCAGATCAGCAGTACGCCGCTCAATCAGGTGGCTCAGACGAGTGGGTTGCGCATGGACCGTGTGCAAGTCACCGTCGAGGCGGTGAGCTACGTCCAGATGCGGCAGATTCTCGCGCTGGTGCGCGCGGCGCTGCCCTACACTCGCGGCACGGTCAACAGCATCGCATGTGACTCCATCGTGCCAGATGTTGAGGGGCCGGAAGGCTTCGATGGCGTGCTGATGAGCCATTTTCAATCGCAAGATTACATCGTACATTGGAGCGAATGATGACAACCCCCTGGACACCCGACAACATCTGGCCCGGCGCAACAGTCGCCATTCTCGGCGCAGGCCCGGACATGACCGAAGAACTGGCGCTGACCGCCAAGGGCCACAAGACCATCGCCGTGAACCGCGCCGTGAAGTTTGCGCCGTGGGCCGACATGTTCGTGGCGCTCGACCCGCATCATCCGTTTTGGGAAGAGAAGGACAACGTGGGCTTCGCCGGCCTGTGCGTGTGCGGCGTCGAGACGGATGCGTACCCCGACGCCAAATATGCGGGCATGTTCTACGAGACGGTCGGCAGCTTGCAGATACGCAACAACGCGCTGGCCGCGCTGCGCATCGCCATGCGCTCCGGCGCGAGCAAGATCATTCTGCTTGGCTTCGACACCGCCCGCTATGAGGAAGTGCACGCCCACACGGGTTTCCGGGGGCTGGTGGAAGGTCTGC
>Ga0214471_10004278_pt1 | contig 11030 bp, 13 predicted proteins | sample RVTome_5_FD_207665 | JGI IMG/M metagenome (GOLD analysis project Ga0214471, IMG submission 207665) | Soil microbial communities from uranium-contaminated site in the Upper Colorado River Basin, Wyoming, United States - RVT142D155 | ecosystem: Environmental > Terrestrial > Soil > Contaminated >... | reverse complement strand
GGGTGCCGTCGGCTTCCGGTGCTGAGACCGGTGGCACCCCGGTCACCTTCTGGCAGCAACTGGGTGACACGACGCTGGCGCGGCTCACGGCGGAGGCGCTTCGGGCGAACCGGGACGCGCAGGGAGCCGAGGCGCTGGTCAGGCGGGTGCGCGCGGCGCGGCTCAACGCGGTGCTCGACCTCGCGCCGACGATCACCGTCGCGGGGGGCTACACGCGCCAGCGCGTCTCCGAGGCCGCCTTCGGCTTCGCCGTACCGAACCGGGGCCTTTGGGACGCGGAGGTCCGGGCGTCGTGGGAGATCGACGTCTTCGGGCGGCTGCGGCGCTCGCTACGGGGCCATAGCGCGCTCACCGAGTCGGCCCGCGAGGATCTGCGCGACGTCCACCGGGTGCTCGCGGCCGAGCTGGCCACCGCGTACTTCGAGCTCCGGGGCGCCCAGGACCAGCTCGGCGTGGCGCAGCGGAACGCGGAGAACCAGCGGGGCACGCTCCAGCTCACCCGGGACCTGCTCGACGCCGGCCGCGGCAACGAGTTCGACACCGAGCGGGCGCAAGCACAGCTGAGCACGACGCTGGCCACGATCCCGCCGCTCGACGCCCGGATCGCGGCGGTGCAGCACCGGATCGGTGTTCTGGTGGGACGCGACCCACAGGCCCTAGCAGCGGAGCTCGCCGGAACAGGGGCGTTGCCGGCCCTTCCCGAGACCTTTGCGCTGGGGGAGATGGACTCGCTCATCCAGTCGCGACCCGACGTCCAGGCGGCGGAGCGTCGCCTGGCCGCCGAGACCGCGTTCGTCGGGGCGGCGAAGGCCGATTATCTGCCGCGACTTTCGGTCGGGGGTACCGCGGGTTTCACGTCGACGGCCTTCGACGCGCTTGGCGAGTCGGGCAGCAGCCGCTATGCCGTGGGCCCGGTGATTACCTGGCCCGCGTTGAACCTGGGCCGGGTGAAGGCGAGCGTGGATGCGGCGCGGGCGTTCGAGGCCGAAGCGCGGGCGCGGTACGAGCAGACGGTATTGCTCGCGCGGGAGGAGGTCGAGAGCTCCCTCATCGCCTACCGCAAGGCGCGCGAGCGGCTGACGCAGCTCGACGAGGCCGCGGGGGCGAGCACCCGCGCGGCGGAGCTGGCGCGGCTCCGCTTCGAAGGCGGCGTGTCCGACTTCCTCCAGGTGCTCGACGCCGAGCGCTCGCTCTTGAGCGCGCAGGATCAGCAGGCGCAAGGGCGGACAGACGCTGTGACGGCCCTCGTAGCGGTGTACCGGGCGCTGGGAGGAGGACGGCCCGGCGGATCCTGAAAACGTCCATCGTCACCGCGGGTGGCGGCGGGTGGCACGTACCCGTCGTGCTCTCCCGCCGGGCCCAGGAGGACAGCCGGTCAACAACGACGGGTGACATGCGCCGGCATTTCAAGCGCTTAGCATGCATGTCGATTGCGGGGCCCCTCGATCGTCGTCTTGGTAGAGCCGAGGCCCAAGCCGGCTCCGGACCCGAAACCACGAGGAGACGATGCGATTCATGATTCTGGTCAAGGCCGACAAGAGCTCGGAGGCAGGCGTTCTGCCGGACGAGAAGCTGCTCGCCGAAATGATGACTTACAACGAAGAGCTGGCGAAAGCCGGCATCCTGCTCGCGGGCGAGGGGCTCCACCCGAGCTCGAAGGGGGCGCGCGTCAAGTTCTCTGGAGCGAAGCGAACCGTGATCGATGGGCCCTTCGCGGAGACGAAGGAGTTGATTGCAGGCTTCTGGCTGTGGCAGGTGAAGTCGAAGGAAGAGGCGATCGAATGGGTCAAGCGCGCCCCCAATCCCTTTCCTGGCACGGAGTCCGAGATCGAGATTCGCCAGGTATTCGAGGCAGACGACTTCGGACCCGCGTTCACGCCCGAGCTGAGGGAGCAGGAGGTGCGCCTGCGCGCCCAGGCCGCCGCCAAGCGGTAGTCACCTGCCGCGACGGTTCCCGACACCGATCCCGAGAAGGAGGGGTCGACGACTGAATCCGCGCTGCCCCGTGCTCCGAACCGGACGATACGAGGAGATACGACCATGCGATTCATGATCATTGTGAAGGCCACGAGGGACTCGGAAGCGGGCGTCATGCCGGAGGAAAAGCTCATCGCCTCGATGGCGACCTACCACGAGGAGCTGCAGAAGGCCGGCGTGTTGCTCGATGCCTCTGGACTCCAGCCGAGCTCGAAGGGCTGGCGCGTCAAGTACTCCGGAGCGAAGCGCACGACGATCGACGGCCCCTTCACCGAGGCGAAGGAGCTCATCGCCGGCTACACCCTCATTCAGGTGAAGTCGAGGGAAGAGGCGATGGAATGGGCGAGGCGGTTTCCCAATCCCGCCGTCGACGGCAACGAAGGTGAGATCGAGGTTCGCCAACTGTACGAGCTGGAGGACTTCGGCCCCAGCGAGGCAATTGAACGCTTTCGCGAGATGGGAGTCGGGACCAAGAAGTAGGCGTTGGCCACACCCGCCTCCGGCCTTGCCCCGGAGGGTGAAGATGGTGTGATTGGGAGCCGTGACGGCTTCCGATACCCATCGCGCGATCGAGACGGTCTGGAGGATCGAATCCGCCAGGCTCATCGCCGGTCTCGCGCGGATCGTCGGCGACGTCGGGCTGGCCGAGGATCTCGCGCAGGACGCCCTGGTCGCCGCGCTCGAGCGATGGCCGGAGTCGGGCGTCCCGGACAACCCGGGTGCCTGGCTCATGGCCACCGCGAAGCATTGCGCGATCGACCTGCTCCGTCGAGGCAAGATGCTCGACCGCAAGCACGCGGAGCTCGCTCACCTGCTCGAGGCTCGGCAGGAGATGGACGTGCCGGACTTGGACACGGCCCTCGACGACGACATAGGCGACGATCTCCTGCGCCTCATGTTCATGGCCTGCCACCCGGTGCTCTCCACCGAGGCGCGGGTCGCGCTGACCCTCCGCTTGCTCGGAGGTCTCACGACCGAGGAGATCGCGCGGGCCTTCCTCGTGCCAGCGCCCACCGTCGCCCAGCGCATCGTAAGAGCCAAGCGGACCCTGGCGGCTGCGCGCGTTCCCTTCGAGGTCCCCCGCGGGGCCGAGCGCGCGGCTCGACTGTCGTCGGTGCTCGAGGTCATCTATCTCGTCTTCAACGAGGGCTATTCGGCGACCGCCGGAGACGACTGGATGCGACCTGCACTCTGCGAGGATGCGCTCCGGCTCGGCCGGATCCTGGCCGAGCTCGCTCCGAAGGAGCCGGAGGTCCACGGCCTCGTCGCGCTCATGGAGATCCAGGCGTCGCGCCTGAGGGCGAGGAGGGGTCCGTCGGGAGAGCCCGTCCTGTTGCTCGATCAAGATCGCGCGCGCTGGGATCGACTCCTGATCCGTCGCGGTCTCGCGGCACTTGCGCGTGCCGAGGCGCTCGGCGGCGCCCTTGGGCCCTACGCCCTCCAGGCCGCGATCGCCGCCCGTCACGCCAGAGCGCTCACCCCGGACGAAACGGACTGGGCGCGAATCGTCGCGCTCTACGACGCGCTTGCGCGGTTTACGCCATCACCCGTCGTTGAGCTGAATCGGGCCGTCGCGGTGGGGATGGCGTTCGGCCCGGCGGCGGGCCTGGAGCTCGTCGATGCGCTGACCTCGGAGCCACAGCTCCTGAACTATCACCTCCTGCCGGCCGTGCGCGCCGACCTCCTCACCAAGCTCGGCCGCCTCGACCAGGCCCGCGCGGAGTTCGAGCACGCGGCGTCGCTCACCCGTAACGTACGCGAGCGCACGCTGCTCCTCGAGCGCGCCGCCGCGGCTGCGCGCGGATCGCCGCCCAACAGTCCCAGGGAGTCCTGATGCCCCCGACGCTGGCGAACGGCAAGATTTGCTACATCGAGATCCCCGCCGTCGACATCCATCGGTCGGCCGATTTCTACGCCACGGTGTTCGGATGGCGGATCCGGCAGCGGGGCGACGGATCCCCCGCATTCGGCGACGCCACGGGCGAAGTGAGCGGCACCGGCCGCTCGACACCCGACCGCGCATGATCGTTCATCTTCTGGACGGCACCTACGAGCTGTTCCGCCACTTCTACGGCCAGCGCCGCTTCAACAAGGGCGAGGATCGGCCCTTTGCTGCCGTGATCGGCGTCCTGCATACCGTGTTGCAGACGATCGAAGCGGGAGGAGCTCACGTCGGTGTGGCGACCGATCACGTCATCGAGTCGTTCCGCAACCGAGTCTGGTCTGGCTACAAGACCGGGGATGGCATCGAGCCGGCGCTCCTCGCGCAATTCCACCCGCTCGAGGACGCGCTTGCCGCGATGGGAGTGGCCGTCTGGCCCATGACCGAGCTGGAGGCGGACGACGGGCTTGCCTCCGCGGCGCAGATCGCCTCCGGCAATGAGAGCGTCCAGAAGGTCTGCATCTGGACGCCCGACAAGGACCTGGCGCAGTGCGTCCGCGGCAACCGGGTGGTGCAGGTCGACCGCAGAAGCCAGAGGATCTTCGATGCGGAAGGAGTTCGCGAGAAGTTCGGGGTGGAGCCGGTCCTGATCCCCGATTTCCTCGCCCTCGTCGGTGACGCCGCGGACGGATATCCAGGCATTCCGGGAATCGGTGCGATCACCGCGGCCCGGCTCCTGAACCAATACGGCACCATAGAGGCCTTTCCCCCTGGCATCCTGGGGGAGAGCCGCGACCTGGCGCTGCTCTTCAAGGACCTGGCGACCCTGAGGACCGACGCGCCCCTCTTCAGCGATGTAGACGAGCTGCGGTGGCGCGGCCCCACGGGCGCATTCGCCGCGAATGCGGAGCATCTGGGAGACGCCCGTCTGCTGGCGCGCTGCCTCAAGGCACCGGTCGCGTAGAGACCGACCCCCGGGCCTTCCCGGACGGCGCGGTCGAGATTATCTACGCACGGGGATAAACGAGGACGCAACCACCGGAGCGATCACATGCGATACGTCGATGGATACGTGTTGCCCGTCCCGAAGAAGAACTTGCAGGCCTACCGCCGCATGGCGCAAACGGCGGGCAGGGTTTGGCGGGATCACGGAGCCCTGGAATACCGGGAATGCGTCGGCGACGACCTCAAGGTGAAGATGGGGGTGGCGTTCCCGCGCACCGTCAAGCTCAAACCCCGCGAGACGGTGGTTTTTGCGTGGATCGTCTTCAAGTCGCGCGCCCATCGCGACCGCGTCAACGCCAGGGTAATGAAGGACCCGCGCCTCGCGAACATGATGGATCCAAAGGCGATGCCCTTCGACCACACGCGTATGGTTTACGGCGGCTTCAAGATCCTGGTCGACGTCTAGCGCCGGGCTGTGATACGGGGGGGATGCACCGGCCCGGTGCGTCCGCCCCCTCCTCCCCCCGATTGAGCGGAGGCCGCCCGAGCGATCGACGCCGGTAGATTTCTCCCCGATTGCTTCAGGAGAGCGTGATGATCCGCACCTCGCAGGCACTCACCGCGGCCGGGCTTTTCCTGCTCGTCGCACACAGGGCCTCCGGTCAGGCGCCGGTCCTCCGGTCCGCCTACCACGACTATCGCGTGGTCACCGTCGTGGACGGACTCGTCCACCCATGGTCCATCGCCTTCCTCCCGGGCGGGGACATGCTGGTCACGGAGCGGCCCGGTCGACTCCGCATCGTCCGAAACGGAACACTCCTGCCTGCGCCGGTGCCCGGCGTGCCCGCGGTCTTCGCCCGAGGACAGGGCGGACTGCTGGACGTGGTCCCGCACCCGAACTTCAGCTCGAACCACCTGATCTATCTGAGCTATTCCAAGCCGTACCCCGACTCGGGAGCCACCACCGCCGTGGTGCGGGGTCGGCTCGAGAACGATCGCCTCACCGACGTGCAGGAGGTTTTCCTAGCGCAGTCCCGAGGCGCGGGACATTATGGGTCGCGGCTGGCTTTCGACCGGAACGGCATGCTCTTCATCACCGTCGGAGACCGCCAGGTACCAGCCCGCGGAAACCTGGAGGCCCATCCTGCCCAGGATCTCTCCAACCACCACGGCAAGATCAACAGAATCCATGACGACGGCCGGGTTCCGGCCGACAATCCGTTCGTCAATCGCGCCGGGGCGCGACCGGAGATCTGGAGCTACGGCCACCGGAATCCCCAGGGGCTCGCCATCCACCCGGAGACTGGAGACGTCTGGGCCACCGAGCACGGTCCCCAGGGTGGCGACGAACTGAACCTCATCAAGGCGGGACTGGACTACGGCTGGCCCGTGGTGGGGTACGGCGTGAACTACCGAACCGGTGCCACCCTCCACGTGGGAACCCACCGGGAGGGAATGGAGCTGCCCGTTCACGTCTGGGTGCCGTCGATCGCCACCTCGGGGCTGTTGATTTACACGGGCGACCGCTTTCCGGAATGGCGCGGCAATTTGTTCGTCGGAGGCCTGGTCGGCGAGCAGCTGGCCCGCCTCACGATGGACGGCCAGCGGGTGAGGATCGTGGAGACCCTGGTCCACCGGATGGGCCGCATTCGGGACGTGCGCGAGGGGCCGGACGGGCTCATCTACCTGGCGATCGACGACCGGGACGGAGCGCCGACCCGCATCGTCCGGCTGGAGCCGGCCGGCGGGAACTGAGTGGCGTCGTTGGATTGGTCCATCGGCACGCCAGCCGGCTGCCGCGACTGCAACAGGGGCGCGAGTCCCCGGCAAGAGGTAGGTGGTATGGGACCGAGGAATCTCATCCTGGCCGTGCTCCTGGCAGTGCCAGGCGGCTGTGGCGGGCGCGAGCGGCCGGCCGGCGAAGCGGCGGTCGGAGGCGCGGTGCGAGAGACGCTGCTCACGGCTACGATGATCGACCGCAACGGAGTGGAGATCGGGACCGCCGTGTTCCGGACCAGTCCCGCAGGGCTGGAGATCGCGCTCGAGGTCCGGAACCTGCCCCCGGGCGAGCACGCTCTCCATGTCCACGAGAACCCGAGCTGCGATCCCCCGACTTTTGAGTCGGCGGGTGGCCACTTCAATCCGGAACGGCGCAGCCACGGGCTCCGGAATCCGAACGGCCCCCACGCGGGCGACCTGCCCAACTTCGTGGTGGGTCCCGACAGCAGCGTGCAGACCCAGGTGGCGGCGGATCGGCTCACGCTCGGAGGGAACCAGTTCTCGGTCCTCCGCGGCAACGGGACCGCGCTCGTGATCCATGCCGGTCCGGATGATTACACGACCGATCCCTCCGGCAACGCGGGTGACCGCATCGCGTGCGGGGTCATCTCGCCGTGAGGGCCCATCCCCCGACGGTGAGCCCCGGGCCTGGAGAGCGCCTTGCCGGCACCGTGGCGCAACCTCGTCCGTAGCCCCGGACCGCCGGTCGACTTACAATGATGAGTCAGATATACTCATACTATGAGTAAGCGGCTCCAGGTCTTGCTCGACGAGGCCGAGTGGCGGGAGATCCGCCAGGTCGCGCGCCGTCACCGCATGACCGTGGCGGAGTGGGTTCGCCAATCGCTCCGCGTGGCCCGGAAGGGGGAGTCCTCCCGCCCGGCTGAGCGCAAGCTCCGCGTGGTACGAGAAGCCGCCCGGCACGCCTATCCGAGCGGCCCCATCGAGCAAATGCTGGACGAGATCGGCCAGGGCTACCTCGAGAAGAACGGGTGATCTTCGTCGACTCCAACATCCCCATGTACCTGGTCGGCGCCGAGCACCTCAACAAGGCGCGCGCAGCTCACCTCCTCGAACAGGTCATTGTCGCCCACGAGCGACTGGTCACCGATGCCGAAGTGCTCCAGGAAATCCTGCATCGGTACGCGGCGATCAACAGGCGGGAGGCGATCCGGCCCGCCCTCGAAGCGACCCTGGGTGTGGTGGACGAGGTCTTTGCGATCGAGCAACTCGACCTGGAGCGCGCCGCCGCGATCGTGACCGGCCAACCGGAGCTGTCGGCGCGGGACGCGATTCACATCGCCACGATGCAGCGGCACCATGTCCAACGGATCCTGTCCTTCGATCGGGCCTTCGATCGAGTTCCCGGCGTCGTCCGGCTGGGCGAGTAACGACCCCTACCTCGAGTCTCATTGAGCCTGTTGAACCGCCGGTCCTGCCCGTAAGCGTCCCAACCAGGCACCCACACTTCTGGAGCATCTTGACGCCTCCTTGATGCCTGCACGCGACCTATCGTGTGACGGGCGGCGGACCGCACGAATCGGTGTCCTGTCTGCGGGGCGCGCCCATCGAGCCGCCGAGGAGCATACATGGGGCTGCTGTTCTGGGTTGCCGTGCTGGCCGTGGGAATCCCTACCGCGATTGTGGCGAGTTTCCCGCTTCACGCGTGGTTGGTCTTACGACGCTCTCGCCGATATCGCCCCGAGACGCCCACCCCACCCGTGAGCGTTCTCATCCCGGTGCGCGGGCTCGACGAGGGCAGAGCCCACGCATGTCGTCAACTGACCGCGCAGCGGACGGACGGACCCCTCGAGTGGCTGTTTTGTGTCGAGAACGAATCGGACCCCGCCGTACCGGAGTTACGAGCCGTCGCGGCAACAGACCCCGATCACATTCGCGTGCTTATCACGGGGCCATGTGGTGACCGGTTGGGCAAACTCCACAACCTGATCGAGGGTGTCGCGGCTGCTCGCGGTGAATGGCTCGTCTTCGTAGACAGCGACACGATCCTGCCGCATGCCCGGTATCTGCATGAATTCACCGCGCCGCTCTGGACCCAAAGCGTCGGTCTCGTCACCTGTTTCCCGGCGTATGTGAACGCCACCAGCATCCCCGCCGCGCTGCTGTCCGGAGCCATCAACCACGACCTGCTCGGCCACTTCGCCCTGGAGTCGGTGTGGGGTGGTCTCCGCCTGGCCAATGGCTCCTGCATGGCCATGCGTCGCGACGTGCTCAATCGCGTCGGTGGGTTCGGCCCGCAGAGGGCGTCCCTCCTCATGGACGCCATTCTCGCCCGCCGCGTTCACCACGCCGGGTACCGTGTCATGGTGCACCATGAGCCGGTGGAAGTGCCGTGCCGCACCGTCACGTTGAAGGTCTGGTGGAATCAGGCCCATCGCTGGCAGGTAGGTATGGCGCACGTGCTGTCGGGACCGTTCTACACCTGGTACTGTTGGATGCGGAGCGTGTTTCCCGTCGTGCTGCTCATGCTGATGTTTGCGAGCGGCCCGCTCGTGGCCCTGGGTGCGGTCGCGGTGGCGACCCGGCTCACGGTCATGGTCGTCATGAGCCAATGCTTCGTGCGCGACCGCGGACAGCTCCGCTACCTCTGGCTGCTCCCCGTGCTCGAGATCGTGACCGCGGTCGGATGCTGGTACGCCCTGCTCGTGGATCGCGTGGAATGGCGCGGGCGCACCTACCGCGTGCTGCCTGGCGGGGTCACCAGGAGGCTGGCGTGATCGGGCGACCAACCCCGCGCCAGCCCGCGCGACCCACGACGCTCGGCCTTGCCTATCGCGTGCTCGCCGGTGTCTTTCGCGCACGAGGGTGGGAATCGCTCCGGAGGCAGCCCGCCGTGCTCGTATTTCAGATGGCAAAGGTCGGCTCGCAAACGGTCGTGCGGTCCATTCGTGCCTCGGGGCCCCGGCAACCCGTCTTCCACGTCCACACCTTGACCGACCAGGGGATGGCGGCCATGGAAGGGTTCTATCGATGGTCCCGCGTGCCGTCGCTGCTCTGGGCCGGCCACCTCCTCGTGGGCCGCTACCTGAGCCGGCAGATCCGGCGCGGGGTCACGCCGGGCCGGTGGAAGATCGTCACGTTGGTGCGCGACCCCGTGGCCCGGAACCTCTCCCTGCTGTTCCAGCTCGGGCACCGCTTGCTTCCGGACTTTGAAGAACAGTGTGACGCAGGCCGGCTCGACCCCATCACGGTGTTCGAGCGGTTCGAAGCGGACTTCCCGGGTCAGGTGGACTGCATGCGGTGGTTCCGGGACGAACTGTACCCCGTTTTTGGGGTTGATCCGTTCGCTGAGCCGTTCGACCGGGAAGCGGGTCATCACGTGTACCGGGGCCCCTTCGCGGACGTGTTGTTGATCCGGACCGAAGATCTCGATCGCGGCGGCGCGGCCGCCCTGCGTTCCTTCCTCGGGCTCGAGCAGCTTCGCTGGAAGCGCGCGAACATCGGGGGACGGAAGGCGAACGGCGCACGGTACGCCCGCCTGCTCGATCGGCTGCGGCTGCCGACGGCATTCGTGGACCGGTACTACGACACGCCCGAAGTCCGCCACTTCTATTCTCCTGAAGAGCTGAACCTGTTACGGACGCGATGGTGCGGCCAACGCGGAGCCGCATCGTGAGTCCCGTGTATATCATGGCCTTCCTGGCCCTCGGGGCTCGCCTGCTTGGCGCGGTGGGCGTCACCGAGGTCGGCTCGTGGCTCGAGGCCGCCCGATGGGCGACCGGGATCAGCTTTGTCATCATGGGCCTTGCGCACTTCACTCCCATCCGACACGACGTGGCGCGGCTCGTGCCCCCGTCCGTGCCGAGGCCGCTGCTGGTCGTCGCGATTCTGGGCGTCTGGCAGCTTGCGGGTGGGATCGGCATCCTCACAACGCCCGCCCGCCGCGTCGGGGCTGCCGCTCTGCTGTTGTTACTGATCCTCAAGCTCCCCGCCAACATCCGCATCGCCAGGAAGTCCCTACGCTTGAAGGGCCGCATGGCGACGTCGCCCACCTGGCGCGTTCCGGCGCAGCTGCTGTGGATGGCACTGGTGTGGTGGGTCGGGACATGACCACCCGGGCGACCGGCCATCCCAGCAGGGCGGGGGCGGTGACCACCTTCATCGTGACCAACGTCTGCGCCCTCATCGCCTGGCTCTATTTCTTCGTGTTGAATCGCGCCGAGATCGTCCGGCCCTATCGCGGCACTGATCGGCCGAACCTGATCCTCGTGTCCAATCACCAGTCACCGCTCGATACCTGTCTTATCGCGCTGGCGGCGTTCTTCCCGCGTCTCCTGTTGCGGCCCCGACTTCACCCGTGGAGCATCGCGGCGGCGGAGTACTGGTTCAGCAACGGTGTCATCGCCTGGCTCGCTCGCCACCTGCGGCGCCTCCCCCCGCGCGCGGGCAATCGCGACGCGGGCGCGGTGCGGCGCCGGTGCCAGGT
>Ga0214471_10004277_pt1 | contig 11031 bp, 14 predicted proteins | sample RVTome_5_FD_207665 | JGI IMG/M metagenome (GOLD analysis project Ga0214471, IMG submission 207665) | Soil microbial communities from uranium-contaminated site in the Upper Colorado River Basin, Wyoming, United States - RVT142D155 | ecosystem: Environmental > Terrestrial > Soil > Contaminated >... | reverse complement strand
GAAGTCGTTCGTCCGGATGCAACTGACCGAGGGCGTCGTGGATGTGGCGGTCGTCGCCGGTGTCCTGGCGATCCTCGGCAAGCCGCGCTACGTCGGCGCCGATGGCGATCTCGATCCGGGTCTCGCGTAATCACTTCTCTCGATGGCCTCGCGGCTGGGGATGCCTACGCACCCGTTACCCGGCCGCGGGGCCTCCTTGACCACGAATGGGAGAGGCCATGGACGACCAGGTGAGGATTCGATTGCGCCGCGCGGTGATCGGCGCTGGCGCGGTCGGCGAGATCATCGTCGTCGGATCCATTCGTGCCGCGCGCTGGGCGAGCGAGGGCATCGCTGATCTCGTAGTCGACGCCGGCGACAGCGATGAGAAGAAGGACGAAGAGCCGGTGCGTCGCAAGAAGGCGAAAGGATGATCTGCGATGGGACTCGCGCTCATCACTCCTCCGACCTCTCAGCCGATCACGCTCGAGGACCTGGCTGGCCATGCGCGCTGGGAGATCGACGTCGATACGTTTCCGCGGCTCACATCTGCTCTCGTGGCCGCCGTGTCGTTCTCCGAGTGGTGGACGCGACGACAGTTCATCTCTGCGGCCTATCGGCTGAAGATCGCCGCATTCTCTGACCCGATCGAGCTGCCGCGCGCGCCGCTCGTCAGCGTAGAGTCGATCAAGTACATCGACGATGCAGGTGTGGAGCAGGTCCTTGCGACGACGGTCTACGAGGTCGACACGACACTCGAGCCCGGCAGGATCAGGCGCCAGTACGAGCAGGACTGGCCAGACACGCGGAATCAAGCCGACGCCGTGACGATCGATTTCACCTCTGGCTGGGCGAATGCGGCCGCGGTCCCCGACACGTTGCGTCACGCCATCCGATTGCTCGCGGCGCACTACATCGAAAATCCACAAGCGATGGCCGCGATCCGCTCGCAGGAGATCCCCTACGGCGTGCGAGCGCTGCTCGATTCGCATCTGGTGATCGGAGCTGCGTATGTCGCTTAAGACGATCGGCGAACTCGACCGGCGCATCGCGCTCCTCGAGCCGATCGAGACACTCGACGGGCAAGGCGGATCGTCGACGACCTTCGTTGAATCGGCGAAGGTCTGGGCGAAGATCGAGCCCTTGGAGTCGCGCGAGATGCAGTTCGCCGGCGGCGACGAGGCGTCGATCTCTCATCGGATCACGATCCGCTATAGGAGCGGCATCCGATCGGGCTGGAGAGTCTCCTACTCTGGCCGCACCTTCGAGGCCGTGGGTCCGCCGCGAGATCTCCTCGAGCGTCACCAGTTCATCGAGATCGATTGCTTCGAGCGAGAGGGGTGAAGCGATGGCCGGCGGATTCAAAGTCCAGCTCAAGACAGCCAAGACGATAGAGGACTTGCGGCGGGTCTCCGAAGATGCGAAAGCGCGTATCGCTCGAGTCGTCAGCGACTACGCGGCGCGCGTGAAACGCAGCGCGCAAGCGCGTGCGCCAGTCGACACGGGAGCGCTGAGGAAATCGGTGATGCGTCGCACTAGTCGCGACAAACTCAGCGCGCAAGTGATCGCCCAAGCGCCGCATTCTGTCTTCGCGGAGTTCGGCACGGAGCAACGTCAGCCGCATCCGTTCCTCGTGCCATCGCTCGAAGAGGTGAAAGAGGGATTTCGTCGAGACGTCGCCGCTGCCATCAATGGGGCGCACCAGTCGTGAGCTTTCGAATCCCATTCAACGCGGTGCAGAAAGCGTTCTACGAGCGCCTGACGAGCGAGCTGCCCGATGAGGAAGTCGCTGATCATCTCGCGCCCGGGAAGAGTCGTCGCCGTATCGTGCTCGGCGAATTCACCGGCACGAGCGAGGGCCGACCGAAGGGTGAGGACGGGTATTTGAAGACCGAATTTACCGTTCACGCGTTCGAGCCGAGCATGGGAGCGAAGGCGCTCAACGATTTGATGGACCTGATAGCAAAGGCGATTGGCGTTGCGCCACTCGAGTTCGACGGATTCGATTCGACCGAAGCGGACATCGAGTTCGTGGAGGCCTTCGTCGAGGAGCATCCGGACGATGGCAGCTTCATCCGGCATGGCGTTCTGAAATTTCGATTCGTCACGCAAGCATCAACGTAGTGATCGGAGGTAATCATGGCCGTGCACAAGGGACGAGACCTCTTCGTTCAGGTCGATCTGAACGACGATGGAGGCGCAGGTGCGGATTGGGTGACGATCGGTCAGCAGAGAGGAGGCGGCATCGAGGGCGGCACGACGACCGCGGACGGCACTCACAAGGACTCCGGCGGATGGGAGTCCGGCGTTGCAACGCGAAACAACTGGACGATGCCGGTCGATGGTGCGCTGAATCCATTGGATGCCGCGTACACGTTCATTCGCGACAAGTGGAAGAACGCGGTGCTCGTCTGGGTCCGATTCAACGACGTCGCGATCTCGGGCGACATGCAGTACGGCCAAGCGTGGATCACATCGTTCAGTCGAGCGGCGCCGAACGATGACGTCGCGACGTTCACCATCGAATTCAAGGGCGACGGACCGCTCTTGCCGCTGCCGGCTTGATTCATCGACCACAGATAGGAGACCACGATGGCAGCACTCACGATCCAGACGACACTCTGCACGGGCCTCAATGTTGGCTTCGCTGCCGCTTCGGCTGGCGGCGATACCTTCATCAACGACGGAAAGACGATCCTTCACATCAAGAATACCGACACGGTGTCTCATACGGTCACCGCAGATCGGTTGCAGTTGTCGAGCACTGGCCGCGACGACAACGAGACGTGCACAGTTCCGGCTGCCGGTGAGCGAATCATGGGACCGTTCCCGACGAATCGATTCAACAGTTCCGCCGGCGCCGTGTCGCTCACGTACGATGCCGTTGTCGGCGTGACGATCGCGGCGATCAAGCTGGGGACGACGCTATGAGCGCGAAGACGATCGATTCGACGCCAATCCGCATCGCCGGCGAGGATCGCTCGCTGTACTTCTCCGCCTGGTCGACGATAGCTCTCGAGCGCGAGCTCGAGACGACGGTGAAGGAGATTCATGCGCGACTGGCTCAAGCGATGCTCGTCGGCGCTCGACACACGCAAGCCGCGCTGGATGCTCTCAGCGCGCAGCAAGGGGATGGCGAATCTTTGGCCGACGTGCTTCGCGATAATCCAGAGGAGTACGCGAAGCACATTGATCGGGTGATCGCCGCGAGCGAAGACCTCTCCGATTCGCGAATCTGCTTCTCTCTTCGCGAGACGGTTGCGCTCTTGTGGGCTGGACTCCTGCACGAGAACGAGAAGCTCACGATGAGAGATGCGGCCGCGCTCTACGAGCAGGCCGAAGGCGACGATCCGAGCGAGCGCGAGCGCCACGTCTTCATGCGAGTCATGAACGCTTTTTTGTCTGCCACCGCGCCCCGCGAACTCGCCGAAACGTGGCGCGGTCTCATGGCGGAGAGCGCATCGAGTTAGGCGACTGGGAGCGCCATCTCGAGCTCGCGAACGAGACGGGGATCTCGGAGCCGGAGTTTTGGGCGATGTCGCCAGCACAGTTCTTCCGCCGCCTGAGCGGTATCGCGATCAGGGAGATGGCTCGACGCCGTCATATCGAGCATTGCGTCGCGTGGCAGACCGCACGTCTCACCCTGGCCGCCGGCACGCTCAAGCATCCACCGAGTCTCGGCGCCATGTATCGCGACTTCTCGTCCGAGCTCTCCGGCGAAGAGGTCGAGCGCGATACGTCAGATCTCGATGAAGTGCTCGCCGAATCGAATGCGCGTGTGAGGGCCCGAGATGGCAGTTAGGCTCGCACCGCTCATCCTCCGCATCCTCGCCGGCACGGAAGACCTCGAGAAGGGGCTCGACAAGGCGTCGAAAATTCTCAAGCGCAAGTCGCGCGAGCTGGAGAGCGCTGGTCGAGCGATCACCGCATCGCTCTCGATTCCCGCTGCGCTCGCCGGTGCGGCCGTTTTCAAGATGGCCGGCGATTTCGACAAAGCGATGGCTCAGTCGACAGCCATCATGGGCGATCTCTCCCAGTCGATGCGGAGGGATCTCGCCGACACCGCGCGCGAGGTCGCGAACAAAACCACCTTCGCGGCGAAGGAGACGGCGCAAGCGTACTTCTTTCTCGCTTCGGCCGGCTTGGATGCGGCCGCATCGATGGCTGCTCTCCCTGCGGTAGCATCCTTCGCGACAGCGGGCCAGTTCGATCTCGCACGCGCAACAGATCTGCTCACCGATGCGCAGAGCGCGCTCGGGCTATCGTCGAAAGATGCAGCGACGAACCTCGAGAACATGATCCGCGTCTCGGACGTGCTCGTGAGGGCGAACACGTTGGCGAATGCGACGACGGAACAATTCTCCGAGTCGTTGACCAACAAGGCTGGCGCGTCGCTCCGGCAATTGGGCAAGGACATCGAGGAGGGCGCTGCCGTCCTGGCCGTCTATGCCGACCAGGGAACGAAGGGAGCCGGAGCCGGCGAACAGCTAGCCATCGTGTTGCGCGATTTGCAGGTGCGTGCGATCGAAAACAAGGAGGCATTCCGAGCGGCCGGCGTCGAGGTCTTCGACGCGAGCGGTGAGATGCGCAACATGGCCGACGTCATCGAGGACCTCGAGCGTCACCTCGCTGGGATGTCGGACGAGCAGCGACGCGTCGCGCTCTCGACGCTAAATTTTTCAGATAAGAGCATCGGCGCCCTGATAGCACTCATCGGCACAAGCGCGCAGATCCGCAAGTACGAGGAAGGTCTTCGCGCGGCGGGCGGTACGACTGACCGCGTCGCCAATGCGCAGATTCAGAATCTCTCCGACCGAGCGAAGATCCTCGGAGGTCGATTCGCCGACGTTGCGATAACGGTCGGATCTTCGCTTGCGCCGGGCTTCGAGTTTCTCTTCCGCATCTTGGAAGGCGGCGCTTCGGTGCTGGCGACGATCGCCGCAGCGACGGAGCACATGCCCGATGCGCTGAAGGTATCGATCGTCGTACTCGGCGCGCTGACAGTGGTCGTCGGGCCGCTCCTGATACTTCTTGGGAAGCTTGGGACTGTGATGGCAGTCGTGGCCGCACAGAGTGCGCTGTTGACGAGCGCGCTCAACTTGCTTCGAGCGAACGGACTGCTGCTCGGCATCACCGCGATCATCCTCTCTGTGTCGGCCATCTCTCAGTGGGTCTCGAACGCACAAGAAGCCGCGAAGACGGCCGGCGAATTCGATGCGTCGCTTGAAGATGTGAACGCGGCGTTGAAGCGTACGGCCGAAGAGGCTGAAAATAACAGAGAGGAAGTTCGCAAGCTCACGCTTGAGCTCAAAGCAAACCAAGAGCAGCTCGAGAAGCTGTTCCTCGCTGGCGAGCGAGGATTTCTAAGCAATCTGCAACGTGCGTATGAGCGGCTGACCGCGCAGGCAGCCGAGCTGAAACGCCGGCTGATCGATGCGACGGCTGCGCAGGCGGGCCTCGACAACGCAAATGTCATCGCGAAGGTCGAGAGGGCGTGGGATGAATATCGCGCGGCGCTGGTCAAAGGCGAGGCGCATCTCCGCGCCACACATGATGAGATCGCCGGCGTCAACGACCGGCTGCAAGCGACGCACGCCTTGCTCATCGAGCTGGCCGAGATCGGTGAAGGCGAAGAAGTGCTCGGCGGATTGCGCAGGCATGTCGCGAATCTCAAGGGCGAGCTCGAAGCGCTCACCGTCGCGCAGACGCAGCAGAGCAACGCGACGCAGAGATCAGTCTCGCATGCCTTCGATTGGATCGGCGCGACGACGCAACAACTCAGCATCTACGGGCTGCTCGGCGAAACGGAAACGCAGCGAGCCCTCGCGCTCGACGCATTGCATCAAAAGATGCGTGAGGCAGAAGAGATACTCCGCGACCAGGAGATCGCCGTAGAAGAGAACAAGACGGTCTGGCAGCAGTGGGGCGATGATATGCGCCTGATCCTCGAAGACCAGGGCGAGCGGCTGAAGATTTTCGGCGAGCTGACTTTCGAAACCTTCCAACAGATGACGCAGGGGATCGGGAAAGCGGTCGGTCAAGCGATCTTCTTCGGCGAGAATTTCGGAAAGTCGATCGCGCGTACGATGAAGCAGGCGGCTGCGAACTTCGTCGCAGCGCTGATCGACATGGGGATTCAGCTCGCGATTTTCACCGCACTTTCGAATCTGCTCGGGTTCCGAGGTTCGACACGCCTCATCTCGCAAAAGGGAGGAGAGACTTTCGCATCTCAGTACGCTGCGGTAACAGCAGCAGTGCCATTTCCCGCGAACCTCATCGCGGCTCCGTTCTTCGCCGCGCTGTCGGCAGCCGCAGCCATCGCCGGCGGAAAAGCTCTGGCCTTCGAGAAGGGCGGGTTCACGCTCGGAGAAGGACTCGCGTTCCTTCATCCGAACGAGGCGATCATTCCTCTCGACCGCGCGCCTGATGTCTTCCGCGACACGGCGCCGCAAACGCTCGCGGTGAATCTGTACGTCGATGGCGAACGCATCGCGCGGCGCGTTGTTCGCGCGCTTCCTGGCGAATTGGACATGGACTTGAGGAACCTCTTCTGATGGCGATCGCAGACAAAGCGCAAGCATTCGTGCAGCTCACGATCGAGCCCGTTGCCGCCGGCGCGACCGAGCTGACGTACACGGTAGATGCAGGATCGAGCGCGCCGCTCGATCCGTCTGTCGATGGCGAATACTCGCTAGTGCTTTTCAACGCGACCGATTTCCCTGAAGTGCTCGGTGACGTCGAGAAAGAGACTGTACGCGTCCAGGCAGACACCGGCTCTGTCCTGTCGATCGCGACTCCACTCGATTTCGATCACGACACGGCCGGCAAGACCTATCGCGCCATCTACTCGGATGCGGCTGCGATCCTCAACCAGATCCGCACTGCATTCGCGTCGGTGATCGAGACGGACACGGCGCGTCTGCGCATCCATGGAGAGCTCGAGGTTGGCAGCGCGAGCGCGAAGCGAGTGGAGATCCGCGGCGATTCGCCGACCTTGTCAGCGATCGCGATCGCGAATTCCGCGACCGACACCGGCAAACCGCTTTCGATCATTAACGATGGGCCGGTGAAGGCCGCGACGATCAATCACGATCCGGGCGCGGCATCAACGCAAGAGGGCGTTCATCTCATCGGCGAGAGCGGCGTCGGAGCCATGCTCCGAGTGCAGCAGACATCCACCGACACGGTCTCGAGCGATGGTGCAGATACGCTCTTCGTCAATCACTCGACCGCGACGAATGGATTTCCTGTTCGCATCAATCACGCGGGCGCGGGCAGCGGTCGCACGATCCAGACGGACGCCGATGGGACGATCGGCACGCCGAGCTCGCCGGGCACGGGCGCGCATCTCGCGGAGTCGACTGGCACATGGACAGATGGAGCGTCGTGGGAAGAGACGAAAGAGCTCCTCGGCGCGCTCGATCCACGTGATCTTCTCTCGCGCCTCGCGCATCTCAAGATCGAGCGATGGCGTCGTCGCGAAGAATGGATCGGCCGACCGGCGAGCGCGACGAACTACGGCCCGATGTGGAATGAGGTGATCCCGTGGTTTCTCTCTTCTGGCCGGACCAACGCGAACAATCGAGACCTGGCATCGATCGCGCTCGCGTGCTGTCAGGCATTGCTCGGTGCCGTGCGCACACTCGAGGCACGAGTAGCTGCGATGGATGCAGGTCCGATCCTGCCTGAGCTCGAGTCCGTTCTGCCGCCGCCGAGGATGGCGATGCCGGCGGAAGCAGAGACGCCGGCGGAAGAGAGGGCGCGACTCGAGGCGATATGGGATGCCGAGCGCGAGGTGCGCAGGCGAGAGCGCGCCGAGCGTGACCGCGCGGCCAGAGTGAAGGATGCGCCGTGAGCCTCGCCGTTTCCATCATCGGGACCTATCCGCACGCAGCCCCGCGCACGAAGACGGCGGGAGTCTATGCGCGCAAGCCTGGCATCACGATCGGCATCGGATCGCGCAACATGACTGGCGCGTATCGCGATGGCACGCTCTCGGCCGGGCTGACCTTGAACGCGCAGGGGCGGGCATCCTTCTCCCTGGTCGATCCCGCCGGCACTCTTCGCATCCAACCTGGCGAATCAGTAACGATCACCGATCGCGGGCGACCGATCCTCTCCGGGTCGGTCGAGAGGGTCGAAAGCGAGTACCCATCCTTCGCACGCCTGGAGTACCAGATGCTCCGCATCGATGCGGTCGATCACACCGAGATTACGCATCGGCGACTTGCTGCCGTGAGCTTCGGCGAACAGGCTGCGCATGTGACTGTGCGCTCACTGGTCGCGGACTACCTCGCCGTCGATGGAATCACCGAGGGAACGATCGAAGATGCGCCTGTGCTCGCGCCGATGCGGATCAACTACGATTCGATCGGGCAGGCGCTCGACAAGATCGCACGCCTGGTCGCCTACGACTGGCGGATCGACGAGCGAAAGCGTCTGAGCTTTTTTTCGCGCAGCACTTACGCTGCGCCATGGTCTATCACCGATGGATCACGCACCTACGCATCGCTCAGGCGCCGACGATCGCGGCAAGGGCTGGCGAACACACATATCACTTTTGGTGCGCGCGACCTGGCCGCGGCGAAGACGCGTCGTTTCAAGGGCGACGCCGAGACATCCAGCTTCGCGGTCGACGACGACATCGGCGCGACGCCGATCGTCGAAGTCAACGATGTTGCGCAGACTATCGGCATTCGCGGAATCGATCCAGACGACGATGCTTCCGGTCCAGCATGGTTCTGGCGGAAGGGTGATCGGTCGGTCTCGCAGAACACGACCGCGACTCCGATCGGAGCGACGGATGTTCTCGAGGTCACGTTCCAGCCGCTCATTCCGATCCTTCGTCTCTCGCGCGATGGTGGATCCATCGCAGCGCGCGCTCTCATCGAGGGCGGGAGTGGGGTCTACGAGGCGAAGTCGACCAGGACGGATATCGAGGACAGCGAGCTCGCGCAAGCATTCGGCGCGGCCTTCCTGCGCCAGCATGCCGTGATCGCGGACCGACTGGACATCGCGACGCATCGCACTGGGATTCTTCCTGGCCAGCTTCAGACGATCGCGTTGACGGAGGAAGGCATCTCGGGCGATTACCTGGTCACGGATGTCGAGATCGCCGATCGCGGCGATGGTCGTGTGACGACGCGCTACACGGCGACGGCGAACGAGAACGATGGCGGTTGGCAGGAATTCTTCAAACGGCTCGCGGCGAAGAATGCCGGCGATCAATCCGATACGCCATCCATCCTCGACACGATCGCAGGCGTTCTGTCGACGATCGAATTTATCGATGCGGTCTCCAGCCAGAGCGGAGACCAACGCTCGCCGGTAGAGGACGACGCGTTCACTTCGGCGCAGATCGGCACTGCGGTCTGCGGGTCTCGATACGTCGAGGATGGGGTACAGTATCAGCAGGGATCGAGGATAGGCGCTCTGTGACGACGATGAGAGTCAGCGGCGGAATCGAGTACGCGGGCAACGTCCGCGTCGAAGTGCGATGCGCACGCACTGGAGCGCTACTCGATCGCATCGTCGCCGCAAACAAGATCGTGAACAACGGCTTGCTCCTTGCACGCGACCTCTTCGGCGGTGTGGGAATGCGGCCAGACGAGATCGCGCTCGGCACTGGAACCGGTGCGACGACCGATGCGCAAGCGTCGCTGACGGCCGAGGTGTTTCGCAAAACCATCGATCGCCGCGACAACTCCGGCACCTACGGCATCGACTTCCAGGCGTTCGTCGACACGGGCGATGCGAATGGTTTCACTCTGGCCGAGGTCGGTCTCTTCGAATCCGAGACTCTTGTCGGTCGTGCGATTCTCTCGCCCACGGTCGCGAAGACATCCGCCATCACGCTCACCGTCTCCTACGTCGTCACACCGCAGAGGCCAGTTATCTGATGGCGGACAAGATTTTCCCGACCCAAAAAGCGATCGGAAACTCGGCCGGTGAAGGTCGCGTGCTGACCGAGCAGGACATCGAGGCGCTGCTGCATGCGATGGTCGGGAGTCGACACGGCAGGATCTCCGGCCTCGCGGTGACGAATCCATCGGCGCTCACGATCTCGGTCGCAGCGGGTCAAGCGATCATCGCTGGTCACTGGGTCACGACCGATGCCGCGAAGACGATCGCGGCGCCCGACGATGCAAACTCACGTATCCTCTTGCAGCTCACGCGCGAGGCTGGCACGGATCTCGTGACCGGTGTGATTCTCGCGACGCAAGCCGATGCGGTCGGCACTGCTCTACCGGCCGACTCTCTCCACCTGGGGCGCGTTGTAGCATCCGGTGGATCGGTGACGCAGCTCGAGGACGTGCCGGAGGATCTCGTCGGGCCCATGTTCGGATCGTACGCAGGCAACGGCGCGACGAGTCCGCGTACCATCGCGCTCGCGCGCACTCCGAACCTCGTCATCGTCGTCGCCGAGACGATCAACTTGCTCGGCATCTCTACACCTTTCGTTCCAAATCGTACGACGCTCAGCGTCCCCGAGGCGCAGGTGGTCGGCGTCTTTTTCAAGGCCGGTCTGAGCGACACGATCAGTCTCGTCCGGGCAGCGTCGAAAGCCTGGAGCCCGGGCAACATCGCCGCGGGTGGCGAGGTCTCGACGACACTCACGATCACCGGCGCAGCGGTCGGGGATCCGGTCCATGTGTGGCATGACGGGATCCATGCGAGCGCAGCGACTCGACGATTCCTCCGTTTCTCGGGTGAGATCACATCGGCGAACACGGCGACGCTCTACGCGTCGAACAACGACACCGGCATCCTGGCGCTAAACGGCACGGTGTATGCGCACGTCCCGAATGCTCAGCAAGCGCTCGCTCGTCCAGCGGGATACAGCATCGGACCGAACAGCCAATTCCGTCCGTACATCGTGCGCAATGGATTCGAGGTGCAGCGGGACGTGAGCGATGCGGTGAACTTGAACGAGAGCGGGCAGAACTATCGCTACTTCGCTTTTTGAGCATGGTAGTCAGGATGGCGTAGTTCGAATGAACGACATGCGAAGCTCTGGCCTAACGAGTAGTCTCGATGCATGGACACGCTGAT
>Ga0214471_10004276_pt1 | contig 11035 bp, 9 predicted proteins | sample RVTome_5_FD_207665 | JGI IMG/M metagenome (GOLD analysis project Ga0214471, IMG submission 207665) | Soil microbial communities from uranium-contaminated site in the Upper Colorado River Basin, Wyoming, United States - RVT142D155 | ecosystem: Environmental > Terrestrial > Soil > Contaminated >... | reverse complement strand
CTCCTCGGCCACCGCATCGGCCAGATCCATGCCGATGCCGACGTAGTCATTGAACGCCTGGCCCAACTCGGCCGCATCGCCGGCAGTGTCACCCTGGAAGACCATCACCAACACAACGTTGGTTCCGTCCCAGTAGATGCGATACGAGTCGCCGCCCCATCCTTCGGTAGCGACATCATTCCCGCCGAGGACCTGGTCGAACATGAGGCGAAACCCGAGCTCCCCCCAGGTGGAGTCCTCATTGATCTCATATCCGGTCAGTTCGTTCGTAGGTAGGTCGACCGCAAGCGGCACGTCCCCGGGATAGTCGTCCGGCCAGATGACCTGTTCGCTCGACAACGGTGGATTGGCATACGCATCGTCGACGGCTGCGAATCCGCCCTCCGAGAACAGATGTTGGACGAAGGTGAAACCTGTGTCGTAGGGGAAGGTGAGGCCGTCCTGCATGAACGGCGGCACCTGATCGAACACCGTCATGTCGACGTCAAATGCCTCCTCGAGGAACTCCTGCTGGGCCTCCGCGCCTAGCTGCTGAACGTAGAGCAGTTCGGCCAGGCTGGCGTCGCCTTCGATCAGGCCCTGGAAGGCGGCGGCCTCGTCATATCGCTGATCGTCGAACAACTGGTTGTAGCGGTCGTTGAACTCGAGCACCTGGTCGGTCAGTGCGTGAGTCAGTTCGTGGACGATCGTCGCTTCTTCCAGTGGACTGAATTCATCCTGCGAGGCTGTGACGACGAGCTCGCTCGTGTCGCCGTCGTAGTAGCCGGCTACTGCTTCCCCGTAGAGAGAAAGGATCGTCTCGAGCAATTCGAAGTCGGCGGGCACCAGACCCAGAAGCCGGTACAGGGCCTCATCGACTTCATGATCCACGTAATCCTCGAGCAACTGATCGATGACCCTGGTCTCCAACTCGTCGGGAGTCAGGACGGTTACCTGGGGCGCCGACAGGAACTCGAGACCACGAATCTCTTCGGCGATCGGGATCAACCGGGCGATTTCCGCCCGCAGACTTTCGGGGAGTTCTTCAGTTCCAGCCGGGAGGGTCGTCAAAGTCGTTTCGCTCGACGTGGTGGACTCAACTGTCGACGAGGTGGTGGTCGAACCGGTCGTGGAGGCAGCGGTCGTCGTCGATGCCGACGAAGTACACGCACCGAGAATGAGCGCGACGAGAGCAACAAGGGGGCGGCGGGGTATCACCGCAATAAGGCTACCGGCCCCATAGATCAAGCCTTACGGGCCGAGTGCCTCAGAAAGCGGCCTGCGCTTTCGGTTTGTCAGCGAAACGCGCTTCGAAGCGTTCGGCCTTGGCCATGATCTGCGCGGGCAACTCCATGAGCTTGTCCTGGATCTCGCTGGCCCTGGCCGACAGGCCCTCCATCGAGGCGATCCCCCATTGCTCGATGAGGGGCATCAGTACCCGGTCGTGATGGATGCGCAGGTTGTAAACGCCCGCCTTGGCGATATCGATCGACCTGCGGAGGAATCCGGGAATGCCGATGCCGGGCATCTGGAAATTGAGCATCACCTTGTAGATGCCTTCCAATGCCACCGCCGGAGAGTCCTTGAGCATCGCCGCCATCACCCCCTTGTAGAACATGAAGTGATGGTTCTCGTCCGAAGCAATCTGGCGCATCAGCTCGAAGGCGACCTCGTCCTCGGTGATCTTGCCGGCGTTGCGATGGGAGACCCTGGTGGCGAGTTCCTGGGCGGAGGTGTACGCCAAGAGCTCGGCAGGGTGTTGCCAGTTCGGTTGATATCCAACCTGCATGGTCGCCATGCGATCGTCTTCGAGCTCGACGGGGTCGCAGTTCCGTGAGGTCAGGAGATAGCTGCGGATCGCGATAGCGTGCTGGCCCTCCTCGGCCGTCCACAGACCGTTCCACTCCCTCCAGACCGAACTCTCCGGCAGATGCCGTTCAAGAGCGCTGTGGTAGTAGGGAAGGTTGTCTTCGGTGAGGAGGTTGAGCACCAGGGAAGTCCGCGCACGCTCGTTGATCGTGCATTGCGACTCGTCCCACGGTTCTTTCTTGAAGTTGCGGCCGAGTTCCCACGGAATCATGTCGTGGAAATACCACGGCACCCGGCGGGCCTGATGTTCGGCGAGCAGACGCTCGACGGTGGGCTCTACTGCTTCGAGTAGCTCAAAGTGCTCATTGATTGGCATAGGTCACCTCATTGAAGCGGACAGGTCGGGGACCGACCCGGGACCATGAAGAGCACAGCCCTGCTTTTACGACCGACTAACTATACGCTCCGTTACAGCCTTCCCGAACGAATCGCCTATCGCTCGGGAGCCGACGGGATCCGACAGAGTGTCAAGTAAGCCGTGGTCCGACGTAGCTTGGCATCATGAAAACGAACGTCCCTCGACATCTGATCATCTACCTCGCCCTCCTTCTGATAGCGGCCTGTGGAGACCCGGGTGCCGACGCCACCACGACAAGCCGAGCCACCACAACCACGAGCATTGCTACCACCACCTCCGCCTCGACGACAACGACCACGACGCCCACCACAACGACCTCGGACGACGATCTCCCAGGTGAGCCGATTGACTTCGGGCCGGCAGCCGGTGACGAGGTTGCGGTCGTGGGCGTGGCTCACGACGACGTTCTCAATGTTCGCGCCGCGCCCGGGACCGACTCCGAAGTCGTCGCAGAATTGGAGCCGACCGCGACAGGCCTCATCGCCACAGGTCGCGCTCGCTCCCTCCCCGAATCGATCTGGTTCGAGGTAGAAGTCGAGGGCGTGAGCGGTTGGGTGTCGAGTGCGTTCGTCGGGTACCTCGGTCTGACCGATGACGCCACTGCCGAGGTGATCGAGGCCCTCGGCGAAACGCCAGGTGCCGAAACGATGCTCGACCTGGGCTTGATCGTTGCCGAGGCGATGTCCTCCGACGAGCCGCCTTCGAGGATCGTGATGTCCGTGGCTCCGACAGTGGGAGACCTGGGTCAGGTCACTTACGACGTCGTTGGTCTTGGTGATGATGCCCTCGGCGGAGTCAGGCTTCACGTCTTCGGCGATCCGGCCGAAGGCGGCGAGGGCTTCGTCCTATCAAACGTCGAACGAACCTTCATCTGCAGCCGCGGAGTAACAGCCGACGGCTTCTGCGTGTGAGGTCCCCTTGAGGGTTTGCGCAAGCTCCGGACGCATTCCTTCCTCACAGCGCCGCCGGTTCCTCTCGACTCTTCTCCAGACGAACCGGCCCGGTCCAAACGATCCACCTCGCCGCGGTCCTCGCACACCCCTTCCCGCAAGCGGGCCAAATCATTACGCGATTCTTTCGAAGAAGGCCGATTTGGCGGGTCGTCTTTTGCATGGTGTACTGCAGCGACTCAGTGATGAGACGCGCTCATCAAGAGCGGTTGAGGGACAGGCCCTGTGACACCGCGGCAACCTGAGCGAACGCACGGCGTTCGGATGGTGCCAAAGCCTGATCGATGAGATTGCCGAAGGCGGGACTCCCGGCTCGGCGCTCGCAGAGAGCGCGTGAGAGAGACGAGGAGATATCAATGACCGCCAAGTTTGCAACCACATCCAACGAGTTGATTCGTCTCTGTCCGGCGTTGTGTGCACCCTCTCGGGTGGCAACGACAGCACTTGGGCTCGACGGCTAAACCGGCCGCCAGACCGACACCACTCGAGAGGACCCTCTTGCCCGACCCGGGTAGAGCGCGCGCCCGAACCTTCCCGCGACGTGCTCCGACCCTGGCTTTCCGACCTTCCGAAAGGCACCAGAACGATGAAATCTCGAACCACGTCGACATCCACGCGATACCGATCGGCCGTTGCCGGCCTCGCCCTCCTCGGTTTGATCGCCGTCGCCTGCAGCGGCGCCACCACATCAGGGTCGGAGGTTGACCAGATCACCCTCGACTGGGCGTACTACAACCCCGTGAGCCTGGTCCTCAAGGATCAGGGAGTACTCGAAGAGACGCTCTCCCCCGATGGCATATCCGTCAACTGGGTCCAGAGCGCCGGAAGCAACAAGGCAATCGAGTTCCTGAACAGCGGCAGCGTCCAGTTCGGTTCGACCGCTGGAGCCGCGGCGCTCCTGGCCCGCGTCAACGGAAGTCCGATCAACGCCGTCTACTCGTACTCGAAGCCGGAATGGACCGCCCTCGTCACCAACGGCGATAGCGACATCGAAAGCGTTGCGGACCTAGCCGGAAAGAGTGTCGCGGTCACTCGGGGAACGGATCCGTACATCTTTCTCCTCAGGGCACTGGCCGATCATGGCTTCACCGAGAGCGACATCGAGGTCGTCCTCCTCCAGCACGCCGACGGGAAGAACGCACTCGTAACGGGTCAGGTCGACGCCTGGGCCGGTCTCGACCCGATGATGGCGCAAGCGGAGCTCGAGGACGGCGCCCGGCTGTTCTACCGGGCTCCGGACCTGAATACCTGGGGAGTCCTGAACGTCGACGAGCAGTTCGCAGCCGATCATCCCGAAATCGTCGAAGCTGTGATCGCGGCCTACGAACAAGGTCGGATCTGGGCCCTTGAACATCCCGATGAGCTCCGGGCGATCCTCGCCGAGGCGGCGGGACTCAACGAGGACGTCGCGGCGAAGCAACTGGAACGGACGGACTTCTCTACCCCTGGCATCGGCCAGGTACAACACGACACGATTCTCGGTGCGGGGGTGGCGTTGCAGTCTTCAGGCGTGATCCCGCCCGAGGTGGATGTCGCCACCACAGTCGACGAGTTGCTGGACTCGAGCTTCTCAGAGAGTCTCGGCTGAGATGACCAACGTCACGCTTACTCCCCGGCGGCCGGTGGAAGCCCCCGGGGAGGCACCACCGGGGGCGACCCCCGACAAGCCAGGCAGAGGCGTTTCGCGCCGTTTCAAGTCCGCTTTGGGGTTGCTGATACCGGCGACACTGGTCGTGGTGTGGGAGGTCGGGGCTCTAGCCGGAGTTATATCGACTCGCTCGCTCCCGCCCCCGTCCCAGATCGGACAGACCATCCTTGACCTGGCCCGCGCAGGTGATTTGGGCAACCATGCCCTTGCCACCCTCGGGAGAGTGTGGTGGGGATTCTTGCTCGGTGTAACTGTGGCGACGATGTTGGGAGCCGCGAGCGGAGTCTCACCCCTGTTCAAGCGGCTCTTCGACCCCACCCTCCAGGCTCTGCGAAGTATCCCATCAATCGCCTGGATTCCACTGTTCATCTTGTGGTTTGGAATTTTCGAGACACCGAAGGTCCTGCTCATCGCCTTCGGAGTGTTCTTTCCGGTGTATCTGACATTGGAGGGCGCAATCGCCAATGTCGACCGCAAGCTCGTGGAGGTCGGGCGCATATATCGGTTCAGCACATTTGCCTTGATCCGGCGAATCCTCCTGCCGGCCTCGCTGCCCACTTACATCATCGGATTGCGAGGAGGGCTGGGCCTCGGCTGGATGTTCGTCGTCGCTGCCGAATTCATGGGAGCGAGCAATGGATTCGGGTACCTACTGATCGACGGCCAGATGACCAGCCGACCGGCGATCATCATCGCTTCGATCGTGCTGTTCGCTGTATGCGGAAAGTTGAGCGATCTCGCCCTGGCGACACTCGGGTCGCGCCTCATCTCCTGGCAAGACGGCTACTCGCCGGGGGAAACGTGATGCTTACCCTGAGCAACGTCGCCAAGACGTTTGAGGACGGGCTTCTTGCTCTTGACCAAATCAACCTTGACGTTTCGGCTGGAGAGATCGTCGTGGTCATCGGTGGCTCCGGCTGCGGCAAGAGCACCCTGCTCCGGGTGATCGCCGGGCTTGAATCGGCGACGCATGGAGGAGTGTTTGTGGCGGGCCACCCGGTTACGGGCCCCGGGGCCGACGTCGGGGTCGTCTTCCAGGAACCTCGCTTGATGCCGTGGCTTACCGTGGAGGAGAACGTTCGTTTCGGCCTGGCCAGTTTCTCCAGCGATGAGGCGAAGAGCCTTGCCAACGAAGCTCTGGCCAGGGTCGGGCTCTCGCAATTCGCCGAGGCCCTCCCCCGCCAGCTATCAGGCGGGATGGCGCAGCGGGCTGCCATCGCCCGCGCTCTCGTCGTCAAGCCTCCAGTACTACTCCTCGACGAGCCATTTAGCGCGCTCGATGCCTTCACCCGCCTTGATTTGCAGGAGCACCTGCTCGATCTGTGGGGTTGGTACCGGCCCACCCTTCTGGTTGTCACCCACGACATCGAGGAAGCCCTCACGCTGGCCGACCGGATCGTTGTGATGGAGGGCCAGCCCGGACGCATTGCCGCCGAGGTAGCGATTGACCTGGCTCGCCCCCGCACGAGAGGAGATTCGACTTTCAACGAAAGCAGGGAGACCGTGCTGGCAGAACTCAGTGACGCCCGACCGCTCGAGGCCCTCGGGACAACCGGGGTCGCACCTACTCGCTGAGGAGCCTCGCCAACGCCGCCTGGTCATCGGTGGCCAGCGCCTGCTCGGCCCAGAGACTCTCACGGTCGCGATAGATCGAGGCGAGAGCCCGTACTACGCCACCCTTCCGGTAGCCGACCAGTACATCCCGCTCGGTCGCGTTGCCAACGACGACTTCTTCATCGAAGCCCGGGGCGGTTCCAGTCATGTTGATCGGGACGTCGTAGTGCTGGCTCCAGAAGAACGGCGGGTCGTCGAATGCGAGGTCATGTCCGAGCATATTGCGGGCAGCCGCTTGGCCCTGTCGTTGCGCCAGAACCCAGTGTTCGATGCGAACCATTCCGACCCGCGGGTCCGGATAGCGGGCCGCATCTCCGGCTGCCCAGATGTGGGGATCGGAGGTTCGAAGCCGGTCGTCGACAACTATCCCGTCGTCCACTACAAGGCCGGCCTCCTCGGCGAGATCTACTCGGGGGATCACACCAATTCCAACAACCACCAAGTCCGCGGGGATCGTCGTACCGTCGTCGAGGACCACCTCCTTTTCCTTGATTTCGGCGACGGTTCGACCAAGGTGAAAGACGACGCCGTGTTCCTGGTGAAGGGCGAGAGCGAACCGCCCCAAAGTCTCACCAACCGCGCTGACGAGGGGAACCTCGTCGGGTTCGGCAACGGTGACATCGAGGCCCCGGTGTCGGAGAGAGGCGGCGACCTCGAGCCCGATGAATCCGGCGCCGACGATGACCGCATTCTTCGCCGCATCGAGCTGCCCGATGATCCGGCGGCTGTCCTCGAAGGACCTCAAGTAGTGAACATGAGGCAGGTCCGCCCCGTTTATGGATAGGCGCCGGGGTTCCGCCCCCGGGGCCAAAAGCAGTGCCCCGTATGAAAGCTGGCGCCCGTCGTCGAGCTCGACTCTTTGACCGGCGGAATCGACGCCGACAACACGGGCATCGCCGATGAGACCTATGTCGTTCCTCTCGTAGAAGTCGGCCCCTCGCAACGGCATCCACTCCTCGGGAGCAGTTCCGGCCAGATAGTCCTTCGACAGGTTGGGGCGGTCGACTGGAGCTTCATCACCGATGAGCGCGATCGGACCGGTGTAGCCAAATCGACGGAGCGTTTCGGCAGCCGTGGCGCCGGCCGCTCCCGCCCCGATGATCACGACCGATTCAGGACTGGATGGAGGCGTTCGCACCCCTTTCGGCGTGTCGACAGGCCCGGTGACGTAGATCCGCCCGTCACGTTCGGTGACCAGGTACACGGGAATCGGGTTGAGGGCCGGGGCTCCCACGGCCTCCCCGGTGGCCAGATCGAATATGGCGTGATGCCAGGGACAATGGATCTGCTCGCCGTCCGAAAGACCCTCACCGAGGGGACCCCCGTAGTGCGTGCAGCTGCCGCCGACGGCTCGCAGACCAGCCTTGGTGCGGAGAAGAATCACCGGCTTGCCGTCCACATGCCCGACCGCGGGGACCTCGCTTCCGATGTCGCCCGCAACGATCCCCTCTTCGGTGAGATCGGGCCCGACGAGCTTGATGTCGCCACCCATTTGTCCTCCTTCAGGCTTCCGGTCGGTACATCCGGCCGGCCCAGGCAAGCTGCCGGTTGCCGGGCGACTCTAAACACAATGTATTCGGTTTTAGATTCTGGGAGACGTCCCGTATCCGAAGGCCAGGCTCCCCCCTGTCCACCCCGATGGGAAGCCGACCACTTGAAGAGTTCCAAATGCGACCCCTGCGAAGGATCGCCGCGTCGGTGACGGTGCGAGCAATCGGTCCGGCGGTGTCCTGGCTGTGGGCGATGGGGATGATTCCTTGCTGTGAGATCAAACCAACGGTCGGCTTGAGACCACCACGAGGTTGTTGCCCGCAGGACAGACGATCGACCCGTCGGTCTCCGTACCAAAGGCAGCCGCGCACAGATTGGCTGCGGAAGTAACAGCCGAGCCGGACGACGATCCACAAGGGTCAAAGTCGAGAACGTATGGATTGCGCGTGAAGCCACCGCGGGCACTCCAACCGTTGATGAAGATCCCGTCCTCCCGACCGCCGCGGAAGTTGGCCCACTCCGAAAGGTTGGCCTTGCCGAGAACCACGGCGCTGGCCTGGCGCAACGGGAACTTTATGCAACAGCGGCGTGGCCGGGCCTTGCAGACTTCAATGTTTATACCGCTTTCGGGATACCTTTCGATGGGTGATTCGCTAGGGCCATCGCCTTGAGGCCCAAAAGCGTCGATCCTTTAGGTAGGGATGCGGTCAACCAGGTCGATAGCACTGGCGACGCTGCCGGCGGCGGCGGCGATCGCCCTATGGAACGGGTACAGGCGCGTCTCCAAGGAGTTGGGCAGCCATGTCGCGACGTCGCCGCTGATCCCGGGAAGAGTCAGATCGATCCCTACCGGATGGGGCCGGCTCTCCTACCGGATCGTACCCGGCACCGACCCGGGCCCCCCACTGGTCCTCGTACACGGATGGGGACGGAGCGCCGACTCGGTCTGGTGGCCGTTGATAGCCAACACCGACCGAACGGTCGTCGCCATCGACCTCCCCGGCCACGGCCGCTCCCTCCTCGACCAACGATTCACCTTCGACCTCGCTGCCGACGCCGTGCTAGCAGCAGTTGCCCACTCAGGCGTGGTCCGCCCGGTTCTGGTTGGTCATTCGATGGGGGGTCCCGTCGCCTTGACCGCCCTGCGCCGCGCCACTCGATCAAATCTTGGCAAGTCCGCTTCCGGCCAATCGGGAACCGGAGATTCGGGTTTTGTGGGCTTCGTGGCAATTGCCACTTCGTCCTATTGGGTGCGGCCTCGCCATCAGATCATGGTGGCGGCGGCGCCATACGCGATGGCGCAGGGCTCGCCCATCCTGATGCGGGCGCAGCGGGCCGAGACCCGGCGCGCTCCCGACCAGGCCAGTCGCATCGCCTGGGAATACGCGGTGCGGCCCCCGCGTCGAATTCTTGGGGAGGCCGCCGCCGAGCTGCGCCGGTTCGATGCCAGACGATGGGAGGATCTCTCGCTCCCCCCATCGGTGTGGGTCGTCACTCTCGATGACGGGATCATCGACCCCGCCGACCAGGCGGCTTCGGCTCGGCATCTGGGAATCCCCACCGTCGATCTCCCTAACGATCACCCTGTTGTGATCCAGGCTCCCGCTGCGCTGGCCAGGATCATCGAAGAGGCATCGTCGGTTTGGTCCCTCAATCGGCCCATACGCATCCGACGCCGAATGCTCCGAGCGACAGGGTCGGATCAGGACGTCTGAGCCCGACCGCGGATAAACGTCACATCCAGTTCTTGCGAAGCCACACGACCGCCTGGTCGATGTCGGCTTTCATTTCCTCCTCGGCGATCTTGACCAGGCGGTCGCGAGCCGCGTGTTCGGCAAGGTCGACCTCCTGGCCCGGCTTGAAGGTGTAATCCATGCGGTGATAGTGATCTCCGAGGATTTGGCGGCATTGGTAGTCGGGGATACCCGAGACAGCATCGAACATGAGACGTAGCAGCGGTTTCGCCCATTGGGCGTAACCCCAGTCATGACGCTTGCCGGTGATCCTCGACAAAGACCGCCCCGTCCCCATCGAAAGCAAAATGATCTCGTCGATCGATGGCCGTTGCGGGATTTGGGCACGTCGGTCGAGGCTCTGGGCCAGGGCAGCCATGCTGGGGTTGTTGGCCGCAACCCCTCCGTCGACGTAGCCGTCCACCGACGGAAAGTAGGTCGGTGCCGCGCTCGTGTAGAGAGCCACATCGACCACCCTCAGAGAACCATCGGTATCAGTGCCCGGGAAGTTGTGAAAGAACTTCGGCTTCCAGGTTCGCTTGTTGGGATCAGGGTCTTCGTTGTCGAGGTCGAAGGACGAGATCAGGACACGCTTGCCGAGATTCTGGAGTCTGGTGGCGCCAAAGACCGCCTCGAGTTCCTGGCGCAGGTTGCGGTTGCTGAATTCGGCCCCAACGACCCGGCCGAGGTCACGAATGTTGTCGAGCAGCGAGTCGCCAAAGATGCGGGCCGACTTGTCGTAGTAGAGAAATCGCAGATCGGTCGGGGTGAGCCCTTTCGCCAGACCGAGGGCGATGATGCCACCGGTCGAGGTTCCCGCGAACAGATCGACCCGGTCGCGCCACCCCGGAAGCCGCTTGTCGAGTCGTTGGAGAAGTACGGTCACCAAGAGTCCGCGGACTCCGCCACCGTCGATCGAGAGGATTCGGTATTTGGCCATCATCACCTCTTTCTGGAGCACCGAGCCGGAGCACACGCGCGTGTTCCCCGATGCCGGAGCGCTCGCTGAAAATCCCTTCGTCAGACACGAGCCCTGACGGGGAGAGTTGATACCACGGGATCAGCCGGGAGGACCGGGCGAACGCCCGCTCCGATCGAACCTCCACGGCATCGCACAACGTAAGTTGCGCGATGTTTCGACCGATCGCTGATCGACTTCAACGGCCCGGCCGCCGTCCGTAGCCGGTATCTCTTCGTGGTTCTCGTCGTCTTTCTCGCGTGGGCTGGAATGACCATCCTGGCAGTCGGCTGACGAAAGGGAGTTCGGTTCAGCGCTGAACCTTTTTGGCTTCGCCATCCGTAATGCATGCGACGACTGTCTAGAGAGAGGAGGGAATCAGATGAGACGACCAATCGTCTTTCTCACGCTGGCAGCGCTGCTTCTGGTAGCGGT
>Ga0214471_10004275_pt1 | contig 11035 bp, 9 predicted proteins | sample RVTome_5_FD_207665 | JGI IMG/M metagenome (GOLD analysis project Ga0214471, IMG submission 207665) | Soil microbial communities from uranium-contaminated site in the Upper Colorado River Basin, Wyoming, United States - RVT142D155 | ecosystem: Environmental > Terrestrial > Soil > Contaminated >... | reverse complement strand
GCTCGTCGCGCTGCCCGAGGTGGGCGACCATGGCCTGGTCGCCCGGGACCAGGATCTTCACTTGGGTATTCGCACTCGTGGCTCTCGCCAACCGCGTTCTTCTGGGGTGGTCCCCCGTCCCTCCTGATGGAAATGAGGTCGTCACATGACGACCCCAGCTGAAGGCGATTGTACCGTGGGGGCGGCCATGGCCACTAGCCCGGGGGCCACTGCATCCGCCTCCCCCCGAGCAGGTGGAAGTGGAGGTGGTGCACGGACTGCCCCGCGTCGGATCCCGTGTTCGCCACCAGGCGCCATCCGGTGCGGGCGACGCCCTCGGCCCGGGCCAGTTGGGCCGCGGCCTGGAACAGCTCGACCAGCATGGCACCGTGGCGCTCCTCGATCTCGGCCACCGAGGTCAAATGCTCCTTGGGCACGAGCAGGACGTGGGTGGGGGCCTTGGGGTTGGCGTCGCGGAACGCCACCACGCTGTCGGAGACGTGAAGGATCCGGGCGGGATCCTCCCCCGCCACGATCCGGCAGAACGCGCAGGCCCTGTCCACGAGAGCGACTCTACCCGCGGCGGCTACGGCGGCCGGCGGAGGCGGGCCGGGACGGCGCCCCGCGCGCTTGCCGGCTCCCCCCGAAGCTCCGCCAGGCGTTCCAGCAACGCGCGCTCCTCCTTCCGGAGGTCCCTGGGGGTCTCGACGTGGACCGTGAGGAACAGGTCGCCCCGCCCCCGCCGGCCGAGGTGCGGGATCCCCTTGCCCCGCAGCCGGATCACGGTCCCCGACTCGGTCCCCGGCTCGAGCTTCACCAGCTGCGGTCCGTCCAGGGTCTCCAGCTTCAGCTCGGCGCCCAGGGCGGCCTGCACCATCGGCACGTCGACCATGGCGTGCAGGTCCTGGCCCCGGCGGTCGAAGACCGGACTCTCTTCCACCATGATGGAGAGGTACAGGTCCCCGGGAGGCCCGCCGGCCCTTCCGGCGTGACCTTCTTCGGGGACCCGGAGCTCGAGCCCGTGGGGCACACCCGGCGGCACGTCGACCGAGACGATCCGGGACCGGGGCACCCGGCCGTCGCCCCCGCACCGATCGCACTTCGACACGATCTCCTCGCCGGTGCCCTCGCACGTGCCGCAGGGGTGGGCCGTCATGACGGTGCCGAAGATGCTGCGCCGAACCTCCTGGACCTGGCCGGTCCCTCCGCACCTCCGGCAACGGGTGGGCGCCGTCCCCGGTTCGGCCCCCGAGCCCCCGCACCGGTCGCACGGCTCGCGGGTCTCGACCGGCACGTCCAGTCGGGTTCCGAACGCCGCCTCCCGGAACGAGAGCCTCGCCCCCGCGTGGACGTCGTCGCCCCTTCGGGTCCGGGTCTGCCGGGTGGGCCGGCGGCGCCGGCCGAACGTCCCCGTCCCGAAGAAGGCCTCGAAGACCTCGCTGATGTCACCGAACGGGAAGACCTCGGGACCACCTTGCCCGTACAGGTCGTACTGGCTGCGCCGGGCCGGGTCGGACAGGATCTCGTACGCCGCCGTGACTTCCTTGAACCGGGCTTCGGTCCCCGGGTCGCCGCTCGAATCGGGATGAAGCTCCCGGGCTAGGCGCCGGTAGGCCTTCTTGATGTCCTCCTGGCTCGCGGTCCGGGGGATTCCCAGGATCTCGTACAGGTCGCGGATGCCGGCCATGCCCGTCACGCGCCGAGCTCGGTGGCGAGCTCGGACAGCCGCCTGGCCACGGCTCGGACCGAGGCCACCACCGTGAAGTAGTCCATGGCCGTCGGGCCGACCACGCCGATGGTCCCGATGGGCACGTCGCCCGCCCGAAACGGCGCGGCCACGACGGAGGCCTCCCACTCCCCGGTGGCCGGGTGCTCGGCCCCGATCGTCACCGAGACGTCCTCGGCCGACCCGGCGTCACGGAGGAGCCGAAGGAGCTCGGATTCGTGCTCGAGGGCCTCGACCAGGCGGCGGACGGTCTCGCGACGCCAGTGGGCCACCTCGTCGGTCAGGTTGGCGACCCCGCCCACCAGCACGTGCTCACTCCCCTTGCCTCGCTGCATGTCGCCGAGCCTGCCGGCCACGACCAGGAAGAGCTCTCGCTCGGCGGGGGCCGACTCCCCGGCCAGCCGAAGGGCCCGGGCCTGGGCCTCGACCACGCTCATGCCGCGGAACGAGTCGCCCAGGCGCCGCTCCAGCGACTCCAGGGCCTGGCCGTCCAGGTCCCGGGGCCGGTCCACGATGGCCTTCTCCACCCGTCCGTGCTGGCCGATCACGAGCACCATCACCGACGGCCCGAGGTCGATCATCTCCACCCGGACCAGCTGCTCGTCGGACATGCTGGGCGGGACGGCCAGCCCTGCGTATTGGGTGAGCCGCCCTAGGAGCTGGGTCGTGCCCTTCAGCACCTCCTCCAGGTCCAGCATGGTCTCGGCGAAGAAGCCCGTGATGGCTCGGCGCTGGGCTTCCCGGAGCCGGCCGCCCGGGGGCAGGGTGTCCACGTACCGCCGGTAGCCGAGGTCCGTGGGGATGCGGCCGGCCGAGGTGTGGGGATGGGTCAGGTACCCCAGCTCCTCGAGGGCCGCCAACTCGTTTCGGATGGTGGCGGAGGAGACGCCGAGGCGCGCCCGCTCGGCGATGGTCTCGCTGCCCACGGGCTCGCCGGTTCGCACGTACTCCTCGACCACCACCCGAAGGACGGCGCTCTTCCTGGAGCCGAGCTCGGGGGGTTCGACCATGGCACCTACATTCTTAGCAGTCACGGAGGGAGAGTGCTAGCTCCCGGTGCTTTTCCGAGGCGGTTCGCGATGTCAACCTCCGGGGGGATCCGATGCGTCTATCGGGTGTGGCCGAAGGGAGCTGAGCTGGTCGACGAGATCGCCATCCGGGAGTTCCTGCACGGTGCCTATCCAAGGCTGGTAGCCGGCCTGGCGCTGGTGGCGGGGAGCCGGCCGGCGGCGGAAGACGCCGTGCAGGAGGCGCTGGCCCGGGCGTGGGAGCGGTCCGAGCGCGGGGAGGAGATCGAGTCGTTGACGGCATGGGTGACGGCGGTGTCGCTGAACCTGGCCCGGAGCCGGCTCCGACGTGTAGTCGCGGAGCGGCGGGCTCGGGAGCGCATGGGATCGCGGGCGGGAACAGCGGTCATGGGTCCGTTGGAGGCCGGCGAGCGCATCGACGTCCTGCGCGCGCTGGCGGCGCTCCCCAGGCGACAGCGAGAGGCCACGGTCCTCCGCTACTACCTGGGGCTGAACGTGGCCGAGGTCGCTTCGGCGCTCGGCGTCCACGAGGGAACCGCGAAGACGACGCTGTTTCGGGCCCGGCAAGCGTTGGCCGCCGCGCTCGGCGAACGGGACATGGAGGAGGCGACCGAACGTGGCGAGGCTTGACGACCGTTTGCGCCGGGACCTCGAGCGGGCCGCGCGTCCGGCCGACCCCTCGGGCGTCTACGAAGGCCTGATCCGGCGGAGGGAGCGCCGCCGGATCGGGCGGAAGGCCCAGGCCGGTGCCCTCGCGTTCGTCGTGATCGCCGGCACGGTGGCCGGCGTCTACGGGCTCTCGCGCGTGTTCCAGGCGGGCACGTCGAGGCCGGGAGACGCGGGCCCCGTGCCCTCGAACGGCATCATCGTGTTCTCGAGGGACATCCCCGGCGAGGGGGAGCATCTGTTCGCGGCCTCCCCAGACGGCTCGGATGTGCGACGGCTCACGCCCGATGGCCGCGCCGCCTATCGGTCTCCCGACGTCTCTCTGGACGGTCGAACCGTCGTCGTCGCGCACGAGATCCCGAGCTTCGAGCCCGGACAGGCGGTGCTCGCCACCGTTCCGATCGAAGGCGGCTCGCCGACGTGGCTCACGGAGGAGACCTGGGTCGTGCGGGACCCGGCTTGGTCACCCGACGGCGGGCGGATCGCGTTCGCGGGCTCCCCCGGCGGTCCGTTCGGCATCTACGTCTTCGACGTCGAAACCGGCGACGTCCGGCTCGTTCCCACCACCGACGAGATCAGCGTGGGCCACCCGACCTGGTCGCCCGACGGCTCCCGGATCGCGTTCGAGGGCTCCATGGGCTCGGACATCGAGATCGAGCAGATGCAGGCGACGTGGGACGTGTACTCGGTCGCGGTCGACGGCATCGGGATGACGAACCTCACGAACACGCCCGACGTGAGCGAGGTCCAGCCGGCCTGGTCGTGGGCGCTCGACCGCATCGCGTTCGTGGAGAGCGGTCCGGCGGAGGGGGCGCTGCTCACGATGTCCTCGACGGGGACGGATCCGGTGACCGTGTTCAGCGGTGAGCTCGCTCCCGCGAACCCCGTCTGGTCTCCGGACGGCGCGATGATCGCGTTCGAGGCCGGGAGCGAAGGCATCGTCATCGCCGGCAGCGATGGCGCCGGCCCGCTCGTCGTCCCGAACATCGAGGGGACGAGCCCCGCCTGGCAGGCTCTTCCTGAAGGCGCGTCGGTCGTTCCCTCGCCGACGCCGACCGAGACCCCGTTGCCGAAGGGCGCCGAGGACATCGGCCTCGGGTTCCCCGTGTGCTTCGCAGATCGGCTGGGGCGCGTCGACTACCTGGGCGACGGTACCGACGGCAACGCCTGGACCGCGGTTCACCCCGAGGACGACGGGACCTGTCCGGGACGCGGGGCCCCGGCAGTCGACAGGTGGCTCCTGGCGGTCGACCACACGGGCGACCGGGTCGCGGACTCGTGGATCAATCTCCCGTTCGAGTGCGCGAACCTCTGCGCGCCGTTCGACGCGACGGACTTCGACGGGAACGGCACCGAGGAGCTCATCGTCGTGAACTCCTTCTCGATCATGGACTACACCTTCTTCGCCGTCCGGCCGAACGCGACCGGCGACCTTCGGGTGGAGCCGATCCTGGTCGCCGCTCCCGGACACCGGCCGGCGCAGATCTCCGCCGGTGAGCCGCTGCGGATCAGCGCGGGCGGCGACGCGGGCTATTCGAGCTCGATCGAGTGCGAGGGGTATCCGTCCGCGCCGGTGATCGTGTGGTCGTGGAGTGATTGGCTGATCGAAACCGACGAACCCCAAGAGGTTCACGTGACCCGTCTCGAGCTCCAGCCGGACGGTCTCTTCCACGTGGTCGACACGAACGACTACACGGTCCCGGCCAGAGAGCCGTCGGGCGTTCCCTTCCAGCCCGAGATCGGGCCGCAGTGCGGGGTGAATTGGTAGCCGTAGCCGGCCTATCCGGCCAGGGCGAGGACGAGCTCGTTCAGCAGGAGCATGCCCCGCTCGGTGGGGACCAGGTGGCCGTTCCGGCGAGCCAGCAGGCCATCATCCACGAATGCCGCGGCCGTCTCGGCGGCCACGGAGTCGGAGGCAACTCCCTCGAGGATGCGCAGCTTGAGAAACACCTCCTCGAGCCGCTCGTCCTCGGCGGTGAGAACCTCCTCGCCGCCGATCGGTCGCACCCCGTCCTCGACCATGTCCAGGTACTCCCCCGGGGGCCGCACGTTCCACCACCGCCGGCCGTCCCGGTAAGAGTGCGCGCCCGCCCCCAGGCCGAGGTACGGTCGCCGCTCCCAGTACCCTAGGTTGTGCCGGCACTCGAACCCGGGCTTCGACCAGTTCGACACCTCGTAGTGGTCGTATCCGGCGTCCCCCAACAGCTCGCACGCGAGGCCGAACATGTCGGCCTGGAGGTCCGGGTCGGGCGGCGGGACCAGCCCCACCTGCACCTTTCTGCCGAGGGGCGTGGCCGGCTCGATCGTGAGCGCGTAGGCGGAGACGTGCTCAGGCCCGAGCGCGATGGTCTCCTCGAGCGTCCGCCGCCACGAACCGAGCGTTTCGCCGTTCGCGCCGTAGATGAGATCCAGGTTCACGTTCGCGCACCCGGCGGCGCGCGCGTTCGCGTAGGCGCGGCGCACGGACCCGGGCGAGTGCACGCGCTCCAGCGACTGGAGCACCCGCGGGTCGAACGACTGCGCGCCCATCGACAGCCTTGCGTATCCCGCCTCGAGCAACGCCGAGAGCTTCGCCTGGTCGACCGTATCCGGGTTGGCCTCGACCGTGACCTCGGCGTCCGGCGCCACATCGAACCGATCTCGCAGCCGGGCGAGCAGTCCCGCCAGGTCCCTCGCCTCCAGCGTCGTGGGGGTCCCGCCGCCCAGGAACACCGATCCGAATCGTTCGTTCCGCCATTCCCCGGCCCACAGGGCGGCCTCGGCCTCGAGCCCACGGACGTATCGCGGCGCCAGGTGCCCCAGACCCGCGTAGGCGTTGAAGTCGCAGTACCCGCATCGGGTGAGGCAGAACGGAACGTGCACGTACAGCCCCGCGGTCACCGCTTCTCCCCCGCCCGTTCGTCCACCCGCAAGGCGGCGATGAACGCCTCCTGCGGCACGTCCACCCGCCCCACCCGCCGAAGCCTGGCCTTCCCCTTCTTCTGCTCCTCCAGCAGCTTGCGCTTTCGGGTGATGTCGCCGCCGTAGCACTTGGCCAGCACGTCCTTCCGCTTCGCCTTCACGGTCTCCCGCGCGATGACCCGCGAGCCGATCGTGGCCTGGATGGCCACGTCGAACAGCTGGCGGGGGATGAGCTCCCTCAGCCGCTCCACCATCCGACGGCCGTACTGGGGGGCCTTCGCCCGATGCACGACGCTGCTGAACGCGTCGACCGGCTCGCCGTGGAGCAGCACGTCCACCCGCACCATGTCCGCAGCCTCGTAGCCCCAGTGCTCGTAGTCCAGCGAGGCGTATCCCCTCGTCCGCGACTTCAGCTGGTCGAAGAAGTCGAAGATGATCTCGGCGAGCGGCAGGTGGTAATGCACCTCCGCCCGCTCGGGCGACAGGTACTTCATGTCCACCAGCTCGCCCCGCCGCGACTGGCACAGGTCGAGCACCGGCCCCAGGTACTCGGACGGCGTGATGACGGTCGCCAGGACCACAGGCTCCTCCACGTGGTCGTACGTCCCCGGCTGGGGCATCTCGCTCGGGTTGTGGACAACGGTGACCCGGCCGTCCCGCACCACATGGAACTCCACGTTGGGCGCGGTGGCGATGAGCTCCTGTCCGAACTCCCGCTCCAGGCGCTCCTTCACGATGTCCATGTGCAACAGCCCGAGGAACCCGCACCGGAACCCGAACCCCAGGGCCTGCGAGGTCTCCGGCTCGTAGCGGAGCGCGGCGTCGTTCAGCTTGAGCTTGTCGAGGGCCTCGCGGAGCTCGCTGTAGTCGCCACCCTCGGCGGGGAACAGCCCGCTCCACACCATCGGCGTGGGCTCCCGGTACCCGGGGAGCGGCTCCCGGGCCCGGTGCCTGCCGGCGATCGTGATGGTGTCGCCCACCTTGGCCTGGTGCACGTCCTTCATCCCCGTCACCAGGTAGCCGACCTCGCCGGGCCCGAGCTCCGGCGCCGGCGTCGCCTCCGGCGCGAAAACCCCGCACTCCTCGGCCTCGGACTCGATGTTCGCCGCCATCAGCCGGATCTTCGCCCGCGACGAGAGCACGCCGTCCTTCACCCGGACGTAGGCGACGACGCCGCGGTAGGGATCGAACGTCGAGTCGAAGATCAGCGCCCGGAGCGGGTCCTCGCGACGGCCCTGGGGTGCCGGGACCAGCTCGATGACCCGCTCGATCAGGTTGGTGACGCCTTCCCCGGTCTTGGCCGACACTCGCAGCACGTCCTCCGGCCTCCACCCGACGAGCTCCCCGAGCTCTCGGGCCGTCTCCTCCGGGTCGGCCTGCGGCAGGTCGATCTTGTTAACGACCGGGATGATCGAGAGCCCGGCGTCTCGGGCCAGGTGGTAGTTGGCGAGGGTCTGGGCCTCGATGCCCTGGGCCGCGTCGACCAGCAGCACGGCGCCCTCACACGCCGCCAGCGACCTGGAGACCTCGTAGGTGAAGTCCACGTGCCCCGGCGTGTCGATGAGGTTCAGCTCGTAGGTCCGCCCACCGGCCTGGTGCCCCAGCCGGACCGCCTGGGCCTTGATGGTGATGCCCCGCTCGCGCTCGAGGTCCATCTTGTCCAGGTACTGGTCGCGCATCTCCCGCTCGGCCACGGCGTGCGTGAGCTCGAGCAACCGGTCGGCCAGCGTGGACTTGCCGTGGTCGATGTGGGCGACGATGCAGAAGTTCCGGATGTGGGTGGTCTCGGTCAAGGCGACCTATTCTCCCTGGTACACTCGCTCGCCGTGGCCAACATCAAGTCGCAGATCAAGCGGAACCGCCAGAACGAGCGCCGGCACGAGCGAAACAAGTCCGTGCGCTCGGCGCTGAAGACCGCCTCCAAGAACGTGCGCCAGACGGCGGCGGAGGGCGACGCCGAGGCCACGGCTCAGGGCCTTCGCGAAGCGAACCGCGCCCTCGACAAGGCCACGTCCGGCGGCATCCTCCACAAGCGCGCTGCGGCCCGCCGGAAGTCCCGACTGGCCAGGGCGGCCAACCGCGCCACGGCCGGAACCTCGCAGGGCTAGGCCGGCACCCGCTCTGCGGCGATCGCCGCCACCAGCAGCGGCAGCACCACGTCCTCCGTCGATCCCGATTTCATGGCGCGGTCCGCATCGACGACCCGTCCGTGGAGGTCGACCAGCTCATCCAGGGAGAACCGGCGGGCCAGCTCCCGGTACCGGCGGGCCTGCCATTCGAATCGGAGGCCGGCGGCCCTCGCCAGCTCCGCCGGCGGCATCCGATCGGGCAGGGCCTTCACGCGAAGGAGGTCGCGCAGGCGGGCCGCGATGCCCCCCAGGATCATGAGGGGATCGTGGCCGGCCTCCTGGAGGGTCCGGAGCGAACGCATCGATCCCGGGAGGTCGCGCCGGAAGGCGCGGTCGCACAGGTCCCAGATGTGTTGTTCGCCGAGGCCCCGGAACTGCTGGAGCACCATCTGCCTCGTCACGCGGTCGCCGAGGAAGGCCGAGGAGAGCTGGTCCAGCGCCTGGTCCAGGGCGCCGGGATCCTCCCCCACCGTCTCGACCAGGGCCGCGGCGCCATCGGGCGCGACCTCCATCCCCTTGGCTTTGGCCTGGCCGCCCACCCATCCCGGCAGGTCCTTGCGGGAGACCTTCACCTCACGGACCTCCCCGACTGGCGCCACCAGCTTCACCATGGCCGCCGGGGCCTTGGCCCGCTCCCCCACGACCGCGCAGAGCACGAGCTCGGCGTCGGGGGCCGGGGCGGCGAGATATGCGGCGAGCTCGCGCAGGGCGTCGTCGGGCAGGTGGCGGGCGTCGGTCACGAGCAGGGCGCGGCGCTCACCGAACAGCGACGGCGTGGCCAGGTCGGCCGTCTCCCCGCCCTGCCATTCGCCCGCGTCGATCTCCCGGGGCCGCACGTCGGATCCCAGGATCTCCAGGGCCGCCCGACGGAGGAGGAACGCGTCCTCCCCCCACAGCAGGTGCACGGGAGCCTTGCGGGGGGTCATGAGGCGGGTCCTTCGATGCCGGTCACTCGGTCGATTCTACGAGGAGCCCTCCCGGGGCGAAGGTCACGGTGATGTCGCCCGCCCGATCGGTTCGCAGGACCCGAGCCCCGGTGGCCGACAGCTCCTCGAGCACCTCCGGCACGGGATGCCCGTAGTCGTTCGGCCCCACGCTCACCACGGCGAGCTCGGGGTCGACGGCTTCGAAGAATCCCTCGAGCGACGTGTCCCCGCCGTGGTGCGGCACCTTCAGCACGTCGGCGTGGAGCGGCGCGCCTTCGTCCATCACCGCTTGCTGCGACGGTTCCTCGGCATCACCGGAGAACAGCACCGCGTCCTCTCGCCACACCAGCCGGATCACGAGCGAGTCGTTGTTGGGGTCCGAGTCGGTCCCGTTGAAGCACCCTTCGGGAGCGAGGATGTCGAGCGTGAGGTCGCCCACCACGATCCGGTCCCCCGCCCGGGGATGCTCCACGGGCAGGTCTTCGTCGGTGACGGCGTGAAGGAAGTCCTCGTACGAGGGGGAAGCCTCGTGACAGCCCGGTTCGAGGACCAATCCCACCGGGAACCGGGCGAAGACGGCCGGGAACCCGGCGACGTGGTCGGCGTGTGGGTGGGTGGCGACGACGGCATCGACCCGCTTCACCCCGAGGGCCGAGAGTTTCATAGCCACGGTCTCCGGCTCAGGGCCGGCGTCGATGAGGACGGTGGCGCCCGCGGGCGAGGACACCAGCGCGGCGTCCCCCTGTCCGACGTCGAGGAACCGGACCACGAGCCCGGAGGGCGGCCCCGCGGACAGCGCCGTGGACCATATGAGGAACGGCAGGAGAACGAGCCCTGCGGCGAGCACCCGCCGGTGGAGCCGGCGACCTGAGCGCAGCCACCACGCCGCCACGCAGACGAAAACGAGCCCCCCGACCAGGGGAACGAGCGCACCCCGGGAGGTGATCCACGGAACCGGGGCCGTGGCCAGCCGGTCCGCCACGAGCTCGAGGTAACGGATGGGAGCCAAGGCGGCGGCCGCCAAGAGCCGTCCGAGGACGTCGATCACCATCCCCGCCGCGGCGGCGGCAAGACCGAGGAGCAGGGCGGGCGAGACCGCCGGGAACGCCAGGACGTTCGCGATCAGCGTCACCCCGGGCACCTCGTGGAAATGGAACAGCAGGACCGGCGTTACGCCGGCCTGTGCGGCGAGCGTGGCCCCCGCGGCGAGCGCGACCGGGCGGGGCAGGAACCACAGGCGCTCCGCGATGGGCGAGGCCATGGCCACCATGCCCGCCGTGGCGGTGACGGAGAGCTGGAAGCCGATGGCCCACACCAGCGTGGGATCGAGGACCAACAAGACGAGCACGGCTCCCGCGAGGATGGACGCCGCACTGCGAGGCCGCCCCAGGAGCACGCCGAACAACGCGAGCCCGGCCATCACCCCCGCCCGCATCACGGAGGGCTCGGCACCGGTCAGGACGACGAAGAACGCCACGGTGCCGAGCCCCACGGCGAACCGGAGCGCGAGCGACAGCCGTAGGAGCACGGCGAGCGCGAGCACCGGTCCGACGACCATGGCCACGTTCCCGCCCGACACCACGAGGAGGTGGCCGAGGCCGGTGGCCCGGAAGTCGCGTTCCACGCCGGGGTCGAGGCCCGAGTCGTCACCGAGGGCCAGCCCCAAGAGGAGCCCGGCCT
>Ga0214471_10004274_pt1 | contig 11038 bp, 7 predicted proteins | sample RVTome_5_FD_207665 | JGI IMG/M metagenome (GOLD analysis project Ga0214471, IMG submission 207665) | Soil microbial communities from uranium-contaminated site in the Upper Colorado River Basin, Wyoming, United States - RVT142D155 | ecosystem: Environmental > Terrestrial > Soil > Contaminated >... | reverse complement strand
CGCCGCGGCCGCGGGCATCGTGATCGAGGCGCCGGGGCGGCCTGGCTGCTACCAGTTCGCCCACTCCCTCGTGCGAGAGGCCCTCGTCGTGGGACTCTCTCCGAGTCGGCGAACGCAGCTCCACCTCCAGGCTGCCGCGAGCTTCGAGTCGGCAGGCGCTGAGCGGCATCTGGCAGAGATCGCCTACCACCTCCATGCCTCTCTCCCTGAGGGCGATCCAGAGCGTGCCGCCGACTTCGCGGCCCGATCCGCAGCCCAGGCCACGGCGATGCTGGCGTGGGAGAGCGCGGCCGAGCGGTACACGATGGCTCTGGAGGCCCTCGACGCCGCCGGCGCCGACGACCGGAGGGGCCTCCCGATGCGGCTGGCGCGGGGCGAGGCGCGATGGCGCAGCGGTGCCCTCCACGATGCCCGCGCTGACCTCCTGGCCGCGGCCGAACTGGCGCGGCGCCTGGATGACATGGCCTCGTTCGCTCACGCGGCGCTCGCACTGGGCGAGACCTCGCCCCTGTGGGGCACCGACCCGGAGTTGGTGGGCCTGCTTGAAGCGGCCCGTGGGGCGATCGACGACCCGGCGCTCCGGGCCCTCCTCACCGCCCGCTTGGCGCAGGCCCTCTACTACTCGGATACGGTCGATCGGCGCACGCAGCTCAGCGATGAGGCGCTCGGCGACGCCCGGCGGGCGGGTGACCGGGCCACTGTCGCGCGGGTGCTCTCCGCTCGCCACGTGGCGCTGTGGGGGCCCGAGGATCTTGACGAGAGAACGGAAGCAGCGCACCGGATGGTGCGCTTGGCCGAGGAGACCCGCGACGATGATCTCGTCCTGCTCGGCCATGGGTGGCTGGTGGCCGACCTCATGGAGCGGGGGGACGTGCCGGCCGCGGATCGCGTCCTCCGCCGCCACCGTGAACTGGCCGAGGCACGCCGCCAGCCGGCCGCTCGCCGCGACGCCGAGATGTGGGCGGCGATGCAGGCCATGCTCGCCGGCAACTTCGACCACGCCGAGGTGGCGATGGACCGTGCTCGCGACCTCGCCGAGACGGCCCACGACCCCGATGCCGACACCGTCTGGTGGATCCAGCGGTACTGGTGGCTCATCGAACAGGACGACAGCGCCGAGCTTGGCGGGTTGGTCGAGCCTTACGAGGAGCTAGCGGCGCGGTACCCACAGGTGCCGGCCTGGCACGCGGCGCTCGCCATGCTGCACGCCCGGCGGGGCGACGAGGCCGCGGCCCGGGCTGAGTTCGAGGTCCTGGCCGCCGGCGACTTCGCCACCGTTCCCCGCGACGCCGTGTGGCTGAACGCCATCACGTACTGCGCCGAGACGGCGGCGTTCCTCCGAGACGTTGACCGGGCCAGGGTGCTGCTACGCCTCCTCGAGCCCTACCGGGACCGATTCGTCCTCATTGACCGCGCCATCGTCTGCAAGGGGCCGGCCGGCCGCTTCCTCGGTCTGCTCGCGGCCACGGTTGGCGATACCGACTCGGCAGTCGCGTACCTTCGCGACGCTGTCGCTCGCCACGACGCCGTCGGGGCCCACCCGCTGGCGGAGCGGACGCGAGCTGACCTCAGCACCGTTGAGGCCCGGTGACCCCCACGGTGGCGCGAGGGCTTACTCGATGCCGGCGGGAACCGGCTGAGAGCCGGGCACGGGGATGACAGCGTCGTCGGGTACCGGCTCGGCGTGGCCCTCGACGTCGAGGTTGGGGAGCAGCCGGTCGAGCCAGCGGGGCAGCCACCAGTTGCGGTCGCCGAGCAGCTCCATGGTCGCGGGCACGAGGAGCATGCGGACGACGGTGGCGTCGAAGAAGATGGCAGTGGCGAGGCCGGTGCCCATCATCTTCAAGGAGCGTTCGAACTCGAGCATGAAGCTGCCGAAGACGACGACCATGATCGCGGCGGCCGCGGTGATGACCTTGGCCGTTGCCGCGAGGCCATCGGCCACGGAGGTGCGGCTGTCACCGGTCCGGCGCCACTCCTCACGCACCCGTGAGAGCAGGAAGACCTCGTAGTCCATTGAGAGACCGAACACGACCGCGAACAGCATCATCGGCACCCACGTCTCGATGGGACCCGGTTGGACGCCGGTCAGGTCGCTGAGCCAGCCCCACTGGAACAGGGCGACGATCACACCGTAAGCCGCGCCGATCGACAGCAGGTTCATGATCACCGCCTTGAGCGGCACGAGCAGCGACCGGAACACGACCATGAGCAGCACGAACGACAGGGTGAGAACGGCGCCGAAGAAGACGCGCATGCGTTCGCCCATGTAGGCCGACATGTCGACGTTGGCGGCGACCAGGCCGCTAACCAGGACATCCGCGGCTGAGAGCTGCTCGATCGGCGGGAGCACGTCGTCGCGGAGACGGTTGACGAGCTGGGTGGTCGCCTCGTCCTGCGGACCGCCCCTCGGCGTCACGAGCCAGCGGACTGCGGTTGGGTTCCCGGGATCGTTGGGCTGGGGGCCGAGGACCGACTCGACCTCGGGATCGGCAGCGACCGCTTCGTTGACCGCCGCCAGTTCGCCGACCCGGTCGGTGCCGTCGACCGCGGCGACGAGGTAGATGGGTCCGGTGGAGCCCTTGCCGAAGCCGTCGACGACGAGGTCGTAGGCCTTCTTGGTGGTGGTGTCGTCGGCGAAGTTGCTCTCGTCGGAGAACCCGAGGCGCAGGTTGAGTACGGGGATGGCGAGCACGAGGAGGACCGCGGCCGCGCCGATCGCCGAAGTCCACGGACGATGTTGGATGACCCGGCTCCACCGGTAGGCAACGGTTTCGCGCCGCGGCTTGGGCGGCCGGTGCTGCACCTCCCGCTGCAGCGTTGGCAGGAAGAACCCGAGGGCGATCGTGACCAGGGCGAGGCCCAGCCCGAGCAGGATCAGCGCCGGGGCCTCGAGTCCTGCGCCGACGAGTGCGACGGCGAGAAACCCGGCGGCTGCCAGCCCTCGCCACTTGGTGCGTTCGATGTTGTCGCCGGCGAAGGCCAAGAGCGCCGGCAGGAGCGTGATCGACGCGGCGACGGTGACCGCGACGGTCACCGACGCGGTGACGCCGAGCCCGCCGATGAAGCCGATGCCCATGAGCAGCATGCCGAGCAGCGAGATCACGACGGTGGCACCGGCGAACACGACCGAGCGGCCCGCGGTGTCCATAGCGATGCCGATCGACTCGCGCCCGTCGTGGCCGGCGTGGAGCTGCTCGCGGTAGCGGGTGACGATCAGCAGCGCGTAGTCGATGCCCACGCCCAGGCCGATCATCAGAGCCATGAAGGGCGCGAAGTCGGGTACCTCCACGAGGTGGCTGGCGAGGATCACGAACGCACCACCCAGCCCGATGCCGAACAGCGCCACGCCCACGGGAAGGCCCATCGCCAGGACCGATCCGAACGCCACGATCAGGATCACAACGGCGAAGGCCAGGCCGAACAGCTCGGCCGACGGTTGTTCGAACTCGGCGAACAGGAACCCGCCGAGCTCGACCCCCAGCCCGTCGAGCTCGGGTGTCAGTTTCCGCAGCTCGCCGCCGATGTCGGCGGCCCGAGTGAAGTCGATGTCCTCGGGAAGGTAGACGGTCGCGTACGCGATCCGGCCGGCCGCGTCTCCACGGTCGGAGATCTGGAACTCTCCGCCGGGCGCGTACGGGCTCTGCACTGCGGAGACGTCGTCGATCTCGGCCACGTCAGCCAACATTGCCTCCATCGCGGCCCGGACGGTCGGGTCGTTCACCCCCTGCTCGGCCTCGAACACGATCTGGCCCGACTGGGGAGAGCCGCTGCCGTCGGCGAACTCGGTTTCGACGAGCGTGAACCCGTCGGTCGACTCGAACCCCTCCAGCGAGAAGTCCTGGCGGTAGGCGTCGCCGACGCTGCCGGCGATGCCGTTTCCGACGAACAGCGCGGCGATCCAAAGGACGAGGACGAGCTTGCGGTGGTCGTGGCACCACGCTCCAACTCGACTGAACATGCAGGATCCCTTCGTCAGAAACGCCAGCTCAGCTAGACCTGAGCGGGGTATCTCGGTAGCACAACCACGCGGTCGCCGGCTACATCGGACTTCACCCCACTGACCGCGCGCCAGATCGGCGGCGCGGGGTCAGCGGTCGATGTCAGAGCGGTTGTAGTGCGTCCGGTCGAGCTTGCCGTCGGGGCAACCGACGATCATCGGTGCGTGAACGATCAGCTCGTGACGGAGGGGCACCGCCTTGGTCACGCTGCGGCCCAACGTACGGGAGGTGATCAGCGCCGATGGATACCGCTGGATGGCTCGCTCGTGGTACCACTCGCAGTTGTCGAGCCGCGCCGTGATCTGGAGCTCGATCTCCTCGCCCGGGCCGAGGGTCAGCGGGAGCTGGGCGCTGGGGCCCACCTCGATGAGGGGGCGCACCTCATCGGTCAGCCGAACCGAGGTGACGGTCGTCGGGAGCAGGCCGTCATTTCGGAGCGGGATCGTGAGGGTGACGGGTGCTCCGTCGAGGTACTCGAGCACGTAGGTACCACGTTCACCGAGGTCGGCCAGCTCGGTGAGGCGGGGAGCACCCGTCGCCGCCATCGGGACATCACCGTTCCATCTCACTCCCCATGAACCGGCCGTGACCCCGAGGGTCCCGGCCGTTGCCACGATCGCGGCGACGGCGAGGAAGCGGGCGAGCCGGCGCCGCGGGGGTGGTGGGGGGCTGGGGGCGTAGGCGCGGTCGCCGGCGACCGCCGCCGACGTCGTCGGGTGGTCGAGTACGGCGGTCATCAGCCGAGTCGGCGGCGCACGCCTACGGCCGACATCGCGGCGGCGACGAGCAACAGCGGAGGGATGATCAACGCCATCGCCGGCAGCCCGTCGGACGCCGCCGACGGAACCGCTCGCTGACCGAGGTCGACCTCGGTGAGCGGCCGGGGTGTCCCGAAGCTGGCTGCGCTCACGGTCACGCCGACGTTGCCCACTCCGGGAACGTTGGGCACCGTGACCGCCCGGTCACGTGGATCCTGCGGCGAGTCGAACCAGTCGCACCCGAGGGGATCGGGGTTGTCCTCGCGGTCGTACACCGCGCAGGGAAGCAGCGTGGCCGACTTCACCGCATTGCCCACCGGCGAGATCGAGCCTCCGCTCTCGCACGACGGCAGGACGGGTGACAGCGAGTTGTGGGTTATCCAGCCCTCATAGGGCGTGACCTCGCCGATGGCGTAAGAGGTGTCGTTGCCCTGCCAGCAGTTGTTGACGCCCTGGTCGTCCCACCACATGTCGAGTCCGTTGTGCGCCGGCGCACCATCGGAGTCGAACCCGAAGTGGTTGTCGACGATGCGGTTGCCGTTCGACGTGTCGAGCTGCTGGAGCGGCTCCATGTCGCCGCGGATGGCGCCCGGGACCCAGAACAGCATGACGCCGTTGCGCCAGTTGTCGTAGATGTGGTTGTCGCGGATCAGGTTGTTGTTGCCGCCGGCGATGAGGATGCCGGTGCCGACGGGGACGGGGAACGCCGGGCAGACGGTGCCCTCCCCGTGGCCCCGATCGCCTGGCCGGTCGGCTGCGCAGATTCCCGAGTGGACGAACTCCTCGTAGTAGTTCGAGTTGTTGTGGTGGATGTCGTTGTTCTCGAGCCGGGCGCTGTCCTGGGGCATGCCCGGGTGGCCGCCGACGAACGAATCGGTGACGTAGCCGGCGCCGTTGTTGTCCACCTCGTTGTCGTGGAAGTACACGCTGTTGCCGGCCGTTCCCGAGTACCCGAGTGCGTTGTGGTGGGTGCGGCAGCCGGTGATCTCCACCGACCAGCGGGTGATCGGGTCGATCTGGGGTCCTCCGTCGGCGTTCACGTCGGCGGACGAACCGGGGTAGATGCCCGAGTCGCCGTTGAACGACGTGTCGCAGTCCTTGATGAGCCCATGGTCCGACGTGAAGGTGAGGATGCCGTAGAGGTCGTTGTGATGTGCCTCGACGCCCTCCAGCACGTAGCCATCGGTCTCGTGGACGTAGATGGCGTTCTCACGGAAGATCTCGGCGGCGACGTTCTTCAGGTAGAAGCCGTCGGCGCGGTCGGCCTTGATGCCGTTGTGCTTCACCCAGTCGCCGTCGTCCCGGAACCCGCCCACCACCTTGGTGTCCGCAGGGGTGTCGCCGGTGCCCTCGATCTGGAGATTGCACAGCACCTCGGAGGGGTCGTCACCGCAGGCGATGCCGGGATCGTCAGGAGAATCACCAGCGATGGTGACGAGGTTGATCACCTCGCCACAGCTCACGATGAGGTCGTAGCTGACCTCGCCCCCGTTGTAGCTGGCGGTGCACTCGGCGTTCTCGTCCCATGACGGTTGCTCGCGGTACTCGCCGGGAAGGACGTAGATGTTGGTGCCGGGTTCGGACACGGCGTCGACCGCCTGCTGGATGTGCTCGTAGCAGCCGTGGGGGCCGCCGGCGTCCTGCACGGAGGCGACGTCGAGCATCGCTTCGCCCAGCCCCTTGGCGTCGTCATCGGTCTGGTTGGCGATGGCGTCAGGGCTGGTGTCCTTGCACACCACTAGGACTTCGGATGCCTGATCGGAAGCGCGATGGACCGGTACCGATCCCGAGCCGTCGGGGAACTGCGAGTGGCGCTCGTTGTGGGCGGCGGCGGGCTCGATGGCGAGCAACGAGGCCACCATCGAGATGGTGGCGAGGACGAACACCAGGCGCTTTCGCATGCGAGCAGATCTCCGGGGTGGGACGGGGTGGACGGCGGGCGCGACGCGCCCAGGACGACGGTCAAGGAGTTCTCCGAAGCTCGGGGCATCTCCTGCCTCAACCGGTCGAAAGATCAGGGCGGGCGGCGCGCGCCGGTATCGTCGCCGGACGTGGCGCTGAGTGATCGGGTTCTGATGGGTCCCGGGCCGTGCAATCCCTACCCCGAGGCGGTCGCCGCGCTCGGGCGACCGATGCTCGGACACCTCGACCCGGAGTTCTTGGCGCTGCTGGACGAGACCAACGACCGGCTACGCGCGCTGTTCGGAACGACCAACGCGCTGACCCTGCCCATCAGCGGAACCGGCTCTGCGGGGATGGAGGCGCTCATCGTCAACTCAGTTGGCCCCGGCGACGTCGTCGTGGTCGGTGTGAACGGCGTGTTCGGCGAGCGCATGTGCGAGGTCGCCCGCCGCGCCGGTGCCGACGTGGTCCGGGTGGAGGCGCCGTGGGGCCAGCCGCTCGATCCCCAAGCAGTTCTTGACGCTCACCCCAGCCCGAAGGTCATCGCGGTCGTCCATGCCGAGACCTCAACAGGAATCCGCAACGACATCGAGCCGCTCGGGGAGGGCAAGGGTGATGCACTGCTGCTCGTCGACTGCGTGACCAGCCTGGGCGGCATCGCGGTGGAGGTCGACGGATGGGGCATCGACCTCGCCTACAGCGGAACCCAGAAGTGCCTCGGCGTGCCCCCCGGGCTGTCTCCGATCACCGTGTCGCCCCGAGCAAGGGAGCGATTCGTGGAGAGCCCCTCGTGGTACCTGGACCTCGGCCTGATCGGTGACTACGCCACCGCCGGCTCGGCCCGGCGCTATCACCACACCGCGCCCGTCTCGATGATCATGTCACTGCACGCCGGCCTCGGCGCCGTCCTCGACGAAGGGATCCAAGCGACCCTCGACCGCCATGAGGCGTGCGGCCGCATGCTGCAACAGGGCCTCGAGAAGATGGGGTGCGCTCTGTGGGCCGCCGACGGTCACCGCCTGCCCCAGCTCACCACCACCGAGGTGCCCGACGGTGTCGACGAGGCGCAGGTCCGATCCCTGCTGCTCCGCCGCCACGGCATCGAGATCGGCGGCGGGCTCGGACCGGTCGCGGGAAAGGTGTGGCGCATCGGCTGCATGGGGCACACCGCCCGCCCCCGCAACGTTCGCCTGCTCCTGGCCAGCCTGGCCGAGGCCACCGGCCGATGACCATCAGCGACCACCGGTTGCGGCTGTTGGGACGTCGCCTCGCCGTCCGGCCGCTCGAAGCCGAGGACTTCGACGACTGGCGGGATGTCCGGCTCCGCAACGCCGACTGGTTGTTGCCATGGGAGCCGATGCGCTCGCCGGGCCAGCCCGACGTGGTGAACGACCGCGACTCGTTCATCGCCCGATGTCGCATGCGCGACCGCGAACGGCAGTCAGGCGTCGGCTACGGGTTCGGCATCGAGGTCGAGAACCAGATCGTCGGTGAGATCAACTTCAACAACGTGGTGCGTGGCGCGTTCCAGAACGCTCACGTGGGCTACTGGATCGACCGCGACCAGGCCGGACGAGGGTTGGTTCCCGAGGCACTGGTCGTGCTGCTCCGGTACGGCTTCGAGGACCTCGGCCTGCACCGCGTGCAGGTGGCGATCATCCCCCGCAACGACCGGTCGCGTCGGGTGGTCGAGAAGCTGGGCCTGCGCGACGAAGGGCTCGCCGAGGGCTACCTCGAGATCGGCGGAGTGTGGGAGGACCACATCCGCTATGCCATCACCGCCGAGGAGTGGACTGTGCACCGAGACGAGCTGTTGGGAACCTGGGTGTTGCCCGAGTGATGGGTGTCAGTCGATCAGCGCGACCGGCTGCTGATCCTGGCCGCCATCTTGGCCAAACGTTCCGATGCCTCAGGGGTCGACAACGACCACAGCTGGTGCTCCACCTCGATGGCCACCGCGTCGTCATGGGACTCAACCGTGGGCATCTCGTTGATCACCGACTTGAGACGCTGGACGGTCTCGGTCGGTGCCGAGGCGGCGAAGCGGGCCAGCACCAGGGCCCGATCTGCCAGCTCATCGTCGGGTACGCATCGCCAGGCCAGCCCGGCCGCGGCGGCTTCGGGGCCCGAGAGCTCATCGCCGAACACGTCCATGGCGAACGCCCCCTGCACCCCCACGGCCCGCTGCATCATCCACGTGTGCCCGCCGCCAGGGAACACCCCGAGGTCGAGAAACCGGGCGATGAATCGAGCCGACTCACCGGCCAGGATCACGTCGCACGACAGCGCGAGGTTGACCCCCGCGCCGACGGCCGCCCCGTTGACGGCAGCCACCGTGGGCAGCGGCGAACGGGCCACGCGGAGGAAGCCGTCGTAGATCTTCTCGAGGCGGGCGCGGTCCGAGCCGATCAACGTGTCGAGCACCGCGCCGGCGCAGAAAGCGGGAGCTGCGCCGGTGATCACCACTGCACCGACGTCGCCGGATGACTCGAGCGTGGCGAGGGCGTCGGCCACCTCGGCGACGAGCTCGAGGCTGATGGCGTTGCGGCGCTCCGGGGCATTCAACGTGACGACGCCGACGCCGCCTTCAACGACCTCGACCAGAACCTCGTGCACGTTCTAGGAGTCCTTCACGACAGCCGGCGAGTGCCGGAAGAAGTTCTCGACATCTCGCTCATAGATGTAGTCCGGCTCACCTTCGCCGACGGTGCGCCGAAGGCGAACGGCTTCGTTGAACGACTGCACGGTACCGGCCGACGTGTAGTGGTAGCGGAACCCCGACCGCGTCAGGCGCCGGTTGTCGACGCCCCGCCCGTAGCGCAGGAGCACCAGCAGCTCCGGTGGCAGGTCGATGCCGAACCGCCGGACCATCTGGCCGAGCACGCCGATTCCGACCGGTGGCAGCGGGACGGTCCGCTTGCCGCACATCGCCGCCACTTCCGACCAGGGGAGGAGACCGTCGCCGGCCACGTTGAACACACCGGGCAGCTGATGGTCCATCACGTAGAGGATCGAGCGGATGACGTCGGACTCGTGAACGAACTGGAACCGAGGGTCGAACCCGAGCACCGATGGCACCACGGGCAGCTGGAGGCACTTCGAGATCGATGTCGTGATCTCGGTGCCCAACACGTTGGAGAACCGAAGGAGCGACACCACGACGTGCGGATTGTCCTCGGCGAAGTCGCGCAGGTAGCCCTCGGTCTCGATCACGCTCTGCTCCACGCGTAGCTTGGGTGGGTTGCTGCGGGGGGTCTCCTCCTTGAACCACACCGGATCCTCGATCGACGAGCCGTAGACGAGGGTGGCCGACTTCACGACGACGTTTCGCACCGTCGAGCCGGCCGACCCCGCCGCGGCCAGCAGGTTCATGGTTCCGATGACGTTGGTCTCGTTCATCTGGCGGCCCGATGCGGTGGAGCTGTCGAGGACGAGAAACGTGTGCACGATCGTGTCGACCTCGGTCGCCCGCACGATGCGGGCGAGGATCGAGTAGTTCTCGTCGGTTCGCACGAACTCGGTGCGGCGAAGCTCGACCGATGGCTCGCGGGTGTCGAGCCCCACGATGGTCTCGACGTCGGGATCCTGCTCGAGGGCCTGCGCCACGCGGCCGCCCCAGAACGTGCCCAGTCCGGTGACCAGGACGCGCTTTCCCATCGTGCCCTCAGCCGAACCAGACGCTCTGCCGCTTGCGCAGCATGTCGTAGAGCGCCTCTTGGATCTGCTGGCGGATGCCTTCGGCTTCTTCCATGACCCTGCTCTTCGAGTAGCGGGGCTGATCGGGGGCAACGTCGAAGTGCACGGGCTCGAGCACCCGCAGCTTGAACTTCGCGGGAAAGTAGATGGCGGCGCCAAGGGGACCGAGCACCGGGCCGAAGGCGACCATGTTGGCGGTGAGCGGTACGTAGGGCACTCCGATGACCTTGGCCAGCGCGCTGAAGTTGTGGAGGATCGGCATCGACTCCTCGGCCCCGACCACGGCGATGGGTACCACCGGCACCCCGGCCCGCATGGCGATCTCGACGAACCCGCCCCGGCCGAACCGGCGGAGCCGGTAGCGCTCGTCGAACCGCTTGCTCGGTCCCTTGGTTCCCTCCGGGAACACCAGGGTGAGCTGGCGCTGCTCGCGCAGCAGGCGATAGGCGTTGTCGGGATGGGCGACCACGCCCCCGACACGTGACCACGCGGTGCCCACGACAGGCATGGACTTGAACAGGTGATCGGCCAATCCGTAGCACGGGCGACCGAGCTCGGTCTCGATCCCGTGCATGATCACCGGCGCATCGCTGGGGATGGCGCCCGCGTGGTTGGCCACCAGCAGCGCGCCGCCGTCGGAGGGGATGTTGTCGAGCCCTTCCCACTCGGCACGGAACCAGT
>Ga0214471_10004273_pt1 | contig 11040 bp, 13 predicted proteins | sample RVTome_5_FD_207665 | JGI IMG/M metagenome (GOLD analysis project Ga0214471, IMG submission 207665) | Soil microbial communities from uranium-contaminated site in the Upper Colorado River Basin, Wyoming, United States - RVT142D155 | ecosystem: Environmental > Terrestrial > Soil > Contaminated >... | reverse complement strand
CGGAGGGATACATCATGCCAAGCGATCTTTTGAATAGGACTCAAGGCAACACTGCTATATCCGCGTTGCAGACGACCCAAGCCGCCGACTGGGCTGCTTTACTCGGCCGCATCGCTCTCGCGCTCATCTTTCTATGGTCGGGTTATGGGAAACTTGCCGATATTATGGGCACGGTGGGCTATATGAACGCGTACCACTTGCCCATGGCCAACGTGCTCGTCTGGCCCGCGGCACTGCTGGAGCTGATCGGCGGCGTCATGCTGCTTGCGGGATGGAAAGTGCGCTGGGCGGCGCTCGCCTTGGCCGCTTTCAGCATCGTTTCCACGCTCATTTTCCACAACTTCTGGGCCGTGCCGCCGGAGCAGGCGTTGAACCAAACCATACACTTCATGAAGAACGTCGCGATCATGGGCGGCTTTCTGCAAGTCTTCGCGTTTGGCGCCGGTCGCTATGCGATCGAACGTCGATAGTGCGCGAACAATCTCAAAGGACTGATTAGCATGGGCGCGGTCGGTGCGCTCTATACTCTTGCAGGTAGCGATAGGCTCGCCCGCGCCCAGGCAGACACGGAGGGACCATCGATGATACTGAAGAACGGACGCATTACGACGCTCGACCCTTCGAAGCCCAATGCCGCGGCGGTCGCGATTGTCGACGGGCGTTTCGTTGCGATGGGCGATGACAAGGAAGTCATGAAGCTCGCTACGCCGAAGACCCAGGTGATCGACCTTGGCGGCCGGCGCGCGATTCCCGGACTCTTCGATAGCCACACGCACCCGATTCGGGGCGGGCTCTACTACAACATGGAGTTGCGCTGGGACGGGGTACCCTCGCTCGCCGACGCGATGAAAATGCTCAGGGAGCAGGTCAAGCGCACGCCGCCGCCGCAATGGGTGCGTGTGGTCGGCGGCTTCGCCGAATACCAGTTCGCCGAGAAGCGCATGCCGACGCTCAAGGAAATCAATGAGGCGGCGCCCGATACGCCCGTATTCATCCTCAGGCTTTACGACCGGGCACTGCTCAACCGCGCGGCGTTGCGCGCCGTGGGCTACAACAAGGATACCAAAGACCTTCCGGGCAGCGTGATCGAGCGCGACAAGAACGGCGAACCGACCGGCATGCTGATTGCGCAGCCCAATGCAACGTTACTTTACGCGACGCTCGCCAGGGGACCGAAACTCTCGCTCGACGACCAGATCAATTCGACGCGCCATTTCATGCGCGAGCTGAACCGGCTCGGCATCACTTCGGTGATCGACGCCGGCGGCGGCTTTCAGAACTATCCGCAGGACTACGAGGTTGTCGAGCGGCTTGCCCGCGCCAACCAGTTGACGATACGTATCGCCTACAACCTGTTCACACAGAAGCCGAAGGAAGAGCTCGCGGACTTTCAGGGTTGGGCGAAGATCGTGAAGCCGGGGCACGGCAACGACATGTACCGCCACAACGGCGCGGGCGAGATGCTGGTCTATTCTGCGGCCGATTTCGAGGACTTCAGCTACCCCCGTCCCGACATGCCGCCCAACATGGAAGCGGATCTGGAGGGCGTGGTGCGTCATCTAGCCCAGGTGAGATGGCCGTTCCGCATGCATGCGACCTACGATCAGACCATCAACCGCGCGCTCGACGTGTTCGAGACAGTGAACAAGGACGTGCCGTTGAAGGATTTGCATTGGTTCATCGACCATGCCGAGACCATCAGCCCGAAAAACATCGACCGCGTGAAAGCGCTAGGCGGCGGCATTGCCGTGCAGCACCGCATGGCCTACCAGGGTGAAACCTACGGCACCGATTCGATAATTGCGCGTTGATTTCATATATGCAATCATTCACGAGTGGGTCGGATAGTCGTCGTGGATACTGATGTATTCGTCAGCGCGCTCCATGGTGGCGGCGCGGCCAATGATGCGCTCGCCGGGTGTCTGCGCGGCACGTTTTTACCATTAATGGGTGCGGCGTTACTTGCAGAGTATGAATCCGTGCTTGGGCGTCCGCGCTTGTTTGCACGCAGCCGCCTGAGCAGCGCCGAGCGGGAAGAAGTGTTCGATATCTTTCTCGCCGCCTGCCGCTGGACCCGGGTGTATTATGCGTGGCGCCCGAACCTGCGCGACGAGTCCGATAATCACGTCGTCGAGCTGGCGGTTGCCGGAGCGGCCTCGGCGATCGTTACCCGAAATGTCCGGGATTTCCGGATCGGCGCGGAACTGAAGTTTCCAGGGCTGGAGATACTCACGCCCGCGCGGTTGCTGAGAGGTGAACCATGAGCGCATTGATCATTCGCATGCCTCCCGAGAAACGCGAGCGGCTGAAGCAGGTCGCCAAGTCGCGCAACGTGAGCGTCAACAAGCTCATCGACGAAATGGCGACCTTGGCGATTGCCGAGCACGATGCGGAGATGCGGTTCCGGATTCGCGCCGAACGCGGCCGGGGCCGTGCGGCTCGCGGCCTTAGGCTCCTGCGCAAGGCTGCTGCGAGCGCGCGCTAGCTCGGCGGCCAATCACGAAGAATACCGGCCAGGCCGGCACTTTTCTGGTGGGCCAATGAGTCAAGTTGGAGTGAAGTCGCAGCAAAAAAGTTTGAAAATTAGGGAGCGCTGTCCGTAGAGCCTAGCTCGTTTTCGGGCCGGTAGAATTTTCAAATCGGTGTGGGATTAGTTAAATGACCCCCGGCAAAGCCCGGCATAGCCGGGGGCTTACCTCACTGAGTTGCGAGCGCTCGCATCGGCGCGACTGCCAAATTTTCTTGCCGGTATGCGTCGTTTCTCTTCCCGTTGTCTCGCCAGAGGTTTTTGCAGATTTCTCCCGCGCGGCATTTTGTCACTTTCTGACAAAATGCAATGCGCGTTAGGCCGTGATTCCCCGTTTGTGATGAAGCCGCTACCGAACGACGCGCATCCCGATCGGGGCTGCTGGCAAGACCCGCCATAATTGCATATACTATCTGCCAATTGGCATCAATGAGAGGGGGTAGTCATGGCGACTAGTGCGGCATCGGGTTCACAAGCGCTTCGGTCGGTCGAGATGTTACTGGGGGGCGCGGGTGTTCTGCGTGCCAAGCCCCATTCGACGCTGGACTGGATCGCGGTTGTCCGCAAGGGAATTCCGGCTGCGGCGGTCGAATCTCTTGTGAAGGCGATGCGGCTGTCGCAGTCAGAGCTCGCACGGGCGCTTGGGATTCCGGAACGCACTCTCGCTCGCCGGAAGCGTGAAGGCGTCCTGAGCAGTGACGAGTCCTCCAAGCTGCTGAGACTGGCGCGCGTCCTCGGGCGAGCCAACGAGGTGTTCGAGGATCCGGAAGCTGCTTTGAACTGGCTGAGGTCGGCCAACGCTGCGTTTTCCGGGTCAACGCCGTTGAGTCTGCTGGATACCGATATCGGCGCCGAAACCATCCTCGACACGCTGGGGCGGATTGAGCACGGGGTATTCGGCTAGACGGAGCAGGAGCCCTGTCGGCCAACTTGCCAATGCTGACCGTATGGCGACTGGTCACGGCCCGATTCGCGAAGTCCGCGTTTTCCGGGGATGGTGCCCGTCTCTACGGGGGCCGCTGGAACCGGAAAGGCGTTCCCCTGATATATACGGCGGCAACCCAGTCCCTCGCCATGCTCGAGATGCTCGTCCAGGACGAGCCCCTTCGGGCACGCTACGTCATGATCGAGGCACGCATTCCCAAAGGGGTGCAGATCGACCGCGTCAGGGTCGAGGATCTTCCGGCAGACTGGCGCAGCATTGCAGCCCGCGAGAAGCTTCAGGCCATCGGAACGGAATGGGCGAGGAAACGAGGCGCCGCCGTGCTTGCTGTCCCGAGTGTGGTCATTCCGGCCGAAACCAACTATCTGCTCAACCCGCTGCACCCGGATTTTCGGCGAATCAGAGTGGGCAAGGCTCAGAGGTTTGAAACCGACCTCAGATTGATCAGGGCATGACGAGCATCACGGCGGAAACGACACTGCCGTACGCGTCCCTGCGGACTACCAAAGCAAATCGGTCGGCTAATTCCGGCGAACGATGCCTGGATCGCGGCCCTCGCGATACAGCATGGATTACCTATACTCACCCGTGACGAGTACTTCGATGGCTACCGGATGTGCGACGCATTGGCTGGTCGCCGGCCGAAAAAGAATTCTCCTCCTTGTCAGGTGTTGCGCCTTCTTTGCCTTTTTGCTGGGCGGCTCCCACTTTAGGCGATGCCGCGCGCGGCGTCCATAAGCTCCCTCCATTTCTCTTACCTGAGCCATTTCATTGACTTACGAATCAATCCGCGCCATTATCAACCGCTGGTGCTCGTGAACCGAGCCGATCATTTTTTAAAAAAGTTCCAATTGATTCCAACCCTTGGCGACGCCATGGCAACACATGCAAAGCAAACGATCGACGGCATCTCGGTGTATGTGCCGACCGGCGAGATCGATACGCAGTCGAAACGGCTTGCGCCGAGACTGAAGACGCTGCGCGGCGCGCGCATCGGCATACTGGACAACTGCAAGGAGTTTGCCGATATCGTGCTGCACGGCGTGGCGGAGGCGCTGCAACCCGGGCACGGCGTCGCGCAGATCAGGTTCTGGCGGAAGTCTTATCTCGGCATTCCCTCGCCTTACGCGCAGGAGATGGCTGCGCAATGCGACGCCGTCATCAACGGCGTCGGCCACTGAGGGTCATCGACCCCCTGGACCGCGCGTGACGCGGCCGAACTCGAAGACCTCGGCATTCCGACCGTTACGGTTATCAGCACCGCCTTCGCGCCGCTCGCGCAAGTCGTAGCCGAAGGGATAGGCCACGTGAGCCTTCCACTCGTTGTCGTGCCGCACCCGCTGGGAGACCGGGATGATGACGTGATTCGAGAATACGGCACGCGTATCGCGGAGCAGTGCGCGCACGTTCTCACCACCCCGGCTGAGGAATTGGCACGCGAGTTCGAAGGGAAGCAGTATCCGCTGCCCGACGCGTTGATGCCCAGGTGAGGATGGGGCTCGGGCTCGATGAAAGAAGAATTCCCCCGCGTGGTCGAACCGCACGACGCATTCGAGAGCGTCAACGATTACTTTTATGAAAGAGGCTGGACTGACGGCCTGCCGGTCGTGCCGCCTACCGAAGCGCGCGTGCAGGCGATGCTCGCCGGGATGCCGTGGCGCAACGCCGAGGAAGTGATCAGTACCGTGCCGCCGCGCATGGGCGGGGCGAGCATGAGGCAGATCGCCGTCAACGCAGTCATGGCGGGAGCGAGACCCGAATACCTGCCGGTGGTCGTCGCAGCACTGCAGGCCGTCTCCGAGCCTGAGTACGGTCTTTCGCATCGCCAGACCACGACGCATGCCGGCGCGCCGCTCGTTATCGTCAACGGGCCCATCGCCGGGCGCCTGCATATCAATTGCGGCCGCGGCCTGTTCGGCCCGGGATGGCGCGCGAACGCAACGATCGGGCGTGCGCTGCGGCTCGTTCTCGTCAATATCGGCGGGGCCGGGCCGGGTGTCGATGCATCGCAGACCGGTCATCCCGGCAAGTACACCTATTGCATAGCGGAATACGAGGCGGCGAATCCGTGGGAACCGCTGCACGTGGAACGCGGCTACGCGCAAAATGAGAGCGTGGTGACGGTCGTGAATACGGAAGCGCCGCATAGCATGACCGAAAACATTCAGATTGATGCCGACGAGATCATGCGCACGTTCGCCTCGTCCATGGCGGGGCTGGGTGTGAACAACCTTTATTCGCAGGGCAATCCGGTGCTCGTTCTGGGCATCGAGCATGCGCGGCACATTGCGGCAGCCGGCTGGAGCAAACAGGACGTGCAGCGGGCGCTGTTCGAGCGGGCGCGCCAGCCGTGGGGGCTCGTCAAGAACCGCGGAAAGTCGAAGGGACCGCGCTTTCCCGAGTTTGTGGACCGCAATGACGAGGCTGCGACGGTACCCATTGTCCGCGAGCCGGCTGATCTTATCGTGATAGTGGGCGGCGGCGCGGGCGGTAAGTCCATGTTCCTGCCGACGGCCGGAGGGCAGAGCCTGGCGGTTTCAAAATTGGTGGAAACGACCGCGCGCGGCTGATGTCTTGCATGGCCCGGCATTACCGAAGCGAAAGCCAAGCATGTCGGTCGTCGTCGCGAGCGGCGATCAGCCGCTCCGCCGTATCCGCGGGTGCGCCGCGATCACTTCATGATGGCTGAGCCGCATCGATAGCGCGGCCGTGCCGTGCTTCATTGCCGCGAGATTCTCCGGATAGCCTAAGGGTCGGCGCCATCACTGCGCGGCGGTCAATTTCTCCCCAAGCCGCGGCGTCGGCGAGCGCGTCGCCGCGCATTCGCCACAGGCTATTGGATCCGGCGCTCAGGGGCGCACGCCGCAGTACCACGGCCAGCAGGCCTAAAACAAGCAGCCACGCGACGGGGAGTTCGGGAACAACCGCAATCCTTTCCTTGCCCCCCCCGCTGCTGCGGAAGTCGGTTCCGAACTGGGAGAACAGGTCGGCGTACTCAGAGCCCGGCGCAGGTTGCAGGCCGGTTAGTCCGTTGAACTGCACCGGCGGCCCACGGGAATTGTCGCCCCGGGCCTGGTTCGTGTTTGCCCCGATCCGCACGAACGCAACCGGGTCGCGTCCGGCAGGCTGGGGTTCCCCCGGCGCGTCGCTCGCGCCGCTGATCGTACACGCCGTGGGGGGCGAACACGCTCTGGCGGCTTCAACGGATGCCGGCCACAGCGCGACTGCGCTCAACAGCAGGAACGCATTGGTAATCGCCTTGAAAATCAGATGCTCCTTTCAGTTTGAATTCAGACAGGACGGCTCGCCGCGGCCCTGAATTCGCAGATCGGCATATCGCCCCGGATAATGTAGTGGCGGCCCATTAACGGCGTGGACTCCCGCACGGGTTCAGCTGTAGTCCACGTGATTCATGGCGCCATTGTTTCGAGCGCCCGTGTAAGACAAAAACGACAGGCGGCCGCGTGAAATCGCTACAACGAAATCCAGTTTCGGCGATAGTGGGGCGCAAGGGGTGCGCAGTATATTGTCATTATTCGAGGCTGGGCGCCCATGTGTCTCGTGGCGTTCCTCGAGGTTCGCGAGTTCAGCCGGGTCGCCGAGAGAAAGGAGGCCGCATGAAATCAATCCTTGACCGTTCGTTCCGCTATACATCGAGCGCTCAAACGGACGTGAGGAAGACGTTTGCCAGGATTCGTCGCGAGCAGCAGATATACCAGCACGCTCAGGCGCAGGCCGACGCCGAAGCCAGGCTTAAAGTGTCGCCCATTCGCGGCGCCAGGGACGCACCGGGCCGGTGCAGGCAACCGTTTCCGGGCAAACCTTGAGCGTGCCGTTTCCGTTTCCTTTTTGCAGGGAAAGCGCTTTCGGCCGTCGCGGGCCGAGAAAGACCATTTCCGCAACAACGACGGGCGGTGATGCCAGATAAGTCCTGTTCTCGCCCGGCCGCGCTGCGCTTTTCGCCCGGTTTGCGGGGGACATTGCGTTGGCATAACGACCTGTCATGTGGCTCTCCCGCGACATGCGTTAGTTGAACTGCTACCAAAAAATCGCTTTTCCGTGATAGTGCGGTACCGCCGGACGTACTATCATTTTGCCATGAAATTCAGGATGCTCTTCCATGACCCCGTAGTCACGTTTGCTTTCAAAATTAACAAGGATCATATAAGCCATGAACGCAACCATCCTCATCGTCGAAGACGACCTGGAAGTTCAGGAACTCATTGCAATCAACCTGCAACGTGCAGGATATCGACCGCTGCGCGCGGTCAGCGTCCTGAGGGCCGAAGCGTTGCTGCGCGAGACACTGCCGGATCTGGTGTTGCTGGATTGGATGCTTCCGGATACGCCCGGAATGACGTTTGCGCGGCGGCTGCGTAACGACCAGCGCACGAAGGAAATACCAATCATCATGTTGACGGCCCGTACCGGAGAGTCGGACCGGGTCGCGGGACTCGAAGCCGGCGTCGACGACTACATCACCAAGCCGTTCTTCCCGCGCGAGCTGCTCGCGCGCATCCGCGCAGTCATGCGCCGGTGCCTGCCGCAGCTCACGGGTGATATCGTCGAGATCGCCGGTGTCAGAATCGATCCGGCCGCGCGCCGTATCACCTGCGGCGGGCACGATGTCGAGCTCGGTGACATCGAGTTTCGGATGCTGCATTTTTTCATGACGCATACGGAGCGCGTTTATAGCCGCGCCCAGTTACTCGACGAGGTCTGGGGAGATCGCGTCTTCGTCGAGGAGCGCACCGTGGACGTGCACATTCGCCGGTTGAGGCAGACTCTCAAGCCCACGGGCCACGAGGAACTCCTCGAAACGGTGCGGGGCGTGGGTTACCGCTTTCGCCGCAACCTGCCCGATAGTTCGCCGTTGCTGCGGCCCGAGTCCGCCGGCCAACTCCTGGAGGCGACGTAGACGGATTGCCAAAAGCGGCGCGAGCTGCCCGCGCTGTGCCGATCGTCAACAACGGGAATGGCCCGTTCGGCATATGCGGCGGAGCGCCTTGCGTTCATACAGTCATGCCACCGTAATGGTGACTTGTCTTTCCAAGAGGTGCCGTGCCCCATGCGAGCAGACGAGCGGTTGACCGTGCAATGTGAGCCCAGGCTGCGGGTGTTGCCAGACCCGCTGATGGAAGGTGCCGCAGGCGCCCCTTCGGTTCGGGGCGAGGACCTGCAGGCGGAGTCATTGATGCTGAATCTGGACGCGTCGCTGCGGGTCTACGCGCGTCATGAGTTTTTCAGCTGGACCCAGGGCGCGCTCCAGAGCCTGATCGAACACGAGCTTTTGATCTGTGCGATGCCCAATGGCGAGCCGGGCTCGTTTTACGTGGACAGCTTTTCCACTGCCCCGGTGGAACCCGCGCGCCTGAGCGAACTGTTCCGCCAGGATGTGACGCTCGTGCCGCAGCTGATCAAGGCGTGGGAGGAAAACCACTGCGAGCCGGTCGTGTTCGACGCCGCAGCGGGGAGCGCGGCGGCGGGCAGCGCACTCGGACGTGAGCTGGAGCGCATTGGCGCCGGCAGTATCGTCGCGCATGGCACCTATGATGCCAGCGGGGAGCTCGCGAGCTTTTTCACCTTCGGCTGCGCGCCAGGGATGGCGGGAAGCCAGCAGCGCCGCGTGGCGGGACTGGTGGTGCCGTTTCTGCACGCTGCCTGGATGCGCATTCGGATCAACTGGCCGGCCGAGGGCGCCGGCGTGAAGCCCGCCGCGGAGAGCGTCCTCACTGCGCGCGAGACCGAAATTCTGCAATGGATCTACCACGGCAAGAGCAACATCGAGATCGGGATGATTCTGGGCATCAGCGCATTGACGGTAAAGAACCACGTGCAGAAGATCCTGCGCAAGTTGAATGTGCTCAACCGCACGCAGGCGATCGGCAAGGCGCTCGCACTGCGGATCCTGAATCTCTGAGCGGCGGTTCCATCTGAGGCATTACTCCACCGTCACCGACTTGGCAAGGTTGCGGGGCTTGTCGATGTCGGTTCCCTTGTCGAGCGCCGCGTAGTACGCGAGCAGCTGCAGCGGGATCGTGTGCAGGATCGGCGACAGGATGCCGGCGTGATCGGGCATGCGGATCACGTGCACGCCTTCGCTGTCGGTGAGCCGCGTGTCCTGATCGGCGATCACGTGCAGCTCGCCCCCGCGTGCCCGGACTTCCTGCAGATTCGACTGGAGTTTCTCCAGCAGGGCATCTTTCGGCGCAATCGCGATAACCGGCATCTCACGATCGACGAGCGCGAGCGGGCCGTGCTTGAGTTCTCCCGCGGCATACGCCTCGGCGTGGATGTAGGAGATTTCCTTCAGCTTGAGCGCGCCTTCCATGGCGATCGGATAGTGAATACCACGTCCCAGGAACAGCGCGTGCTGGCGCCGTGCAAACTTTTCAGCCCACATCCTGATCTGGGGTTCGACGTGCAGGACGTTGGCGAGGGCGGAGGGAAGGTGCCGCAACGAATTGAGCAGTGCCGACTCCTGCCCGGGAGAAAGCCGTCCCCGCAGCTTGGCGAGTGTCATGGCGAGCAGCACCAGCGCGGCGAGCTGGGTGGTGAAGGCCTTGGTCGATGCAACGCCGATCTCGGGGCCGGCGCGGGTAAGAAATCGCAGGTCCGCCGCGCGCAGTAGCGCCGATTCGGGCACGTTGCAGATCCCGAGACAGTAGCGGTGTCCGAGCGACCGGGCATGCTGTATCGCAGCCAGGGTATCCGCGGTTTCTCCCGATTGCGAGATGGCGATGACGAGCGCCCGTGGGTTCGGCACCGATTTTCGGTAGCGGTATTCGCTCGCGATCTCGACGTTGCAGGCGATGCCGGCCACGTCCTCGAGCCAATAGCGCGCGACCATTCCGGCGTGATAGCTCGTGCCGCAGGCGACGATCAGGATCGCATCGATTTCCGGCAGTATTGTCGCGGCCTCGGCGCCGAAAAGGCGCGGTGAGATCGCATGAGAATGGGTCACCCTCTCCAGGGTATTCGCCACCGCCATCGGCTGCTCGAAGATCTCCTTCTGCATGTGGTGGCGGTATGGGGCGAGTTCGATCGCAGCCGAGGTGAGCTCGCTCACATGCACGGGACGCTGCAGCACCGTGCCCTTTGCGTCAACGATGCGCACGCCGGCAAGCGTAATTTCGGCGCAATCGCCTTCCTCGAGGTAGATCACGTTCCGGGTCACCTGGACCAGCGCGGCGGCATCCGAGGCGGCCAGATATTCGCCGTTGCCCACGCCGAGCAGGAGCGGCGCGCCCATCCGCGCCACGATGAGCCGCGTAGGATCGGTTTCCGTGGTCACCGCGATGGCGTAGGCACCGACGAGTTCGGCAACGCTCGAGCGCACGGCGTCGAACAGGCATCTGCCCGCGCGAACATGGGAGTGCACCAGATGGGCAATGACCTCGGTATCGGTGTCGGAGACGAATTCGTAGCCTTGCTCCCGCAGTTCGAACCGCATCGCCTCGTGGTTCTCGATGATGCCGTTATGCACCACCGAGATGCCGCCCGATACATGGGGATGGGCATTTTTTTCGGAAGGCACGCCGTGCGTCGCCCAGCGCGTGTGGGCTATGCC
>Ga0214471_10004272_pt1 | contig 11040 bp, 7 predicted proteins | sample RVTome_5_FD_207665 | JGI IMG/M metagenome (GOLD analysis project Ga0214471, IMG submission 207665) | Soil microbial communities from uranium-contaminated site in the Upper Colorado River Basin, Wyoming, United States - RVT142D155 | ecosystem: Environmental > Terrestrial > Soil > Contaminated >... | reverse complement strand
CGCCCGCCCACGCTGCGGAAGCTGAAGCCGCCGACGCCGTCGCCCTCAGCATCGCTGTCGCCGGTGCCTCCGATGCCAAGTACACCGAGATCGTTGACGCTGAAGCCACCGACTCCGACGAGATCCTGGCTATGAGCTTCGACGCCAAATCCGCTCGAACTCTCGAAGCTGCCGCCGCGCCCGCTGTCACTGTGGCCGCGGACGCCCATGCCGGTTCCGCTGATCCCTTCAACGCCGGTACCCGGGCCCGCTCCGAACACGCCGTCCTCGTACCCGGTTCCGAGGTAGGCGACACCCTGAACGCCGACGCCCGGGTGGTCGTCGTGGGGAAACGCGTCTCCTTCGATCGTCGGCTTGCCACCCCGCGAGGTGGCGAGGATCCCGCCGGCGTCTTCGCCCGCTAACCCGTTGTCGACGCCGAGCGCGAATGACGCAGCGTTGCCGCTTATGTAAACGGCGAATTCGCCTTTCTCAGTGTCGAACGTGCCCCCGGCTCCACTGTGGCTGTGTCCGTTGACGCCCGAGCCGGTCTGGCTGTTGCCGTCGACGCCAGCGCCGCTTTCGCTCGCGCCATGGACACCGGGCCCGCCAACGCCAAAACCGGCCACGCCGGCATTGGTCGCGCTGCGGCCCTCGACGCCGACTTCGGTCTGGCTCTCGAACGAGCCACCCGCGCCGCCGTCGCTGCCGCCAGCCACGCCAGGGCCGGCCGTGCTGAACCCAGAGACGCCTGGCCCGGCCTCACTGTGTCCGTCAACGCCCGGACCGTTTTGGCTTGCGCCGTGGACACCCGGCCCGCCAACGCCAAAGCCGGCCACGCCGGCATTGGTCGCGCTCCGGCCCTCGACGCCGAACTCCGTCTGGCTGTTGAACGCGCCGCCCGGCGCACTCTGACTATCGCCGGTCACGCCGCGGCCGGTGGTGCTGAATCCCTGGACGCCATCACCGTGCTCGCTGTACCCGCGGACACCGGCGCCCGGAGGTGCGGCCGCAGCCGACGTACCAAACACGCCGAGGTCGTTCGCGCTGTGGCCGAACACGCCGTGGAAGTTCTCGCTGTCGCCGTGGATGCCGTCGCCGTTGGTGCTGGATCCGGCCACCGCGGCGGCACCGTCGCCGAGGTCCTCGTTCCTGACCCGCAACGCGGCACTGGAGACTTCTGCCAGCAACCCGGTCTCTTGGCTGACGGGCGCGGTGTTCGCCTCGCCGAGGTGCAGGACGTTGGACCCGTCATGGCCGGCCCTGACCCGATTGCCGGAAACGAGCGTCGCAATCGCTGCCGCGGCGCCGGCGCCGGCTACGGCGAGCAGGTTGCGTCGGCTCCTGGGCTGCGTGGCAAGGTCAGCGTCGTGCGCCATGGAAGCACCCCTTCCAGCTTCGGATGCCGCGCGCTCACCCATCGCGACGCGCGTCCGCTCGAGGTCGCGTCGAACGACCACGTGGCTGGAAGGGCCGGTTTCGCCATTGGCTCGGGCACAGCCGCGGCGACCCTGAATTCGGGGCGGTGCCGTCAGCGCCTCCCGCCCAGTCCGGCACACTGTATGCCCGGGCGAGGGCCGTTACAACGGATTGCGGTGCGTCAACGCACCGCCGGTTTCTCCGCCGACGCTCGCCGGGCGGAGGACTCCGCCGCGCGCTCGTCCACGGTCCCGCGGCGCGCGCTCGTCCACGGTCCCGCGGCGCCGGCATCTTCTCGTCTATTCGTCGGACGATTACGCCGATCGCCGCCCGCCGCCCGCCGGCCCGCTAACCGTCTGCGGCAATCACCGGGCGCACATCCAGGCCCGCAGGAGGGCCGATTCCGGGCCTCGCGACACAGCTCCGGTCCGCGCCGCGTGCAGGTTAGTCGTGGGACGCATCAACACGAAGTTCCGGTGCCAAGCGGAGCGGCAGCGACGCCCGCCGCCCCGGCGTGGCGAGACAGCGGGTATTGGTTACTCCGACGATGATGGCGTGACACGGCGATGGGGTGGCGTCGCGAGGTGAGGCCATGTCATGGACCAAGCGTCCTTACCCGAGAGTAAAGAACTCTGGAGTAAAGTCCCGGGCATTCCATGCGCCATATCCGCCTCGTCAGTCGGTCCCGGTTCACGCGCGCGCTCCGCGAGGCCGCCGCGCGTGATCGGCGGATCGTGCTCCTGACGCCGGACGACATCGTCCGCCGACCGACGACCGACGGGGCAACCGCACGGTGATGGCCGATCCGTCTCGCCGGGGAACGTTCCGGGAGGCCTACGGGCTCCGCCTCTTGTTCGACCCGCGGTTCCAGGGTGCCGCCGTCGCGCTGCTCCTGGTCGTGGTCCTCGCGTTCCGGGGGCTCCAATTCGTCGCGTGGACGTCGAGCATCCAGTGGGGCTACGACTTCTCTGCCTACTGGCAGGCGGCGCGGTCGCTCCTCGAGGGAGGTTCTCCGTATGCGGCGCACCAGCTCACAGGCACGTATGCGCCGCAGGGATCGCAGGGCCTCTACCTGTACCCACCGTTCCTTGCCGTGGTGGTCGCCCCGCTCGCGGCCGCCTTCGATGACTACCGCGCGGCGGCGTGGGTCTGGGCGGGGATCGGTGCGGTGATCGTCGTCGGCGTCGTGTGGGCGGTCTCGCGAGCGGAAGGACTCGCGATCGGGCGCCGTGGCTGGTACCTGCTCGGGGCCGCGTTCGCCCTGCCGCCGGTCGTCGGCGAGCTCGTCATCGGCAATGTCCACATCGTGCTGCTCGGGCTGCTCGTCGTCGCCTGGCTCGGTATCCGGCGCGAGGACGGGCGCGGGGACGTCGTGGCGGGGGCCGCAGTAGGGGTGGCCGCGCTGATCAAGATCTTCCCGGGCCTGATCGTGCTCTGGTTCCTCTTCGTCGGTCGGCCGCGGGCGGCGATCGCGGCGATCATCGCCGCCGGAGCGCTCGCGCTCGCGACGCTGCCGGTCACCGGGATCGGGCCGTGGCTCGACTACCCGATCGTGCTCGCCAACCTGGGCCCGGCCACCGACACGACCGACACGCTCGCGCCGACGGTCTGGCTCGGCGAGGTCGTGGGCTTCACCGTCGCCCGGGTGGTCGTGACGGCCGCGGGCCTCGGGCTCCTCGTCTGGTCGGCGCGATCACAATCGGCCGCCCTGAGCTTCGGCGTCGCCGTGATGGTGTCTGTCCTCGTCGCGCCGGCGGTCTACCACCACTACCTGGCGCTGATGGTGCTGCCGTTCCTGCTCGCCCTCGCCCACGGGGTCGCGCGGCCGTGGCTCCTCGCCGCGTACCTCGGCCTGTTCGGCGGGGAGCAGCCTGGCCTCGGTGCCGCCGCCTGGATCGTCAATCGATTGCTCCCGACGCTGGGGGCGCTCGTGCTCGTCGCGGCGATCCTCTCCGCGCGGCGGTCGCCCGGCGAGCCCGAAACGGGAGGTCGGTGAGGGCGCTGCTGGGCATCTTCTCGTTAAGTCGTCGGACGACTCAAGCACACGATGCCCGCCGACCCCCTAACCGTCTCCGGCAGTCACCCCGTGCATACCCACGCCCGCAGGAGGGCCGATTCCGGGTCCCGCGGCACCACTCCGGCCTGCGCCGCGTGTCGGTAAGTAAGTCGTGGGACGAATAAACGCGAAGTTCGCGGATCAGATGGTCCCCGGCTTGACGCCCAACAACCCGACGCTCAGTGACTTTACGTTGGAGTAAAGAACTCCGGAGTAAGGTCCCTGGGATGCGGTTCATGCTCGCGCTCGCCCACGGATCGCGAGCGTCGCGGCGATCACCTCCGCGCGGCGGCCGAATCCCGGGACATCCTTGGGCTGCGGTAGGCTGTGGTCCACCCGATGCACTGTGGGAGTCTGGACGATGGCCAAGGCGAATCTCACGTTGCAGCTGGACGAGGACATCATCCGGCGGGCGCGAGTCGTGGCGGCCAAGCGCGGGACCACAGTGAGCGCGCTGGTTGCCCGGGAACTCGCCGGTCTGGTGGAGGACGACGCGCGCTACGAGGAAGCGAGGGCTCGTGCGGAGAAGCTGATGCGCACGGCATCTCCCCACGGCGGTCGATCGTGGCGGCGCGATGAGCTGCACGACCGGTAGGGGATGGTCGCGGACGGCTTGACCTTCGTCGACACGAACGTGCTCGTCCGCCCGTTTCTGTAGGCGCTAACTTCGAGGCTGTCGGGGCGCTAAGTTGTAAGGGCCTGTGGCCGAATTCTCGCGTTCGGAACGGCCATTCGTGACAGGTGAGCTGTCATCGAGGGTCGACACCGCCAGCGGGTGTCAGCGGCTTCGTCCCGATCCGGCCGTGTTGGCCGTGCGGCGGCGCACCCGCGCCGCGCACAATTGCTGGATGACGGTGTCAAGAACAGTGAGCAGCCGAACCATCGCTCGGACCCACCGTGGACCGATCGAGTACCAGCGGACGGGGTATGGTCATCCAGTCCTCGTCCTTAAGGGCGGCCACTCCGCGCGCGACACGCGGCTCGGGCACGAGCAACTGGCCGAGCACGGGTTCACCGTCATCGAGGCCTCCCGCCCGGGCTACGACGACACGCCGGTGTCGGTCGGCTGCTCCGCGCAGGACCAGGCCGATGCGCTCGCCGAGCTGCTCGACGTGCTCGGCATCGGTCGGGCCCACCTGGTGGCCATCTCGGCAGCCGGTCACGTCGGGATCGAGCTCGCCCGGCGCCATCCCGATCGTGTCGACCGCGTCTCGTTCGAGTCGGCAGTGGCACTGCCATGGTCAGCCTGGACACGACGCGGTGGCCGCGTCCTGTTCGGACCCCTTCAGGCTGCGGTGTGGGGCTCGATCCGGGCCAGCCTGCGCATCGCCCCATCTGCCGGGCTGCGACTGCAGCTCACGCAGCTCACGACGCTCGATCCGGCGCGGGTCGTCAGCGAGATGGATGAGCTGACGCGCGACCGCTACCTGGCCGCATTCGGTTCACTCTCGTCCGGTCGCGGCTTCGCATGCGACCTCAGCCACGACAGCCCGTCCGATGCGCCGATCCTCCAATCGACGCTGATCCTGCGCGGTGCACACGACCGGGCGGTGCCGCCGGGACACGCCGCGCGGCTCGCGGCGTTGGCTCCGCATCACGAGCTCGTCGAGGTCGATGCCGAGTCGCACTTCATCTGGTTCGGACGGGCAGCTGGGGAGGTCTGGAACCGAAGGCTGGGGTTCCTGCGCGGCTGATTGCCCGATGGACGCACGCATTGCGGAATGTTGACGGATAGCTCGTCCGGAAGGGCCATAGGTCGGCTCCACCGGCGCTTTGCCTCCCGTTCGCCTAAGGCGAATTCGGCCACAGGCCCTAAGGCTCCGAACGATCGATCTGCCGCAAGACCCATGCGCGGGCGCGCTCGAGTGACGCGCTCGACACGCCGGCCAGCCGGTCGAGCCGCCGCAGCAGCGTCGGAAGGCGGATCAATTCAGCCGCCACGAGTGCTTCCGCGAATTCGAGGTCCTGTTGATCGCGCCTCACGGCCGGACTCGGTGCTGCGCCCAGTACTCGTGGAACTGGCCAACGACCCGGTCCCGTTCCTCCTGCGGGATCAACCCGAAGAACGGTGACGTCTGCCGCATGTCGATGGCGGCTGGGGTCCGAGACGTGAGGACCTCCATGACGGCCTCAGGACCTTCGTCGATCGCTTGGCGCCAGAGCCGGAGGAGTGGGCGGGCCTGCGGGTTCTCTCGCTCCAGAAGTTCCAGGTTACGCCGCGCATGTTCGAGCGACCGGGCGGGTTGCCCAGCGACCTGGGCGGCCACCGCACGACCCAACCACAGTGAGAGCAGTTCCTCGCGACGTAGTGGTTGGGTGACGGTGGCTCGTGCCGCGAATCGCTCGACGTCCTCCCGCCTGACCCGTCGGTGCCGACCGATCGACAGCGCGGGAAGCTCGCCGCGATTGCAGAGATCGACGACGTGCTGGCGGGACGAACCGAGCAGGGCCGCAGCCTCGCCGGTGGAGATGAGGTCCGGACTTCGAGTTGGCACGCGACCAGCATCACCCTAAACACCAAAAACGCAACCGCCCCTCGCTACCACTCCCCGGTGCGGGTAGCGATCAGCCCGAGCTCGAGGGCGACGACAACGGCCGCCGCGCGGGTGGAGACGCTGAGCTTGTCGTAGGCGTGCTCGAGGTGGTGGCGGACCGTCTTGTCCGTGATCCCGAACTCCGCGGCGACCGCCTTCGTCGACGCACCGATCGCGATCCGCTCGAGGACCTCCGCCTCGCGTTCCGATAGTCGGCCGACCGTCCGGCGTCGCTGGCGCGGTGCGCCGGCGGCTTCGTCGAGGACGGCCTCGACGCACGGCCCGTCGAGGAGCCCGCGACGGGCGTCCTCGCGGAGCGACGCGGCCGCCGCGGCAGGGGCCCTGGCCGGCCGATGCGGGCGGGGACTCGTCGCGGCGTCGTACGCATCCGCCGCCGCGATGAGCCGCGCCGCGATCGGAAGCTGCGCGCCTGGCGCACCGCGGTGGTAGCCGCTACCGTCGAGCCGCTCGTGGTGACTCCCGGCAAGGTGCGCGAGGTGCGCGAGTGGCGCGGCGCGCGCGAGGATCCGCTCGGTCTGGTACGGGTGGAGCCGGACGGCCTCCCACCCCGCCGGCGTGAGCGGCCCCGCCCGGTCGAGGATCGAGCTCGGGATCGCGACGCGGCCAAGATCGTGGAGGAGCGCAGCGCGGCGAATGGCCGCCTGGTCCGCTGCCGGCATGCCGACGCGGGTGGCGGCACCGGCGGCGAGCGTCGCGACGGATCGTGAGTGGCCGACGAGCCACGGCGCCTTGAGGTCCGCGAAGTCGGCGAACGCCTCGGCGACGGCATCGATCTCGGTCTCGGCGAGCGGCAGTCGGCGCGTGACCGGCTCGAGGTCGATCACCGCGTCCCACAGGCCCGCGTCGTCGAGCGTCGTCCACGGGGGGTCTGCCCGGACGGCGCGGGCCCAGGCGGCGGCGAGGTCCGGGTCGAACGAGCCGCCCGACTGCCGTGCGACGGCGTCGAGCGCGGCCTCGGCCCCGCCCCGCCGGACCTCGAGATCGGCCGCCTTGGCGATGTGGAGGATCCGCGCGGCGAGCGGGATCGCCTCGCCGCGCAGGCCGCCGATTCCCTTCCCGTTCCAGCGTTCGAACACGGCAAGGAGGCCCGTTCGGACGTCGTCGGCCACGCCCATCCGGCGCGCGAGCGCATCGCCCACCTCGCAGTGGGCGCGCAGGCCCTCGACCATCTTTGCCTCGCCGGCCCGGAGGGCCCGGGCGAGCGCGATCGGCCGCAGGAGTGCCGGCCCGGCCGACCCGGCATGGCGGACGACGAGGCCGAGGTTGGCCCGCAGGTCGTCCGGATCGGTCACGGCCGCCTCGGCGCGGAAGCGCTGCTCGTCGGTCGCGAGATCGCGGGCGAGATCGGACGAATCGGCGACGCAGCCGACGCCGTGCAGGAGCGCGACGTAGAAGATGTTGGCGCGGGCGGCCTCGTCCAGCCCCAGGTGGCGGGCGAGGTGGCCGGCCAGCCACGTCGTCCGCAGGCAATGCTCCGGGTGGAGGCCCATCCCGAGGTCGGCCGCGAGCGAGAGGCCGGCCAGCGCCTCGGCCAGCCGGCCGGGCGAACGCTCCATCGCGCCCGAGTATGGGGCACCTGCCCGATGCGTCGCGAGGTTCGTCGCGGCGACGCTGCGCACAGGAGGTGCGACATGCCGCGAATCGCGTTCGAGATCGAGTCCGCCGTGGCCCCGGAGGACGTCCTCGCCGGTGCGACCGACTTCGGCCCGCGCCGGCCGGAGCTCTGGCCGCTCATCGACCCGGTCGTGTACCGCGTCCACGCCGTCGGCGACGGCTGGGCGGACGTGACCGAGGGGTCCGCCATGCTCGGCGGGATCTGTGCCCGCGAGCGGTACGACTGGACGGAGCCGAACGTGGTTCGCGCCACGATCCAGGACTCCAACGTCTACCGACCCGGTGGGGTGTGGGAGCTGCGGGTCGCGCCGTTTGGGACCGGCAGCCGCGTCTCCGTCGTGAACGACCGCCGGCCGCGCGGGATGCGCGGCTACGTGCTCGCGGCGATGGTCCGGCTGATGGGCCGGCGAGAGCTGCCACGGACGTTCCAGATGACGCTCGATCGGCTACAGTCGTTGCCGCGGTCCGTCCCGGGCGACCGCGCGGAGGTCCGGCCATGACCTCGTCATCGGACATCCCGGCCGATCGCCGGGTCCTCGCCGCCTTCGTCGGCGTCGTGCTCATCGGTGGCATCAACGCGATCGCGGTGAAGGTCATCGTGGGCGAGCTCGCCCCGCTGTGGGGCGCGGCCGTCCGGTTCCTCGCCGCCGGGGCGATCATGGCCGCGATCGTCGTCGTCGGCCGACGTGGGTTCCCAACCGGCCGAAGCCTGACCGGCGCCGCCCTCTACGGCGTCCTGGGGTTCACCGCCTCGTACGGGCTGCTGTACGCGGCCATCCGCGACACCCCGGCCGGGACGGTGATGGTGCTCATTGCGCTCACCCCGCTGTTCACGTTCGTGCTCGCCGTGCTCCAGCGCCAGGAGCGGTTCCGGGTGCAGGGGCTCGCCGGTGCTCTCATCGCGCTGGCCGGCGTCGCCGTCGTATTCGCCGACCAGGTCAGCGCCAATGTCCCGCTCGTGTCGCTGCTCATGGTCGTCCTCGGCGCGGTCGCGATCGCCCAGTCCGGGGTCGTCGTCAAGGGGCTTCCGCGGAGCGATCCGTTCGGGACCAACGCGGTCGCGATGCTCGTCGGCGGCGGGTTGCTGCTTGGTCTGTCGCTGGTCTCCGCCGAGGCGTGGTCTGTCCCGACCGAGGCCGAGACGTGGGTCGCGGGGGCGTACCTCGTCGTGCTCGGGTCCGTCGCGATGTTCGCCCTGTACCTGTTCGCGTTGAAGCGTTGGACCGCGTCGGCCATGTCGTACGTCACGTTGCTCATGCCAGTGGTGACCGTTGCCGGCGCGGCGCTGCTCACGGGGGAGCGGGTGTCGTTGGGGCTCCTCGCCGGCGCGGCGATCGTGCTCGGCGGGGTGTATGTGGGGGCGTTCCTGCACATCCCGGCGCGGGCGGCCCCGGCGCCGAGCCTGCCGGACTGCCTGCCGTGGGAGACGGTGGCCGAGCCGCCGGAGGGCGGGGCGGCGGGACGCTAACCGGGCGATCGGCCCCGGGGCCCGGCCCCCGAAGTTCGCCGCCCGGTAGAGAAGTTCGCGGGCCGGCCGAGAAGTTCGCGTTTATTCGTGGGACGACTCAGGCGCACGGCCAGGATCGCCGATCGCGCGGTTGTCATGCCGTTCAGTCGTGGCAGGACTAAACGGAGCGTCAAGGGGCCGAAACCGGGGTCGTGAGGCCGCCCCGGCGCCGACCTGTGTCGCCGCTATTCGTGGCACGACTCAACGAGAAGTTGGCCCCCGACCGAGCGGGGGCGGGGCGGCCGGCCGAGCGGGGGCGGGGCGGCCGGCCGAGCGGAGGCGGGGCAGCCGACCGAGCGGGGACGGGAACGGCGCCCGCTCGAGCGGCGGCCGGCCGATCAGGACGATCGGGCCACCCAAACCGGGTTCGCGGAGGCACTAGACTGCGGCCCATGCCCGCGGCGAGCCTGGCGATCGTCCTTCCTGCGTACAACGAGGTCGAGCGACTCGGTCCCGCGCTCGACGAGCTGTACGGCTACCTGCGCCGGCGCGGCGAGCAGGCCCGCGATGGTGCCCTCGGCTCGGCGCGCCTCCCGGACCGGATCGACGTGCTCGTGGTCGACGACGGCAGCACGGACGGCACGGCCGACCTCGTTCGCGCGCGCCCCGAGACGACCGGCGACGGCTCGCTCCTGCCGCGGCTCCGCCTCGTGACGGTCCCGCACGGCGGCAAGGGCGCGGCCGTAAGGGCGGGCATGCTCGCGGCCGACGCGGACCTCGTCGTGTTCGCCGATGCCGACATGGCGACCCCCCCGGACGAGCTGGCCCGTCTCGTCGACGCGCTCGGCGCGGCGGACGTCGCCCTCGGCAGCCGAATCCAGCCGGACGGGTCCGACATGCGCGCGTCGCAGCCCGCCTACCGTCGGATGCTCGGTCGCGTGTTCCACGCGCTCGCGTCGGCGTGGGTCGTCGGCCCGGTCAAGGACACGCAGTGCGGGTTCAAGGGATTCACGCGCGAGGCGGTCGCGGACCTGTTCGGACGACAGCACGTCACGAGCATCGTCTTCGACGTCGAGGTCATCTACCTCGCCCGGCGACGCGGCTACCGGCTGGAGGTCGTGCCGATCCGCTGGTCGGACCGGCGCGGATCGCGGATGCGCCCGGGCGTGCGCCTCGCCGCGCGCGTCGCGTGGGACCTGTTCCGGATCCCGCTCGTGCACCGGAGCGTCGGACGGCGGGTGGCGGCCGCGTCTCCTGAACATGGATCGGCCGGTCCTGCCGCCTCCTGAGCTCCTCCGGCGGGGGCTGCCACCGCTCGCGATCGGCCTGTTCGCGCTGTGTGTCGCCCTCGCGGTCGGGGCGTCGGCCGCCGCCAGCACGCTCGGGTTTGACTTCCTCGCCTACCATGCCGCGGCCTCGCGCGTCCTCGACGGTGAGCCGCTCTACGACATGACGTTTGTCGAGGCGGGAGTCTTCGGGCTCTTCTTCTATCCGCCGACGTTCGGCCCGCTCATCCTGCCGTTCGGGCTGCTGCCCGACACGGTCGCCGTGTGGACGTGGACCGCCCTGCTCGTCGGGGCATTCCTCGCCGGGGTCGCCCTCCTCCCGCTGCCGGCGGGCGTGCGCTGGGTCGTGCTGCTCCTCGCGGCGCTGACCTGGCCGGTTGCCTACGCCATCAAGCTGGGCCAGGTCGGTCCGATCCTGTTCCTCGGCTTCGCCGCCGGGTGGCGCTGGCTCGAGTCCGATCGGTGGCTTGGCGCGACCGTCGCGCTCGGGGCGGCGATCAAGATCCAGCCCGGGCTCGTACTCGTCTGGGCGCTCCTCGCGGAGCGCTGGGCGGCGGTCGTCTCGGGGGCCGCCGTATTGGGTGCCCTCAGCGTGGTCGCAACCGTCGCGTTCGGGATCGAAGCGTGGTCGGACTTCCTCACCCTCGTCGTCCGCGTCAGCGATCCGATTTCGACGGCGAACAA
>Ga0214471_10004271_pt1 | contig 11041 bp, 7 predicted proteins | sample RVTome_5_FD_207665 | JGI IMG/M metagenome (GOLD analysis project Ga0214471, IMG submission 207665) | Soil microbial communities from uranium-contaminated site in the Upper Colorado River Basin, Wyoming, United States - RVT142D155 | ecosystem: Environmental > Terrestrial > Soil > Contaminated >... | reverse complement strand
AGAACGCAACTCGTGCGCCATTGTGCTGATCAGGCGGACCTTCAGAGCCGTGCTCTCTTCGGCTGCCAGCAACTGGATCCGCAGCTCTTCTTCCTCAAGCCGTTCGGAGATATCGCGAAGCCTCAGCGCCAGCATGGGCTCACCCTGAGTGTCAAGCTTCGCCACACCAATCTCGCAGAGAAACTCGACGCCATTCCTACGCACCATATGTACCGGAGAATCGGGCGTCATCCTGTTAACGGTCTCGAAGGAATCGAGAAAGGCCTGGAAACGCAGGCGGTAGGCATCGCGGTAAGCAGGTGGGATCAGGACGTCGTAAGGGTGACCGATCACCTCTTGCGCGGCGTAGTCGAACATCTCCTCGGCAGCCAGATTGAAGATCGCGATGTTACCGAGCTTGTCCACGGTGATCACCGCGTCGTCAGAAAGTTCGATAAATGCCTGGTTGGTTGAAAGCGCTGCCCGCAACTGATACCTGGCGGTGACGTCACGCAACTGGACAATACCGACCAGCTCATTGCGGATGGTGACCGTGGCGATGTCAATTTCGGCCGGGAACTCTTCGCCCCGTTTGCGCTGAAGTAGGACGGGCCTGTTCATGGGTATGTGCTGGTTGTCCCGGTTTGGTAGGAGAGAGGCCTCGAAGAGCGCCACATACTCCGAACGAAGGTGGTGGGGCGCCAACACCTCTATTTTCTGGCCCACGACCTCCTCGGCCGTGTAACCGAAGATCCTCTCGGCGCCATGGTTGAACATCGTGACTTCGCGGTCTCCGCCGATGAAAAGGACTGCGTCGACGGAGTGTTCGATTATGGATGCAAGCTTGGCCTCGGACAGGGCAAAGGCTGCTGCGGCCTGGCTGCGTGTAGATCGTTTATTCATAAGCAACACCTGCACGATGTAGGTGACTAACTATAGCAAATATATATAAGGTTGCTATCAATCGAATTACCTAATAAAACGAGCGGTGAAGTGTATGCGCTGAGGTATTATAGCGTGGAAGGGCGAAGCTGAGGCGACTATTTCTACTGGAGGATGCGATTGCCGGGCATGTTGGCCCAGGCACTCATCTCATGCGGCTGAGTGACTCGCTCGGCATCACGCAGGTACTCCGGCCCCAGATCAGCGATGCGTGTGATGCCGAGGAGGCCCATGGCGCTGATGATTTCGTTCTCGAGAATCTCGAGCACACGCACGACGCCGGCCTGGCCTGCCGCCGCGAGGCCCCAGGCCTGGAGGCGGCCGATCGACACCGCATCGGCGCCCATGGCGATTGCCTTGAGGATATCGCCGCCGCGCTGGATGCCGCCGTCGACGACGATTTTGGCGCGGCCGTTGACCACGGGCGCGACCTCGCGCAGGGTGTCCAGCGAGCCCAGGGCAGCATCCAGCTGACGGCCGCCATGGTTACTGACCCAGATGGTGTCGACATTGTGTTGCAGCGCCAGCTCCGCATCTTCGGCGGTCTGCACCCCCTTGAGCAGGAGCGGCATGTCAGTCAGGCTGTTGATCCAGTCGAGCTTGTCCCAATCGAGCCGCGCTTGCCAGATGCGGTCGAATGAGACTCGACGCGACGGGCGTGTGTAGCGCGAGATCATGGGACGCTCGCGGTAGCTCTCGACCGCGAGGTCGACCGTGACGGCGAGTCCCTGGTAGCCGAGGCGTCCGGCGCGCGTGACGATCTCCTCGACCCAGGGGTCGTCACCGCGGACGTAGAGCTGGAAGATCTTCGGCGCACTGCTCGCGTTCATGATGTCTTCGAGGCCGGGCTCGGTGGCTGTGCTGACGACGTGAATGACGCCGAACTCCTCGGCTGCTTTCGAGACCGTGGCGCCGCCGCCCGGATCGAAGGCCTGCAGCGAACCGATCGGCGCCAGCAGCACAGGGATACGTAGCTTGTTGCCCATGAACTCGGTTGAGGTGTCGATGTTCGAGACGTCGACGAGGACGCGCGGCCGGAAGGCGACACGGTCGAAGGCGAGGCGGTTGCGTCGCAGAGTGGTTTCGGACTCTGAGCCGCCGACGAGGTAGTCCCACGGCCCCTGCCCCAGGTTCTTGCGGGCGGCGATGACGATCTCTTCGTTGCTGACGAAATCCGGAGCCATGGCTACCTCTTCCCCATCCCCTCTCCTTGCGAGGAGAGGGGAGTTGCAGTCTTGTGGACTAATCTTGCTTGGATGAATTCTCTGATTCGCATCAGAACTGTGGGTAAGGTGCCCAGCACTTCCTCGTTTGAAAAACGAAGGACGGTGAGCCCCATGCCTTCCAGATAGGCCTGGCGTTCTTCATCGGCTTCGCGCTGGCTTGCGTGAATTGGTCCGTCAATCTCAATGACCAATTCAGCCTGGACACAGTAGAAATCCACGATGAAAGAACCGATCGCGTGTTGCCGCCGGAACTTCAGGCCTTCTGCCTCGTTTCGTCGCAGTGACTGCCAAAGTACGCGCTCTGCCCTGGTGGGTTGAGACCTCATCCGCCTGGCTTGCGGTCGTAAGTCATCCCACCGCGAGGGTTCTGATAGCAACTTACGTGTCAGGTTTCGCAACTAGCAATCCTTAAATAGTGCCCCTCTCCTCGCAAGGAGAGGGGTCAGGGGAGAGGTGACCTACCGACCAATTGACGCCTTCATCTCCGACCAAGCGGCGCGGGCGTCCTCCACGGAGCCCTCGTCTTCGATGGTCGAAATGTCGCCGGGGTCTACGTCCAGCGTCACAGCCTTGAGCACGCGACGCATAATCTTACCGCTGCGCGTCTTGGGCAAGCCGTTGACGAAGTTGAGTTCGCCGATAACCGCGATCGGGCCGAGTTCATTGCGGACGGTGGCGATGACCTGCTTGCGCAGGTCGTCCGAGGCTTCGAAGCCGTTCTTGAGTACGACGAACGCGGAGATAACCTCGCCGCGAATCTCGTCCGGGCGGCCCGTGACACCGGCTTCCGCCACCGCCGCATGACGCAGGATCGCGCTTTCGACCTCGATTGTGCCGAGACGGTGCGCGGCGATCTTGATGATCTCGTCGGCGCGGCCGCTGAACCAGTAGTAGCCGTCCTCGTCGACGTGGGCGGCGTCGCCGCTGAAGTAGACGGTCTGTCCCGGCATCTTCTGCCAGTAGTCGGCGCCGTAGCGTTCGGGCTCGGCCCAGAGCTGCGCCGTGAGGCCGGGGAACGGTCGCTTGATCACGAAGATGCCCTTCTCGCCGGGGCCAAGGACCTCGCCCTCCGGCGTCATGATCGCGGCCTCGATGCCGGGCAGCGGCACGCCGGCGGCGCCGGGCTTGATCGGCAGCAGGCCGAGCCCGTAAGGGTTGCCGACGATGGGGCCGCCGGTCTCGGTCTGCCACATGTGGTCGATGACGGGCACCCTGTCCTGGAAGATCTCCTTCTGGAACCACTCCCAGGCCGGCGGGTTAAGCACTTCTCCGGCCGAGAAGACACGCTGGATGGCAGACAGGTCGTACTTCCTGGCGGAGTCGGCCCCGGCGCGCATCAGGACACGAATCGCGGTGGGCGAGGTGAAGACGCCGGTGACACCGTTCTCGCTGAGCAGGCGGTAGATGGTCTCCATGTTGGGGTAATCGATGGCGCCCTCGAAGCAGAGCGTGGTGCAGCCGACGAGCAGCGGCGCATAGACCATGTAGCTGTGGCCGACGACCCAGCCGATGTCCGAAGTGGCCCACCACACGTCGTTCGGCTTGAGGCCAAAGTTCCAATTCGCCATGGCGTGGATGTAGACCTGATAGCCGCCGTGCGTGTGCACCGCGAGCTTGGGACGCGCCGTGGTGCCGGAGGTGGCGAGGATGTAGGCGGGCTCGTTGGCTTCCATTGCCACGTGGCTGGAATCGCCGCCGGCGCCGCGTTCAAGGAACTCCGGGTACGTGATGGCGCCCGCCGGGAGCTTGCTCTCAGGGTTGCGTTGCTGGATGACGATGCTCTGCACCACCTTGCCGGCGCCTTCCGCGTTCAGCGCCGTGTCGAGGATGCCGGTGAAGTCCACCAGATTGCCGCGCCGATACGTGCTGTCTGATGCAAACAGCGCCCTGGCGCCGGCTAGCTTGATCCGCTCCGCCAGCGCCGCGCCACCGAAGCCGGCGAAAACGACGAGGTGGATGGCGCCGATGCGCAGGCAGGCCAGCATCAGCACGATAGCCTCGGCGCAGGTCGGCATGTAGATGGCGACGCGGTCGCCCTTGCCGATGCCGAGGGCGCGCAGCGCCGCGGCGGTCCGCTTCACCTCGGTCTGCAGCATGGCGTAGGTCAGGACGTTGCGTTCGCCGCGTTCGTTCAGCGCGACGAGGGCGGCGACACCGCCGCGGCCGCCTTTCACGTGGCGGTCGACGGCGTTGTAGGCGATGTTGGTCTCGCCGCCGACGAACCAGCGAAACGCCGGGCCATCAGCCTTCGATGGCCACTCGAGCACCTGCGACCATGGCTTGAACCACGGGAGCTGCTCAGCCGCAGCGGTCCAGAACGACTCCGGGTCTTCGGTCGCGTCGCGGCGCCAGCGCTGCACGATGGGGTTGACCAGCTGCATCGTCTCGTCGGGCATCGTCCTGCTCCTTTTCGCCGGCGGGGCTAGAGGTTCGGTATCAGGTAGGCGTCGATCTCGCTGCGGGGCATCAGCTTGCCGTCGCGCACCAGCGTCTCCTGGTTGCCGTGCTGCTTCATCTCGATCAGCGCGTCCTTGATCGCCCGTGCGGCGAGCCGGAACGTAGTCGCCGGGTGAATGACGAGGGCATAGCCGATCGACTCGAACTCGTCGTCGCTGAGCCAGGGAGACTTGCCAAACTCCGTCATGTTGGCCAGCAGCGGCACTTTCACGCGGCTGCGGAAGTCGGCGAACATCTCGCGCGAGGTCAGCGCCTCAGGGAATAGCACGTCCGCGCCGGCGGCCTCGTAAGCGCGGGCGCGCTCGACGGCGGGCTCGTAGCCTTCGACCGCGAGGGCGTCGGTGCGCGCGATGATCTGGAAGGCGCGGTCGCGTTTGGCCTCAGCTGCGGCGCGCACCTTCTCAACCATGCGCTCACAGGGGATCAGGTGCTTTCCCTCGAGGTGGCCACAGCGCTTCCAGCGCGGATCCTGATCTTCGAGTTGCACCGCGGCGGCGCCGGCTGCCTCGAACAGGCGGACCGTCTCCGCCGTCCCCTTTGGCCCGCCGAAGCCGGTGTCGATGTCGACGATGACCGGCAGATTGACGACCTCGACGACCTCGCGGGTGAAGTCGAGCACCTTGGAGCGCGGGATGACGCCCTCGTCCGGGTGCGCCAGCGAGTTCGATAGCGCGGCGCCCGAGACATAGATGGCGTCGTAGCCGGCTTCTTCCGCGAGGCGCGCGACGAAGGGCACGAAGGCGCCGGCAGCAATGCAGCGGCCGGCGGCGAGCTGCTGCTTGAGGCGCTTGGCGGCGGAGGTCTTCGCGGGCATGGCTAGCTCCTCATGTCGAGCTTCACGAGCTTCATGAACTCGCTGACATCGTCTAGCTTATCGAGATTCCACAGCGCGTCGAGGACGCTGCGGCTATCAGAGACGAGGCGTGAGGCGACGGAGGTGAACTTGTCCTCCATCTGCGCGACGCTCATCGGGTTGCGCGGGTGACCCAGCGGCACGGGCCGTTCGTCATAGGCCGTACGGCCATCCTTGAGGCGCACCGAGGCGGAACTGACGAACTCGCGCTCGAGTTGCGGCGCGTAGTATTTCGCGGTCCATTCGGCCTTCTCGACGAACTGCGTGCGCTCGATGAGACCGAGGATGTCTGGACTGTGCAGTAGCTCGTCGCGGTACTCGTGTAGCGTCAGCTTGCCCTCCTGGAAGGGCGCCGCGAAGGCGTAGAACAGGCTGTGGTCCGCCGTCTCCTTGGTCGTAGGGCGGCGCTTGCTGTCGTCGCCGATGATCGTGCGCTGCGCCTCGTAGCCGGAGATGACGACTTCTTCGACGTCGCCCAGCTTCGGCGCGCCGAGCGTCTCACGAATCGCCAGCGCGTGCTCCACGACGGTCTGGCCGTGGTATTCCATCGGCACCGGCTTGATGTAGGTGTCCGAGATCAGGAAATGCGAGCCGAGGTCTTTGAACGCAGCCGGGTCGAGCTCGCCTGACATCTGGGCCACAAGGCCGTGCTTGCCCTCGATGATTTCGGCCGGCCCGTCCGCGCCTGCCTGCACCTTCTCGAGCGCCCACATCGCGCCGCGCACGGCGTCGGCGGCGGCCATGTTCTTCTGCTCGCTGAGGTAGGTGCCCTCCCGCGCCTGGCGCATCGCCGCGTGGGAGCTGAGCGACAGTGCGACGGCGTTGTACATCTGCCGCTTGTCGAAACCGAGCAGACGCCCGCCCGCCAGCGCCGCCGAAATCAGGATGTAGTTGACGTGGTCCCAGCCGTGGCTGCGCAGCGACGCCGCTTCGCACAGGCGGCACTGCACGTCGTAGCCGATGACGGCGCCGAGGATCACCTCGCGTCCCGTTAGCTTCCTCGAGCCCGAGAGCGCGAACAACGGGCCGAAGTTGTCGCTGGGGTGCGCGGGCTCCTTGGCCAGGTAGGTGTCGTTGAAGTCAAGCCAGCGCGTCATCGTGGAGTTGAGGAATGCGGCGTCTGTGAGCGAGAGCTTGGCGTCGACGCCATAAGCGAAGCCGCCGGCCTCGTAGGCGATGGGGCGTTTGCTGAGGTAGGTCCAGCGCTCCCGCAGCCTCGGGTCCTCCGTCGCTCCGAGCGCGGTGGCAATGGAGTCGACGGCGCGCGCCTTGGTGTCGTGCACCACACCTTCGGGGAGGTCCTCGAAGCGCAGCGACGACGCGAAGTCGATTAGCCGGGGTAGCGGGTTGTAGGTCTCGGGCACGCTATCTCCTGACGCCGGCGCCGAAGTCTTCAGATGGTGCGAAGAAGTGCGGCTCGGGCCCGGCGTATTCGGCGCGCGGACGCAAAATGGGCTCGGCGTTGACGTAGCGGCACTCGAGGTAGTGGGCCGACCAGCCGGCGATGCGCGACGCGGCGAACAGCGGCGTGTACATCGGGATCGGGATGCCGAGCAGGTAGTAGAGCGGCGCCGTCCAGAGGTCCATGTTGGCCGGGGCATTGGGGTTGCCGCGTTCGACGCGAGGCTTCATGCGCTCCGCCATGTACTCCTCGAAGGCCAGCAGCGTCTCATACCAGCGCATGTCCTTCTTCCGACGTGAAAGCTCCTTGACCCAGGGACGCAGCACCGTGACGCGCGGGTCGTGCGAGTGTGGCAGGTTGTAGACGGCGTGGCCGAAGCCGGGCAGACGGGCGCCGGGCTGCGCAAAGAAGTTGTCGAGGTACTGCGCAGCCTTGTCCGGGTTGCCGCCCTGCTCCAGGAGGATCTTCATGACCTCCTCGTTGGCGCAACCGTGGCGCGGGCCGCGCAGGATCGCCTCGCCGGCGATGGCGGAGGAGTAAAGGTCGCTGTGGGCGCTGGCGGCGATACGGACACCGAAGCTACCGGCGTTGAACTCGTGCTCTGTATAGAGGATGAGCGCCATGTCCATGCAGCGCGCTTCGTAGGCGCTGGGCCGGCGGCCCCGCAGCAGCGTGAGGATGTTCTCGCCGTAGCCGTAGCCGGCCCGCGGCGCCATCCAGCCCTTGCCCTCGCGATGACGGCCCACCATGCCGACCATGTAGCCGACATTCGGCGTCAGCGCATAAGCCGCCTCGCGCTCGTCTTCGTAGGTCAGCGAGCGTTCGCCGCGAGCGTCGACCTGGTTGCCGAAGGCCGACATCGCGGTGCGCAGGAGGCCCATGGGGTGCGCTTCGGCGGGCTCACGGCGCAGCGTGTTCCAGACGTTGCGTAGGGTGTCGATGTCCGGGTCGCCAAAGGCGGCCCTGCCGCCTTTCGGCATCTCACCGTACAGCGTCAGATAGGCGGTTGTCTCGAAGTCGTGCTTCTCGACCAGCTCCTCCAGCGGGTAGCCGTAGATGTAAACCTGCGACTTCTGCTCGTCCAGCTTGCAAATCTGCGTCTGCCCAGCGATAACGTCGCGGAGTCCCGGCCGGTGTTCTGCCCTCTCGCTCATGAAGCCCTTCCCCTCGGTCGTCAAGTATTAAGCCTCTGGTATGCAGAGGCAATCCGCGTTGCCCGGCGTTACTCCGCGTTGCCTGACCGAAGCCAATCGATGTAATCCGGGAACGACTTCTCGGGCAGGTACTCGGGTTCGTAGCCCGTGTCGGCCTTGATGCGGCCGATGTCCATGTAGACCGAGCCCGGGCTGGCCGGGTTGCGGCCCTCCTTGAGGAAGTCGCCCTTGAAGCTCGGGATTACCTTCTGAATCTCGGAGACCATCTGGCCGGGTGTCGTCGAGCGGCCGGTGGAGACGTTGTAAATCGTGTGATTGAGCTTGTCGGCCTGCATCACCATTGCGATGCCGCGGCCGCAGTCCTTGACGTAGGTGGCGTCGTAGCCGTCCTCGGCGTAGGTGTCACCGCGCAGAACCGGCGGCTCACCTTTGACGGCGGCGTGGACGAGTCGAGAGGGCAGGTTCGCCATCGAGTGGTAGAGCGGGCCGTAGATACCGGCGATCCGCAGCATGACGACGTCCATCTGCGTCCGGTCCCTGTAGTAGTGGCCGATAATTTCGAAGCACTTCTTCCAGGTGCCGGTGGGGCCGCCGCCGAACGTGTTCAGGCGCATGTCCTCGCGGTTGACGCCGTCCTCATAGACGCCGGCGTAGACGGCGGTGGAGCTGCCGAGCCCGATGCGGCTGCACTCCCACTCGCGGCCGGCCTCGAGGATGTTGATCAGGCCCTGCATGTTGACCGTGAAGTCCTCGAGCGGCGTCAGCGCGCCGAGGCCGGGGACGGCGAGGTGCACGATCTTGTCGATCTTGTGCGTGCGGCCGATTTCCATTAGCCGGTCCTTGTCGGTGACGTCCAGCTGCTCGACCTTGGCGCGCTTGCCCAGCTCGTCCTTGATGAAAGGCGGCTCGCGATTGACGCGATACTGGGTCAACACGAGGTCCTCCCCCAGGTCGAGGAAGTGCCGTGCCGCGTGGAGGCCGATGAATCCGAGGCCGCCGGTAATCAGTGTCGTCATGTGTCGCAGCTCCTGACTGGTCGCGCGGGGCGAGTGCCACAATAACGCAATCGTCATGGCTGATGCAGCGCCCAGCCGACAAACGCGCCTGCGACTACGGCGCCGGACTGGCGGTGACGAAGAGCAACAGGTACTTGCAGGGGTCGTCCAGATCGCCCTCTACTGTGTTCGTCACCTTGGCGAGAAGGCCCTGCTGGTCGAGGATCCATGACTTGCCGGGGCCATCTTCGCGGACACTGGTCTGCAGGATGACGACCGGCTGCCGCGGGACGTCATCCGGGTCCTCCGCGTTGATAATCGACTCACCGGAGTCGGTGTCGGCGAGGTAGAGCCCATCGACCACGAATCGCAGGCCCGTCAGCTCCTCGCCGGTGGCGCGGTCGGTGCCGTCGATGACGATTTCGTCGCCGATATCCAGGTCTTGCAGGCTAAGAAAGAGGCCCGGTGCGCCGAGCCAGCGGCTGTGGCCGAAGATCCATGCCTTGTTCTCCAGGCCGTCCAGGACGTCTTCCGGCGTAGCGATGCCCTGGTTGGGTACGGTGACGGTTTCGGTCTCCTCTGAATCACGGTCCGGGCAGCCCGGCGGCGGCACATAGACGTAGGGGATCGTCTGGCTACCCTGCACGTCGGCGTCGATATCGATGGATGGCACGACGAGGCGAGTGGCGCGGATGTCTCGTCGTACCAGTTCCGGCGTGGCGGTCGGTTCGGGTGTCGAGGTGGCTGCCGGGCTGGGCGAAGGCAGCGGCGTCGAGGAGGCCGCTGGTGTAGGGGTAGAGGACGGGCTGTCGGAGCTACACGCCGCGGCGAATATCAGGGGCACAAGGACGGAACCAAGTATTAGAAAACGCACGATCCTATGTTACGGAGTCGCGGGTCAGGGTGAAGGCACCAGTTATACAATGAGGCGCCCCGCCTGAGACGCTTAGACCGGAGAACGACGTGAAGAACCAAGTACGGCTTGAGATTGAACGCACCGAGAGCTTCGCCGGCGGCGTTGAGTTTGACGGGACCGGACCGTACGAGCGCCTGTTGGGCAAGGCGTATTTCGCGATCGACCCGGACGAGCCTGACCTGCCCTACATCTGCGACCTCGACCTGGCGCCGCGCAACGCGGACGGCCTTGTCGAGTTCTCCTGCGTTGTCGACATCGTCAAGCCGGTCGATCCCAGCAGGGGCAGCGACAAGGTCCTCTACGAGTTCTCCAACCGCGGCGGCCGCGGCGCCTTCCGCTACTGCGACAGCGTGGGGATGGACCTGACGAAGCCCGCGTACGCTGGTCAGGGGTTCCTGCAGCGACACGGCTACACGGTCGTCTGGTCCGGCTGGCAGGGCGACCTTATCGACCGCGGCAGCAACGTCATCGCGTTCCTGCCGGAGGCGAAGCAAGACGGAAAGCGTCTGCGCGGTACCGTGCGCCAGGAGTTTATTGCGGGCGCGCCGGGCATTCTCTCGATGGGCGTCAGCGAGGGTGCCGAGCGCGGCATCGACGTCGAGCCGTACCCTGTGCTCAACCGCGCTACGGCCACGCTCACGGTTCGGGAGCACGAGCGCGATGATCGCATTCCGGTCGCGGATGGCGAATGGGACCTCGCGAAGGCGGAGATGAAGGACGGGAAGCTTGAGGTCATGCCGTCGGACGAGCACCTTCACCTGAAGAAGGGCTTCAAGCCGGGCTGGATATATGAGCTGATCTACGAGACTGAAGGTTCGAAGGTCATGGGCCTCGGTTTCCTCGGCGTTCGCGACCTGATGTCATTTCTCAAGTTCGGCGACGTGGACTCCGCGGGCAACGACAACCCGCTGGCAGGGCACGTCCAGCAGATGTACGGCTTCGGTATCTCGCTCAGCGGCCGCGTTGTGCGGCAGTACATCTACGAGGGCTGGAACCTGGACGCCGAGGGCCGCAAGCTGTTCGACGGCGTCCACACGCACATCGGCAGCGGACGTTTGTTGTACAACCAGCGTTTCGCGCAGGTAGGGCGCTATCCGCGGCAGCACGAGGAGCACCA
>Ga0214471_10004270_pt1 | contig 11041 bp, 6 predicted proteins | sample RVTome_5_FD_207665 | JGI IMG/M metagenome (GOLD analysis project Ga0214471, IMG submission 207665) | Soil microbial communities from uranium-contaminated site in the Upper Colorado River Basin, Wyoming, United States - RVT142D155 | ecosystem: Environmental > Terrestrial > Soil > Contaminated >... | reverse complement strand
GCCTTCGAGATGGCCTTCGAGGATTTCCGGGGATTGGTGGAGCCGACGATCGCGGCGTTCACACGTCCGTTGAACCACTAATCACCACGCGGCACGTCAGGGGACGGTGACGGCGGGAGGGGGGGGCGGTCGAGGAAGGGTCGCAGCGGAGTCGCACCGCGGTGGGGGCGACGTGATTTGCCAAAGAAGCGAAGCGTGTGGTGCCGGAGGCCGGACTCGAACCGGCATGGGGTTGCCCCCGCTGGTCCCTGAAACCAGTGCGTCTACCAATTTCACCACTCCGGCCCGGGAGGCAAATCTTGTGGATGGTCAAAGAGGGAGTCAAGACTCCCCCGGTCCCCCCTGATCGGCGACTCGCCACCGTTCCCTGGCGGCGCGCCAGGGCAGGGTGATCTCCGGGCCTTCCAGGGGGACACCCGCCCCGCTACCCAGGTAATGGGATGACACAACTTGTCACCAGGAGGTCGCCACGGTCGTGGCCGGGGGTCGATGCAGGGGTATGGAGGCTTCGCTTGGGATCCGGCTGGGCTCCACGTACTGACTCGGCGCGGAGACCGTGCTCCCCTGCCCACAGGGAGTGCTATCGTGTAGCGAACTATGGTTGGAGCCCCAATCTGGGAGCCGGCACCATGGAACATCGAGTCGGAGCCACTACCATCCGCCTGGTGCAGGGCGACATCACCCGCCAGGAGGTCGACGCCATCGTCAACGCGGCCAACTCCTCGCTGATGGGCGGCGGTGGCGTCGATGGCGCCATCCACCGGGCCGGTGGCCCAGTGATCCTACAGGCGTGCAAGGCGATCGTCGCATGGCAAGGCAGGCTGCCGGCCGGGCAGGCGGTGGCCACCACCGGCGGCGCGCTGGCGGCGCGCTGGGTGATCCACACGGTGGGTCCGGTGTACCGCGACGGCGCCCGCGGGGAGGCGGAGACCCTCGCCTCTGCCTACCGGCAGTCTCTGACGGTTGCGCGCGCCGAGGGTGCGGAGACCCTCGCCTTCCCATCCATCAGCACGGGCGCGTACCGCTACCCCATCGCCGAGGCGGCGCGCATCGCCCTCCGCACCGTGCTCGCGGAGGCCCCGCCCCTAGGATTTCAGGAAGTGCGCTTCTGCCTTTTCTCGGCGGGCGACCTGCAGGTGTACGAAGACGCCCTGGCGGAGATCACCAAAGAGACTCAGTAGCCCTCCACCCTCCCTCATCCCCTCCCGATCCGGGAGAGCGAACGAGCCCGTGAGCGAGGTCTCGTGGCTACTCCCCCGCGCCGGGTGAGCGAGAGTGGGAGGTGAGGCCCCGTGCCAACGGCCCGGGCCGACCTCGGCGAGGGGCAGTGGCCACCACATCCAGCGCGATTTGCGTTCGCCCTGGGTGCAAGCTTTCTTGGCCACGCGGCCGTAAACTGACTCGATGTTCTCCCGAGTCGCGCGCTGGCTTCCGGCGATCGTGGTCGTGCTCACGACGCTGATCTATGGGTGGCTGTTGACCGGCGCACCGGGCAAACGGCTGATTGCCGGCGCGCCCACCGATCTTCCGCCCCGGGAGCGCGCCTACCCCGGCCGCGATCAGCTCGGCGCCATCGACCCCATGGGGGTGAAGCCGGAGGTTACGGCGCCCCTGGCGGTGCCCGCCGCGCCGCCGCTAGCCAGCGACGGCGCTGGGGGGCGGTAGCTTCAGGAAGACCGTGGTCCCCGCGCCGGGCTCGCTCTCCAGGTCCACGCGCCCGCCATGGGCGGTAACCACCTCCAGCACGATGGAGAGGCCGATCCCCAGCCCGCCGCCCAGGAATGCCGAGGCCGAGGTATGGTGGTGATCGGTGTCTGCGGTCTCGTAAAAGGTGTCGAACACCAGCCGCTTCTGTTCCGCACCGATGCCGATCCCAGTGTCCGCCACGAGGATCATGGGGCCAAGCTCAGGAGCACCGCCGGCCTGCCAGGCATCGAGGTGCAGGGTCACCGAGCCACCGTCCTCTGTGTACTGGATGCCATTGCGAACCAGGGCTCGCACCGCCTGGCGCAGCTTCGCGGCATCGCACGGATACCCCTCCCAGCGATGTTCCGCCGGGGCGACGGACAGTGCCACCTGCCGTGCCTCGGTGAGCGTCCGCATCTCCCCCACCACCTCTTCAAGCAAGCCGTAGAGGTCGGTGGGTGCCGTGTGCAAGATGGTCCCGCCCTGACGGGCCTCCGACAAATCGTGCATTCCCTCGACGATCTCCCGCAGGGACCGACTCACCTCGGCCAGCTTCTCGACCATCTCGCGGCGCTCTTCCCGAGACATCCCTTCGCAATCGCTGGCCAGCAGGTCGGTGATTGCGCTGAGGATGGTGACCGGCGTCTTCAGCTCGTGGCTGGTGATGGCGAGGAACTTCTCCTTCAACACGCTCAGCTCCCGAAGGCGCTCGTTGGCCTGGCGCAGCTCCCGGTTCTCCACCCCGAGGCGGCGCTTCTCTACCTGTCGGTCCAGAATCCGACGGACGTCGTCCACGGTGAAGGGCTTGACCAGGAAGTCGTGAGCCCCCGCGCGGAGTGCATGGACCGCCGACTCGAGGGTGCCGTTCCCCGTGGCCACGATGACGTCGACGTCGGGTGACTCTGCGCGGATGGTCTCCAGGACCTGCTGCCCTTGCAGGCCGGGCATCGATAGATCGGTAATCACCAGGTCGAAGTGCTGACTACGGGCAAGCTTCAACCCTTCCGTGCCGTTCGCAGCAATCACCGCCTGATGGCCGAACTTTGGCAGCAGCCGCTGCCAGTACGACTGGATGGCGCGCTCGTCGTCGATCGCCAAGATCCGTAGGGAAATCCCGTCGCTCACAGGTACCCCGCATTGCTCACCAGGGATCGTTGCGAGCGCGAGCAAATGCGTGCAGGTACTGGCCGGCCCGCGGTAGGAGCCGATTCTATCGGCGACCCAATGGGCACAGGTCGCCGAAGGGATTCGGCTCCTGCCGCGGACGAGGACACGGCCAGGAGATGCGGGCAGTTGCTCGTGCGTAGCAGATTCATGGTGAGCGATGCGGGCTAGGTCCGAGCCACCGGCGCATGGGACGCGATGCGGCTCAGCGTCTCCAGGAGCTGTTCGGCGTTGAACGGTTTCTGCAAAAAAGGGATCTGGTGGTCCCGCAGGAAACGATCGAGCTGCGGGTCGATGGCCCCCGACATCATCACCAGCTTGCCACGCAGGTAGGGATAACTGTGCCGTAGCTCCTCGTACAGTCGGATGCCGTTCAGTCCCGGCATCATGTAGTCGGTGAGGACTGCGCCGTACTCGTTTTCGGCCAGATGGGTGAGGGCCTCCGCGCCGCTGGTCGCGACATTCACCCGGTAGCCAAACCCCATCAGGATCTTCTCCAGCCAGTTGCGCACGTGCAGCTCATCGTCCACCACCAGGACCGCGCCGGCAGGATCCACCGGCACGGCGGTCTTCTCGACAGGAGCTGTTTCGACACGCGCCTCTCTCCTATGCCCGACGGTGATGGGCAGCCATAAGGTGAACGTCGTTCCCTCCCTCACCCGCGATTCCACCCCGATCCGGCCGCCGTGGGCCTCGACGGCAGCGCGGCTGATGGACAGCCCCAGGCCGGTGCCCTCCCCTTCGGCCTTGGTGGTGAAGAACGGGTCGAAGACATGGGCGAGGTCCGCCGGCGCGATGCCATGGCCGGTGTCCACCACCTGCACCATCACCTCATCCCGCGCCATGCGCGTCACGAGGCGCAGCCGCGCGGGCCGTCCGCCCCCGTCCATGGCCTGGATCGCGTTGTGGACCAGGTTGAGCAACACCTGTTGCAGCTGGTGCATGTCCCCGAACAGGGGCGCGACATCGGGATCGAAGTCACGCTCGACCGCTACTTCACTGCGCCGCAGGCGGTAGCCCATGAGGTCGATGACGGAGTCGATCGTGCTGTGGAGGTCGAAGTAATCGGTGGCCCGGCCGCCGCCGGTGCGCACAAAGCTTAGGAGGTTCTTCACGATCCGGGTCGCCCGCTCCCCTTCGCTGTGAATCAGCCGCAGGGTGGCGTACAGGTCGGGGGATAACCCCTCGTCTTGCAGCAACATCTCCGCGTAGCCGCAGATGCCGGTGAGGGGGTTGTTCAGCTCGTGCGCCACGCCCGACACCATTAGGCCGATGGTCGACAGCTTGTCCGCGTGGATGAGCTGCATCTCCAGTTGTTTGCGGGCGGTGACATCGTAGGCAAAGCCGCGGCTGAGCAGGAAGTCGCCCGCCTCATCCTGGACCGCCGTGGCGCGCACCTCGACGTTGAGGCGCCGGCCGTCCTTGCACACGAACTCGACCTCCAGCTCCCCGCTGCCCTGGTCGTGCACCCGCCGCAGGTGGGCCGCGACTCGGTCCCCCTGGCTGGGGGAGCAGATCTCCGCTAGGGGCACACCGAGCAGCTCGTCCAGACGGTAGCCGAGGCGGGCGAGCTGCGTCTGATTGACGGTGAGAAAGCGTCCCTCCTCGTCGATCTGGTAGATCATCGCCGGCGCCTGCTCGATCAGCTCTCGATAGCGCTGCTCCGAGGCGATCAGCTCGGCGGTGCGCTCCTCCACCAGACGCTCCAGGTCCTCACGGTAGCGCTGGTTGTCGCGAATCAGCCGGTGCTTCTCCACGGCGCGCCCGACCACCGTGACCAGGGTCTCGCGGCGGATCGGCTTGGAGACGTAGTCGTAGGCGCCGAGGCGTACCGCCTCCACGGCGGTCTCGACATTGGGCTCGCCGGTGATGGCGATCACCGGGATCTCGGAGCCGCTCTCCCGGACGCAGCGTAACAAGTCGATGCCGCTCCCATCCGGCAGGATCAAGTCCGTGAGCACCACGTCCCACGGGCCGTTCTTGCACTGGCCAAAAGCACTCTTCAGATCCTCCGCCGTCACCACTTCGTACCCGGCCTTCGCCAGGATGAGGGCGAGGGTCTCGCGAATACTGCGCTCGTCATCCACCAACAATATCCGAGGGGTGCTCATGTGCACGGCTCCTCCATTGCCTGAGTCGGTATCCATAGGGTGACCACCGCTCCCCCTTCCTGGCGTCGGCCGGCGTGGATCTGGCCCCCCCAACCGGCCACGTCCTTGCGTACCCGGGTCAGGCCGAGACCGAGGCCGGAGCGCCCCGTCCGGCGGGTGAAGAAGGGATCAAAGACCCTGGGCAAATCCTGGCCGTCGATGCCGACTCCGTTATCTGCCACCGTCAAACGGACACCGCGACGGTCACCCTCCATCGCCGGCTCCGCGTGGATCCCGATCCAACCGCGGGAGTCCGTCGTGCAGGGCAAGCGTCTCTCGGCGATCGCCCAGCAGGCGTTGGAGATCAGTGCGATGATCGCCTGTTGGAGCTGATACGGCACCACCAGCACCGGCGGCAGTGCCGGCGGGAGGTCCAATGCGACGTCGATGCCCTCACGGCCGAGCCCATGGCCTACGAGGGATAAAGCCGCCGCCACGGTGTCTGCTAGAGCGGTGGGCTCTACGGCCATGCCGTCGGAACGTCCCAGGGCGCGCAGGTGGCGCAGCAACTCGGCGATGCGTTCGCCTTCGGAGATGATCACGTCCATCCACTGGCGCATCGTCGAGTCGACCGGCACCTCGTCGCGAGCGAGGTCGGCGTAGTTGATGATGCCCATCAGGGGGTTGTTGATTTCGTGCGCCATGCCGGTGGCGAGCTCGCCGACCGCCGCCAGCCGCGCCGCCTCGGTGGTGGCGGCACGCATCTGCTCGCGTTCCTCCTCGATGGCGAGGAGCTGCGTGATGTCGCGGGCGAACACCACTACCCGGCCGCTCTCCCGGGGCGCCAGGGGAAGGACCGCCACCAGGGCCGTCAACGGCCGCGAGTCCCGGACGAGGGAGACGCGCAAGTCGGCGCGCGCCGCGGTACCGGCCTGCACGGCGGCGATCGCCGCACAGATCTCACCGCCGGCGCCCTCGCAAAACACGGTGTTTACGGCTTGCCCCACGCAGTCATTGCCCATGAGCTGAGAGGCCGGCGTATTGCACTCCTCCACCACGTCGTCCGGGCCGATGATCCACAGAGGATCAGGCAAGACGCTGAGTAACCGCTCGTGGTGGTCACTGGCCTGCCGGACCCGGTCGAAGCGGCGCGCGCTCTGCAACGTTCCGCAGACCAGGCGCGCCAGCAGCTCGACGCTCTCCAGGAGGAGGGAGTCGACCGCCTCCGGCCGCCCCGCTCGGGGCACGGCGCAGATCCCCCCCAGGACGCGGTCCTCGTAGTGGAGGGGCGCCAGCAAGAGACCCTCGGGGGGTGGTCCCTCCGGAAACAGCGGGTCATCGGTGAACAGCGGATCACCGGCCGTCACGAACCGCGCCCGGCCGATCTCGTCCAGACGGCCGCACACCCCACCGACCACCTCGATCCGCCGGCCCCGCAGGGACTCAAGACCGCGGCCCGCCACCGCCACCACCGCCGCCATCCGCTCCTGGCGATCCAACACCGGGATGAAGGCCGCCCGCACCGGCAGCGCGGCGACCAGGCCGTCGAGGGCGCGCGCCAGCAGGCGCTGTGGGTCGAGCTCCTGCAACAGGTCGACCGCCACCTCGTGGGCGAAGGCGAGGGCGCCGTTGCCGGCGGCCAGGGAGACCACCGCCTCGCCCTGACCCTCGCACGGGTGGAGGTGAATGAGCCATCCGGCGCCAAGCCCCATGCCGCCGATGCCGCCGTCGGCGCACGCGCGCAGGGTATACGGCGCCCAACCGCCATCCACCGCCACCCGCACGCGAAACGTGGGACTCAGATTGCCGACCTGCACCAGGCCAAGGCCACGCCGAACCCGCTCGCCGTCCTCGGGATGGAGCCGCTCCACGAAGGGCTGGCCGATCGCCTGGTCGCCCAGCAGTCGCCGCCACAACCGATTCGCCTCGCGCACCGCGCCGCTATGGTCCAGCCATGCGGCAGCGGCGGGGAAGGCCTCAAGCGAATAGGTCGGCGTGGCGGGAATCGAGGCCGCGTCGGGAGCCATGGGGAGCGGTGGGGGAGGCAGAAGGACGGGTTACGAGAACCGTGCGGACTAATCTTCTCTCGAACCGTCGGGTTTCACTCTACCATGGCCTTGCGCGGGGCGACATAGTCGCGACGGTCAACCGCGAGTCCCGCGACCCAGGGCGCAGAGCTCATCAAAAATAGGCCGGCTGCTCGCGCCGCGGGCACGCAGATCGGCGGCCGCCATCCGCACGGGGTGAGAGATCGACATCGGATCCGGCGCTGTTTGACCCCCTCAGACGGCCGTTGTTAGGCTGCCCGTTGCCGTGCCGCCCCTACATCGGAGGATCCATGCCGCGGAGTCGCATCCTGGTCGCCGACGATGAGATGGTCCCCCGCCGCCTCCTCGAAGACCTCCTCACCCGGGAGGGATACGAGGTGGTCACGGCAGAGGACGGCGAGGCCGCCTTGGACCGGCTGCAAGAGAGCCACTTCGACCTCCTGATCACCGACCTGCAGATGCCCAAGCTGAACGGCCTGGAGCTGTTGCGCGAGGTGCAGCGGGCCGGCGGCCATACCATCTGCATGTTGCTCACCGGCCACGCGACGGTGGAGTCGGCGATCGAGGCGATGCGCATCGGCGCCTTCGACTATCTCACCAAGCCGTTCAAGAGCGACGCCCTGCGCCTGCAGGTCCAGCGGGCCCTGGAGTACGGCAAGCTGCAGAGTGAGAACCAGCAGCTCCGCCGGCAGGTGCGTGACAAGTACAAGTTCACGAACCTAGTGGGCGACTCCGAGGCGATGGAGGAGATCTACCGGATCATCGGCAAGGTCTCCGACTCCGGCGCCACGGTCCTGATCCAGGGGGAGAGCGGTACCGGCAAGGAGCTGCTGGCGCGCGCCATCCACTACAACAGCAGTCGTGCGGAGCGACCGCTGGTGCCGATCAACTGCGGCGCGATCCCTCGAGACCTGCTAGAAAGCGAGCTGTTCGGCCACGTCAAGGGATCGTTCACCGGCGCCACCACGTCTCGCGCCGGCCGTTTCGAGATCGCCGACGGCGGCACCCTGTTCCTGGACGAGATCGGGGAGATGAGCCCCGATCTGCAGGTGAAGATCCTGCGCGTCCTGCAGGAGCAACAATTCGAGCGGGTCGGTGGCACCAAGACGCTGCACGTCGACGTGCGGATCATCGCCGCCACCAACAAGGACCTGGAGGAGGAGGTGGCGGCCGGGCGCTTCCGCGAGGACCTGTTCTATCGCCTCAACGTCGTCCCGATCACCATCCCGCCGCTGCGCGAGCGCGGCTCCGACATCCCGCTGCTGATGAACCACTTCCTGGAGCGGCAGAACGCCCTGCGGGACACGCACAAGCAGATCAGCGACGACGCCCGGGCGATCCTCTACCGGTACCCCTACCCGGGGAACGTGCGCGAGCTGGAGAACTTGATCGAACGTCTGGTGATCCTCGGCGATGGCGACGTGATCGGCGTCGCCGACCTGCCGGAGAAGATCCGCGCCACCGGCCCGACCCCCACCAAGCCGGTCTCCATCCTGCCGCCCGATGGGATCGCCCTCAAGGAATTCCTGGAAGAGGTGGAGCACCACCTGGTGGACCAGGCCATGGAGCGGGCCGACGGGGTGAAGAGCAAGGCCGCCAAGCTGCTCGGCCTCAACCGCACCACCCTGGTGGAGAAACTGCGCAAGCGCGGCCTGCTCGAAGAAGATCCGGTAGCCCGCGGCGACGACGCGCCATAGGCCGCGCTCGTTCGGCCACCACGCCTAGGTCAGGTGGTGGATCGCTCCCGACGGTCTGATGGCGGGCGGTCGCCCGCCATCCCGGGGGGTGAAGCCGCCCGGACCTGTGCCGGGCGGCGAGGGGGGAGCGTGGCGTCCCCCTCCCTATCAGGGGGCGGGCTCTGCCCAACCTGTCGGATGCAGCCCGGCCCACCTCGGACCACACCTTCGACCCCCTCTCCCCAACCCTCACCCACCAGGGGAGAGGGAGCTGGGTCGCCGGCGTCGCGCAAGCACCGGCGCCGCGCGGCACCCGCGAGCACCGGTGCGTCAATGTCCTGACTGAAGCGTCGGGATCCCCCCGCCCTGGACCCCACGCGCGGCGCGAGTGGCCTAATCGCGTCCTCCGCTCTGGCAAGCAGTTAGCCGTCGACCACTCGATCCCCCTCCATCGGCCGGGCGCGCCATGACGCATGGCACGGTGCTTGCGTTCCTCCGGCTCGACTCCCCATGCACCCGCCCGTCCCTATTCTCCTCTTCGCCCTGTTCACTGGTGTGTCGGCCGTCCACGTTAGTGCCGAGCCCCAGCCAGGCGACGCGCCGCTGCGCGCCCTCTGGGCGTCGATCGACCACCGCTTCGCCATGGCGGAGGACAACGCCGTCCGCGCCGCCCTGCCGGCATCGTTCTCCACCGACGATCTCCTGCTCACCCCGGCGACCCTGCCACAGCCGACCGCCGAGGCGTGGTCGGCGTTCCCGCCACGTCTGGCGGAGTGGCTCCAGCGCGCGTGGCTGCGCCTCGGCGAACGCGACTATCCCGAGGCGATCCACGATCTGGAACGCATCATCAACACCGCCCCGCGCACCGCAATCGGCGCCACCGCGACCTATCTGCGCGCCGCCGCCGAGGTCGCCTTCTACCGGGTGCGCGACGCACGACGGCCCCAGGACGCGATCGAGTCCCTCGCCCAGGCGGTGACTCTGCACCCCGCCGAACCGCCCGCCACCCGCGCTCTCTTCACCCTCGCGGAGCTGTATCGCACCCATGACCGCTGGGACGAGGCCCTCGCCTACTACCACCGCGCCGGTGGCGTGGACGGCGACCCTGAGCTGCGTCCCTACGTCCGCTACCGCGAGATGACGGTTCGCGAGCGGCGTGGCGAGTGGCTGGAGGCCTACCGCGTCGCCAAGGAGATCCTCACCGCCTTCCCCGACCATCCGGTCGCGGCCCTCGCCCGCATGGTGTACCTCGACAACGCCGTCGCCAGCGGCGACGCCCCGGGCATCCTGCGCGAGTACCAGACCCTGGTCGCAGCGGGTGCGGTCGACCTGGCGGCCTTTCCCATTTACCGCTACGAGGTGGTTCGCGCCCTCCTGGCCCGGGGCGAGACCGCCCAAACCGACCCTCTCCTCGACCGGCTCCGCGAGGAGTTGACGGAGGAGGCCCCCGCCAGCCTGCTGATGCAGGAGGGTGACGCCGCCCTGCGCGCCGGCCGCCCGGCGGAGGCGCTGGCCACCTATGAGAAGGTGCAGGTCCAGTACGGCCGCACCGCGATGGCCGAGCTCAGCCGCCTGCGTAAGATCCAGGTCCTGTATCCCGAGACCGGACGCCTCGACCGCCTGCCCCTCCTCGCACCCCTGCGCAATCTGGCCATTCAGACCGGACGCCCGCAGCTCCGCGCCCTCGCGCGTGATCTCCATCTGGGACTGTGGGCCAACGAGGACCGGTGGGACGACGTGATAGAACGCCTCGACAACCGCCCGCGCACCGAGCAGACCCTACCCAGCGAGCCGTGGTTCGAACCGTTCTACGGTTACGCATTCTCCCGCCTGTGGCTCGACCGCCTGCCGCCGCGTGACCTGCTGGAGGTCTATTACACCTTCCGTGCACAGCGCCACGACACCGCCACCCTGACCCCCGGATTTCGCCACCATCTCGCCGGCGCCCTCACCGCCGAGGGGTATATGGAGGGCGCCGTCGTCTTGCTCGCCCACCTCGCGGCCACGCCGGGCGCCGACGCCGACACGCGTCTCGCCTACCTGGAGGCCCTGGCCGCGGCGTACTCCCCCGAGCTCGAAAGGGAATGGCGTGACTTCATCGCGCGCGTCGACGTGGCGGCCCTGCCACCGCGCGAGCGCCTGCGCTGCGGCGCCCTCGGCCTGCGTCTGGGGGACCGCGAAGCCAGCCTGGGTTGGTCGGCCTCCGCCGTCGCGGAGGATCCGACCCTGTCCGCTACCCTGCCCGAGGCCAGCTACCACCTGGCCGTCGCCTGGCAAGAGGCCGGTCGCCTGGCCGACGCCGCGGCGTTGCTGGAGAAGATCGAGCCGGCGTCCGCCGCCAGCGCCGTGACGCCGTGGCGCGTCGCCGCCTCCCTGG
>Ga0214471_10004269_pt1 | contig 11043 bp, 8 predicted proteins | sample RVTome_5_FD_207665 | JGI IMG/M metagenome (GOLD analysis project Ga0214471, IMG submission 207665) | Soil microbial communities from uranium-contaminated site in the Upper Colorado River Basin, Wyoming, United States - RVT142D155 | ecosystem: Environmental > Terrestrial > Soil > Contaminated >... | reverse complement strand
CCACCTCGTCTCCTTCCTGGAGCCTGATGGCGACCAGCACCTGGTTGCGCGAGTCGTAGTCGGAGAACTTCGTCTTCTTCACCTGGCCCGCCTTCGTGAAGGCCACGAGGAACCGCGACGTCTCGTAATCGCGGGTGTCGATGACAGCCTCGACGCGCTCGTCGGGCGCCATCGGCAGCACCGACTGTATGAGCACACCCCGGGCGGTGCGGTCCTTGCGGGGCAGTTCGTGGGCGCGGATCCGGTAGACCTTCCCGAGGTTCGAGAAGAACAGCAGGTAGGCATGGGCGGTGGTTTGGAGCACCTGGGTGATCACGTCGTCGCTGCGCAACTGCTGGCCTCGCACGCCCCGGCCGCCGCGGCCCTGGGTGCGGTACGACCGTGACAGGACCGACTTCACATAGCCGGCGGCGGTGATGGTGATCACCAACTCCTCGTCCGCGATGAGGTCCTCGAGTGACAGCTCGCCCTCGTCGGGGACGATCCGGCTGCGGCGGACGTCGCCGAACTTGTCCTTCACCTCGGACAGCTCACTTGCCACCACCGCACGCTGGCGAGCTTCGCTGGAGAGGATCTCCTCCAGCCCGGCGATGGTGGCCTGGAGTTGGGCCAGTTCCTCACGCAGCCGCTCGGTCTCGAGCGCGGTGAGCCGCCGCAGGGGCATGTCGAGGATGTGGTTGGCCTGCACCTCGCTGAGCGCGAACCGCTCCATGAGAGTCGCCCTGGCGGCGTCGACGTCCTGCGAGGCGCGGATGATGCGCACCACTTCGTCGATGTTGTCGAGCGCGATCAGCAGGCCCTCGACGATGTGAGCACGCTCCTGGGCCTTGCGGAGCCGGAACTCGGACCGGCGGACTATGACCTCGATCTGGTGGGTGACGTACGCGTGCACCATGTCTGCCAGGTTCAGCGTGCGCGGCACGCCGTCGACCAGCGCCACTGCATTGACTGCGAAGTTGTCCTCCAACTGGGTCTGCCTGTAGAGCTGGTTGAGGATCACTTGCGGGTTGGCATCCCGCTTCAGCTCGAACACCATCCTGAGGCCGTCGCGGTTCGACTCGTTGCGCATGTCGGAGATGCCGGCGATCGTCTTGTTCTCCACAAGGTCCGCGGCTCTCTCCATGATGCGGTCGATCGACACCTGGTAGGGAATCTCGCTGACCACGATGGCCATGCGGCCCTTCTTGATCTCGACGACGTCGCAGACCGATCGCATCTTCACCGAGCCGCGCCCCGTGAGCAGGGCATCGCGGATCCCCTTGTTGCCGATGATGTAACCGCCGGTCGGGAAGTCGGGCCCTTTCACGAACTGGAGGAGGTCCTCGGCGGTGGCGCCGGGATGGTCGAGGGCGAACAGGCAGGCGTCGACGACCTCGGAGAGGTTGTGCGGCGGGATGTTGGTCGCCATCCCGACGGCGATGCCGGTGGAGCCGTTGACCAGCAGGTTGGGGAACCGAGACGGGAGCACGGTGGGCTCCTCGTCCTGGCCGTCGTAGTTGTCGACGAAGTCGACGGTCTCCTCGGAGATCCCGTCGAGCATGTGGGCGGCGAGGGACGCCAGCCGGCATTCGGTGTTGTGGTTGACGAATCCGCCGGCGAGGAAGGAGTGGCAGTCGGAGTCGACTCTGATCGAGAAGACGTCCTGGATCCCGGCGTCCTCCACCGCCGCCACGGTGGCGTAGTAGAACCCGTGGTCGACCAGGTTATCGACCACGGTCCTGACGTCGCCGTCGGCGATCTTCGCCAGGATGACGTCGCCGTAGCGCTCCCATCGTTCGACCCGATCGACGTTGTGCTTCTTCAGCCAATCCAGGCCGCCACGCCCCGCGTAACCCCGGATGAAGTCTGAGATATACGGGATGGCGTCCCCCGAAAGTGCCCTGCTTGCGAGCGGCACCCGATCGAGCTGCGCGGTCAGCCGTCGCCGTTTGGCGGAGAAGAAGCCGATCCGGGCGGCGAAGAGCCGCACCTCGCGTCGATTCGACAGATAGACCTTCCGCTCCCCCGAGTCGTAGCGGGCCAGCTTGCCGACGACGCCGAACTCGAGCAGCAGCAGTTGGACATCCCTGGCGAGCTGCTCGCTCCTGGTGGAGTAGCTGACCTGGACGGTGGACCGACCCAGATACGAGCTGGACCCGTCGCCCTCGAACAACATCTGGAGGAACAGCCGCTTGGCTTCGGCATCGGCGCCCCAGACCGCCTCGGGGATGCACTTGTCGGCGCTGCGGGCACCGATCAGGCAGCGCAGAGGGCTGCTGGCGAGAGCGGCGGTCTCATGGACGTCGATCTCGTAGAGGATCTTGCCGGACGGGAGTGCACGCTCCGCGACGTATCGCTGGCCCCCGACGACGTGGTCATAAGCCTCGAGCACGGCGGCGAAGTACTCCGGGTCGGTGTTGTTGAAGCCGGCGCGCCCGCCGCTCGCCCAACCCTCGGAGACCCATGCACCGAGCAGGCCGGCGACCGCGCCTTCGAGCGGCACCCCTCCCGGCGGGGCCGGGTGGGGGCGGGGCACGGCGACCCGGTCGCCGGCTGCGACCTCGACGAGCATCTTCCAGACCAGGACCGGGACCCCGGCGCCTGGTGAAATCACCAACACCGGGTGATTGGTGGAGCCGGTGAGCGCGAAGCCCTCTTTCGTGGTCATCCGCAGCGTCCTCTGTCTCCCCGAGTGGAAGAACCGGGTGGCCTGCTGGTGGTCGCCCTTGCGATCGAACACCTTCAGCTCGGCTGGGTGGTCCGACCCGGGTTGCGCCCCGGGTGCCAGATCGCCGATGCGGAGTGTGCCCTTGGCCGTAGGCAGGCGGGTGTCGCCGACGACGCAATATCTCATCGCCGCCGGGGGGTCGTCGACGCTGCCGAAGTTGCCTTGAGGCTCGACGAGGGGGTACCGGGACGAGAAGTCCTGGCCGAGGCGCACCAAGGCGTCGTAGATGGCGTCGTTGGAGTGGGGGTGGAAGCGGGACATGACGTCGCCGACGGCCCTGGCGCACTTGCGGAACGGAGTGCCCGGCCGCATACCGGTGTCCCACATCGAGTAGAGGATGCGGCGGTGGACCGGTTTCAGCCCGTCACGCACGTCGGGCAGCGCTCGCGACACGATGACCGACATGGCGTACTCCAGGAAGGAGTCCTGCATCTCGCGCTCGATCTCGGTGGGCTCGATGTGGCCGGCCACGGTGTCGTCTGGCATGGTGTCTCCGTCGGGATGATCCGTGTGACCTGGCTCAGATGTCCAGGAAGCGCACGTCCTTGGCGTTCTGCTTGATGAACTCGCGGCGGGCCTCGACGTCGTCGCCCATCAGCGTCGCGAACACGACCTCGGCCCGGAACTGGTCCTCGAGGTCGACTCGAAGCAGGTAGCGGTTGGCAGGATCCATCGTCGTCTCCCAGAGTTGCTCGGCGTTCATCTCGCCGAGGCCCTTGAAGCGCTGGATGTTGGCCTTGCGCCCGTTGAGCTGCGACTTCACCTCCTCGAGGTGTTGTTCGTTGAGCACCCACGTCGTCTTGGTACCCACCTTCACCGAGAACAGCGGTGGCTGGGCGATGTAGATGTAACCGGCCTCGATCAGTTCGGGCATGTGGCGGAAGAAGAACGTCAACAGCAGCGTGCGTATGTGGGATCCGTCCTCGTCGGCGTCGGTGAGGATCACGATCTTGTGGTAGCGGATCCTCGCCAGGTCGATCTCGTCGCCGATGCCGGTGCCGATGGCGGTGATGAGAGACTGGATCTCGTTGTTGTTGAGCACCCGGTCGATGCGGTTCTTCTCGACGTTGATGATCTTGCCCCGGATCGGCAGGATCGCCTGGAACTCCGAGTCTCGGGCCTGCTTGGCCGAGCCGCCCGCCGAGTCGCCCTCGACGATGAAGACCTCGCTCAGCGCCGGATCGCGCGACGAGCAGTCGGCGAGTTTGCCCGGAAGGCCGGCGGAGTCGAGCAGGCTCCGGCGGCGGGTCAGGTCGCGGGCCTGGCGGGCGGCCGTCCGCGCCTTGGCGGCGTTGAAGGCCTTGTCGACGATGCGGCGGGCATCACCCGGGTTGCGATCGAGCCACTCGGGGAGGGCCTGGTTGAGCGCCTTCTCAACGAACGAACGGATCTCGGTGTTGCCCAGCTTGGTCTTGGTCTGGCCTTCGAACTGGGGGTGGCGCACCTTGGCGGAGACGATGGCCGTGATGCCCTCGCGCACGTCCTCGCCCTGGAGGTTGTCGTCCTTGTCCTTCAGCAGGTTGCGGCCCCTGGCGAAGTCGTTGATCGCCCGCGTCAGGGCCTTGCGGAACCCCTCTTCGTGGGTGCCGCCCTCGTGGGTGTTGATGTTGTTGGCGAAGCTGAGGATGGTCTCGTTGTAGCCGGCGGTGTACTGGATGGCGACCTCGACCTCGGCTTCGGCGCCGCGGTAGTCGAAGTAGGCGACCTGCTTGTGGATCGCCTCCCGGGAAGCGTTGAGGTGGCGCACGAAGTCGATGAGGCCGCCCTTGTACTGGAACACCTCCTCTACCGGTTCGTCGCCCCGCTCGTCGACGAGCCGGATCTCGAGGCCGGAGTTGAGGAACGCCATCTCCCTCAGCCTGCTGCTGACCACCGCAAGGTCGTAGGTCTGGGTCTCCGAGAATATCTCCGGGTCGGCCCAGAACGTGATGACGGTGCCGCTGCGTTTCGCCGGCCTGTCCTTCCTGATCGGACCGGTGGCTTTGCCGTACTCGAAGGTCTGCTTCCAGAGGAACCCGTCGCGAACCACCTCGGCCTCGAGGCGCGTGGACAGCGCGTTGACGACCGAGAGCCCCACGCCGTGCAGACCACCCGACACCGTGTAGGCGCCTGATTCGAACTTGCCGCCGGCGCCTAGCGTGGTGAGCACCGTCTGTAGCGTCGACTCCTTGGTCTTGGGATGCTTGGCGACGGGGATGCCGCGGCCGTTGTCGCTCACACGGACGCCACCGTCGGCGAGCAGCACCACCTCGGCATGCGATGCGTAGCCCGCCATCGCCTCGTCGACCGAGTTGTCCACAACCTCCCACACGAGGTGGTGGAGGCCTTTGGGGCCGGTCGATCCGATGTACATCGCGGGGCGTTTGCGGACGTGCTCGATTCCCTCGAGCACCTCGATGTCCTTCGCTTCGTACGACGCGCCGCGGGCGCGTTTCGGGTTCGTCACAGAACTCCTCGATGGCCCGCGGGCGGGCTCCGACGTGGTACTGACAAGGATGTCATTATAGCCCCGAAGCCTCGCCTGCCAGGCCACCGGAGCCGTCCGGCGGCCCCTCCGTCGGGCCCCTGGCAACCCGCAGCCGGATGGCCGTCACCCCTGGAGCGAGGCCGGCTGCGACGAGCCCGGCCACCACCCTGGGGGCGTCGAATCGAAGGTTCGTGGCCAGCGACCCGGAGGGCACCTCGACGACCAGGGTCGCCCCGTCGATGCGCACCGGCCGGGCGTCGACCCAACCCGGGCCCGCCATCTCGGAGAAGCTGCGCCGCAGCGCAGCCAAGGCGGACCCTCCGCCGGTGTACCTGGCGACCACCGCCTGCACAACCTCGTCGATCGCCGCCAGGCGACCACGCTCGTCAGTCATGGGTCGACGTTCTCATTCCGCACCACTGTGGCGCTCAGTACGTTCCATCGTGCTCCCCGGTCGAGAGCCTCATCGTCGCGCGCGGTCGTGACAAAAACCTGACCCCGCGGGAGGAGTTGCATCACCCCGGCCGCCCTGCCCGGGTCCAACTCGGAGAGAACGTCGTCGAGTAGCAGGATCGGCGGCCGGCCGTGCCGCTCCTCGAGCAGGCCGTAAGCCGCGATCCGCAGGGCGAGCGCCGCCGATCGCTGCTCGCCCTGGCTCGCCTGGGTCCGCAGATCGCGATCGGCCAGCACGAGCGAGGGATCGTCGCGATGCGGTCCTGCCGTGGTCGTGCGCTGATCGAGGTCGCGGCCGCGCCGGTCGGCGAGGGCGGAACGCAGCGCACCGACGTGCGCCTCGGGTTGGCGAGCCGTTGCGGCGCCCACAGGTCCAGCCCACGACGACTGGTAGCGCACCGCCAGGTCGTCGCCCTCCCCGCCGACCGAGCCGTACGCATCGCTCCACCGCGGCGCCGCCTTGTCGAGCACTCGCAGCCGATGGCACAACACGCGGGCTCCCGCCTGTGCGAGTTGTTCGTCCCACACGTCGAGCGTCAGCGGGTCGGCGCCTCGGCCGTCACGGCGCAACATCGCGTTGCGCTGTCGCAGCGCCCGTTCGTAGTCGCCGAGGTCGGCGCCCGCCGCCGGGCTCAAACGGGCCGCCAGGTCGTCGAGGTACTCCCGGCGCAGGGCCGGGCCGCGCTTGACGAGATCGAGGTCGTCGGGCAGGAAGGCCACCAGAGGCACGGCCCCAGGCACGTCGGCGTGCCGGGCCGGCCGTTTGCCGTTGAGGCGTACCCTGCGCCGCCCCGTCACCGGGATCTCCACCTCCACCCGCACCTCGCTCGACCCTCCGGTGACACCACCACGCAGGACGGCCGTCGGGGCCCCGCTGCGTACGAGAGCCGCGTCCGGCGTGCGCCGGAACGAGCGCAGGCTCGACAGGTAGCCGATGGCCTCGAGCACGCTGGTCTTGCCGGCTCCGTTGCGCCCTACGAGGACGTTCACCCCTGGGTCGGGACGCAACTCCAGTGCCTGGTAACACCGGAAGTCGCTGATCTCGATCCAGCTCAGCTCCACGCCGGGGGTCCAGGCAACCGGTCGGGGCGCTTCAGAGGCGCACCGGCATCAGCAGGTACCGGAAGTTGCTGTCGCCGGCGCCGCTGATGAGGCCGGGCTTGAGCGGATCGCTCGTCTCGACGACGACGTCGTCGCCGGCCACCGCCGCCACGCCGTCCGTGAGATACCGGGTGTTGAAGGCGATCGTCATCTCCTCGCCTTGATACTCGCCGTCCAGGTGCTCCGCCTCTTCGCCGACCTCCTGGCGCGACACGCTCAACTCGACACCCCCCTCGTGGAGAGCCAGCCTCACGGGGATGTGGTCCTCGGCAACGAGCGACGCCCGCCCCACTGCTTCGAGCAGCGCCGCCTTCTTGACCACGAGCCGGTTGGGGAACCCGGCCGGCAGCAGTTGGCGGTACGGCGGAAACGTCGCCTCGATGACCCGCACCGTCAATGTCCCACGGTTGGAGGCGAACGACGCCTCACGCTCCCCGAGATCGACCTCCATCCGCTCGTCGCCGATCGTGCGTCCCAGTTCGCGCAACGCCCGGTAAGGCACCAAAGTGGTCGGCGTGCCCGCGATCCCCGGCACGTCACGAACCGCCAACCTGTACGAGTCCGTAGCGACCAGGCGCAGCCGGTCATCGTCAGCCTCGAACAAGACACCGGTGAGGGTGGGGCGAGCCTCGTCGGTCGACGCCGCCACGCCCACCTGCGCCAAGGCGTCCGTGAACGCGCCGCCGTCGACTGCGAGCCCGCTGCCCGCCACGGGCCCCGTCACCTTCGGGAAGTCGTCGACGTTGAGCTCGCGCAACCTGAACCGGGGGCCGTTGCCGGTGATCTCCACCTCACCGTCGGCAGCGTTGAGCGACACTGCCCCTGCCGGCAGCTTGCGCACCGCCTCTGTCGCCAGCCGTGCCGGCACCACCGTACGCCCCTCCTCCAGCACCTCGACATCCAGTGCCGTGCGGATCATCACCTCGGTGTCGGTGCCCGTCACCCTGAGCTTGCCGCCCTCCACGACGCACAGCAGGCCTTGCAGGATCGGCAACGGTGACCTGGTGCCCACGGCACGGCCCGCTCGGGACAGGACATCGGTCAGGTCGTCTCTTTCGGCTCTGATACGCACAGGTGGTTCCTCGTCTACAACTCTTCTTGTATCAGCATGACGGTAGTAGCGGTAGTAGGCCCTGTGGATTGGGGACAAGCGGCGTATTCGCAGGTCAGAGCGTGTCGGTGCCGTCCCCAGTGGGTGGGGAGAAATCGCACCTTGTCCACGGCCGTGTCGCGGCCGGTACGGAAGGATGGGGACGTCACGGAGTTTTCCTCAGCTTGTGCGTCAGGGTTGTGATCTCGTCGAACACCCGCTTGTCGGACTGGATCAGCCGCTTCACCTTGTCGACGGCATGGATCACCGTGGTGTGGTCGCGGCCTCCGAATGCGGCTCCGATCTTGGGCAGCGACAGGTCGGTGAGGTCACGGCACAGGTACATGGCGATCTGCCGGGAGAGCGCGAGGGGTTGTTTGCGGCTGGGCCCGGTCAGCTCGATCGTCGTGAGGCCGTAGACGTCTGCGGTGAGGCCGATGATGACGTCTGCGGTGAGGGGTCGAGCCTCGGTTTGCGGGGCGAGGTCCTGGAGGACCTCGTGGGCCATCGCCAGGGTGATCTGCTCGTGGGTGAGCGCGGCATAGGCGGTGACCCTGGTGAGGGCTCCCTCCAGCTCGCGGATGTTGTCGAGCACGTTCTCGGCGATGAACCCGAGGACGTCGCGGGGCACGAGCATCGGGGCGAACTCTGCGTTCTTGCGCAGGATCGCCAGGCGAGTCTCCACGTCGGGCGGCTGGATGTCGGTGAGCAGTCCCCATTCGAAGCGGCTGCGGAGCCGGTCCTCGAGGGTGGACAGGTGTTTGGGTGCCCGGTCGGCGCTGATGACGAGTTGGCGCCCCGCTTCGTAGAGGCTGTTGAACGTGTGGAAGAACTCCTCGAGGATCTGCTCCTTGCCCTCGAAGAACTGCACGTCGTCGAGCAGCAGGACGTCGATCGTGCGGTATCGAGCCTTGAACTCGTCCATGCGCTTGCGTCGGATGCCGTTGATGAACTCGTTGAAGAACTGCTCCGACGAGACGTAGCGGACCACCGAGCGCGGGTCGAGCTCGTGGCGGTGGTGGCCGACGGCATGGAGTAGGTGGGTCTTGCCGAGACCGGCGCCGCCGTAGATGAACAGCGGGTTGTAGTGGGAGCCGGGTTGTTCGGCCACGGCCATGGCGGCCGCATGGGCGAAGCGGTTCGACTGGCCCACGACGAAGTTCTCGAAGGTGTACTTGCCGACGAGGCGTGAGTCCAGATCCTGGGTGGCGGACGCGGAAGCCTGAGGCGCCGGGGGTCGTGGGGCGGCCGCGTCCGTGTCGTCGCCGGTGGCGATGGAGGTGCGGGCGTCGAGAACCACCGACACCTGCGGGCCGTAGACGGCAACCGCGCTCTCTTCGATGGCGGGCAGGAAGCGGTCCCTGACCCAGCGGACATGGAAGTCGGTCGGTGCCTCCAGACGCAGGACGCCGTCGCCGAGGTCGGGCGCCAGCGGCTCGAGCCAGGTCGACCATGCGGATGGATTCACCCGGTTGCGGAGCCGGTGCTGGAATTCGTCCCAGTGAGAGGGGGTGGGATGGGCTTCCACGGCGGCGGTCGTCTCCTCAGCCATACTGCGTTGCTGTCCACATACCTATCCACACATGTGGAGAATGCGCAGGCCCCGCCCCACTCGCGGGCGAGCCCCTGACTTCGGTCCCGGGGAAGTCGAGCCCCTGTCGTAGACGGGGTTGGCGAGTGTAGGGAGCGCCTTTCACCCGATTCAAGAAGGACAAAACGCGGCCTATCTCGAGTAGCCATCCACGCCGCGACCGCTGCGATCCGTTACCGCTCAAGCGCTTTGCCTACTGGTAGAGTTTGTCAAGTGCTCGAATCTGGTCCCTTTTGCGGCCCGATCCCGCCTAAGCAATCTTTCGCGGGTGAGATGTGTTTTTCGCGCCGCACCGATGCCGACCCCTCGTGCCCGACGAGCGGGCGCCATCGAGCTCGTTGCAGGCTTTGACATCGGAGGGGGCCGTCCATAACCTACCGGCCTCCAACCGCGCAACTCTTTCGAGGCTCCCCGATGAAACGTACCTACCAGCCGAACGTCCGCCGCCGCAAGCGCAAGCACGGATTCCGCGCCCGGATGCGGACCCGTGCCGGACGGGCCGTGATCGGACGGCGCCGTGGCAAGGGACGCCGGCAGCTCTCGGCGTAGCGGCCGCCCCCACCCCTCGCTGCGCGGCCGTACGTCGTTCGCCGAGGTCCGCCGCCGTGGCAGCCGCCGCAGCGTCGGCAAGCTGGCGGTGCTGGTGGCGGCAGGACCGCCCGGTCCACCCCGGGTGGGCTTCGTGGCTGGAAAGCGGCTCGGCGGCGCCGTTGCCCGCAATCGAGCCAAGCGGCGGCTCCGCCAGGCGATGGCGCAGGTGGCGCTGCCGCCTGGAACGAGGTTCGTGGTGATCGCCCAGGAGGGCGTGAACGAGGTGCCGTTCGACAGGCTCGTCGAATGGCTGGAGCAGGCGGTCGCAGTGGGAGGTACCGTGCGGCCGTAGGAGGACGCGTTGAGCCAGAAAGAGAAACAGGGCCCGGGCCTGGCGGCGCGCTGGGCAATCGGCGCCATCAGGCTCTACCAGCGATTCGCCTCACCGCTGATGGGATCCCGGTGCCGCTACCTGCCGACCTGTTCGCGATATGCGGCCGAGGCGATCGCTGCGCACGGCCTGGGGCGGGGGTCGTGGTTGGCGCTGCGCCGGCTGGGTCGTTGCCATCCCTTCCGCGAGGGCGGCCATGACCCGGTTCCGGGCCGCGTCCTCACACCCGCAACTCCGGCAGGCGGAAGGGGCGCCTCGTGAACCCCTGGACACTCCTCCTCCAGGGTTTGGGCTGGTTGCTGGGGTTCTTCTACTCGATAATTCCAGATTATGGAGTGGGCATCATCCTGCTGACGATCGTCGTGAGCCTGCTGCTGTTCCCGCTGACGTTGAAGCAGACCCGCTCGATGAAGGCCATGCAGGACCTCCAACCTGAGGTGAAGCGGCTCCAGAAGGAACTGAAGGGCGACCGCGAGGAGCTGAACAAGCAACTCATGGCCCTGTACCAGGAGCGTGGCGTCAACCCTGCGGCCGGCTGCCTTCCGCTGCTGCTGCAGATGCCGATCTGGTTCGCCCTGTTCCGAGTGCTCCGGGTCGGAGTGGCCGAGTCGGGTACCGCTCTCAACCCGGACAACATCATCCCCCAGGGGTCAGGACTCCACGACGCGCTCATCGCCGGAAACACCAAGTTCCTCGGTGGGATCGACCTCCT
>Ga0214471_10004268_pt1 | contig 11044 bp, 11 predicted proteins | sample RVTome_5_FD_207665 | JGI IMG/M metagenome (GOLD analysis project Ga0214471, IMG submission 207665) | Soil microbial communities from uranium-contaminated site in the Upper Colorado River Basin, Wyoming, United States - RVT142D155 | ecosystem: Environmental > Terrestrial > Soil > Contaminated >... | reverse complement strand
AACTCACCCTCGCGGACTGCGTGGGCATCGAGGTCCATCGTGAGCTCCTCACGACGGATCGCGCGGAGTTCGGCGACTTCGTCCACCAGAATCGACTCCGAGACCTCGTCTTCGAGAAGCTCCAGCTCCTCCGCTTCGAGTTCGTCGAGCGCCTCGTCAGCCTCAGCCTCGGCGAACTCGTCATCCTCTTCGTCGACGACGGCGACTTCTTCCTCTACCTCTACCTCGATCTCGACCACTTCGAGTTCGACTTCCTCGTCGTCTAATTCGACATCGTCGTCTTCGATCTCGGCCTCATCGACATCCTCGCCTTCGAAGTCGGCCTCGATCTCTTCGACTGCGACAATCTTCTTTTTTGCCATTTCTTGGTACAACCCCCTGAGAGCGGCGGGAGTATAAGCCCGTCCGACGTCTTTTCTTTGCAGTTCTGGGCGCTATTAGATCTTCAGATCCAGCGCGCCGGGGACAACCGAAACGGAAACGGGGGTATTCCCGACCGGGTCACCGTCGGCTTCGATCGGCCAAATCGGTGTGGTGACTAGTTCGAAACTCTCGGTCGCATACCGCCGCACGGCTCGGTCGGTGAGGTGGACGCCCTTGATGATCTTCGGAACCAGCCGGACGGCGTACGACTTGTTGCAGTCGATCAACTGCAGGTCGAGGCGGCCATCGTTGAGGCTCGAACGGGGTGCCACATTCCAACCACCGGCGAAGAATTGTCCGTTGGCGATTATTGCTGCCAGGCCCTTCCCGTCGTGGGCCCGGGATCCCATCTGGACGGCCAGTTGGGCCGCGGGAAATCCGGGGAGACGGCGGATAAACGCTAAGGGATAGCGACCCTTGCCCCAGGACCGCGACATGCGTTCGGCGGTCACGGCGGCGGCGGCACCGACGCCGGCCTGGGCGACATTGACGAAGTATCGAACACCCCATTCCCCGTCGAGCCGCCCGACATCGATGGGGTAGACCGCATCTCCGACCAGGTGCCCTGCGGCTTCCTCAAGATTGTGGGAAAGGCCGAAGGTGCGGAGGAGGTCGCCGCCGGTGCCGCCGGGCAGAACCCCGAGGACCGGTCGGCGAGACCACTCGCATTTGAGAATCGCGTTGGCCGCGAGGCTCGTCGTCCCGTCGCCCCCCACCACCGCCAGGCGCCACCGTCCGCTCGAGGCGGCCGACGCGATCGCCTCGGTCATCTCGGCCGCTGACTCCGGAATGTGCAGGTCGAACTCGACGCCGGCGTCCGTGAGGGCACGGATGACCCGCTCCGGGTGAACCGGCTTTCGCCCTGCGTTGAGGTTGACAAGGACCAGCCAGGGATCCGCCATGTCCCGAGAGCGTAGGGATTGGGTGGCGCAGACGTTTTGCTCTAGCCCACTCCCATCGCAGCCACTACTCCTCGGTCGACCGCGCTCAGGGCAGCCCTGGCTTCGGCTGCCAATTCGGGTGACACGTCTCTCAGTTGCTTCAGCAGGTCGACCAGTTGACGGGAAACCCTGACGAAGTCGCCCGGCTGGAGCCGCAAGGATGGCAAATCGTCGAGCTCACCACCCTCGGCCCACTCGTAGGCGAGCACCGCAAAGCCAGGATCGGGGCGACGGGTCGGCGGCAATCGGGCCGCCCGTTCGCGGAGAACCAGTTCTTCCCACAGCTTCTCCAGGTCGGCCCAGTGATCGGCCAGGACAGCAGTGGGCCAGACCGGAACCAGGCGTTCATCGGTGCGAGGCTCGTAGACGAACCCCGATGCCAGCGCCACCAGTTCAGGAACGCTCAGATTCCAGAACATTCCCCTCTCGAGGGCCTCGGCTAGAAGGAGGTCTAGTTCGTTGTAGATGAAACGAAGCCGATTCCCCCGGTCGGTGAGGCTCCACCCCGACAGGTAGCCGAAGTCCTCGAGCAGTTCGACGATGGACTGGAAGTCCTCGACGAGCCCGACACCGGATTGTCGGAGATCGGCAGTGAGCTGATCGATCTGCTTGCGGGTCCGCTGGGCGCGGCGGGCTGCGCGGAGGTGGGTCTGCAGGTCCGGACATCCGGCCACCGGATGCTCGGGGCGGGGTGTTGGATCGGCTTCGGCTTCCTGGCGGGCCGCGGCATTCTTCGCAGCCTGCGCCGCGGTCGGCAGTCGCCGCATGAGCCGGAGCGCGTCTTGTTGGAATCGACGATCGCGCGGGGCATATGGTTTGGGCAACTCGAGGGTGGCAGCCTTGGCGCTTTGGGGTGGCAGGTCTTTGGGGCCGATCGGGATGACCCTTCCGGAAGTGCTTAGTGCGAGCAGCTTCATGCCGCCCCCCTCCCGGCGGATCCGTCTCAGAATGAGGTACCGGCCCTGGCGTGGGCCTCCAGGGATGTCGACGACATCGCCCGGATGAAGCGTCCCCACCAGGTCGCTGCGCGAGGGCGTCTCTATCGACTTGACCAACTCCATGTACTCCGCCACTGAGCCCCGGTCACATACCGCCTTTGCCTCCTCCGCGCGGAGCCGCTCCTCCAACTGGGCGTGTTGGGCGATGGCAGCGCTGCGATCCTCCTGGCGCTGGTACTGGCCAAACGAGGCTGATAGCAACTCGATCGCGCGTTCCTTCGAGTAGTTGGCCGCCAGGTTGGCCGCCATGTTGTACGTCGGTCGGAAACTCGAACGCAGAGGGTGGCTGCCCGCCGAGGCGACCTGGGTCACCTGCGAAAACGGAACAAAGGGAGTGTGGAGCACGACCCCATAGCCGACCTCGTCGATCCCACGCCGCCCGGCCCGCCCGGTCAGCTGGGTGTAGTCGCCAGGTTGCATGATCTCGTGACCCTCGCCGCTCCATTTGCTGAGGCTCTCGAGGACCACCGTCCGGGCCGGCATGTTGATTCCAAGGGCGAGGGTCTCGGTGGCAAAGACCACCTTCAAGAGCCCCATGGCGAACAGTTGCTCCACGGTTTCTTTGAATGCCGGCACCAGACCAGCGTGGTGGGGCGCGGCCCCCGCTTCGAGTTGCGATGACCAGCGGGGATAGTCGAGCACGCTCAGGTCGGCCTCGGACAAATGAGCGGTTCGCTCCTCGGCGAACGACCTGATTGTCTCCCGCTCATCGGGGGTATTGAGGCGGACTCCCGACTCGAGCATTCGCAAGGCGGCGGCGTCGCATCCTGCCCGCGAGAAGATGAAATAGATAGCCGGAAGCATGCCCTCGGTCGCCAGGTGTTCGATTGTCTCGACCCTTCCCGGAGTGGCGAACCGATTCCGGCGGCCCTTCTCAAGGCTCAACAAGTGTTCGAGTTTGGGATTGGGCCGCAGTCGTCCATCGCGACTGCTGAACGTCGGCATCATCCTGACCGTGTCAGAAACCCGATCGCGGAACATGTAGCGCGGCTCGAGGGGCACCGGACGGTGGGTCGAGAGCACCAGCTCCGTCGGCCCCCTTCGCTCCCTGACCCAGGACGAAAACTCCTCGGCGTTTGCGATCGTGGCCGAGAGCGCCACAAGCTGGATTCGCCGGGGAGCATGGATGATCACTTCCTCCCAGACCGCCCCCCGAAACCGGTCCTGTAAATAGTGAACCTCGTCGAGCACGACCACGCCGACCCGGTCGAGCGCCGAGGATCCGGCATAGATCATGTTCCTCAGCACCTCGGTGGTCATCACGACGACCGGGGCGTCGCCGTTGATGACGTTGTCACCGGTGAGCAGACCGACCCGGTCCGGGCCGTAGATCGCCCCGAAGTCGCCGAACTTCTGATTGCTGAGAGCTTTGATCGGCGTCGTGTAAAAGGCCCGGCGGTTTTCCCGTAGAGCCAGGTGGACCGCCCCTTCAGCCACCAGCGTCTTGCCGGCGCCGGTTGGAGCGGTGACTACGACGCTATGACCGCGGGCGATCGCCTCGATCGCGTCACGTTGAAAGTCGTCGGGCTGGAAGGCCAATCCTGCAAAGAACTCGCCGAGCCCGGCCTGTCGCTCTTCGATCCCTCCGCCGGTCATCAGCGGTGAAGAGTCAACTTGATCACCCAGATAGTGGCTTCATACAGGAGGTAGAGCGGCACCGCCATGGCGGCCAAGGTGATGGGGTCACCGGTCGGAGTGATGGCGGCTGCCGCGATCGTGATGACCAAGACGGCCCAGCGCCGCCCGCTCGCCAACTGCCGGCTGCTGACTGCTCCGACGGCGGCAGTGGCGTAGAGAAAGACGGGGAACTGGAAGACGACACCGAAGGCCAGGAGAAGTCGCAGAACGAACGAGTAGTACGGCCCAATGCGAAGGTTGTTCTCGACATCCGGAAAGATCCCGAGCAGGACCTCGAGCGCCCGCGGCAGCAACCAGTACCCGAACAAGACCCCGCCCACGAACAGAAGCACGAACGAGGTCACGAGAGGGACCACCCATTTCCGTTCGTTCTTGTTGAGGGCAGGGCTAATGAAAGCCCAAATCTGATAGAGGATCACCGGGCTGGCCAGAATCGCTCCGCCGAAGAAAGCGACCCGCATCAGGACGCCGAACTCCTCCCCGGCCTCCAGGGCCTGGAAGGTGTTGCCTGGTGCTGCCTGGCGATATGGCTCTTCAAGGATGTCGGTCAGTGGATTGGCAAAAACCAGCCCGATGATCGAACCGATTGCGAGCGCAATCCCGACGCGGATGATCCGCCTCCGCAGTTCGTCGAGATGGGCCAGGATGGGCTGGGGCTTGTCTTCGCTCAAGTCGGTTCTTCGCTCAAGTCCGAGGAAGGTTCGGTCGGTGGTTCGGTCCCCGGCTCGGGCTGGTCTGCGCCGGGTGGTTCGTCGATCGGTACCGCCGGCTCCTCAATCAGAGCTTCTCCCGCTTCGATACGGTCGAGATCGGCGAGCGCCTCCGCCGGGGTCGGGCCACTCAGCGGCTTAGGGCCTTTCCACTCGAGCCGGGTGGGATTGGTCTCTGAGGCGAGACGGGCGGTGTCGCGGACCGCTTGGCGAACCTCTTTGACTGGATCGGTCAGGTCGGCCTTGGCCTTCTGCACCTCGGAGACCTCAGCCTCGAGGCCCTCCCTCATCTCCCGGGCGGCCGTGCGCAGCTCACGGGCCCAGCCTCCGAGCTTGCGGGACAACTCTGGCAGGCGTTCGGGCCCGAAGACCACAAGGGCCACCAGGACGATGACAATCCATTCGCCGCCTTGAACCATGCGGCCCATGGTAGGTCTGGACGCGAAAGCACCCCGGCGGGTGAAGGAGGCTCGGAACGGCCTGACCTTCTCCCGGCGGGGCGCTTCTAGCCGGCGAGCAACCTAAAAGGATCGGGCTCGGCGGCAATTGCTGCAGCGAAAGCGGCTATCTCGTCTTCGGTGATTGGGTCGGGGTTGATGACTTCGTAGTTGACTCCGGTGGCGAGGAGAACGCTCACCACCCGGGCGTTGGCGGGCCGACGCTGGACCGTCGCACACGTGGGGCATACGAACCGGTAGTTCCCCTCATCCTGGCTGGGTGTCAACTCGAGAGCCAGGTCGGCGGGAGTCAATTGAACATCTCCGCACCAGCTGCACGTTGTCTTGATGGTGGTCATTTCTGGTCGTCTCCGCCTTTCAACCTTCTTGGTGCAGGTATCGGCGGAGCCCAGGCCAAACTTGAGAAGCCCAGGCCAATTGGCCCAACGTGATTAGTCCCTATAGACGCTCAGGATTCGAGCCCGCAGGGTCCTCAACGCTTCGGCTACTTCGGGGCCGTCGAGCAGGCGGCCTTGCGGCCCCAGACGGAGGAGCAAACGAGCAGCCACCAGAGGGTCGCCGGCACTGAATTCGACCACGGTTTCTTCGGGTCCCTCTGACACGATGTCGACCGGGTAATAGTCGAGGACCCACCTCGCCACCGGCGTGAGTGCGATCCGACATCTGACGTCTTCTACCGATGGGGTGTAGCGGATCGCGCGAGGCGGCAGGGCCTTTGGCGGCTCGAAGTGGGCGCCGGTAGTTTCGGCTCTGCGAATCCGATCCACCCGAAAGCTTCGCTCGGCGCCCGCCAATCGGCAGTGCCCTGACAGGTACCAGTTCCCCATCGACGAAAACACCGACCAGGGTTCGACCTCGCGCACGGTGGTCTGGTCCCGGCTCAATGATGTATAGGTGAGCTCGACCACGGAGCTGGTCCCCGCTGCCTCCCGCAGAATCGCAACCAGCTCCGGTTCACCGGCGAGGTCGACGTCGATGACACCGGTTCCTTCCGGTAGCAGCGCCCGGCTCAGCTTCTCGACTGCAGAGGCGAGGGCGGCGCTGGCCTGACCTGACCCCACTACCGCGATGCCTGAGGCGAGCAGCGCCAATGCTTCGGCGGGGGCGAGGCGAGGAGCGTTGGCGAAGTAATCGGCGGTGTCGACGAAGACCTCGTCGTCGTCGATCTCGGCCACCATCAGATCCCCCGGGCCGTAACCGGGCAGGCCACAAACGAACACTATGGCGAGGTCCTCGGCCAACTGCGCCCTCGTGTATCCGAAGCGCTCACACACCTCATCAACCTTGGCCCCGGGATGGGCAATCACCCAGGGCAGCATGGCAAGGATGCGAGAAAGCCGCGAAGCAGTGCGCGAGGTCACGGGAAAACCCGTGGTACCACGTACCACGCTTCGTTCACGCGATCCCTTTGACTCTCTCCACCACTGCCTTGCGCAACTCTTCCGGTTCCACCACTTCGGCTCCCTCGCCAAAGGAAAGCACCCATCCAATGAAGGCCTCGCGGTTGGCCACCGGCACTGTCACTTCCAGTCCTCCATCGTCGGTGGCACGGGCGACGCCGGCACCGAGTTGCTTGGCCGCCCACCACGCAATCTCGGCATTGAATCGGATCACGGCTGGGACCGCATCGTCACTCCCGGCTTCCCATGGCATCGATTCCAGGGAGGCCTTGATCTTGAACCCGGCGGGGCGCTCGAAAGCGTTGGCGTCGTTCTCAACCCGAATTGCCTCCATCCGATCGACCCGGTACATCCGCTCGCCGTTGCGGGTACCCCCGACGAGATACCAGTGACCCCGGCGATGACCGATCCCGTACGGCGCCACTCGGCGCTCGTCGCCCCTGTACTTGAACCGGACTCTCCGGCGTTCCGAGACCGCTTGGAAGAGATCACCGAGTGTCTCCGCCGCCTCCCCGAGATCTGCTGCCAAGGGCTCCACCGCTCCGGCCAGGCGCGCTCCACCAAGTTTGAGGATCGCTCCAGGCGCGGCCGGCTCACCGCCCAGAGTTACCGTCTGCGCCGCCTGGAACAGTGCCGCCCGCTCTTCGTCGGTAAGGCCGGGGTCAGCCAGCCGGTATTTGCTGGGATCGACCACGTATCCGTGTTCCACTTCCCAGCCGTCGGTCGGTCGCAACTCGATAGGTATCCCGATCCTCCGAAGGAGGTCCTTGTCGCGCTCGAACATGCGGTGAAACGCGTCGTCCGAGTCGGATGAGTAGCCGGGAATCGTGCGGCGGATCTCCTCGGCCGGAACCGGCCTGGAAGAGGTCAGCAACATGACCAACAGGTTGATGAGCCGCTCGAGAACGTTCTTCATTGCCGGCGTTCCGCGGGCAAGACGCTAGACGCTAGACGCCGGACGTCAGAGACTCTCAATGAGGCGGTCCACCCGGTCGTCGTATGCCTTGAACGGGTCTTTGCAAAGAACCGTCCGCTGGGCCTGATCGTTGAGCTTGAGGTGAACCCAATCGACGGTGAAGTCCCGGCGCTTGGCCTTCGCGGCTTTGATGAACTCGCCTCTTAGACGCGCTCTTGTCGTCTGTGGAGCCAGAACCATGGCTTGGGCGATGTCGGCGTCGCTCACCACTCGATCGACCATGCCCTGTCGAAGGAGGAGGTTGTATATGCCCCTGGTCCGGTCAACGTCGTGATAGGACAGATCGAGCATCGCCAGGCGGGGGTGGGAAAGGGGAAGCGAACGCTGCTCCCGGTATCGCTCCAGCAGGCGGTACTTGATCACCCAGTCGACCTCACGGTCGAGGGACATGGGGTCCTTTTCGAGTCCGGTCAGGAGGTGCTCCCACCGGTCGATCGCACCCTGCACTTCGGTCGGGAACCCCGGGTTGCGGGAGAAGCGGACCACCCTGTCGAAGTACTCCCACTGAATGTCGAGGGCCGACAGTTCCCGACCATTGGCCAGGCGCACCTTGCGGCGGCAGGTGAGGTCGTGGGCGATTTCCCTGATCGCCCTTATCGGGTTCTCGAGAGACAAGTCACGGAACACGACATCGCGCTCGATCATCTGGAGGAGGGCAACGACCGTGCCAACCTTGACGCTGGTGGCGAATTCGCTCATGTTCGAGTCACCGGCGATCACGTGGAGTCGCCGGTAGCGCTCGGCATCGGCATGGGGCTCGTCCCGGGTGTTGATGATGGGGCGACTTCTGGTGGTGGCGGAGGAAACTCCCTCCCAGATGTGCTCGGCCCTCTGCGCCATCGAGAAGGTGGTGCCGCGCGGGGTCTGGAGCAGTTTCCCGGCCCCGAGGAAGATCTGGCGAGTGACGAGGAAGGGGATCAGGACGTCGACGGTCTTGTGGAAGTCCTTATGGCGACTGACCAGGTAGTTCTCGTGACAGCCGTAGGAGTTGCCGGCGGAGTCAGTGTTGTTCTTGAAAAGGTAGATCTCGCCGCGGATGCCCTCTTCCTCCAGGCGCTGTTCGGCGGAATGCACGAGGGACTCGAGGATCCGCTCGCCCGCCTTGTCGTGGGCGACGACGTCCTTGAGGGAATCACACTCCGGGGTGGCGTACTCGGGGTGGCTCCCCACATCGAGGTAGAGCCGCGCCCCGTTCTCAAGGAAGACATTCGACGAACGACCCCATGACACGACCCGTCGAAAGAGGTAGCGAGCAACTTCATCCGGTGACAGTCGCCGCTGCCCGCGCAGAGTGCAGGTGACTCCGTACTCGTTCTCAAGTCCGAAAATGCGACGATCCACTTACGAGCAGGCTAACCGCACCTTGCCCCAAGGCCTTGGCGCGTCGCGATACGGCCTAGGCCCCAGGTCTCAATCGTTACCCGGGGCGACCGTCGCACGCGACTGCGTCTTGGCGGTCCCCTGCCAGGGTGCAGGGTTGGATGTCCACGACGACTTCGGACTCGGGGTTGAGCGCCATGAGTTGACCGCTCCACGAGATCGACGCCAATTCCTCAACCGGTCCAAAACTCCCTGTTTTGGCGCGGACGATCGACCCCAGGAGGGCAAGACTCCGCGCCAAAACAGGGGTATGATCGTCACTACTCTCTATTGCGTAGTAGTGTCCCGTGCGCTATACCGAAGGAGGTCTTGATGGATACGACCCAACTCTTGAAAGGCGTGCTCGACGTAGCAGTCCTGGCAGTGTTGAGAGCCGAGGACGGCTATGGCTACGACATTCTGCGCCGCCTTCGTGAAGCCGGACTCGAGGATGTCGGGGATGCGTCCGTGTATGGGACCCTGCGACGCCTCTATCAAGGCGGATTCCTTTCGTCATACATCGTCCCTTCTGAGGAAGGGCCGCCGCGCCGGTATTACGCACTCAACAAAGCAGGGCGCGATCAGCTGGAACTCTCGAAGAAGAGCTGGCGTGCCTTCGCCGACACCCTCGAACACCTGCTCTCGGAGGTTGCAGCATGAACACGACGCTAAGCCCGGAAGCAATTGCCTACCTGGATGCCGCCAGGGATCGACTCAAGGGGCTGCCGACCGACGAGGCCGATGAGCTCTTGGTCGACCTCGAGCAGCATCTGGCCGAGTTGATGGCAGAAGACCCAGGACCCATGGCCGAGAGGCTGGGGTCACCGCAGGAATACGCCGCCGAGCTCGCCGCGTCGGCTGGATGGCCCGACCACGATGGCCGGCGCATCCTGTCGGTCACCAATGTGGTGTCGGGATGGAAGCAACGCCTGGCGAGTTCACCCCTTTCCATGTGGTGGAGCCGCCATTGGTCCCACTATCGGCCCGGATGGTGGGTTGTGAGGGCTGTAATCGTTCTCCCAGTGTGGGGCGCGGTGCAATGGGCTATGCCGAGCCGTTCGATCTGGCTATTCGCGGTTCTGATGGCGGCAGCCTCCGTAGAGGTCGGACGCCGCGCCATGAGGGCCACCGGGTGGTTGGTCGCTGATCGCCTGGCCACCATCATCGGGCTATGGGCGATCCTGGTTGGCTTTGCCAACGGAGTCAACGTGATGTCCCAAAGCGTTGTCTACACCTATTACGACTACAACCCGAACGGACTCGTCGGGCCAAATGGTGTGGTGGAGAACATCTACGCCTACGACAGGGAAGGTCAGCCAGTCGAAGTATTTCTCTACGACCAGAATGGCTCACCGCTCGCAGCCAACTGGAACCTATACGACTACGAAGTTGCCGGGGACACCCAACCGATCGACAACTTCTACCCGACCGAACGCAGCATCAACGGCCAGCCGGTTCCCCGTCCGGCCATCGTGGTCCCCGATCTTCCCGGGGACTGAACCCGAAACCCTCGTTTTGGCGCGGACGATCGACACCAGGAGAGCAGAACTCCGCGCCAAAAAAGGATCAGACGGCGACCACCGCTGTCTCCTTGGGCGTTCCCGCCAGCGCGCCGATGTAGACGCCGACGAGCACGATGGCGCCGCCGATCACCATCGAAAGTGTGATCGCCTCCGAAGCCAACAGGCTGCCGACGATGACGGTGACGACCGGGATGATCGCCGTGGCGTAAGAGGTGCCGGTGGCGGACCAGCGGCGCAACACGAAGAGGAACAGCCCGAAGAGGCCGACCGATCCGATGACGGCCAGATAGGACACCGCCACCCACGTTTCGGCTTCGGTCGGAAGTGCCCACGATTCCCCGATCAGGCCCGAGGCCCCGAGGAGCAACGGCCCGCCGATTGCCATGGCAACGGCGTTGGTGGAGACCGGGTTGGCGGACGGGAGAAGCTTTAGCACCACGCCGGCCTCGGCGGCGGCGGCGGCTGAGCCCAGCATCGCCAGGAGTGATAACCAGGGCAGTCGGTCGGCCCCGGTCGGGTTGGCCAGGATGACGATTCCCACAAGTGTGATCAAGGATCCGACCAGGCCACGAACCCGGAACTTCTCAATGCGATGCAAAGGGGCCAGGAACACGGTGA
>Ga0214471_10004267_pt1 | contig 11045 bp, 13 predicted proteins | sample RVTome_5_FD_207665 | JGI IMG/M metagenome (GOLD analysis project Ga0214471, IMG submission 207665) | Soil microbial communities from uranium-contaminated site in the Upper Colorado River Basin, Wyoming, United States - RVT142D155 | ecosystem: Environmental > Terrestrial > Soil > Contaminated >... | reverse complement strand
CAGGAGGACGAAGACGCCCCGTTCGGGGTCAATCCAGAGCGAGGTTCCGGTGAAGCCGGTGTGCCCGAATGCGCTGGGAGACATGTGGTGGCCTGCCGAGTTGGTCCCGTTGGGCTTTTCCCACCCGAGAGCCCGGTGCGACAGAGTTGAGTCCTGCAGTGATGTGAACCGCGCAATCGTCTCGGGTCGCAGCAGCCGCCGACCATCCAGCGAACCGTCCGAAAGGTACATGCGGGCCAGCCGTACCAGGTCGCGCGCGCTGCTGAAGAGGCCCGCGTGCGCCGACACGCCCCCCAGCGCGAACGCATTCTCGTCGTGTACCTCACCCCGCAGATGGCGACCGCGCCAGGGGTCCACCTCCGTCGGGGCGACGCGGCCGACCAGCCCGGACCGTGGCCGGAACAGCGTTTCGTTCATGCCGAGCGGTCCGAACACCCGGGTGGCAAGGAACGTCTCGAATGGCACGCCGGCCACGCGAACGACTATCTGGCCCAGGAGGATCGCGCCAAGGTCGCTGTAGACCATCCGGAGGCCGGGGACGGTATCAAGCGGCGTTTCCAGGACGAGCGCGAGGGCGCGTTCCGGACCGTCGGACTCCTTGTAGAGGGGTCGCCAGGCGGGGAGGCCGCTCGAATGGGTGAGGAGGTGTCGCACCGTTACCCGCTCCTTTCCCGCACCCCGCCACTCGGGGAGGTACCGCTGAACGGGCGCATCGAGGTTGATCGATCCACTCTCGACGAGGAGCATCATCGCGCTCGTGAGGCCGACCACCTTGGTGAGGGACGCCAGATCCCACAACGTGGATGGCCCGGGCATGGGCGATCGCGTCCAGTCGAGTTGTCCGACGGACTGTGTGACGACCACTCCGTACTTCGTTCCCACGACGGCGATCGCACCGGGGAAGGCGGAGTCGCGAACCCCTCGAGTGAGAAGTACGGAAATTGAGTCGGACAATGCGCGCGTGTCCATCGCGCGCGAGGCTCCCCTGTCGATGGGGAATGGCGACCTTCGAAGCGGCCCGACGCAGGCGGAGCCCAGCGCCAGGGTGGCGAATGCGGCGACTGCGGTGGGCCCGGCGGCCAAATGGCGCATGGGGCCACGATTCCCTGGCGGTGCGGAGCGCGCAAGGGGGAGAGGGTAGAGGGGAGAGGCCAGGAGCAGAGGCAGCCCAAGGGACGGGGCCGGTCTGGCGGTTGTTTGGCGCGGAACTCGTGAGGGTCGCGGCTCGTAGGACAACTCGGCCTGGCAGGACTCGGGCTGTTGTGAGTGGTTCCTCGGGAACATAGTTTCCAGCGTTCTGTAATCCCGGGTCGTGCCGACAGTTAGCAGGATTCCGGCCTCCCGGGTCCTTAGCCACCGCCAGCCCGTTTCATGGCGCTTCGAGACGATGCCCACCAGGCTGTGCTGCGCCTCATGGCGCCGCTGGCCAACTACCTGATTCGGAAGCGCATCAGTCCGAATGCCGTCACCACGGCCGGGACCGTCGTCACCGTAATCGGAGGTGGGATCTACGGCTGGGGGCACATCCACGTCGCCGGCTGGGTGGTGGGATTGAGCGCACTCTGCGACACCCTCGATGGAGCCGTCGCCAGACGCAGCGGCCGGGAATCCGTGTTCGGTGCGTTCTACGACTCCACGCTCGACCGCGTTGCCGACGCGGCGGTGCTTGGCGGGTTGCTGGTGTTCTTCGCCCGCAACGGGGTGCACCAGTCCATCCCGTACTACATGTCCACGCCGATGGTCGCCATCATGCTGCTTGGCATCATCGGTTCGTTCCTCACCAGCTACACACGGGCCCGCGCCGAGGGACTCGGCATCGACGTCAAGATCGGCATGCTGCAGCGCGCCGAGCGCATCATCCTGCTCTCCGCGCCGCAGGCGTTCTTCGGGCTGATGCTGAGTGGGTGGGTGCTGATGGCCATCTGCACCTTCCTGACCGTGACGGCCTGGATCACGGTGGTGCAGCGGATCGCGTTCGTGTACCGCCACACCAACGGCGCCGCGAAATCAGACGCCGCGGAGCAGTCGACCGAGCCCACCGACGAGGTGGGGTCCCGCCAGGCCGATCAGCGGGGCGCAGCGGACGGATCGGGACCTCGCGGCCAGGTGGCTTCGTCCCCCACGTTCGACCCGGTGCGATAGTCGGTCCAACCGAACCACACAGGAGAATCACTAGCGTGCAGTCATCGACCGCGACGCCTCGGGTGGCGATTCGCCGGCCCGAGGGCAAGCTCGGCGTGTTGACGCCCGGGCTTGGCGCCGTGGCTACCACATTCATGGCCGGAGTGGAGAGCATCCGCCGCGGCCGCGCGAAGCCGATCGGTTCGCTCACGCAGATGGCGACGATCCGGCTGGGCAAGCGCACCGACCAGCGCTCGCCGCTGATCCGGGACTTCGCTCCGCTCGCTGAACTGGACGACCTGGTTTTCGGCGCGTGGGATCCTTTCCCCGACGATGCGTATACCGCGGCGAGGAAAGCCGGCGTACTCGTGGATCGCGATCTCGAACCGGTGGGCGACTTTCTGAAAGCCATCCGCCCGATGCCGGCCGTTTTCGACCCGCGGTACGTAACGCGGCTGGACGGACCGAACGTGAAGCAGGGGAAGACCAAGCGTGATCTCGCCGAACAACTCCGGCAGGACATCCGCGACTTCCGGGCGCGCAACGGGTGCGACCGCCTGGTCATGGTGTGGTGCGCGTCCACCGAAACGTACATCAAGCCCGGTCCGCAGCATGCCACCGTGGACCAGTTCGAGCGCGCCATGGATCGCAACGACGACGCCATTGCCCCGTCCATGCTCTATGCCTGGGCATCCATCATGGAGGGCGTTCCGTTCGCCAACGGCGCACCCAACCTGGCTGTGGACGCGCCGGCGCTGATCGACCTTGCCAACCAGCGCGAGGTCCCCGTTTCGGGGAAGGACTTCAAGACCGGACAGACGTGGATGAAGACCGTGATTGCGCCCGGCATCAAGGCGCGCATGCTCGGTCTGGCCGGCTGGTACTCCACCAACATCCTGGGCAATCGCGACGGCGAGGTGCTGGACGACCCGGCTTCCTTCAAGACCAAGGAGGAATCCAAGCTCAGTGTCCTGCATACCATCCTGCAGCCGGAGCTCTATCCCGACCTGTACGACCGGTTCTCGCACGTGGTCCGGATCAACTACTACCCCCCGCGCGGCGACAACAAGGAGGGGTGGGACAACATCGACATCGTCGGGTGGATGGGCTACCCGATGCAGATCAAGGTCAACTTCCTCTGTCGGGATTCCATCCTGGCCGCTCCCCTGGTCCTCGACCTGGCGCTCTTCTCGGATTTCGCCCAGCGCGCGGGCATGAAGGGAATTCAGGAATGGTTAAGCTTCTATTACAAGTCGCCGATGGCGGCTGCGGGACTGCAGCCGGAACACGATCTTTTCATTCAGCAGACCAAGCTGAAGAACACGCTCCGGCACCTGATGGGTGAGGAGCAGATCACGCACCTGGGCCTGGAGTACTACGCGACGTGAGATCACTCGCGCGTGCAATGCCTATCCTCGTGGTCCTGGCGATGGCGTCGGCCGCATGCCGGGCGGGACCACGCGACCTCAGCATGCGGCTGCTCACCGAGGACATGGAGTTCCGCGTTCTTCCGGACCCCGTGCCGCCGCGGGCGCGCGAACCGGTGCGGTACAAGGTGGTGGTCCGTGACCGGGAAACTGGTGAGCCCATCGAAACCGGCCGCGGCCAGATCTTCGCGACCAGCCAGGACCAGGTCAACGCGTACGATCCGCTCATAAAGGGACCGGAACTGGGGACGTACTACGCCACCATGCAGTTCATCACGGCCGGGCAGTGGGCGGTCGCCATCAGGTTCCAGCGTGATTCCACGAAGCCGCTCGAGCGGATGGACTGGATGCAGGAGGTCTCCGGCGCCCGAGGCGAAGTCATCATCAAATAGGCATGCGACACTTCTACCGAACGCACCTGAATCCGGCCGACGCCATCGCCGCTGCGGACGCGTTTTTCAGCGCCATGGGGCTCCAGACTGTGTCGTCAGGAAATCGAGCCAGGACCTTCCGCGGTGTCGTCGGCGAGCCCGAGGTGGCCACGACGCTGCAGCTTACGGTGAAGCCGGAGGGCGGCCACTACACGTTCGTCGAGGTCGTCACCGACCAGATGGGAGAGAGCCGTATCGACCGCAACGTGAAGCGGTTTTTCGTTTCGCTGCATCGCCGTGAGGATCGTTCGCACGTGCTCGAGGCGGCCTACTAGTGAACGCGAGGTCCGCCGCCCCTGGGACCGGTTCCGGCCGGCACGGTCGCGCGAAAGCACGAGCAGTCTCTGACTCCGCGGCTTCACGGCGCGTCGAGCTGGAACGACACTACCCTGCATGACCGGCGGGGCGACCGGCGGGCAACCTGGCCTCTCCGATGCGGAACTGGCGCGCGCCCGTCGGCTGGGCGTGGGCTGCTTCACGACATTCGTCGGATTCGCCAGCGGAGGTATGATCGGGGTGTTCGTCGGGAAGGTCGTGGGGAACCTCCGGCGCTGCGTCCCGATAGAGGGCACGCCGGCCTGCGACTGGTACTACTTTGCCGCGGCGGGCATGATTCTGGGGGCCGTCACGCTGCCCATCCTGGCCCTCCGACGCCTGCGCCGCGCTGAGGCGGCGCAGCCCAAACCCTGAGGACGGATCGTTGGCTCGAGTCGATGTGTTGATGCCTTCCATGGGTGAGTCCCTGGCCGAAGGCACGCTGACGAAGTGGATGAAGCAGGTGGGTGACACGGTCCGCCGCGACGAGACCATCTTCGAGATCTCCACCGACAAGGTGGACTCCGAGGTGCAGGCGGTCGCGGCCGGCACTCTCGTGGAGATCCTCGTCAAGGAAGGCGAGACCGTTCCGGTGAACGCCGTGGTTGCGCGGCTCGAGACCGATGCCGCGGCGGCCGCGTCGGTGACGCCAGCACCCGCGCCGGCCGCGGATGCGTCGCGGGATTCCGCGGCTCCGGCAAAGCCCGCGGCCGCGGCAACCGCGGGCAACGGAAACCCACCCGTACCTTCGCGTGCCCCCACACCCGCGGCCTACGTCCCCGGTTCGTTCGAGGAACGGGTCCGGACGAAATCGTCACCCCTCGTCAGGCGCATGGCCGCGGAGCATGGCGTCGACATTGCGTCGCTGAGCGGCAGCGGTGTGGCGGGGCGGGTGACCCGCAATGATCTGACGGCCTATCTCGAGTCCGGCGCCGCCGCCCCCGCGTCGCGTCCGTCGATGCACGCCCCGGGAGGATTCGACTACCAGCCGCCCGTGGTAGCGCCCTGGCCGGGCGACGTGGTCGAACCCATGAGCCGGATTCGCCGCCTCACCGCGGGTCACATGGCGTACTCCAAGCAGACGTCGGCGCACGTCACCACGGTCTTCGAGGTGGATCTCACGCGGGTCGCGCGCGTCCGCGACCGGATGAAAGCGGAATTCGCGCAGCGCGGCGACAAACTGACCTATCTCCCGTTCGTGATCCAGGCGGTTATCGAAGGTCTCGGGAAGTACCCAATGATCAATGCCGCGGTGCGCGGGACCGACATCGTGTTCCGGAAGCACTATCACATCGGCATCGCGGTGGCGCTCGACTGGGGCCTCATTGTCCCGGTGATCCGCGACGCCGACAACTACTCGCTGGCCGGACTGACGCGGACACTGAACGACCTCGCCGAGCGAGCCCGGTCCCGGAAGCTGAAACCGGAAGAAGCTCAGGACGCCACGTTCACCATCACCAATCCGGGCGTCTTCGGTTCGCTGATGGGGACGCCGGTCATTCCGCAGCCGACGGTCGCGATTCTCGGCACCGGCGCCATCGAAAAGCGCCCCAGAGTCATGACCGGCCCGGACGGCGAAGATGTTATCGCGATCCGGACCTGCGCGCATTTCTTCCTCTCGTTCGACCACCGTGTCGTGGATGGTTCCGACGCCGACAGTTTCCTGGGTTTCGTCAAGCGTCGCCTGGAGACCATCGCCGAACCGGAGTCGTAGCGTCGTGCCACGCTTCCTCATGGCCGTGTGGCATCGGGTGGCCGCCCCCGACCGCCCGGAGGCGATGCGCCTCTGGCGGGTTCGCCGGAACCAGCTCGCGGCCGACGGCGTACGCCACTGGCTGTTCGTGTCCGACGCCGATCCCGATTCCTTTCTCGAGTTCACCGAAGCGGGCGATCCCGGTGTCCTGCGCGCGGCCCGCTCGCGCGCCGGGCTCCTCGAAACGGTCCCGATTCTCACTGAAGTGGAGCTTCCCTGACCCATGCCAGCACGCACCCTCAGCATCAACGGGAAGGCGTGGCGCGTCTTTCCTTCCGGCTTCGTGACGCAGTATGAGCACGACGAGTTCGGTTTGATCTTCGTCGCCGGTTCCGGCGAAAACCGTCAGGTCCGGGTGACGCGGTACAGTCCGTTGGGCGTCCGATCGCGCGAGCAGTCGCTCGCCGAGCTGCCTGACGAGGAACTCCGCCGCCTGTTCGCCCAGTCGCAACCGGGCGAGACGTCCCCCGAAGCCGGCTACACGCCGTGATGGATCCCGCCGCGGTATGGCGGACGCGGCACATCGACCTGCACCTGCACTCCACCGCGTCTGACGGGACCCTGACGCCTGAATCGGTTGTGCGGGCGGCGCACCAGGTCGGGTTGGTCGCCCTCGCGCTGACCGACCATGACACGGTGGAGGGCGTTCCGGCAGCCCGTACCGCTGCACAGGCACTCGGCATCGAGCTGGTTCCCGGGGTGGAGTTGTCGGCGTACGACGAGTCGGAGGAAACGCACCTCCTCGGTCTCGACGTCGAGCGAATCGGTGCCATGCAGGATGCCCTCGCCGTCTTCCGCGATGCCCGTCGCGATCGCGCGGAGGAGATGGTCCGGCTGCTCAACGCGATCGGCGTCCGCATCACGTTCGAGGACGTGCTCGCGGAGGCTGGCGAGGCAGCGATAGGCCGCCCGCACGTCGCTCGAGCCATGGTGCAAAACGGATGGGCAATGGACCTGCGCGACGCCTTCGACCGCTATCTCGGCGCCGGTCGCCCCGCCTACCTCGACAAGCGCCGTATCCTGATCCCGGAGGCCATTGACCTGGTTCATCAGTGCGGTGGCATCGCGATCCTGGCCCACCCGGGCGGCTGGGGAACCCGGGATCGCATCGAAGCGCTGGTCGGGGCCGGGCTCGACGGGATCGAGGTCATTCATCCGTCGCACTCCGCGGAGGACCGCGCGCGCCTCATGGCCCTCGCGGAGCACTTTCAGCTCGTGTCTAGCGGTGGATCGGATTCGCACGGAGCGACGGACAGCGGTCGTGTCGTCGGCGCCATGAACGTGCCCGCCGAATGGCTGGACCGCCTGCGACAGCGCGCCATGTGGGTCCGCGAGGGGCTGACAGGAAACGACGGAGACACCGACGGTGTCGAGCCTGCCTGACCCGGAGCGCCGAGTGGCGCTGGTGACTGGAGGCGGGCGGCGCGTGGGACGGGCGCTGGCGATCGGTCTCGCGCGCGACGGCTATCGGGTAGCGGTACACTACAACGCCTCACGCGAAGGCGCTGCGGAAGCTGTTCGGGACATCCACTCGACGGGCGGTTCGGCTGGAGCATTCGGCGCGGACCTCACGGATCCCGAGGCGCCGAGTGCCCTCGTGCGCCAGGTGGTGGCGACGTTCGGCCGCCTGGACGTGGTGGTGAACTCGGCCGCCGTGATGATACGCATGCCTCTCGGAGAGGTGACTGCTGCGGCGTGGGACTCAGTGTTGGACCTCAACTTGCGCGCGCCATTTCTCATCGCACAGGAAGCGGCACGTCACATTTCCGTCGGCGGGTCCATTGTCAACATCGCCGACTTGGCAGCATTCGAGACCTGGCCAGGATACGTCCCGCACGGTGTCAGCAAAGCGGGACTCGTCTACATGACCCGGGCGCTGGCGCGCGTCTTTGCGCCGGGTATCCGCGTGAACGCCGTTGCCCCCGGTACGGTGCTGCTTCCGGAGTGGATGGACCAGGACGCGGCGACCCACCTGAACTCAACAACACCGCTGGGTCGGGTCGGCACACCGGACGATGTGCTGCAGGCAGTCCGGTTCCTTCTCGAGGCCACGTACGTCACCGGCGAGACCATCATCGTGGATGGCGGCCGCCACGTGCGGTTGTAGCCGTGTTGGGTAGGGGGATGGACTACCGCGGAGTGGCCCGCTCCGAATACCGCCGGGGTCGGCGGCGAATTAGATAAAAGATGGACGAGGGAAACGGGGAGCAGGAAGCCGTGCCCGTCTCCTTGCGTCGCGGCCATCACGCCGCCGTCGTCGCTTGACGGGTTCCTGGATGGCCGGCCTCCCATCTCCAATCCCGATTCTCACTTCTCAATGAACGACTACGAGGTGATCGTCGTCGGCGCTGGTCCGGCCGGCATGACGGCGGGCATGTACGCCGGCCGCGCGATGCTGAAGGCGGTTGTCCTGGAACGCGGCGCGCCGGGCGGCGAGCTCCTGAACACCGAAGTTATCGAGGATTATCCCGGCTTCGAACACGTGCTGGGCTGGGAGCTGGCACAGAAGTTCGAGAGCCACGCGAAGAAGTTCGGCGCCGAGTTCCGCACCGCCGGCGTGACCGTGGTGCGCAAGGTCGGGGATCTGTTCGAATGCGAGTGCGACAACGGGGAAGTGTACCGCGCACCTGCCGTCATCGTCACGGCGGGCGGTACGCCGATCAAGCTGGGCATACCTGGTGAGCTGGAGTACGCCGGGAAGGGCGTCTCGTACTGCGCCATCTGTGACGGTGCTTTCTTCCGCGGCCAGGTGATCTCTGTGGTGGGCGGCGGCGACGCGGCGTGCGAGGAAGCCGATTTTCTCACGCGGTACGCCTCCAAGGTGTACCTGATCCATCGCCGGGATGAGTTCCGCGCCTCCCGGATCATTCAGAAGCGCGTGTTCGAGAACCCCAAGATCGAAGTCATCTGGGATACGGTCGTGGAGCAGGTCCACGGCGACAATCAGGGGCTGGTGCATCACCTGTCACTGCGGGACTTGAAGACCGGCGCGCCGCGTGAGCTCGAGGCGTCAGGCTTGTTCGTCTTCATCGGCTTCCGTCCCAACACGGGGATCATCGAGGGGCATGTCGACCACGACGCCATGGGGTACCTGATCACCGACGACCACATGCAGACCTCCATTCCGGGGCTGTTTGCCGCCGGGGACGTCCGCGCGCAGTTGACCCGGCAGGTCACTACCGCGGTGGGTGATGCGACCACCGCCGCGATTGCCGCCGAGAAGTACCTGACGGCGCGTCGGGACGCGGCCGTGGCGTCGTGAACGCCGCGATGCAGGTTGTCTCGTTCGAGGTCGGCCCCCTGATGGAGAACGCGTACCTGCTTGTCGATCCCGTTGCCCGGGAAGCGATAATGGTCGACCCGGGCGACGACGGTGATCGGCTGGTGCGCGCCATCGAGGGGTCGGGCGCGAGCCTGGAGGCGATCTGGTTGACGCATGCGCACTTCGATCACATCGGTGCCGTGGGCCAGCTCCGCCGACGGTTCGATGTCCCCGTCTTCCTGCACGAGGATGATCTTGCGTTGTTCGACGCCGGACCGATGCAGGCCGCCGCCTGGGGCATCCCGTTCGCGGGGGACCAGGCCCCCCGCCGTCGTTTCCGCGAGGGTGATTTGGTGAAGGTGGGCCGATTCTCCTTTGAGGTGATGCACACGCCCGGCCATGCCCCCGGACACGTGACGCTCGTGGGGCAGGGAATCGCGCTGGTCGGGGACTGCCTGTTCGCGGGATCGGTGGGACGATCTGACCTGCCCCTGGCGAGTCCGGCGGACCTGGACCGCTCACTCGCGCGGCTCGCGGCACTTCCCCCCGAGACCCGTGTACTCCCGGGCCACGGTCCGGAAACGACCATTGGACGGGAGCTTCGGACCAACCCGTTCCTCCAGCACCTGGCGGTCTCCCAGAGACGTTAGGCGCCGTCGGCGGGGCTGCGGTTCGGTGGGACGAGGCGCGGCAGAGGGTTACCATGCGCTCGCAAAGGCGACGCGGTCAACACAGATTACGAGACACTCGTGCGCCGCGCGCCTGGTTCCGGGCGGGACGGCGAAAACCACCAGCAAACCATGACGATGCATCGCCCCTTCCGTTCGCCCTCCCGCTGGACCTGGCTTGCCCCGGCGCTGGCCGCCGCCTTCATCGCCGCGTGTGACGACTCCCTGCAGGGCGTCAGCCGGCAGGACACCTGGGGATTCGTCCTCGTGTCAACCCAGAAATCCGGAACCGGCGCCCATTTCGCCGTTGCGGAAGGCCTCTTTTTCAAGGGCAATCTCTCCTCGGTGCCCAACGCCGACTTCACCGGCGACACCTGCGCCGACGGGTTCTTCAGCGAGGGGAACAACCTGGGCGGCGTGACCTACCTCGACGCCGGGCTTTCCGTCGAAGCCATTCTGAGCGGCACCACGAACGAGCTGGAACGGACGAGCACGAGCGAAGGTCTCTCGTACCTGCTCCCGACCGAAACGACGCCGTTCAACCCGGGCGACAGCATCTTCGTCACCGTTCCCGGTGCGTCGGGTGGATTTCCCGCGGCGACGATCCGTGCCAAGACGGCGGAACCCTTCACCTTCCCGACGATCGATCCCCCGGGTGGAACCGAGACCATCCTCCTCAACTGGACCGCGCCAGACGATGCCCGGAGCGCGATAATCGTCTCACTTCGCTATCAGGCCCCGGGTACCTCCACGTTCAACCGGCACGTCCTGTGCACCTTCCAGGACGATGGGTTGGACTCGATTCCCTTCCGTTGGCACGAGAACTGGACCACGAGCGCCGGTGAGCGCGTGGTGGTGGCTACGCGACTTCGAACGCATTACGTTGCGGCTGGCGCCGCGAATCTCGGGGTCATCTCCACCTACCAGGTTCCCACGCCGCCTCATCCCTGACCGGGGACACACGAGGACGGACGGGGGCGGCGGGGCCGGGGGGCCCGCCCCCCCCCCCCGGGTTTGGGGGGGGCCCCCCCCCCCCCCCCCCCCCCCCCCCCCCCAAAACAACCCACC
>Ga0214471_10004266_pt1 | contig 11045 bp, 5 predicted proteins | sample RVTome_5_FD_207665 | JGI IMG/M metagenome (GOLD analysis project Ga0214471, IMG submission 207665) | Soil microbial communities from uranium-contaminated site in the Upper Colorado River Basin, Wyoming, United States - RVT142D155 | ecosystem: Environmental > Terrestrial > Soil > Contaminated >... | reverse complement strand
GGCCGAGGGTGAGCACCACGACCAGGGTGAAACCCGGGCGACGGGCCAGGGAGCGGAGGGTGTGGCGCAGCTCGTTCATGGTCGCCGAATGGTAGCAGACGTGGGCCGTGGCGGCACGGGCCTGAAGGCCCGTGCTATGAAGGGTAAGCCCGCTAAAGCGGGCTGCAGAGGACCCACGGCACCGTCCCCAGCCCCCTTCAGGGGGCTTGCCCTCAATAGCACGGGCCTTCAGGCCCGTGCGCGCCGTCGTGGAGTTGCTGATAGAGCCACAGTTGAGCGAACTCCCAGTCGCGCTTGACCGTCGCCGGAGCGATCCCCAGGACGTCGCCGGTCTCCTTGACCGACAGGCCGACGACGAAGCGCAGCTTGACGACCTCGGCCGCCCGCGGATCCCTGGCTTCGAGCCGTTCAAGTGCCTCGTGGAGCGCCACGACGTCGACGTCCGGTCCGGCCGCCGCGATCAGCTCGAGGTCCGCGCGGTCGAGCGCGACCGGCTCCTCGCGTTTCAGCCGATTGCGGCGCCGCGCCTGGTCGACCAGGATGCGGAACATGGTGTCCGCGGCGACGCCGAAGAAATGCCGGTGATTCTTCCAGCTCACCGACCGGCGCTTCAGGATGCGGACGAAAAACTCGTCGACGAGCGCCGTCGTCTGGAACACGCGGCGCGCCTGGTCGCGCCGCAGGTAGCGCCGCGCGATCTTGCGCAGGTCGTCCAGCACCAGCGGCACGAGCTCGTCCAAAGCCTCGCGGTCGCCGTCGCTCCAGGAGAGCAGCAGCCGGGTGACGCGGGGGGATAGCTCTTCCGTCATCGTCGTCATTGTAGGTCAGGCTGCGCCTGACGATTCCCGGAACCCTCACCCCTGGCCGCTCTCCCCGGAACCCTCACCCCTGGCCCCTCTCCCAGGGGGAGAGGGGAACGAGGACCACGGACCGCGGATCAAGCCCCCTCTCCTCCTGGGAGAGGGGTTGGGGGTGAGGGTTCACCAGAGCTCGAGCCGCAGCGGCTCCGCCGACGCCGTCCACCGCACGAAGTACCGGCCCGCGGCGAGCTCCGCCGGCTCCCCCGCGCTCGCCTCGGCGACCAGCCGACCACCCGCGTCGTAGACGCTCACGCCGGCCGACGCCGAAAGCCGTCCCGCCGTCAGCGTGACGCCGACGACGTCCTCGCCGTCGCCGATCGACGCGACGGTCGCCGCGCCGCCCACTCCGAGCCGCAGCCGGCGGGCGCAGGTGAAGGTCGACAGCAGCTCCGGACGCTCGGCCCACGGGCACCAGGCGTTGAACCGCACCCTCCCGTCGCCGACCTCGATCACGCCGTGACCGGCGACCTCCCGCCACGCCGCGGACGCCGCCTCGCCGTTGCCGGGGGGCAGGACCAGCTCGTCCCACTCGTCCATGGGCTCGCGGGGACCGTCGTCGTCCTCGCCGTCCTTCAGAAGCCCGATTCCGGGGCTCCGGACGTGCCAGGCGGCGAGACGGAAGACGTCGTCCTTCGCCGCGACCTCCGCGAAATAGGTGCCGGGCACTACCACGCGGTGGACGTGGCGGCCGGCGATCGCCGGCAACGGCAGGTTGCTCGACAACTTACGGCAGCCGCGGCCGAGAAAGCGGACCGCGCTGCCGGGGGCTTCGATCACCAGCAGGCCCGGCGAGACGATTTCCAGGGCATAGAGCGATGGACCGTAACCGTGGATAGACTGGTCGAGCGGCAGCGGCAAGGCGTTGTCGCACGGCGTCGCGGAAAGCGGGGCGACGAGCGGAACCAGGGCCAGAAACAAGAGGGAACACAGACGTGACTTTCCAGACATGAGACAGTCCTCCGTCATTGGCGGGTCCGAGGGGACGCCACCGGGTTTTCAGGGACCCGAGGAGGAGGCCTCTTCCACGGTTGCGTGAGGGGATAACGAAGACCCGGAAGCGAAATGGCCGGGTTTCTGCGAGAATCGTCTCGATCCAGGAGGGACCCGTGACGCGAAAGCTCACCGAGCTCGTCCGCTCGCTCACACCGACGGGCGAGCCCACCATCGAGGCGTTCGACGACGCATGGACCGAGCTGCGTCGCCTGCTGGCGCGCGAGCTCCGCCGCCGCGGCATCTGGGACGCCTCGCCGCGTCACCTCGGCGTGACCGGCTCACCCACCTGGACCACACCCGAGACCGCCGGCGCGCGCGGCGCCCCGACGTACACCCGCGACGCCCTCGACGAGCTCGCCGCCGACGCCTACGCCGAGCTCTTCGTCAACAAGCTCGCGAGCCTCGTGCGCTACGTCGACGCCGGCGACGACGTCGACGCCGTGGTCGTCCACGGCCTGCGCCAGCTCGTCCACGACCGCCAGCGGCACCACGACCGCCTCGGCTTCAACCTCTACCAGTGGCTGCGCGCCGCCCTCGAACGGGCCGTCAAGAGCCGCCGCCTGCTCTTCGTGGCGGGGGGCCCGAAGATCGACAACCGCGCCGTCTTCGGCTTCCGGCGCGACGCCGAGCCCGCACCGGCCGACGCGCTGGCCGCGCACGTCCGGACCTGGAACGACGACCTCCTCGCCGACTGGACCGCCGCCGGCGGCAGCGCCGTCGCCCCCCTCGTCCTGCGTCTCGAGACCCGCCTGCTCGGCCTCGCCGACGCGGGCGTCGAAGCCTTCCGCTTCCAGGACCTGGTCGACGCCTTCAAGACGGACTTCCGCGCCCGCCTCGCCACCCTCTGGGGGACCGGCCAGGCCGCCGCCGCGGACGATCCCTTGCGGCGGCTCGTGGAGCGCGACCGCCTCGGCGAGCTCTCGCGCTGCGTCGAGGCCGCCATCGAGCGCCGGCCGGACCAGCGCCGCGCCCGCGACCAGCTCAGCAGGCTGTGGCTCTTCCTCGTGGCCCTCGCCCGCTCGGCGGGCGGCGAAGCGCTCAGGCTGCCCTCGAACCGCGAGCTTTCGCGGCGTCTCGACATCCGGCACGACCGTTTCCCGGACCTGATGGCGCGTTTGAGAGAAGAGGTGGCGCGGTGTGTCCGCGAAGAGAGAATCGCTGGTACTGTCCGATCAGAACCCGATCAGCCGGAGACCGAGTTGAGCGAGGCCCGAGACCTGGGAAGCGAGCTGCGGCGGAGGACCGCCGAAGCCTACCGCCGCGCCGCGGCGCCCGCGGTGGACGGACCGCGCCCCGGCGTGCTCTACGCCCTGCCGGCGTCGCCCGAGCCCGGCGTCGAATGGCTGGTTGTCCTGACGGAGGACGACGAATGTCTCCTCGTGCCGGCCGACACCGTCGGCTGGATCGGCACCGCCGACGTCCCCGCCGTCGATCCGGCGGCCGGCGCCCTCACCCTGCGTTGCGGTCATGGCGTCTGGCTCGACGCCGGCGTCCTCCGCGAAGCGAACGTCCGCGGCGTCCTCGCCGGCCAGATCGCCGAGTCCGCGCTGGCCCGCCGCCGGCAGCTCCTCGTCCGGGCGGAGTCAACCGAGGCCGAGCGCGAGATCGACGCCGATCCCGACTACCGCGACTGGTGCCGCTCCCTCGACACGGCGCGCGCCGCGGTCTGCCGCGTGCTCGGCGGACGCCTCGACGAGACGCCGAAGGTGGGCGAGATCGTGCCCTTCCCGCGTCCTCGCGTCTTCCCCCGTCTCGCCGTGGCCGCTTCCGTGGCCGCGGCGGTGGCCTCCGCCGTCCTCTTCACGCGACTCGTCGACCAGCGCCGGATCGGCCGGCTCGAAGACGAGAACGCGGTCCTCTCACGGCAGCTCGCCGAGCCCGAGGTCGGCATACCGTGGCTGTTGGCGCCGTCGACCTCGGTGCGCGGCGAGCCGGAGCGGCTCCTCGTCCCGCCCGGGACGCGCTCACTCGCCCTGCTCGTCGACGCCGACGAGGGCGACCAGATCGAGATCCGCGACCAGGACGGCGAGCTTCTCCGCACGCACGTAATTCCGCCCCGCGAGACCCGGAACGAGGTGATGGTGCGCTGGCCAGCGTCCCTCACGCCGCCGGGCGACTACGAGGTCACCCACCGCCGGCAGGACGGGTCGGAGGTACGGTTCACGATACGCATCGAGACGTCTGAACCATGAACGCGGAAACCGTGCCGGACTGGGAGAAGCTCAAGGGCGTCGTCGCCGAGGCCCTCGGACGTCCCGAGACCGAGCGCGCCGCCTGGCTCGACCGCGCCTGCAACGGCGACGACGCCCTGCGCCGTCAGGCCGCCGAGCTGCTCGGCCACGCTCCGGCGGCGGCCGGCTTCCTCGAACCACCGCCGGCGCCCGACGCTTCCCTCGCCGACGGGACGCGACTCGGTCCTTACCGCGTCCTGCGTCCCCTGGGCTCCGGCGGCATGGGCGACGTCTACCTCGGCGAACGCGCCGACGGCGCCTTCGAGCAGCGGGTAGCGATCAAAGTGATTCGCGGGCTTTTGGCGGGCGAGCTTCGCGACCGCTTCCTCGCCGAGCGCCAGATCCTCGCCCAGCTCGACCATCCCCACGTCGCCCGCCTCCTCGACGGCGGCACCACCGCCGACGGACGCCCCTACCTGGTGATGGAGCACGTCGAGGGCGAGCCCATCGACGACTTCTGCGACCGCCGCGCACTGGCGGTCGACGCGCGCCTGCGTCTCTTTCTCAAGGTCTGCGAGGCCGTGCAGCACGCCCACCGCCACCTGGTGGTCCACCGCGACCTGAAGCCGTCGAACGTCCTCGTCACCGCGGACGGCGATCCCAAGCTCCTCGACTTCGGCGTCGCCAAGGACCTGGGACGCGGCAAGACCCCGCGGACGCGCCTCCTCCTGCCGGCGACGCCGGAATACGCGAGCCCGGAGCAGCTCACGGGCGGCCCGGTCACGACCGCGTCCGACGTCTACGCCCTGGGCGTGGTGCTTTACGAGCTCCTGACGGGCGAGAACCCGTTCGGCGACGCCGCCGACCCGATGGCCGGCCGCTCGCGCGCCGCGCCCCCGCCGCCGCCGAGCGCCCGCGTCCGCCGGCTGTCGGGAGACCTCGATCACGTCGTCCTGCGCTCGCTCGCTCCCGATCCGCGGGAGCGCTACGCGTCCGTCGAGCAACTGGCCCGCGATCTCGACCGGTACCTGCGAGGATTGCCGCTCGAGGGCCGCGGCGGCGTCCTCTACCGGGCCGGCAAGCAGGCGCGACGCCACTGGAAGGGACTGGCGGCGGCCCTCGCCGTCCTGGCGCTCGCGGCGTTCTGGACGCGGGAGAGCCTGGAGCGTCGTCAGCTCGAGCACGAGACGCGCCGGGTCACCGTCCTCTCCGAGGACCTCGGCCAGTACCTGATCGACCTCTTCATCGAGGCGGACGCGGCGCGCACGGGCGAACGCAGCGAGGCCCTCGAGCGCATGCTCGACCGCGGCCGTGCCCTGCTCGACGCGGGCGCCTTCGTCGACGAGCCGCTGCTGCGCGCGTCGCTGCTGGGGGCCGTCGGCCAAGTCGAGCGTCGCCTGGGACGCGTGAAGGACGCGGAGGAGCTGCTGCGCGAGAGCCTGGAGCTGCGGCGTCGACACCTGCGTCCTGACCACGAGCTCATCGGCGTCGGCTGCAACAACCTGGCGCTCGCGTTGCGCGAGCTCGGCCGCTACCCCGAGGCCCTGGACCTGCTGCGCGAGACGCGGAGCATCCTGGTCCGCAGCCGGCCGCCGGAACACCCCGAGATCGCCACCCTCCTCAACAACCTCGCCGGCCTTGAGAAGGAGCTCGGCCGGTTCGACGAGGCGATCGCGCACTACCGCGAGGCCCTGGAGATGAAGCGTCGCCTGGAGGACGAGTACGGCCCCGCCGAGATCGCCAACGCGGTCAAGAACTTGGGCGTCGGGCTTCTGGACGCAGGCCGTCTCGACGAGGCCGAGGAGGCGCTGCGCGACGCGCTGGCGCGGGCGTCCAGGCTGGACGCGCCGGACCCGCTGCTGCGGGCCGGCGTCGAGCATTACCTGGGGCGTCTGCTGCGCGAGCGGGGGGACGCGGCGGGGGCGCGGGCGTTGCTGGAGTCGGCGCTTGCCACGCGTCGCGAGCTGCGGGGGGACGTCCACCGGCAGACGTTGGAGACGCTGTTGGAGCTGGCGTTCGTCGATGAGATCGAGGGGCGGCTGGACGACGCGGAAGAGCGGTTGCGTCGGGTGGTCGAGGCGCGTCGGGAGACGTTGGGCGACGAGCATCCCGAGACCGAGGAGGCGCGCGTCGCGTTGGAGCGGGTGCTTGCCGGCCGTACAACCGCGACGATTCGATGAGCTCTGGTCGGGGAAAAGAGCGCGTCTTAGACCCTTAGAGGACGTGTGTCCTTGTGGAGGTCCAATGCCAAGGATCATTCGGGCCGTAAAGGCCCACCTATTCGTGGTCGGTGCCCTGGCGGTCGGATGGAGTTGCCAGGAGCCGCCACGTACTGATTACGCTCCGGACACAGTGAAAGGAATTGTCGTCGAAGAGGTTAGCGACGGTTCCGTCCTGGCCGAGGCGGGTCTCGAGCCCGGGGACGTCCTCTTGAGTTGGCGGCGGTTGCCGTCGCCGCCGGCAAACCCTGAAGAAGCTCGGGGGGAATTCGAGTCGGTCTTCGACTGGATGTGGCTCGTCCTCGAGCAGGCTCCTCGTGGGAGAGTAGAGGTCATTGGGCGGCGCGATCAGGCGGAACGGGTTTTTGTAGTCGCGCCTGGTCCTTGGGAAGCCGAAGTACGTCCTTGGATGTCGGGCGACCTTCTCGAGGCCTACTTGCGAGGACTGAATCATATTCAGGCCAAGGAGACAGAGAAGGCCGTTAGTTTATGGGAGAAAACAAAGGTGGTCACAGAGGATCGGCGCCTCGGTTCATGGATATGGCTGAAGATTGGAGAAAGCTGGTCTGACCATCGCGAGTGGGGCGCGGCTGATACCGCGCTAATGTCGGCGCTTAACAACTTAGAGGATCCCTTCGCCAAGTCGGTGCTCTGGCAATCTCTCGGTCACAACTACGCAATGCAGAGTAAATATGATCTAGCCAACCAAGCGTATCGTTCAGCATTAGAGATTCGAGAAGAAATATGGGCAAGCGATAGTCTAGCACTAGCCGAGGCTCTGAACGCGTTGGGAGAAATAGCCTTTGGCCGAGGAGATCTCAAGCAAGCGGACAGTCTCTTTGGCCGCGCGCTAGAGATTCGACAGAGGCTCGCGCCAGGAAGCCTGGGTGTGGCAGAGAGTGCCAACAATTTCGGTACGATAAAAACCTATCGTGGAGATCTGGAGCGAGCTGGGGAGCTTCTTCACCGCGCGCTAGAGATCCGACAGAAGCTTGCTCCCGCCAGCTTCGTCATGTCCTCCACTTTCAATAATCTCGGATTCTTGGCTTACGAGCGCGGCGACCTCGATCAGGCGACAATCTATTGGCAAGGAGCACTTGAAATCATGCAAGAATTGGTGCCGGAAGGACTTGAAGTTGCCCAAGTTCTCAATAACCTGGCGTCTGCGGATAAAGCAAGAGGAAATCTGGTGCGCGCAATGGAGATCCATCGACATGCTTTGGAAATCCGACAGAAGCTTGCGCCGAACAGTCTTGCCACGGCAGAGAGTCTTAACAATCTTGGGGCGATAGCGGCTGACCGCAAAGATTTTGAACAAGCTGCCAATTATTTAGAACGCGCGTTGAGTGTTAGGCAAGAGCTTGCACCCGATAGTCTCTTGGTGGCAAACAGTCTCGGCAACCTGGGCTCGATGGCGTTGATCCATGGAAATCTGGATGCAGCGGAAGATCTTCTTCGGCGTTCTCTGGAAATTCGAGAGCGATTGGCGCCCACCAGCCTTACAGTAGCCGACTGCTTGAATAGTCTATCAGCAGTCGCTTGGGCACGGGGCGACCTAGATCTTGCAGTAACCGTTCTGCGGGGTGCCTTGAATATCCAGCAAGAACTTGCTCCCGATAGCCTCATTGTCGCAGGAAGTCTGAACAACCTAGGAACTGTAGAGAAAGCGCGCGGAGATCTTGCTCAAGCATTGAATCTCTTTCAGCGTTCGCTGGAGATCCGGCAAAACTTAGCGCCAGACAGTAGCGATATATCTTCGACGCTAAGCCAACTCGGGCTTCTTCATCGCCAATTAGACCCACCCCAGCTAACAGTTGCCGACAACTACTTTCGGCATGCCCTTGACGCCCTCGAAGCTCAGCTGGGTAGCCTCGGCGGTTCGCATGATATTCGTGGATTCTACCGGGCCCACTACAGCAATAACTATCGAAACGCCATCGAGACTCAGTTGGAGCGCGGATTACCAGATACCGCCTTTCTTACGCTGGAACGTTCACGCGCTCGAAGTTTCCTCGAACAACTCATCGAGCGAGATACAGTCTTTACTGCTGACATACGGGCAGAGCTCGACAACGAACGTCGTCAACTCGCCGTGCGCTTCGATCGCGCCCAACGGAAACTGGCCGCCCTTAACCCGCGAGACCATGGCGAACAAATCGAAGAACTCCTCAATCAACTGCAGCGCTTCCGCAACGGAATTGATGATGTCGAAGAACGCATCCGACAGGAATCCCCAAAGCTTGCTGCCCTTCAGTATCCCGTGCCTCTCAATGTCAGTGCGACCTACGAGAGTCTTGATGCCGAGACGCTTCTACTTTCTTTCAGCGTCGGCGAAGACTCGACGTCCCTTTTTAGTATCTCGAAAGATCTCGATCTCCGCGTCGATACTATCGCGGTTACCGAGGAAGAGCTTCGTCGACAGATTCAGGACTTCCGCCAGCATCTTGAACGCGCCGGCGATCCCGAGTCTTCTTGGAAGCCGAAAACTGACGAGTTGGCGCTGAGCCTTTTCGCCACCTTGCTCGACCCCATTGAGGATCGGATCAAGTCGAGCGAACGCCTGCTGATCCTCGCCGACGGCCCCCTCCACTACCTACCGTGGGGAGCGCTCGTTCGCGACGGCGAGGCAGGCCCTCAATACCTCGCAGAGTGGAAGCCCCACCACCTGGCCCTCTCAGCGACCGTCTACGCCGAGCTTCGCAAGCAGCGCCGAGAAGGCGAAGATCGCTCGACACCCGTCCAACTCGCAGCCTTCGGCGACCCCAGCTACCCTGACACGCAGGAGACCGCCGCCCGCCACGACGATGTTGTCGTGCGCTCCGTGGCCGAGCGCGCCTTCTTTGAGTGGGAGCCTCTCCCCTACACCCGCCGTGAGGTCAAGGCCATCACCGAGGTCTTTCCGCCGAACCACACTCGTGCCTATCTCGGCGAGGCCGCCACTGAGGAACGCGCCAAGGCCCTCGGACGCGATGTCCGCATCATACACTTCGCCACCCACGCCCACCTCGACGAACGCTTCCCCATGAGCTCCTTCCTGGCCCTCACCATCCCGGACAAGTACCGCGAAGGAGAGGACAACGGCCTCCTCCAAGTCTGGGAGATCTACGAACGCCTGCGGATCGACGCCGATCTCGTGGTGCTCTCGGCCTGCGAGTCGGCCCTGGGCGAGGAACGGCGGGGCGAGGGGCTCATGGGGCTGACTCGGGCGTTCCAGTACGCCGGTGCCCGTACCGTAGCCGCCTCGCTCTGGCGCGTGGCCGACGAGGCCACCGGCGAGCTCATGGTGCGTTTCTACCGTCACCTTCGGGCGGGCAAGTCCAAGGACGAGGCTCTTCGGGCAGCCCAGATCGAGCTCATCCATGGCGACGACGAGCGGCTGAGGCTTCCTTACTACTGGGCGGCATTCCAGATCTACGGGGATTGGCAGTAAACGCACCGATGCGCTAACGCACAGTGCCCTCCTTGTCTCAGTAGTCAAGCCTCAGCCTCACATGGAGGATTCCGATGCTAAGAGTACCTGGAGCTACCCTTATCGCAATCAGCGTCCTGGGGATCGGTTGGAGTTCTTGCCAGGTGCCACCGAGCATCCGGTCAAACACGGTAATGGGTGTGGTCGTCGAACAGGTCGGCGAGGGATCTGCCCTGGCAAAGGCAGGCATTAAGGCTGGGGACATTCTCTTGAGTTGGCGGCGGTTGCCATCGTTACCGGCCAATCCTGAGGGAGCTAGTGGAGCTCTTAAATCAGTGTTTGATTGGAAACTTCTCGAGATTGAACAAGCTCCTCGTGGTCTAGTAGAGCTTGCCGGGCAAAGAAGTCAAGACCAAGGCGTGAGAGTTCTCACATTCAAAGTCAATCCGGGATCTTGGAGAGCAAGAGTGCGACCTGAGGTACCGAAAGAACTTCTTAGGGAGTATTGGCGTGGCCAGGGGGCTATCGAGAACAACAACTTGGCTCATATGGCTATCCGTTGGAGAGATGTGGCGGTGAAAGCAAAGGATTCTCACCTTCGCTGCTGGATTCACTTCCACTTGGGAGACATATGGGCTGACAATAAACATTGGACAGAAGCGGTTAATGCATATCAGTCGGCGCTTCAAGAAACCCCGGATCCTGCCTCCAAGTCGTTCATCTGGAGAAGAATTGGTGAAGTGCTCCAAGCACAAAGCCAACCTAACTCAGCACTGGATGCCTATAACTCAGCGAAGGCTATCCGTGAAGGAACAAGGCCGGGAATGCCCCTAGCCCTAGCGGAGAGCCTGAACGATCTGGGCTCCGTAGCCTATGATCGAGGGCAATACTTCGATGCAATGGACTTCTTTCAGCGAGCACTAATACTTCAACGCACTCATGCGCCGGACAGTCTCCCAATGGCAACTACCCTGAACAACTTAGGTGCCGCGGCCTGGAGTCGCGGAGACCTGATCCATGCTGAACAGCTCATGAATCAATCTCTCGCCATACGCGAGGAACTGGCTCCCAATGGCCTCGAGGTAGCCAGCTGTCTAAACGCCCTCGGTGCTGTGGCAAGACATCGAGGGGATCTCCACCAAGCAATGGAACTCTATCAGCGCGCACTTTCCATTCGAGAAGCTCACGAGCCGGATGGCCTGAGCGTCGCTGTTACTCTGCATAATATGGCGGTCGTGGCTCGTACGACGGGAGATCTTACTCGTTCCAAATATCTTACTCATCGCGCTCTCGACATCAAGCAACAGCTAGCGCCCAATAGCCTCTCGCTTGCGCGAAGTCTTAACGAGCTTGGGGTTCTCTACAGGCAAGTTGGAGATCTCGAAAAAGCAGA
>Ga0214471_10004265_pt1 | contig 11047 bp, 10 predicted proteins | sample RVTome_5_FD_207665 | JGI IMG/M metagenome (GOLD analysis project Ga0214471, IMG submission 207665) | Soil microbial communities from uranium-contaminated site in the Upper Colorado River Basin, Wyoming, United States - RVT142D155 | ecosystem: Environmental > Terrestrial > Soil > Contaminated >... | reverse complement strand
GACCGGGCTTGCTGCTTCGCTCATTCACCCAGCCGTGTCAGCCTTCCCCGATATGGCTGTCGGGTCGGCCTGCGCATCGTCCTTTTCGAGGCTTGCTCGGCGTTCACTCGCGTTACGGCCTGCACACTCGCGCGGTCACCGTATTTCGTGACACGCTATCCGAAGGCTTCAGCCATTTCGTTTCCTCCATAGCTGCTCCGGTTGCTTCCGGCTGGAGCCGTTGCCGGGTGGGGCTTGCACCCACTGGAAAAGCGCCGCCTTTTCACGGCGCACGCCAGAAGCGGCCATTCGCGGACCGGCTATTCGATCACCCGGTCGGTGTGGCTCGAAAAGCTCATGCGCGCGCGCCTTCCTTGACCGCGTACAGGTGCCAGGAAGCGGCTATGCCCTTGAGCGCATGCGTGCCGAAGTCCTCGAGCTCGAGCCCCGAGCCGGCGACCAGGTCTTTCACCGTCTGCGACACCAGCACCTTGCCGGCGGGCGCGAGCCCAGCCACGCGCGCACCGATATGCACTGCGAGCCCCGAAATCTTATCGCCGCCGATCACGCACTCTCCGGTGTGCAACCCAACGCGCGTCGTCAGACCGAGCGACTTCAACGAGTTGCGCACCTCGCAGGCGCAGCGGATGGCACGCGCCGGGCCGTCGAAGGCGGCATAGAAACCGTCGCCGGCGGTGTCCACCTCCTGGCCACGGTAGATCGCCAGCTCGTGGCGCACCGCCGCGTGGTGCGCGTCGCGCAGGTCGCGCCAGCGCGCATCGCCCAACTTCGTTGCCAGCTCGGTCGAGCCGACGATGTCACTGAACATCACCGTCTTCACAACCCGGTCCTCATCCACTGCGCCCCGACCGCCGGTCAGGAATTCCTGCACCATGTCCGGGATTTCGTTTGGGCGCACGAGAAACGGAAGATGATCATCGGAATCGATCTCGATCAGCTTCGCGCCCGGAATGCGCTCGGCCATATAGCGGGAGCAATCGACCGGCACGGTCTGGTCGCGTTTCGGATGCAGCAGCAGCGTGGGCACCCGGATCGACGGCAGCACGTGGCGCACGTCGATGTCGTAATTCATGCGAGTCAGCGCTTGCACCGTGGTCGGACTGCCGCCGGCGCGCAGAAACTTGGCCCACCAGGCGCGGAAGCGCTTGTCCTTCGCCAAGCTCGGCACGCGTGCCTCGATCCCAACCGGCTCGCCCCAGTGCTCGCGGATCAAATTCACAAAGTCTTCCTGCTGCTGCGGTTTTCTGCCGAACGGATAGTCGGGCGCCCAGGCGATGCGCGGAAACGAACCCACCGTGATGAGCGCCTCGGTGCGCTCGGGGTAGGTGACGGCGAACAGCATGCACATCGGCCCGCCTTCCGAGTAGCCTAGCAGCGCCGCGCGCTTCGAGCCCACGGCGTCCATCACCGCGCGCACGTCGTCCATGCGCTCTTCCAGCATCGGTGTATCGGTGACCCGATCTGAAAGGCCGGTGCCGCGCTTGTCGAACAGGATGACGCGCGAAAACGAACCGAGCCTCTGGAGAAAGCGTGTAAAACCGGGCTCTTCCCAGAACATGTCGATGCTCGAGACCCAGCCGGGCACCATCACCAGGTCCACGGCGCCGGTGCCGAACACCTGGTAGGCGATATTGATCTCGCCGCTACGCGCGTACTTGGTCTGCGGAACCATGCGAAGCCGATTCTAGTAGGCCTTGGGCGGCCCGAAAGTACAATCCTGAATGTCCGCTTTGGGTCGGAAGCGGACGTTCACCGGGCTCTAACAGAAGGCAGCGTCATAACAACGGGCGCCCCAAGTAGGGCCGCTTCAGGCAACGCTAGCCGCCTCGCCGAACCAGCGCCCGCGTCCCGGCCAGCGCGCCACTAGATCGACGAACAGGGGATCGATGCTGTTCGGGTCGGCCGCGACCTCGCGCGCAAGCTGCCCGGGTTCGTCGTTGTAGGCAAGTAGCCCAAGGTCCGTCATCCGCATCGGATAGACAATGCCGTCGAGGTGGTCGCATTCGTGCTGCAGCAGCGCTGCCCACGAACTGTGTGCGTCATGGGAAACGGTTCTGCCCTCGAGCGTCTGGTAACTGATCGCGATGCGCGGATGGCGCGGCACCTTGCCGTGCAGTCCCGGAATCGACAGGCAGCGCTCCCACACCGGCGTCTTGTCCGCGGACTTGGGGGTGATCACCGGGTTAACCATCACCGTCCAGGGTCGCGGCTCGATTCCCGAGCCCTTGGGAATGCGCGCGGCGATCATGCGGTAGACCACCACGCGCCTGCTGTCGAACACTTGCGGCGCGGCGAGTCCGCTCGCGCCGATGTCCTCGAGTGTCTCGATCATGTCTGCGGCGAGGCGCCGGATCTCCGGCGCGCTTGGGTCCGCGACCGGCGCCGCAACCTGCGCCAGCACCGGGTTGCCCATCCTGGCGATGCGTAAAACGGCCATGCTTGTCTCCCTCGTTCCGTAGCCGCTATTTTGTAGCAGATCCAGTGGGCGCGTATGACCGCTTTGGATCGAAAGCGGACGTTCAGACGGTATGCTTAATACGTGACCTTCGTGGCGAGCATTGGCACGTCTTGGCGAGTGAGGGCGGACTAATGATCAAGCAGTTACGAAATTTCCTGCCGCTTACTTTGCGCGCGCACCTTCGGCGAGGAGTCGGTCGGCGGTCGTAACGGAGTTTTCGATCTCGGAGCTCGCCCGCGCTTCGAGTAGCGCCACGTGCACGGCAAGATGGTGCTCCTGCCCTTGGCGCCGCTTAGCCGCCGAGCCGCTCATCGGGCGCGGCGATCTCGGTAACCAAGTCACGCACCAGCGCCTTGTTCGGCAGCGGCTCGATTCTGATCGTCCCTTCGCGCAGCCGCGCGGTGCAGGCGTACACCGTCTTGCCCCCGATCCTCACCATGCACTCCTTGCAGCTGTTGGCGTTGGTGCACGAGTAGCGGATGGCGAGCGTCGGGTCGCGCTGCGCGCGGATCCAGCGCAGTGCATCAAGCACCGACTGGCCGGGCTCGAAGGGCACGTCCCAGCTCTCCTCGCGCGGCGCCTCGTCCGGCGCGCCGCGGCGGATGACGAGCGTCGCGGTGGCGCTCATGCCGGCACCGCGCTCGACTCGATGCGCAGCGCCCCGCCTTCGAGCGAGATCGTCTGGTTGAAGGACCACTGCGGATCCATGCTGGGAAAGTCCTCGCGCTGATGCGCGCCGCGCGATTCGGTGCGCGCGAGCGCCGCTGCGGCGACGCATTCGCCCACCCGCGTCATGGTGTCCAAGTCGAGCCAATCGGCGAGCGCGGTGTCGTAGGCCTTGCCCGCCGCGGGCTTCAGCGCCGGAAGCTCGGCACGTAGCGAGCGCAGCCAGCCGAGCGCGCGCTCGAGGCCGGCTTGCGTGCGAAACGGCCCGACATCGTCCTGCATCACGCCCTGCAGTTCTTCGAGCATCGCCGCCGGATTAAAATCGCTCGCGCCGCGACCTTCGCGAAGCTGCTTCGCCTCGCTTTTTAGAACCTCCGCACCCGCTCGCGCCGGGCGCCGCGCGGCATGCGCCGCCGCGGATTCGCCCGCCACGCGGCCGAAAACCAGCGCTTCGGTGATCGCGTTGCCCGAGAGCCGGTTGGCGCCGTTCGCGCCGCCCACCGCCTCTCCCGCGGCATACAGGCCCGGCACGCGCGTCGCCATCGTCGCGTCGACCCGCACGCCGCCCATGTGATAGTGCGCAATCGGCGCCACCTCGATCGCCTGCCTGGTGAGATCGATGCCGTTGGCCGCGAGGCGATCGATCACCGGCCCGCCGGCCGCGCGCAGCTCGGCCTCCGAGCAATGCTCGAAGGAGAGCCAAACGCCGCCGTGCGGCGAGCCGCGCCCGGCCGCCGCCTCTTTTACGATGGCGTAGGTGGCAACGTCGCGCATGGCGACGTAGCGGCCTTCGTCCTTCGAGCCGTAGCGGTGGATGAACTCCTCGCGCCGGCCGTTCAACAGCCGCCCCCCGAGCTTGTAGCGAAACGGGTCCCACATGATCGGGTCCATGCCCACCAGCCGCGGCGCGAGATGCCCGATCGGAAAGAACTGCACGAACTCCATATCGGTAAGCTCGGCGCCGGCGCCAAGCGCCAGCGCGTAGCCATCGCCCATCATGTTGGCCGAGGCGCTGCTTCGGCGGTACATGCGCGTGAGGCCCCCCGTGGCGAGCACCGTCGCGCCCGCAGCGATGCTGACCGGCTGCCCGCTCGAGAGATGCAGCGCGCCGGCGCCCACGCACTCGCCCTCGCTGAGCGCGAGGGAAGTCACCAGCAGGTCGCCCACGCGCCGGATCTCGGGGATGCGGTTTAACTGCGCGCGCAGCGTCTTCGACACCGCGGGCCCGGTATTCAGAAAATCGACGTACACGCAGCGCGCCCGGTCGTGCCCCGGCGCAAACGCGCGCTTGTAGTCACCGCTTTCCCGCGCCCAGCCGGCGCCCCAGGCATCCATCTCGCGGATGCGCGCCGGGCCTTCCTCGCACAAAAGGCGCGCGATCGCCTGGTCGCAGAGCCCGCGGCCCGCGGCAAGCGTGTCGGCGTAGTGGTGCTCGGGATGGTCGAGCCCGCCCTCATCCAGCGCCACGGCGACCGTCATCTGCGCCATCACCGTGGCGCCGCCGCGGCCGATCAGGCTCCGGTCGGCGAGGATCACCGAGCGGCCCTTGCGCGCCGCCTCGATCGCGGCGTACATCCCCGCGCCGCCCGAGCCGATCACCAGCACGTCGGCCGCGAGGTGCTGCGCCGCGGCCATCGTCAGGCGACTTTCTTCGCGCGAGCGTCCTCGATGAGGAGCCCCGCGGCGGCGAGCGCCCGGCGGATGCGCTCGATCTCCGCGGCCGGCAGCTTCATGAGCGGGGGGCGTACCACCGCGCGCGGCAGTTTGCCGAGCAGCACCAGCGCCTCCTTCATGCGGTTGTGCATGTCGACCCAGGGCTCGCTGTAGAACACCTCGGCGGTCGGCCAGATGCGATCGTTCAGGCGCCTCGCCTCGGCGAGGTCGTTCGCCTGCACGGCGCGCCAAAGCTGCGCCTGCAGGCCCGCAATCACCGAGCCGCTGCCCGAAAGCAACCCGTTGCAGCCAAGCACGAGCGAGCTCATCAGCCAGGCGCTGTGCGTGGTGAGCACGTTCACCGGCGGCGTGCGCGATTGCAGCACGCGGATCTGACGCTCGTGCAGCTGCGGGTTCGCGCTCCAGTCCTTGATCGCGCGCACCGTGGGCACCGCCTCGACGATCCTAATGAGGCTCGCAAGCGGATAGCCCTGCCCGCCCGCGAGCGGGTATTGAAAGGCGATCAGCGGCAGATCGCTTGCGTCCGCGATGCGCCGGAAGTGCTCGAGCGCCATCTCGGGGCGCTGACCGAAGGTATGCACCCCCGGGGGAAATACCAGCAGCGCGGAAGCGCCGCCCTCGTGCGCTATGCGCGCGATGCGCGCCGCCTCGAGGCTCCCTTCGGCGTAGATGCCGTTAATGATGGGAATGCGCTTGCCGATCTCGTCTTGGGTGATCTCGAGCACGCGCCGCTGCTCATCAAACGTGCACGAGGCGACCTCGGTGGCGTGCGCATTGACCGTGATCGCCGAGATGCCCTCGACCGAGCCCACGTCCTTCAGGTGCGCGCGGTACGAGCCCTCGTCGATCGAGAGGTCTTCATTGAACGGCAGCAGCACCGCGGGAATGACTCCCTGCGGGATGTAGTTGCGTTGTCTTGGCATGGGTCGCTCCTCCAACTGCGTGACCGACCCCAAGTGTACCGCCGCAGCGATTGCCCGGTGCGGCGCCGCGCCCCTATGATTCGCCGACAGGCATGCAAACCGAAGACCAATACGACGCCATCGTGATCGGGGCGGGCGCGGGCGGGCTCACCGCGGCATGCGTCGCCGCGGCCGAAGGGCTCAAAACGCTGCTAGTCGAGAAATCGCCCCTGGTAGGCGGCACCACCGCCATCTCCGGCGGCATGGTGTGGATCCCCGCGAACCCGAAGATGGCTGCCGCCGGGATCGAGGACACCCTCGATAACGCGCGCCGCTACCTCGATCGCGCCGCGCCGCCGACGCGCGAGCCCGCTGCGCGCGAAGCCTTCCTCGCGCGCGGGTCAGAGGCGCTCGAATATCTGGAAGCGCGCACCGCGCTCCGTCTTCGCCCGGTGCTGAACTACCCCGACTACTACCCAGAGCTTCCCGGTGCGACGCTCGGCGGGCGCGTGCTCGAGTCGGTCGAGTTCGACGCGAGAACGCTGGGGCGCGACTTCGCGCTGATGCGCTGGCCGCTCGCCGAATTCATGCTCTTCAAGGGCATGATGATCGCGCGCCCGGACCTGCCGCATTTTCGTGCTGCGCTCTCCTCGCCCCACTCGGCGGCGCGCGTGCTGCGCCTTGCGGCCGGATACGCCTGGCAGCGGCTCACCGCGCCGCGCGGCACGCGCCTCGTGCTCGGCAACGCGCTCGTTGGCCACCTGCTCAAGTCCGCGCTCGATCTGAAGGTGTCGCTGCGGCTTGACGCAGCGGTCACGCAGCTAGTGATGCGCGAAGGCGCGGTCGTGGGCGTGGAAATCGAATCGGAAGGAAAGTATGAAATGATCGCAGCGCGCGCGGGCGTGGTCCTCGCCACCGGCGGCTTCTCGCACAGCCCGGTGCTGCGCCCGCAACTCCTGCCCGCGGAGGTCTCGCCGCGCTCGCCAGTTTGCATGACATGCAGCGGCGACGGCCTCCGCGTCGGTGTCGCAGCGGGAGGAACGATCGGCACGCACAACACGAATAACGCCTTCTGGGCGCCGGTGTCGCATTTCCGACGCGCGGACGGCAGCGTATGCGTGTTCCCGCATACCGTGGTCGACCGCGGCAAGCCGGGAATTATCGCGGTGACGCGCCAAGGCGAGCGCTTCACCAGCGAAGCGGTGTCGTATCACGAGTTCGTGCTGGCGATGCTGCGTGCCAACCTGGAGGGCGCGGCAATTCCCGCATTCCTCCTATGCGACCGGATGAGCCTGTGGCAGTACGGCCTCGGCGCGGTGCGCCCGTTCACGCTCGGCCTATCGAAGCACCTCGCGAGCGGCTATCTCACGCGCGCCTCGACGATCGCGGAGCTGGCGGAGCAGCTGCAAATCGACGCCGCACGGCTCGAGCGCACCATCGCGACCTATAACGAGGACGCGCGCCGCGGCGTCGACTCCCAGTTTGGCCTCGGCGGCGATGTGTACCAGCGTTTTCTTGGCGATGCACAAAACCGGCCCAATCCCTGCATGCGGCCGATCGAAGCAGCGCCCTTCTTCGCCATCCGGCTCTACCCGAGCGATCTCGGCACCGTGGCGGGCCTTCTCACCGACGGCTCAGCGCGCGTGCTCGGCGCGGATGGGCAACCAATTCCCAATCTCTACGCCTGCGGCAACGACATGAACTCGATCATGGACGGCGCCTACCCGGCGCCAGGAATCACCCTCGGTCCGGCGCTGGTTTTCGGCTACATCGCGGGGCGGGCGATGGGGAGCGCGCAGCAGACGCCGCGTGAATAGAAAGCTAAAGCCGCATTTCTTTACAGACTCGAAGAATATCGAGCTCGGGCCCCGATTTAGCTCCGGCGAGCATACTACGAACTATGCCCCTGCAAATCTCCGGCAAAGACCTCGGTGCCCTCGCCCTCCAGGGCTTTTGCCCACGCTGTTTCTGGATTTCGCGCCGCACGAAGCTTCCCTGGCAGATCTTTCCGGGGATTTTCAGCTCGATCGACTCGTACTCGAAGAAGGTGGTGCATGGACAATTTGATAAATCCGGGGCGCCGGGGTGGCTCGCGCCGCTCGGGGAGCTGAAGGGGTACAAGGATCCGCCCTCGGCGCAGAGATTCCGGGTGGCGGTCGAGGAGCACGGGGTCTTGCTCACCGGAGCGCCGGATGCAATTTTCGAGCGCGCGGACGGCACGCTGGTGATCGCGGACTACAAGACCTCGCGCTACACGGCAACGCAGGACGGGCTGATGCCGGTGTACCGGGTGCAGCTCAATGCCTACGCGTACATCGCGCACCGGCTGGGGTGGAACCCGGTGTCGGCGCTGGCTCTCATCTACACAGAGCCGGTGACGACCGACGGCGCGGCGGTCTCGGAGGCCGCGCGGCGCGAGGACGGGTTTGCAATGGGATTCGCGGCGAAGATCGTGGACCTGGCGCTGGACGAGGCGATGCTGCCGCCGCTCTTCGTACGTGCGGCGGAGATCCATGCGCTCGAGGCGCCGCCCGTTTCGCGGCCGGGCTGCGGAGATTGCAGGAACTTCGAGGCGATTCGTTCGCTGCTCGGTTGACTTAGAGTCAGCGCCCGATCACGCCACGCCCTCGACGATGCGCATGTCGCGCACCGCTGCGTTCTTGCCGAGCGCATCGAGCGCTTTCCTGTAGGCGGGCCCTTCGTAGGCGGCGATCGCCTGCGCGAGGCTCGGGAACTCCACCACCACGGTGCGCTGGTTCATCCCCGCCTCGTAGGTCTTGGCAGGCATCCCGCGCGCCAGGTACTTTCCGCCCGCGGCCTCGGTCGCGGGCCCGGCGATCTTCGCGTACGCCGCGAGCGCCTCGGGGTTGCTGATCGAACGGTAGGTGACAACCAGGTAGGCCTTGGCCATCGCGCTCTCCTCGGGGTAATGGGGTCGGGCCTTATTTTTACACGATCAGGCCCGCGTTTCGCGTCGCCTTGCCGCCTCAGCCGGCTTCGTTGCTATATTCGGCGCATTCCGTTCCCGAGGAGAATTGCGTGAGCAGCTTCCCCAACCACGCGCTGCGCCTCGTTCGCGGCTTGGAGAAGAAAACATGACCCAGCGCATCGAATCCAGCATCGAAACCGTCGCCGTTCGCGGCAGCCCGATGGAGGTGTTCCTGTTCGCGCCCGCGGGCGCGGGGCCGCATCCCGGGATCGTGCTGTGCCAGCACATTCCCGTCGGCCACACCGGCCTCGAGAACGACACCGTGACGCTAAAGACCGCCGAGCGCTATTGCGAGAACGGCTATTTCGTCGCCGTGCCCTTCATCTTCCACTGGTGGCCGAGGAGCGCCGACATCGAAGTAAAGCGCACCGAGTTTCGCGACGACTGGACGCGGCTCGACCTGGACGCCGCCTTCGAGCTCCTCGCCAAGCAGCCGGGCGTGGACCGGGAGCGCATCGGCATCGCGGGGCACTGCTGGGGCGGGCGCGTGGCGTGGCTCGGCGCCGGTACCAACCCGCGCTACCAGGCGGCGGCGATTTTCTACGGCGGGCGCGTGAAGCTCGTCATGGGCAAAGGCACCCCGCCCGCGATCGAGCTCGCCCACGCCATCCGCTGTCCGGTGATCGGATTTTTCGGCAACGAGGACACCAACCCCTCGCCCGCGGATGTCGACGACTACGAAGCTGCGCTCGCCAAAGCGGGCGTCGCGCACGTCTTTCACCGTTACGAGGGCGCGGGACACGCCTTCCAGTCGTTCAACGCTCCCGAGCGCTACCGGCCCGAGGCGAGCGAGGATGCGTGGCAGAAGGCGCTCGCCTTCTTCGCGGAGAACCTGAAAAACCGCTAGGGCGCAGGGCGCGGGGACGCGAGGCCGCCGCACGCGGCGTGGGCCCCGGTGCTGCCACAATAGGGGCATGGCTGCACTCAACACCGCCGCGGCGCTGATCACGCTCGCGGCGCTCTTTAGCTGGGCGAACCACCGCTTCATCCGGTTGCCCTCGACGATCGCGCTGCTGCTTTTTTCGCTTGCCGCTTCGCTCGCGGTCATTGCGCTGGGCAGTCTCGGCATCCACTTCGACACGCTGGCGATCGAGCTTCTCGCCGCGGTCGACTTCGATGAGGCGCTGCTGCACGGCATGCTGTCGTTTCTCCTTTTCGCCGGGGCGCTGCACGTCGACCTGTCCGAGCTCGCCGAGCGTAAGTGGGCAATCGGCTTTCTCGCCACGGCGGGCGTGCTCATCTCCACCGCGCTCGTGGGCGCCGCCACCTGGTGGCTGTTCGGGGCGCTTGGCCACCCCATCGCGTTCATCTGGTGCCTGCTCTTCGGCGCGCTCATCTCGCCGACCGACCCGATTGCGGTGCTCTCGATCATGAAGTCCGCCGGCGCCGATCCGGCGCTGCGCATCAAGATGAGCGGCGAATCGCTCCTGAACGACGGCGTCGGCGTGGCGGTGTTCCTCGTGCTGCTCGGCATCGCCGCGGGCGGCGAGGACGCCACCTTGCAGGGCGCGGCGCTGCTCTTCGCGCGCGAGGCGATCGGCGGCGCGCTCTTCGGCCTCGCCCTCGGCTGGATCGCGTACCGCATGCTGGCGAGCGTCGACAACTACCAGGTCGAGGTGCTCGTCACCCTCGCGCTGGTGATGGGCGGGTACGCGCTCGCGACCTGGCTGCACCTCTCCGGGCCGATCGCCATCGTCGTCGCGGGCCTTCTCATCGGCAACCACGGCCGGCGCTTCGCCATGTCGGAGAAGACCATCGAGCGCCTGGACGGCTTCTGGGATCTGATCGACGAGATCCTGAACGCGGCGCTCTTCGTCCTCATCGGGCTGGAAGTGCTCCTTATCGTGTTCGCGCCTGCATGGGGGTGGGCGGCGGTGCTCGCGATCCCGGTGGTGCTCGCTTCGCGCCTCGCCTCGGTCTCGGTGGCTGCGCTCCTGCCGTGGCTGCGCCACGAATTTCCGCCGCGCGTGATTGGGCTTTTGACCTGGGGCGGGCTGCGCGGGGGGATTTCGATCGCGCTTGCGCTCTCGCTGCCCCCGGCGCCGGAGCGCAGCGCGCTGATCGCCGTGACCTACGTGGTGGTGGTGGTGTTCTCCATCCTGGTGCAGGGACTCACGCTTTCGCGGCTGCTGCGGCGCTGAGCCAGTTCAGACCTGGAGCCTTTTCAGCCTTTCCTCGAAGGCGGCGGCGTCGATTTTCATGGGCCCCGTGCGCGGGTCCGGGAGCGCGAAAATGCCGGTGGCGTGGGGCGCACGAATCAGCTCCCGTGCTGTAGCCTAGGCGCACTTGCGGGCAGGCCGCAGGCCGCGCTCGAGCCACCCTCCCCAGAACCCCACCATGACCAGCCGCTCCGGCACG
>Ga0214471_10004263_pt1 | contig 11048 bp, 10 predicted proteins | sample RVTome_5_FD_207665 | JGI IMG/M metagenome (GOLD analysis project Ga0214471, IMG submission 207665) | Soil microbial communities from uranium-contaminated site in the Upper Colorado River Basin, Wyoming, United States - RVT142D155 | ecosystem: Environmental > Terrestrial > Soil > Contaminated >... | reverse complement strand
ACACGACACTGCAACGTCTCGAGCGCACCGGGCTCATCGAGAGCGACGACGGGGCCGGTGAAGGCCCGCAGAAGGCGTATGCCATCACACCAACGGGCCGCTGCGAGCTCGACGAGTGGCTGCGAATCTTTCTGGATGCCGATCTTCTGTCGCGCGACGAGTTGGTGATCAAGGTGCAGGTTGCGGTGCGGGTTCCCGGCATCGACGTTCGCGAGGTCATCCAGGCACACCGGCGGCATTCGGTCGAGGCGATGCAGCGCTACACGCGCCTCAAGGCTGAGGCGACCGAGAACGACGTCGGCCTGTCCCTGGTGGTGGACGCCGAGCTGTTCCGGCTGGAAGGGGTCATACGGTGGCTGGACGCCGCCGAAGCCCGCCTGAGCAATCTTCCGCACGGCGGCGCCGGGTCCGATCGGGCCGGCATGGTTGTCCGATCCCGGGCAGGTCGGCGATGACGCCGTTGCTGGAGCTGCGGAATGTCTCGAAGGTCTACGGAAGGGGAGCCGGGGAGGTGCACGCCCTCCGCAGCGTCGACCTGTCGGTGGAGCCGGGTGAGTTGGTGGCGGTCATGGGCCCCAGCGGCTCGGGTAAGAGCACGCTGCTCACGATCGCCGGCACTCTGGAGGAACCCACCAGCGGGGAGGTCCGCGTCGCCGGAACCGAGATCTCCGACATGGCGCACAACGAGCGGGCGAGGCTGCGACGTCGCTCGATCGGCTACGTGTTCCAGGACTTCAACCTGCTCGCCGGTCTGACCGCATTGGAGAATGTGGCGCTCCCACTGGAGCTCGACGGGATGAAGGCGCGCCACGCCCGGGCGGCAGGCCGGCGTGGGCTGGAGGCTCTCGACGTCGCCGACAAGGCCGACCGCTTCCCCGACGACCTCTCCGGTGGTGAGCGGCAACGTGTCGCCATCGCCAGGGCCGTCATGGGCGACAGACAACTGCTACTGGCCGACGAACCGACCGGCGCCCTGGACTCGGTGAACGGGGAGACCGTCATGCGGCTGCTCCGGGCTGCGTGCCACAAAGGAGTTGCCGGAGTCATGGTGACCCATGACGCCCACCTCGCGTCATGGGCGGACCGGGTCGTCTTTCTACGCGACGGCCAGATCGTCGACCACACGATGCCTCCGTCAGGGCCGGAGTCGCTGCTGCCGCCCCATCCCGCGCGATGAACGCCCCTGCCATACCGGGGACGGATGCGCCCCGCGACGGCGGTGCTGCGGCACGGCGCGCCGTCATGCGATGGGCGATTCGCATGTTCCGCCGGGAGTGGCGCAGGCAACTCCTCGTGATGGGTCTTCTGGCCTTCGCGGTCGCGGCGGCCACAGGGTTCGGCATCGTTGCCTACGAGCTGGCGGCCGCTGCGGGCAGCGCCGACTTCGGAGACGCCACCCACTTCATCAGGCTCGGCAGGAGCGAGGTGAACGGGACCGTCGCACCCGGCACGGACGCCGCCCCCGCCGAGAGCGAGGCTCTGTCGGCCGACATCGCCGCCGCCCGGGAATGGTTCGAAGCGATCGACGTGATCGGGCATCGCGCCGTCGCCGTCCCGGGACGGTTTCAACCGGTCGAGTACCGCGTTCAGGACCCCGACGGAGCCCTCGGGGGTCCGTTGCTCGACCTCCTCTCGGGGCGCTATCCGGTCGGCGACGGCGAAGCAGCCGTCACCGACGGCGTGGCCGGGGAGTTCGCCATCGAAGTCGGCACCGTCCTCGATCTCGACGGCACCACGAGGGTTGTCGTGGGCATCGTGGAGAACCCCAGCGACCTGGGCGACGAGTTCGCGCTCATGGCACCGACTGCAGGCGCCCCGCTCGACTGGGTCACTGTCCTCGTCGATGCCGACGGCGACCGGGTCGGGGCGTTCCGGGTGCCCAGTGGCCAGGACCTCGTGATCGGTGCCAGGAGCGGCGGGGAGGCGGTGTATGCCGCCTTGGGCGTGCTCGGCATCACGGTGGTCGCGCTGCTCCTGGTCGGCTTGCTGGCGTCGGTGGGATTCGTGGTGATCGCGCAACGCCGGCGACGGCAGCTCGGCATGCTGGCGGCGGTGGGTGCCTCGCGGCGCCACCTCCGTATCGCCCTGGTGGCCAATGGGACGGTGGCAGGCGCCCTTGCCGCCGGCGCCGGCGCCGCCGTGGGCGTCGCCGGGTGGCTCCTGGCGCAACCAGGCATCGAGAGCGCCGTCGGCTATCGCGTCTCGCGCTTTGCACTGCCATGGTGGCTGATCGTCGCCGTCGTCGTCCTGGGCGTGCTGGCGGCCACGGGAGCTGCATCGTGGCCGGCACGGCAAGCCTCGGGGGCGTCGATCGTGGGAGCTCTCTCCGGACGGCCGACGCGGCCGCGTCCGGTCCATCGTTCGGCGGTGCTTGCGGTCACACTGGTCCTGGCGGGCGTCGTCGGGCTTCTCTTGGCCGGTGACGTCGCCGACGAGCGAGCCGTCCACCGGGGAAGCCTGGCGCTCGTCGTCGCTGGCACGGTGGCCGCCGTCGTCGGGGTGCTGCTGGTGAGCCCTCTGGCGGTCCGTGCTCTTGCTTCGTTGGCGACGCCCCTCCCGGTCGCAGGTCGGTTGGCACTACGGGACCTGGCACGCTTCCAGTCGAGATCGGCGGCGGCGGTAGCTGCGATCGCGCTCGCACTCGGCATCGCCGTGGCCACGGTCGTGGCATCCACGGCGGCCGTTGCGGTCGACGCGGCGGGCAACCTCGCCGAGCGGCAGCTTCTCGTCCGCACGGAAGACAGCGGAGGGCCATTCATCCCGGACGCCGACCGGCTCCCGGTGCTCGAGAGCCGCCTCGAGCAGATGGTCGCGACCCTCGACGGCGCCGGCGTCATCCCGCTGCTGGTCGCGCACGATCCCGACGTCGAGAATTCGACGAGCTTCGAGGGCCGCGTGGCGGCCACGCTGGCGCGCAGGGTCGACGACGGATGGGGAGACCTGTCGCTCTTGTACATCGCCACGGCACAGGTGCTCGCGTTGCAGGGCCTCGACATCGACGTGTTCGCATCCGGCACGGACATCGTGTCGGGCGAGACGGGCGATCTTGCGGTTCTGGGTGTGGTGGTGCCCGATGGCGTGAGCGAACGTGCGCCCGTGACGCTCACGGATGTGGGCGAGATCACGCCCCTCTTCAGCTCGCTGCCCGGTACGTTCATCACGGTCGAAGGACTCGAGGAGCGGGGACTGGAGGCGGTCGATTCCGGCACATGGCTCATCGAGCTGAGCCGGCCGGCGACGGAGGACGAGCTGGCGGCCGTGCGTGTGGTCGTCGCGGGCTCCGGCCTCACCGTCGAGAGCCGGGACCACCAACGCGGCCTCTCCAACCTGCGAGCCGGTGCGACGGCCGTCGGCGTGTTGCTTGCCCTGGGCGTCCTCGCCATGACGGTCGGGCTGATCCGCGCCGAGTCCGCGGGCGACCTGGCCACACTCACCGCCACCGGCGCCGGCAGCACCATTCGGCGGGCCATCGTCGCCTCGACTGCCGGCGCTCTGGCCATGCTCGGAGTAGTGCTCGGTACCGGCGCCGCGTTCGGCGTTCTGGCGGCAGGCTATCTCGACGACGTCGTCACCCCTGCCTCCAGAGCGGGAGGTCAGCTCGTGCTCATCGCCTTGGGGACGCCCCTGGCCGCAGCCGCGGCCGGGTGGCTGCTCGCCGGCCGAGAACGCAGCTCGATCGCCCGCCAGCCGCTCGAATGACCGACACGATCGCCGGCGAGCGCCATTCCGGACGCCGACCCATTGCCCGGCCGGCGGCCGGCGCCGACGTGCCATTTGCCTCTCACGCAGGCGGAATGTTGTGGTTGAGCCGGAACAGGTTGGTCGGGTCGTAACGTGCCTTGACGGCTCTGAGCCGCTCCCAGGTCTCGCCCGGGTAGGCGGCCCGGGTCCGCTCCGGGCCCTCGTCGCCGAGGAAGCCGATGTAGGCGCCGGTGTCGCCCTGTTGCATGGCGGCGGCGAAATCGACCACCCACGCCTCGCGGCGGGCGAAGTCCTCGGGGCCGTCGTAGAAGGCCGCCACGTTCAGCATGATCCGGCTGTTGCGGTGGGCGTAGGCCGTCGCATCGACCGGGACACGCGCTATGGCGCCGCCGAGCACTCGGAGCTGAGCCACCCGAACCGGTGCGTCGGAGCTCGCGAGGTGCTCCAGGACCGTGTCGGCGACCGGGCGGTCGACCGAATCGACGAACATGGTGCGCCCCACGGCGCTCGGGTGGAACTCCGGGTCCTCGGGCGGGAACAACCCCGGATACGGAGTCGGGCCGACCATGTCGACCAGCGGCTCGGCGAGGTCGCGGATTCGCGCCACGACCCGCGCACCGACGTTGGGCTCACCCGACCACGCCATCAGCGCCAACAGGACGAGCCTGCCGTGCAATTCCTCGGGGATGAAGGGCGCGGGAGGGGCGACCATGACGTTGGCGATCGTCGACAGCTCATCGGGCGCAGCCGTGGCCTCGGCGACGAACCCGGCGATCACGTCCGCTGTGGCGGGCAGCGCCATCATGCCGCCGATAACCTCACTCACCGAGTGGAGGCGAAAACGGAACCGGGTGGCCACACCGAAGTTGCCGCCACCGCCGCGGATCGCCCAGAAGAGATCCGGGTGCGACGTCTCGTCGATGTGGAGCAGGTCGCCGTCGGCCGTCACGATCTCGGCAGCGAGGAGTGAGTCGATCGTGAGGCCGTGCTTGCGCGCCAGGTATCCGACCCCGCCGCCGAGCGTGATGCCTCCGATGCCCACCGACGCGGTGTCCCCGAACCCGGTGGCGAGACCGTGCTCGGCGGTGGCAACCGTGTACTCGCCGGCGGTGAGCCCGGTCTGTGTCCATGCGGTCCGCCCCGCCGCGTCGATGTCCAACCCGTTGAGGCGGCGCAGGTCGAGGATGATGCCGCCGTCGGTCGTGCTGTGCGCGGCGACGCTGTGCCCGCCGCTGCGGATTGCCAGCTCGAGGCCGGACTCGCGCGCCGTGGTCACCACTCTGGCGACGTCGGCGGCGTCGGCCGCCTCGACGATCAGGGAGGGGCGTCGGTCGATCCCTCCGTAGAACGGGGTGCGGCCCTCCTCGTAGCCGGCGTCGTCGGGTGTGATGACGCGCCCGGCGAGCCGGCTTGCCAGTGCGCCGGGGTCGATAGTGGGGTCAGATTGGGTGCTCACGGGTAACTCCTCTGGATGCATGTGCTGGTCACTGGTCGCCGGGCCCGAGGCGAGCGCGAGGTCGGCGGCGATCGCGGCGGCGACGGATCGGTCCGGCGAGCACCCTACCGCGGCCGCCGGCGAATGCGGTCCGTGAGCGTCACGGCCGGGAGATCCCGTCGAGCATTCGCTCCACCTCACCGCCGAAGAAGGCCTCGGGGTCTGTGTAGAGCCATTGAAGCTGGTTGAGGACCTCGAGTGTGACCAGCCCGTGGAAATGGGCCCACGTGCCCAGGAGCGCCGGGATGAGCTCAGGGGGGAACCCGGGAACCGAGCCGGCGATCTCTTCGGCGAGTTCCCGCTCCCCGGCCTCGACCGGGCGAGACAGGGCCGGTACCGCCATCTCCGCCCTGGCCCATCCTTCGGCTGCGATCGTGAAGAAGGCCTCGCCGATCCGCCGGTTCGCGTCGACGGTGGGACCGCCCTCGGGGGCGGCATAGCCGGGGATCGGGGTGCCGAAGATCAGCAGGAACCGGTGGGGGTGGTGCACGCACCAGTTCCTGTAGGCCAGCGTCGCCGCGGCGAACCGTGCACGGGTGGTACCGGGTTCTCGGAGCGTGGCTTCCACCGCGTCGGCGAGGTCGTTGTAGGCGTCGGTGATCAACTCCGTGATGAGTGCGTCGAGGCCGTCGTAGTAGCGGTAGAGCCCGGCGGGGCTCATCCCGATCGCCCTGGCGACGCCCCGCAGCGAGAGAGAGGCCGCGCCCTTCGTGGCGATCTGGGCGAGCGCCGCCTGCTTGATCTCGTCGATGGTGGCTGCCCGCAGCCGCTCGCGTCGGGTGGCGCTCATGGTCTCCAGCCGCCGGGTGTCGCGCCCGCATGGTAGCGAACATGTCTTGACAATGCGAACAGTGTTCGCATATGGTGAGTGCGAACACTGTTGGCGCTTTTCGAGAGGACGTGCCATGAGCCCCAGCAGCCAACTTCACGTGGTGATCGGCTCCAGCGGCGGCGCCGGCAACGCCATAGCCCGGGCTCTGGTCGATGCGGGGCTGACGACCCGTGCGGTCAACCGATCGGGTGCCGCCGACCTGCCGGGCCACATAGAGCAGGTGGCCGCCGACATCACCACCGGCGAAGGGCTGGCGCGAGCCGTCGGCGGCGCAGGCGTGGTCTACATGGCCGCCCAGCCGCCGTATCACCGCTGGCCGGAGCAGTTCCCGACGATGCTCTCCGGTGTGATCGACGCCACCGCCGCCGCCGGCGCCAAGCTGGTGATGGTCGACAACCTGTACGGGTATGGCCCCGCCACGGGCCCGATGACGGAAGACTCTCCGCAGAGGGCTTCGGATCGAAAGGGCGTGGTGCGCCGCACCATGGCGGAGACGTTGCTGGCGGCCCACCAGTCGGGCAGGCTGCGGGTGACCATCGGCCGTGCCTCCGACTACTTCGGGCCCCGCGCCGACAACTCCGGGATCACCGCGCTGGCCGTCGCCCCGGCCGCATCCGGCGGGACCATCCGCTGGTTGGGCACGCTGGACGCCGCCCATTCCGCCGCATACCTGCCCGACGTGGCCCGTGCCTACGTGACGTTGGGCACGTCCGACCGGGCCGACGGCGAGGTCTGGCTGCTGCCGCACGCACCTGCGGTGACGGGTCGCGAGTTCCTCGCTCTGGTGAACCAGGCGCTGCCGGCACCGGCACGCCAGGGCGTCGTCTCACCGGCGATGCTACGCCTCGCCGCTCCTTTCCACCGCGTCTCACGCCAGTCGCTGGGGATCCTCTACCAGTGGACGGAGCCGTTTGTCGTCGACCATGCCAAGTTCGAGCGCGCCTTCGGCCCGGTCGCCGTCACGCCGCTGCGAGACGCCATCGAGACAACCGTTGCCTGGTACCGGCGACGCTGAAGCAGCCTGTCTGGCCCTGGCGGCAGTTCGACGCCATCAGCAACGAGGCCCGAGTCCGCCAGCGACCGGTTGTGCGAGCTGTACATTCACCTCACTCGGCGCGGTCAGCCGCCGCGGGGTTCCCGGCCCGTGGGAGCTGTTCCGGGCATCGATCGGGTAGCGGTGACCCGGTGCGCGCTCCGGGGCGCGCGGGCGATGTCGAACCTCGATCGAGCGCGAGGCGGGCGGCGGATCAGCCGGGCGGTTCGAGGCGCAGCGTCGTGTCGAGGACCGCGGGGTGCAGCATGGCGTCGAGCGAGCCGCTCTTCGGGTATTTGCGCCGGAACCCGCTCGATGCCTGCTCCACCGAGACTGCGTCGGCGGCGGGGACCACTCGCCCCTCGATGCGGGTACCGCCGGCGTTGACGGCCACGGCGGGATCGACCAACACCCGTCGGTACCAGCGTCCCGACTCGCCGCGCACCGAGCGGAGGAACACATCGTCGCCGTCGACCGCCACCCACACGACGGTGCGGTAGGCGCGAGACCCGGACCGGGTCTCGATCACCACTTCCCTGGCGGCGGCGAGGAGCGCCAACTCGTCGGCGCGGTAGGTTGCCATGGCCCGCCAGGCTAACGGCACGATGCAGCCGGCGGAGCAGAGCCGATACCATGCAAGGTGCCGGCAAGGGGGGCATCGAGGTCGACTCGTCGTCAGACCGGCTCTGGGGAGCCTGCACGACCGACTCGGTGGGGCGCCGGGACAGTGGCTCTCGAGCTTCACGCCTGGCACGAGCCGTCGCAGCCTTGACCACCACGGCGGAGCTCGAGGAAGGTCCCCTCGGCCAGGACCTGCAACGCCGGGCGGCTCTCGACGCCGCCAGCGACGTCTCGTCTTCCCTGTCCGAGCCTCGGGTGGTGACGCTGAGGAGCTTCCGGGAACCGATCGAGGTCCTCACGGTCGTTTGCGCTGACCGGCTTTCCGTGAGGTCGCCGGCTGCGGTCACCGTCTCCGCCTTGACACATAGTGAGCAGTCGCTCATAATGCGCTACGTAGTGAACGATCGCTCACAAAGAGGACTGCATGATCGAGATCGACGACCTGACGAAGATCTACCGCACCACGACCGCGGTCGACCACGCCTCCTTCACCGCTCCTGCCGGAGTGGTGACCGGGTTCCTCGGCCCGAACGGCGCCGGCAAGACGACGACGCTGCGCGTGCTCCTGGGTCTCTCCCGGCCCGACACCGGAACCGCCCTGATCAACGGCGTGAGGTACGCGGACCTCCCCCGCCCGCGTCGTGAGGTCGGGGCGGTGCTCGACCAGACCGGATTCCATCCCGGTCGAACGGGCAGGGACCAGCTTCGCATTGTGGCCCGCGGTGCCGGGGTGCCCGCGGCCCGGGTGGACGAGGTCCTCGGCCACGTCGACCTGGCCGGTGCCGCCGGGCGCCGGGTCGGCGGCTACTCGCAAGGCATGCGACAGCGCCTGGCGCTCGCCGGAGCCCTCCTCGGCGACCCCGGCGCGCTGATCCTCGACGAGCCGGCAACCGGGCTGGACCCTGCCGGGATCGCCTGGCTCAGGGCGCGGATGCGTGCCTGGGCGTCGCAGGGGCGAACCGTGCTGTTCTCGAGCCATGTGCTCGCCGAGGTGGAGGCCGTGGCCGACCGGGTCGTGATCATCGATCGGGGCCACATCATCCGCGAGGGAGCCACCGCCGACCTGACCGGAGGCGCCGACCGGGTCGTGGTGCGCACGACCGAGCGTGATCGGCTGGCGGCGGCAGCCGAGGCGGCCGGCTGGGTTGTGCGCCGCGACGGCGCCGAGCGGCTCGTGATCGGTGGCGCCACACCCGAAGAGGTCGGTCGGCTGGCCGCCGCGGGCGGGTTCGCCCTCGCCGAGCTGGCGAGACAGACGACCGGGCGCCAGCTCGAGGACGTCTTCCTCGAGCTCACCGGAGGGGTGGTCGGGCCATGACCGCGCTCTTCGCTTCCGAGATGCTCAAGCTGCGATCGACACGGACGCCGTGGGTGCTGCTGGCGGCGACCGTCGCCCTGAGCGGCCTGGCGGTTGCGAGCGCCGTTGCCGTCGCCGGCGTGACCGACCTCGATCTGGAGTCCGTGAGCGGAGGGCGCGCCATCCTCGGCGTGTCGGCAACCGGGGCCATCTTCGTGCTGGTGTTTGGGATCATCCTCACAGCCGGTGAGTTCCGCCACGGCACCGCCATCGACACCTTCCTCACGACCCCGCGCCGGTCGATGGTGACGCTCGCCAAGGTGGGTACGGCTGCGGCAACAGGCGTGGTCTTCGGTCTCCTCGCCTCGGCTGCCTCCCTGGGGTCGGCCCTCGTCGCCTACCAGGCACGGGGCTTGACCTTCCCGTTCGGCTCGAGCGATGCCTGGCAGGCGCTGGGCGCCGGCGTCATCTATGCGACGCTCTTCGCCGCCATGGGTGCGGCGACGGGCAGCCTGGTGCGCAACCAGGTCGTCGCCATCGCCGGCTGGCTGTCGTGGATCGCCATCGTCGAGCACGTCGCACAGGGGCTGCTCCCTTCGGTGGGGCGCTGGCTCCCCGTGGGTGCCGGCCGCGGCCTCATGGGCGGCGCCGACGCCGAAGCCCTGCTCGATCCGCTGCCGGCCGCCGTCGTCCTGGCCGGCTACGCCCTGACGATCATGGTTGTGGCCGTCGTCGCCGAGCGCCATCGCGATGCCTAGGCCGTTGCCGCCGCGGGTCATGGCGTCCACCGATGGGCAACCGGACGCGGTGCGCCACCACCTGGTGGACTCGGCGTACCGGGTGATCGCCCAAGACGGTCTGACCGCAGCCACGACCCGGGCCATCGCCGAGGAGGCGGGAGTGGGTGTCGGCACGTTGTACAACTACTTCGACGACCGCCGCGACCTCGTCGTGGCCGCCCTGTTGCGGAGGGCTCATCTGGCGTCGGAGCCGCTCCACGAGATGGCGAGCCGGGCCGGCAGCGCCACGGTCGCAGCCAACCTCCACCGAGCCGCCGGCGAGGTGGGCGCGATCCTCTCCGATCTCGTTCCGCTCTTCGCCGCCGCCTTCTCGGACGTTGGCCTCCTCGAGGCGCTGCGAAGAGCCGTCGCCTCGGCGGAGTTGCCCCACGGCCCGTTCGCGGTGCACCCCCTGGAGTCGTATCTGGTGGCCGAGCGCGAGCTGGGCCGGGTGGCCGCCGGCGCCGACTGCCGGGCTGCGGCCTCGCTCGTCCTCAGCCTGTGCCACGAGGGCGCCTTCCTCCAATTCCTGCAAGGCACGAAGAGCGCTCCGAGGGAAGTCGGCGACGAGATCGACCTGATCGCCGCGGCCATCTCGCCGCCGGGCGCGTGATCCGGCACTGCCGGGCGTCACCAGCCGTCGACAAGGAGGAACCATGTTCGCCAGGCACAAGATCGCAACCGGCGTCGCAGTTGCCGGCGGTCTCGTCGTATTGAGCCACGCCCTTCTCGGCCCGGGCGTGGTGTCAGTCGTCGTCGCCGCGGCGGGGCTTCTCGTTGCCGCCGCAGCGGGCGCCTACATCTACCTCGTCGCCCGGCGGAACGCCGATCCGGCAGAAGGCGGCGGCGGCACCCCCTAGTTCTTCTTGGGGTTCGGAACACGTGACATTGTGACAAGTTTTCGATCGGAACCCCAAGAAGAACCCGACCGGCGGCCGAGGAACGAGGCTTCGCCGGTCGGAACCGACATCAACAGCCCGACGAAGGCGGACCAAGGGGGGCGGAGCCCCCGCGTGAGGCCAGCTCGGCCCCGCCATCTAGCGCTCGACCCCAAACTCACCCGCGACCCGCGCTCTCGACGGTCCGAGGCTGGCCTCACTGATGCTCCCGGAGGGATCGCGGAAGGCCGCGTCGATGCCGTACGGGCGCCCCTCGGGCGTCTCGGTGAACTCGACGCCGCGGTCGGCGAGCTCCTCGTACCGCCTGGCAGTCGTTGACCCGCGCCGTGTCCCCGCTGAGAGCGACTGGGCGTAACGGACAGCTGCCTGGTCCTTGGCTGTCAGGGGTGA
>Ga0214471_10004262_pt1 | contig 11049 bp, 6 predicted proteins | sample RVTome_5_FD_207665 | JGI IMG/M metagenome (GOLD analysis project Ga0214471, IMG submission 207665) | Soil microbial communities from uranium-contaminated site in the Upper Colorado River Basin, Wyoming, United States - RVT142D155 | ecosystem: Environmental > Terrestrial > Soil > Contaminated >... | reverse complement strand
CTTGCGACGCGTAGGGGTTCGCCTCTGATGACTCGATGGTGCCGTTGCCGTCGACGTCCCAGAGCCGCTCGCGCGGCAGCAGCGGTGCGTCGGGCGGGGGTTTCTGGAGATTCTTGCGCATGTTGACATGGCCGATGAACGTCGCCGTGTCCGCGAAAACCTCGCCCCCGGATGCGTGATCGTTGTGACTGTGGCTGTAGATCACGTAGCGGACCGGCAGGCCGAAACGCCGATCGAGCTCTTCCTTGAGCCACGCCGCGAGGCCCGGGTTCGTCGGATCCACGACGATGATGCCTTCGCCGGTCACGAGGAACATGCCGATGTGGCGGATTTCGCGAAAGCGGTAGAGATCCCCGGTGACGTTGGTGATCTCGCGCTCCGGAGCGTCGGCAGGCTGCGCGCAGCCGACGAGCGGCTGCGCGGCGCCGACGGCGAGTAGCAGAGCTGCGTTGCGAAGCCGTCGATCGAGCATTTCAGTCTCCCCCTTAAAGTGCGTCTGCGATCGCCTTGCCGAGCTCCTGGGTGCTCGCCTGGCCGCCCATGTCCCGCGTCAGCTGCGCGCCTTCGCGAAGCACGCTCTCCACGGCGCTCATGATGCTGTCGTGCGCCCCTCCGTGGCCGAGGTGCTGGAGCATCATCGCTCCGGCCCAAATCGTGCCGATCGGGTTCGCAATGCCCTTGCCTGCGATATCGGGCGCCGATCCATGGACGGGCTCGAACATCGACGGGTGCAGCTTCTCGGGATTCATGTTGGCGGACGGCGCGATCGCAATCGTTCCCGTGCACGCCGGGCCGAGATCCGAAAGAATGTCGCCGAAGAGATTGCTGCCGACGACGACGTCGAAGTGCTCCGGCATGCGGACGAAGTTGGCGGTCAAGATGTCGATGTGGAATTGGTCGACCTTGACGTCTGGATACGACTTGCTCATGTTCGCAACCCTGGCGTCCCAATACGGCATCGAGTGGATAATACCGTTTGATTTGGTGGCCGAGGTCAAATGCCTGGCCGGCCGCGATTTCGCGAGCTCGAACGCGTATTTCAGCACCCGGTCGACGCCGCGGCGCGTGAACATGCTCTGCTGCACGACGATTTCCTGATCCGTGTCCTTGTACTGAATGCCGCCGATCGCCGAATATTCGCCTTCGACGTTCTCGCGCACGACGTAGAAATCGATATCGCCCGCGACCTTGCCGGCCAGGGGGCAGGGGACGCCCTCGAACAGGCGCACCGGACGCAGATTGATGTATTGGTCGAATTCGCGGCGGATCGGAATCAGCAATCCCCAAAGAGACACGTGATCGGCGACGGTCGGGAAGCCGACGGCGCCCAGATAGATGGCATCGAAGGCTCGCAGCTGCTCGATGCCGTCCTCCGGCATCATGCTTCCGGTCTTGAGGTAGCGTTCGCAAGACCAATCGAATTCCCGCCAACGAAGGCTCAGGCCGTGCTTGCGGCCGGCGGCTTCGAGCACGCGCACGCCTTCGGGCATGACCTCGGTGCCGATGCCGTCACCGGGAATCAGGGCGATGCTCAAGGTCTTGCTCATTGGTTCTTGGGTTTCGCGCAGTGAGGAAGTTTCCATAGTATATCGGCTAACGCGCCCGCACGGCGCAAGCGCACGATCGGCCGTTACCGCGGCGCTCGCCCGCGACGGTTTCCCGGCTGACGGCGCCCTTGCCCGCGCCGCAGCTGCGGATTCTCGGAGCGCGCTGAGGACGCTCGTCGATCCCCGAAACACGGTTAGATCGAGTCATCCAACTGACGTAAGATAGCTCGGTTTATTCAGGAGCGGCCGAGCGACTGCAATGGCGGAGTTGACTTACAGGGAAGCGGTGAGCGCGGGCATCGCCCAAGAAATGCGCCGCGACGACACCGTGGTGTTCCTCGGTGAGGACGTGGCTGCAGCCGGCGGGGTCTTCAAGGCGACCGTGGGGCTGCTCGAGGAGTTCGGGCCCGAGCGGGTCAGGGATACGCCGATCTCCGAGCAAGCGATCGTCGGCGCCGCGATGGGCGCGGCGATGACGGGCCTACGCCCGATCGCCGAGATCATGTTCTCGGATTTCTTCGCCGTCTGCTGGGATCTGGTGGCGAACCAGATCGCGAAAACGCGGTACATGACCGACGGCCAATGCAGCTTGCCGCTAGTCATTCGCAGCGCCAACGGCGGCGGCAGCCGCTTCGGCGCGCAGCACTCGCAGAGCGTGGAGAACTGGGCCATGGCGATACCCGGCCTCAAGGTCGTCGCGCCGTCGACGCCGGCGGACGTCAAGGGCTTGCTGGCGGCGGCCGTCAGAGACCCCGATCCGGTGATGTTCTTCGAGCAGAAATCGCTCTACGCCACCAAGGGTGAAGTGCCGGACGGCGAGCATGTCGAGGAGCTCGGCAAGGCGCGCATCGTTCGCAGCGGCGACGACGTGACCATTGTCGCGCTGGCGGCGATGGTGCCCAAGGCGGTGCAGGCGGCGGCGACGCTGGAGGCCGAGCACGGCATCTCGGCAACCGTGATCGACGTGCGTTCGCTGGTGCCTTTGGACACGCTGACGATACTCGAGGCCGTCGGCCGCACCGGGCGTCTGGTCACGGTGGAAGAGAATCCGCGTCTGTGCGGCTGGGGTGCCGAGATCGCCTCGATCGTCGCCGAGGAGATCTTCTGGGACCTCGACGGACCGATCGTCCGCGTGACCACGCCGCACATTCCGCTTCCGTCCGCCGATGCTTTGGAGGATGCCGTGCTGCCGAGCGCGGCGCGCATCGTCGAGGCCGTTCGGCGGCTCGTCGACTGAAGGGCACCGCAATGAACATTCTCATGCCGCAATTGGGCGAAACCGTCGCGGAAGGCACGGTTGCCGCCTGGCACAAGCGGGTCGGCGACACGGTGGAGAAGAACGAGCTATTGCTCGACGTGGAAACCGACAAGGCGGCAACGGAGGTGCCCGCGCCGATCTCCGGCGTGCTCGAGAAGGTTCTCGTCGAGGCCGGCCAGACGGTGGAGGTCGGTGCGGTACTGGCGGTCATCAGTGCCCCCGGCGAGCGGCCCGAGGCGGGCTCGCCGGGCTTCGACCCCGGGGCCGAGCACATCGAGCTTACGGGTGAGAGCGACGCGGCCGACGAGCCCACGCTGATCACGCCCATCAATCTGAGCAGCTCGCAGGATCGGCTGCGCCTGTCGCCGGTCGTGCGGCGGCTCATCGCCGAGCATCAGCTCGATCCGCACACGATCGAAGGCAGCGGCCGCGACGGCCGGATCACGCGCGAGGACGTGCTCGCGGCAATCGAGCACCCGTCTTCCGTTGCGCCTGCGGAGAAGCTCGCCGACTCCGATGGCGATACCGTCCTCGAGCCGCGGCCGCCTCTGGCCCCGGAGCCGTCAGCGGCATTCGCGGTTCGATCGGAACAGCCGGCCGACCGGGTGGAGCCGGAAGGCGGGCGCATCGCTTTCGATCGGATTCGACGCGTCACCGCCGAGCACATGGTCAGGTCCAAGGCGACCAGCGCGCACGTGCTGCAGGCCGTCGAAGTGGACTTCGCCAAGGTCGAGCAGGTGCGCCTTGCGGCTCGCGAGCGCTGGCGCCGCGAGCGCGGTTATTCCCTGACCTATCTGCCTTTCATCGCGCGCGCGGCCTGTCTCGCGATCAAGGAGTTTCCTCGCATCAACGCGAGCGTCGACGGCGACGGCCTGCTCGTCCATTCAGGCATTCATTTGTCGGTCGCGGTCGCGCTCGATCTCGAGGGCCTGGTCGCCCCCGTGATCCGCAATGCCGGCGATCTGACGGTGTCGGGGCTGGCGCAGCAGATTCACGAGCTCGGCCGCCGGGCGCGCGAGGGCAAGCTCGCCGCGGACGACCTCAGCGGCGGCACCTATACGTTGACGAACAACGGCAGCTATGGGACCTTGCTCACGGCGCCGATCATCAATCAGCCTCAGGTCGCGATTCTGTCGGTGGACGCGATCCGCAAGCAACCGGTGGTGATCGAGGGGCCCGGGGGAGATGCGATAGGCATTCGGCCGGTCGGCATCTTGGCGCAATCGTTCGATCACCGCGCCATCGACGGCGCCTACTCGGGGGCGTTTCTCGCCCGCGTCAGAAGCCTGCTCGAGACCAAGGACTGGGCCGCCGAGCTCTGAGCCCCCGGACGGCGCGCACGACCCGCCGCGCCCCCAGCCAGGTGCCCGTCAGCGCGCCGACCGTCACGCCGGACATCGCCAGCCACATCATGACGTCCCATACGGGGCGCTCGCGCACCACGGCCGCGAAATCACCGCGATGCAGCGCCAGGAACAGCCAGCGCAAGCTGCGCCGCCGGTCGTCGACGGTGTAGGCGAGCTGCCCGCTGGTGCCGTCGAGATAGATGCGCTCGTCGTCGCCGTAACGTATCCGGTAGACCGGGAAGCGGCGCGCGTCGTGATGCTCGTAGTAATAGGCATCGCCGCGCGCGAGCCAGCCCTGCTCGACGATCGAGGCGTCCGGGCGCAACCGCGCGGCGGCCGCGGCAAGCTCGTCGTCGGTCAGCGGCGCGGCGGCAAACTCGGAGCCGGCGAGACGCGTGGCTCGCGCGTCCTGTGTCCAGGCCAGCGCGAAGAGCCCGCCGCCGAAGCGCGCGCCTTCGAGCTGCACGGTATCTCGAGGCAGGGCCATCGAGCTCGCATCGCGCAGCGCGAGCTGAACATCCGCGAGCGCGAGCGTGCGGCCCTTGAGGCGCGCGTTCTCGGCGGCAAAGCTGCGGCTCTCGAACGCGCCCCAGGGCTGCACGGACAAGAGACCGCTGAAGAGCCACGTGAGCGTGAGCACGCCGAAGATCAGGCCGGCATAGTGGTGCCAGAGCCAGACGCCGCGATAGGCAGAATGGCGCCCGCTGCGGCGACACCTGAATTGCCTGATGCCGATATAGAGCCCGACCGCCGTGAGCAACAAGCCGACGCTCGATGTCCAGATGATCGCCTGGCTCCAAAGATAGGCGTTCTGCCGGATGACCGTCGGGTAGAGCCAATGCACGACGGAGCCGAGCCAGTTCCAGAAGCGCTCGCTGGCGGTCGTCATCTGCACCGCCTCGCCGCTGTAGCTAGACAAATAGATTTGCGTGCCGCGTCCGTCGTCGAGCTCGAAGCGGTGCAGCGGCCGATGCGCGCTGAAACCGCCGGCGACGGTCCACTGGTCGCGGTCGACGGGCCCGAGATAGCGCGCACGCAAGCCGTCGCCGAGCTGCTCGGCGATGCTCGCCGCAATGCCGGCGGCCTGCGCCTCCGTAAAGCCGTCGACATACTCGCCGCGTTGCAGATCGAGCGTATAGTCGTCGCCCTGGGCTGCCAGGCGGATGATCGGGCGCCCGTCGAGCATCTCCAGGCGGAAGGAGTCGAGCTCGATATTGCTGAAGTCGCCCGGCCAGCGGCAACAGGCGCCGAGGTCGAGCTCGGCCAGGCCTGCGAGGCGCTCCTCCTCGCTCACGCTCGGGTATTGCACGTACATCATCACGAGGCCGGACAGGCACCAGAGCGAGATCAGCAGACCCATGGCGATGCCGAGATAGCGATGCACGAGAAACAGCATTCTGATCATGATTCGTCGCAAAGTGTACGGGGCGGCCTCGGGCGAGTCTACGATTAGACTTTAAATACAGTGAGTTATAAACGGTTTATTAACCGTTAAAGATCGGCTAGGCTGGGCCGCGAGGGCTTATGAGCGAAGCTTCCAACAGCGAAAACCCGCTCGACGCAGAGCGTATTCGGGACGAGATCAAGCGCGTGACGGACAGCGGCGCGCTGGGGCGCTCGCGCACCTACGGCAAGCTGCTCGCCTTTCTCGTCGACTGTTCGCTCGAGGGCAGGGCGCCCAAGGAGCTCGAGATCGCAACCGAGGTCTTCGGCAAAGGCGCCGACTTCGATCCGAACCAGGACTCGCTGGTGCGCGTCTACATGCACAACCTGCGGCAGAAGCTCGAGCACTTCAATGCCCGGACTACCGACCACGAGGGTTATCGCTTGCGCATCCCGAAGGGCGAATACCGCCTCATCGTCGAGCCCGCGGACGCCGTCGAGACGCTCGCCTTGCCACAGCGGCGCCGGCCCTACGCCTGGATGGCGCTCGCCGCGGCTCTGCTGGCGCTGAATCTCGTGACCTACCTCGGACTGCGCGGTGACACCGGCTCCGTCGTCCCGCCCAGCTTGCTGGAGTCGTCCATCTGGGCCGACATCCTCGACGACGAAGTTCCGATTCTCGTCGTCGTCGGCGACTACTACATCTTCGGCGAGCTCGACGAGCGCGGCAACGTGAGCCGCTTGATTCGCGATTTCAGCATCAACTCCCCCAAGGACCTCGATGAGCTTTTCATGTATTCGCCGGAGCTCATGGAGTCCTACTATGACCTCGATCTGACCTATCTGCCGCAGGCGTCGGGCTACGCCTTGATGGATCTGCTGCGCGTGGTCTACAGCTCCGACAAGCCGGTCCGAGTGACGCCGATGTCCGAGCTGAGCGCGGCGGACCTCAAGAGCAGTCACGTCATCTACGTCGGCTACATCAGCGCCCTGGATACGCTCATGGAGTTCGTGTTCGCCTCATCGAAGCTCGCGGTAGGCGAGACCTACGACGAGCTGGTCAATCGCTCCGACGGCGAGCAGTACACCAGCGGCGCCGGCATGCTGCGCTACTCGCGGCGCAACTACCGCGACTACGGATTCCTCTCGACCTTCCCGGGCCCCGGCGGCAATCGATTTCTGATCATCTCCGGCACGCGGGATGCCGGCGTCATGCAGGTGGCGCAGGCGGTGACCAGCGCCGCCGACGTCGCCGAGCTCGAGGAGCGGCTCGAAGCCGAAGCAGCCGCGTCGTCCGGCTCAGCTGCCTTCGAGGCGCTCTACGAGGTCACCGGCTTCGACCGTATGAATCTCGACGCGATGCTGGTCCACTGGGCGCTGCTGGACTACGGTCTGATCTGGCGCGGCGAGTTGCCTCAATGAGCCAACACCGCTTCGAGCTGTTCGACTAGCCAGTCGAGCTCGCTCGCCTCGATCACCAGCGGCGGCGCGATGCGAATGACTTTGTCATGCGTGTCCTTGGTCAGGACGCCGCGCTCGAGCAACGCGGTGCAGTAGTCGCGCGCGCTGCGTTGGCCTGCGAGCTCGATGCCGACGAGCAGGCCCCGGCCTCGGATCTCGAGCACCGCGGGAGCGGCGAGCGTTCGCAGGCGCTCGAACAGATAGTCACCGAGCTCCGCGGCGCGATCCGCAAGCCGCTCGTCGCGGATCGCCTCCAGCGACGCCAGGCCGACGGCCGCCGCCAGCGGATTGCCGCCGAAGGTGCTGCCGTGCTCGCCCGGTTGCAGCAGTCCCATGATGTCGGCGCCCGCGAGCACGGCCGATACCGGATAGACGCCGCCGCCGAGCGCCTTGCCGAGGATGAGCACGTCGGGCTTGGCGTCGCGCTCGTGCTGATGGGCGAGGAACTTGCCGGTGCGCCCCAGACCGGTCTGGATCTCATCGAGGATCAGGAGCACGTTGTGCTGCGCGCACAGCCGCCGCGCCGCGGCGAGGTAGCCGGCGGGGGGCACCCTGATTCCGGCCTCGGCCTGGATGGGCTCGACGAGGAACGCCGCGGTGCGCGGGGTGATCGCGGCCTCGAGCTGGCCCGCATCGCCGTAGTCGACCAGCTCGAAGCCGGGTGCGTAGGGGCCGAAGTCGTCCTTGTACGCGGCCTCCGATGAGAAGCCGACGATCGTCGTGGTGCGGCCGTGAAAATTCCCCCGGCAGGCGATGATCTCGGCCTCGTCGCGTGGCACGCCCTTGACTCGATAGCCCCACTTGCGCGCCAGCTTGATCGCGGTTTCGACGGCTTCGGCGCCCGTATTCATCGGTAGCGCCATGTCCATCTCGCACTGCGCGCACAAGAGCTCGAGGAACGGGCCCATGCGGTCGTTGTGAAAGGCGCGCGAGGTCAGCGTCAGACGCGCCGCCTGCTCGGCGAGCGCCGCGATCACCCGCGGGTGGCAGTGACCGAGGCTCAAGGCCGAGTACGCGCTCAAGCAATCGAGATAGCGGCGGTTGTCCGTGTCCCAGGCCCAAACGCCGTGCGCCCTCGACAGCACCACCGGCAGCGGCGCGTAGTTTTGCGCGCTGACCCGGCGGGCCTGCTCGATGAGCTGCTCACTGCTGGCCACGTTGCCTCGACGTTTCCGGAACGACAGCCGGCATTGTAGCCGCCCGACGGAGCGCCGTGCGCCGTCGCACGACGTGGGGCCGCCAAGGGCGGCGAATGAGGGACGTCGCGGGATCGCACGGGCGTGAAGTCGGGGCCATTGGCGCTCTCAGTCGGAGCTTCGCACTCCTTCGAGCACCAATGACCCCGCCTTCACGCCCCCATGCCACCGCCGCAGCCCGGAGGACGCGGGAACGGGGATACAGGCCCTCTCAGTCGGAGCTTCGCACTCCTTCGAGAACCTGTATCCCCGTTCCCGCGTCATGCGACTGCGCCTCCGCGGCGTTCCTTTGCGCCTTGGCGGCCCTGCGTCGTGCGCGAGTGCGTGGCGGCGACGCCGTTCGGGCTCGCGGGTACACTGCGGCTATGCCGCCGCCGCGACCCTGGATCTTCGCCCCGGCCGACGTGCTTGCGTCGCCCGTCGACGAAGCCATCGAGCGTGACTATCTGGCCGACGAGGCCCGCGCCGTCGAGGCCTTGCTCGAGCCGGCGAGCGGCTCCGCTCATTTCCGGCGCAAGGTCAAGCGCTGCGCGATCGATCTCGTCGAGAAGATGCGCCGCAATCGCCGCGACGCCGGCGGCATCGACGCGTTCATGGCCGAATACGATCTGTCGTCGAGCGAAGGCATCGTGCTGCTGTGCCTCGCCGAGGCCTTGCTGCGCATTCCCGACGCCGACACGGCCGATCGTCTCATAGCCGACAAGCTCGCGGCGGCGGACTGGCGCGCGCACCTGCAGCCGCACAGCCCGGTGCTCGTGAATGCCTCGACCTGGGCGCTGATGCTCACAGGACGCGTCCTCAAGGCCGAGTACCGCGCCGAGCAGCGCTGGCAGGACGAGCTGGCTCGCATGATCGGGCGGCTCGGCGAGCCGCTGATCCGCACGGCTCTCAAGCAAGCGATGCGCATTCTCGGTCATCAATTCGTCATGGGGCGCACGATCGAATCGGCGCTGCGGCGCGCCCGCCGTTCGGACGCGGCTCGATACCGCTACTCTTTCGACATGCTCGGCGAGGCGGCGCTCACGGCCGAGGATGCGACGCGCTACTTCGAGGCCTACTCCGAGGCGATCGCAGCGATCGGGCGGGACGCGGAGCCGAGCGCCCGGCTCATGGACGCCCCGGGCATCTCCGTCAAGCTATCGGCGTTGTCGGCGCGGTTCGAGTTCGCCCAGGGCCGCCGCGTCGTGGGGGAGTTGGCCGAGCGTCTGGCCGCGCTCGCAAGCGCCGCGCGTGACGCCGGCATCGCGCTGACCGTGGACGCGGAGGAAGCCGACCGCCTGGAGCCGACTTTGGCGGTATTCGCCGCGGTCCTCAAGGACCCGCGCGTGAGCGCCTGGCCGGGTCTCGGCCTGGCCGTGCAGGCGTATCAGAAACGCGCTTACGCGGTGCTCGCCTGGCTCGAAGCGGCAGCGCGCGAATCCGGCCGCAGCATTCCGGTGCGTCTCGTCAAGGGCGCCTATTGGGACAGCGAGATCAAGCAGGCTCAGGCGCTCGGGCTCAGCGACTATCCGGTATTCACGCGCAAGTGCAACACCGATTTGAGCTATCTCGCCTGCGCGGCGCGGCTGCTCGATGCGGCACCGTGCCTGTATCCGCAATTCGCGACTCACAACGCCCACACGGTGGCCTGGGTGCTCGAGCGCGGCGGGAAAGCGCAATTCGAGTTTCAGCGTCTGCACGGCATGGGCGAGGAGCTGTATCGCGAGATCATCGACTCCGAGGGCGCGGCGCGGCCTTGCCGCGTTTACGCGCCGGTAGGCTCGCACGAGGACCTGCTGCCGTATCTCGTGCGGCGTTTGCTGGAGAACGGCGCCAACACCTCGTTCGTGAACCGCTTCGTCCACGCCGAGGTTGCGGCCGCGGAAGTCGTCCAAGACCCGCTCGAGCGTTGCGCGGTTGCCGGCGCTGTGCGGCGCCATCCGAGGATTCCGTTGCCGCGCGACTTGTTTCAACCCGAGCGGCGCAATGCTTGCGGAGCGAACCTCGCCGCGTTCTTCGAGTTGCGCGAGCTGGCAACGGCGCTCGAGGCCGGCGCCGTGCGAGATTGGCGGGCGGCGCCTGTCGTCGGCGGCGTCGCGTGTGACGGCGAGCGTAGCGCCGCTCGAGACCCGGCCGACAGCGAGCACGCCGTCGGCGAGGTGGTCACGGCAGGACCTGAGCTCGCGCTGGCTGCCCTCGACGTCGCCGCGCGCGCGCAAGCTGCGTGGGGTCTAAGGCCCGTTTCCGAGCGCAGCGGGTTGCTGAGGGCGGCCGCCGATGCCTTCGAAGCCCATCGCGGCGAGCTGCTCGCGCGCTGCGTGCGCGAAGGCGGCCGCACCGTCGCCGACAGCCTCGCCGAGCTGCGCGAGGCCGTCGACCTGTTGCGCTACTACGCCGCCGAAGCCGATCGCCTCACGGCCGCACCACGGTCCCTGCCCGGCGTGACCGGTGAATCCAATCTGCTCTATCTCAAGCCTCGCGGCGTGTTTCTGTGCATCAGCCCATGGAACTTCCCGCTGTCGATTTTCACCGGCCAGGTCGCGGCGGCGCTCGCCGCGGGGAACAGCGTGCTTGCGAAGCCGGCGGAGCAAACCGGCCTCGTCGCTGCTCGCGCCGTGGAGCTCATGCTCGCGGCCGGGATACCCGCCGGTGTGCTGCAATTCCTGCCGGGGGACGGCGCATCTATCGCGACGCCGCTGCTTTGCGACTCGCGTCTGGCCGGCGTCGCCTTCACGGGCTCGACGGAGACCGCCGCGGTGATCAATCGACGCCTCGCGGCTCGAGACGGGCCGATCGCGACGCTGATCGCCGAGACCGGCGGCATCAACGCGATGATCGCGGACAGCTCCGCGCTGGCCGAGCAGCTCGTCAAGGACGCG
>Ga0214471_10004261_pt1 | contig 11050 bp, 9 predicted proteins | sample RVTome_5_FD_207665 | JGI IMG/M metagenome (GOLD analysis project Ga0214471, IMG submission 207665) | Soil microbial communities from uranium-contaminated site in the Upper Colorado River Basin, Wyoming, United States - RVT142D155 | ecosystem: Environmental > Terrestrial > Soil > Contaminated >... | reverse complement strand
CCCACGGCCCGCTCCCAGAGCCGCGCGCACGGCGAGCTCGCGCTCACGCCGAACGAGGCGCGTGAGCGTGAGGTTCGCCACGTTGGCGCACGCGAGCACGAGGACCAGCGCCACGGTGCCCATGAGAATCAGCAGCGTCGAGCGCGCCCCGCGGGTGAGCTCGTCCTGCCAGGGAGTGACGCGGATCGAGTAGGCGAGGTGCTGCGGGTACGCCTCGGGATACGCCGCCCGTGCGGCCGCGCTCAGCGCCTCGAGCTCCGTCTGCGCCGCGGCGGCGGTCTGACCGCCGCGCAGGCGCGCGAAGACGTCGGTCATCCGGTGCGTCCGCGCATCCTGCATCGTCGCGCTCTGGTAGTGGTCGTTCGTCGCGTAGTTGACGAAGAAGTCCTGCGTGCGCGTGCCGGTATAGTGCGTGCCCGGCGCGAGGACTCCTACCACGCGTGTCGTCGTGGGCTCCGAAAACGCGTAGAGCCGGAGCGTGCGGTCGATCACGCCCGGATCCCCTCCGAACACGCGCAGCCAGTAGTCGTGCGTGAGGACCGCGACGGGCTCCGCGCCCTCGCCGTCGTCTTGCGGCCCGAGGGTGCGACCGAGCACCGGTGTGAGCGCCAGCACCTCGAAGTAATTCGAGGTCACCAGACCGCCGACGGCGCGGTGCGGCTCCTCGTCCGCGACCACCGTGAACGTCCAGTCGCCGTACTCCACGAACTGGTCGAGCGTGGTCGCCCCCTCGCGGTAGTCCTGGACCTCCTGGAAGGAGAAGCGGGCGTTCTCGACGCCCGATCCAAGGGCTGGCTGCCGCACGTACATGATGCGGTCGGCCTCGGGGTACGGCAGTGGCGCCAGGAGCACGCCGTTGATGACGCTGAAGATCGCCGTGTTCAGGCCGATCCCGAGGCCGAGCGTGAGGACGAAGGCCGCCGTGTAGCCACGCGCCTTGGCCAGCGCGCGGACCGTCTGCTCGAGCGTCGACAACATACGCGCTAGACCGTCTCGATGGGACACGTGAGGCCCTCGAGCGGCACCTCCACACCAGCCTCGCGGCACGCGCGGCAGAGCCCGTAGATCTCGAGCCGCCTGCGCACGGGGATGAAGCCGTGCTCCTGGCGCACGCGGCTTTCGACGCGGAAGAGCTCCCGGCTCTCGAACTCCTCGACCTTGCCGCACTCCAGGCAGATCAGGTGCTCGTGGACCGGGTGGCTGGAGAGCCTGTGCTCGTAACGCTTGAAGCCCTCGCCGAAGTCGTGCTCCTCGACCAGCCGGCTCCGCACGAGGAGGTCGAGCGTGCGGTAGATCGTAGCTTTGCCGATGCGCTCGCCACGCTCCCGCAGCCGTGCCTCGATGTCGTCCACGGAGAGGTGCCCCTCGGCGTCGAAGACGACCGCGGCGACCGCCTCGCGCTGGCTCGTGACCGGGAGACCGATGTCGCGCAGGTAGCGGCCGAAGAGTCGAATCAGCGGGGAGGCCTCGTGCTCCGTCTTCATGGCGCGCGCGTCCCGGACAAGACGTCGTCGAACTCCTCCATGAGCTGCTCGAACCTCTCGTCCGAGCCGCCGATCTCGACCTCGCGCGGCACTCCGCGCTCCTCGCCTCCCCTGAGCACGACCCCCTGCATGAGCGATGGGAAGCGGTCCGGGGGCGCCTCCCCCTCGTGCGTGAAGGACGACTCGACGGTCACGCCCTTCCCCGTGTGCTCGGCTACGTAGGTCACCGTCACCACGCCACGCCGATCGTCGATGTCGTGGAACACGCTGACGGCGATCAGTCCTCGCTCGCGCCGCCCGCGCCGGCTCGGCGGGAAGATCCAGAGGCGATCGACGGACCGCACCCCGAGCCGCTCGCGAAGACGTGCCAGCGTCCGCGGCAACGCCTGCGGCACCCCGATGTCGTCGTGAGTCATGACTGAAGTTCTCCCCCTTCGCGCGCTCGCGCCACCGCGTCCCGCGTCGCGGCGAGCACCTGCGCGACCGCGCGCTCGATGGGCCCTGGCATGACCGCGCCGGACGCCTTCACGTGTCCGCCGCCGCTGAACTTGCGCGCCAGCACGTTGACGTCGACGGGTCCGTTCGAGCGAAACGAGATCTTCACCTCACCCGAAGCGGTGAGCCGGAAGAGCACGCCGACTTGCGTCCCCTCGATCGAGCGAGGGATGTCGACGATACCCTCGAGGTCGTCGGTGGTCGCGCCCACTTCGTCGTATGCCTCTCGGGGAATCGTCATCCAGGTGACCCCCGCGTGCGGGTCGTGCTCGAGCGTGGACAGTGCACGCTGCAGGAGCTGGTACCTTCGCAGGGGCGCCCAGCCATAGACACGCTCGTGGACCGTCTCCGGGTGGACCCCGCGGACGATCATCTCGGCGGCCAACTGGTGACACGCCGCCGTGGCGTTGTCGAAGCGAAACCCCCCGGTGTCGGTCAGGATGCCGACGTAGACCCCCTGGGCGACGTACTCGTTCCACGGACCGTCGGCGGCGCTGATGACGTCGCACACCAGCTCGGCCGTGGCGCACGCGGTCGCATCGCGGAGCGAGATGCCGCCGATCGGCTGATCACCCGGGGGATGGTGATCGATCACGACTGTCTTCAGTTCGCGGATCGCCTCCTGGATGCGGCCGATCCGCTGGAGCTCGCCCGTGTCGAGCACGATCGCGAGATCAGCCTGGTCTAAGAGGTCCTTGGCGCGGCTCGATCCGGCAGGGACGACCCAGTCTTCGTTCTCGAGCAGGAAGCGGAGCGGCGCCGGGAAGGCGGTCGGGTTGATGATCCACGCCTCCGTGCCGTTCGCCCTGAGCCAGGACGCGATCGCGGCCTCGGAGCCGGCTCCGTCGCCGTCCGCGTTCAGGTGGGTCGTGAGCACCGCGCGACGCGAAGCCAACATCGCGTTCTTGGCCTGCCTCACCGCGGCCGCCCGGTGGGCGGGCGTCCGGTAACCCACGCGGTCTCCTGACCCTGGGGGAAGCGCCATCCGGGACCCGGAGGCGGATCCCGGGGAAAAGCTACCGTCGCGCGGGGTGGGCTCGCTACCGGCGGCCCGCGCTGATTCCGCCTTGGCGGCCCGGGGCCCCCGGAATCCTCTTGCGTACCTTGGCCCACGTGGACGCGAGGTGGACGAGCGGCGAGGCCGAGGTTCCGGACAGCCTCACCGGCCCCGCGAGCGCGGCCCGGAAGGCGTCGGCGCGATTGGCGTGCGGCTGCAGCTCGACGACCGCGTTGCCGAGCTCGCCGAGCGTGTGCGCGTCGGACCCCGCCCCCCGCAGCTTGGCGTGACGCGCCGCGAGCTCCTCGGCCCGCCGGTTCAGCTCGGCGGCGTGCAGCCGCGCGTTGAAGACCTCGACGATCTCGCACCGGCTGGCGAGCTCGTCGGCGAGGCCCCCTCCGGCCCCCTTCCCCGGCGCGAAGGGATGGGGGAGGTACGGGACGCCGCCCTGTGCGCGGATGCGGTCGATCGTCTCGAACGCGGGAGTCCCCCGGGGGATCTCCTCGTCGAGATAGAGTCCGATGACGTCCACGCCCTCGGCGGTCTTGATCTCCTCGCCGGGGATCACGGCGTCGGGGTGTCGCTCGCTCATGCGGCGCGCGACCGCCAGCCGGTCGTGATCGGTGATGGCGATGCGACCATATCCGAGCGAGCGAGCGCGCCGTAGCACGGCCTCCGGATCGGAGAGACAATCGTGCGACCCCCAGGTGTGGAGGTGGAGATCGAGGCGCAGGGCTCCGCCCGCGCGCGCGCGGAGCTCGGCGAGCACCGCGGCCGCCGCGTTCTCGAGCGCCGCGAGCGAACCGCCGTTGTCGATCACGAAGTCGGCGGCGGCGCGTTTGCGCGCGGGGTCCATCTGGGCCTCCATGATGCGGCGCGCCTCCACCTCTTCGAGGCCGCGCGCCCGCATCAGCCGCGCGAGTCGAAGCTCCGCGGGTGCATCGACGAGCACCGTGACGTCGAAGTCGCCCTCCGTCCCGGTCTCGAACAGGAGCGGGATCTCGAAGACGACGAGCGCGCCTCCCGCATGACGGCGCTCCTCCAGCCACGCCATCCGGAGGTCGCGGATCAGGGGGTGGAGGATCGCCTCCAACCGAGCGCGCGCGGTCGCGTCCGAGAAGACCACCCGGCGCAGACGGGAGCGGTCGAGCGTTCCGTCGGCCGCGAGCACGCCCTCGCCGAACGCATCCCGCACCGCGCGCAGGCCGGGGGTGCCCGGGAGGACCGCCCGGCGCGAGAGCTCGTCCGCGCTGATCACCGCCACACCGGCCTCCGACCAGCGCTCGGCGACCGCGGACTTGCCCGCGCCGACGTTGCCCGTGAGCGCGACGCTCAGCACGGAGCTAGGGTCGACCTCTCGAAACCGGCAACGGCGCGCGCCCCGATCACTTGTGGGGAGCCGACAGGTTGCGGGGCGCCGACACCTGGAAGTCGTCGGCGCTGGCCCGCGTGCGGTCGGGCCCGAACGAATGCACCCAGACCGAGTCCCGAGAGGCGGAGGCCTGGTACACCGAGCCCCAGGGGTCCATGCGGGCCTCCGGCGCGGCGTACCGATGCTCGAGCCAGCCGAGCCAAGCCGCGCCGAGCGGGATCTGGCCGGTCAGCCGCTCGTGGTCCACGATGTTCCGGGCCACCTGCGCCATCTCTTCCTCCGCCCCCCACCGGACCATCGGGGTCACGACAGGCTCCGCAACGTCGAGGAGCATCGCTCGGGTCTCGGGGAAGTAGTACCATGTGGCCACCGCGAGGAGCATGAGCAAGAAGAGCCTAGTCATCGGTTCTTCGACGCATCAGCTGCCGCATACGGGAGGTCCAGAGCACGTAGCGCTCGAGCTCGGCAGCGGGAGGGACGGCGTTCGGGTCCCCATAGGCCGTCTCCATCCGCCAACGCATGTACGAACGCGGGGGGAGCGGGAGGAAGGGGGGCCTCCGGTACCAGTCGCGCGCGCGGAACGCCCACGCCGCACGCGCGAGGTGCGGCAGGATCCGGGGGCGCCGGAGCACGGTTCCAGCGATTTTCAGGTACAGCGCCAGGTCCTCTTCGTACTGCGCCCGACCGCAGGGGGGGGCGGTGGAAATCCACGAGAATCTAGAAGCGGGCACGCTGCTCCACAACGACGGTCTCCTCGGGGGCTTCGGTCGGATCGTCGCTCAGGATATGGACTTTTGCAGGCGTTTCGGCGCTCGGACCGGCCGCGCGCGGCCGCACGCCCACCCTCCCATAACCATCTGTTTGCGGCCGAACGGACGGGCGGCCGCCCACCGCGAGCCCACCGCCCCATGCCGAACCGCCTGAGCCTCGAGTCGAGCGCCTACCTCAGGCAGCACGCCGAGAACCCCGTGGACTGGGTCCCCTGGGGTCAGGAGGCGCTCGCGCGGGCGCGCGCGGAGGACCGTCCGATCCTGCTCTCGATCGGATATTCGGCGTGTCACTGGTGCCATGTGATGGAGCGCGAGTCGTTCGAGGATCCCAAGGTCGCGGAACTCATGAACGAGCTCTTCGTGAACATCAAGGTGGACCGCGAGGAGCGCCCCGACCTCGATCAGGTCTACATGAAGGCGGTGCAGGCGATGACGGGCGGGGGCGGATGGCCCATGACCGTCTTCTTGACCCCCGAGGGCGTCCCGTTCTACGGAGGCACGTACTTCCCTCCGGCCCCCCGCCATGGACTGCCGTCCTTCACCCAGGTGCTCAGGGGCGCGGCTGATGCCTACCGGCAGCGCGGGGACCAGGTCCGCGAGGGCGGCGCGCACCTGGTGGAGGCCCTCGCCAAGGTGGCCTCGCATGCCGGCGCGGCCGAGGTGGGCATCGAGACATTGAACGGCGCTTTTCGCGCGCTGGAGGGCCAGTACGATGCGGCGCACGGCGGCTTCGGGGGGGCGCCGAAATTCCCGCAGCCGGTGACGCTCGAGCTTCTGCTCCGCCACCATCTGCGCACGGGAGAGGGAAGCGCCCTCGACATGGTCGTGCACACGCTCCGTAGGATGGCGGCCGGCGGGCTGCGCGATCACCTGGCCGGCGGCTTCCACCGCTACTCGGTCGATGCCCGCTGGCTCGTCCCGCACTTCGAGAAGATGCTCTACGACAACGCACTCCTCGCACGCTCGTATCTCGCGGCGTATCAGGTGACGGGTCACGAGGACCTGCGCGAGGTCGCGGAGCAGACGCTCGACTACCTCGTCACCGACATGCGGCTGCCCGAGGGCGGGTTTTCTTCCGCGCGCGACGCCGACTCGGAGGGCAAGGAGGGGCTCTTCTACGTCTGGACGCCCGAGGAGCTGGACGCGCTCCTGTCACCCGAGGACGCCAGGCTCTTCGCGCGGGTCTACGACGTGAGCGCCGGGGGCAACTTCGAGGGCAGGAGCATCCTCCACCTCCCGCACGACCTCGAGGCCGTCGCGCGCGCCGAGGGCATGCCCACGGGCGAGCTGGCCTCGCGGATGGCGGCCAAGCGCGCGGTCCTGCTCGAGGCCCGCTCGGGGCGCCTGCCGCCGTTTCGAGACGACAAGGTCCTCGTGGCGTGGAACGCGCTCGTCGTCCGGGCGTTGGCCGAAGCGGGTGCGGCGCTCGGTCGCACCGACTACGTGCGCGTCGCCGCGGAGACGGCCGACTTCCTATGGAGAGCGTGTAGGACGCGAGGCAGGCTCCTGCACGTCTATATGGAGGGTCACGCCAAGATCGAGGCGTTTCTCGACGACCACGCGGGCCTCGGCAACGCGCTGCTCTCCCTGCACGGCGCCACGCTCGAGCCGCGCTGGCTGGAGGCGGTGCGCGAGCTCTGCGAGGAGATCCTGGCCCGCTTCTGGGATGAGGAGGCCGGCACGGTCTTCGACACCGCCGCGGACGCCGAGCGTCTGATCCTGCGCCCAAGGGACGCCATGGACAACGCCACACCGTCCGGCCCGTCGCTCGCGGCCGAGCTCCTGGCCCGCGCGGGGCACGTCTTCGACGACGTCCGCTACCGGGACACCGCGCTCCGCATCATTGCGCACGAATCCGATATGCTCGCGCGCTACGGCCCCGCGTTCGGCCGCATGCTGTCCGCGCTCGACCGAACGCTCGCCCCGCCGGTCGAGGTGGCCATCGCGGGCAGGCGGGACGACAGCGACACGGGCGCCCTCATCCGCACGGCCCACGAGCGCTTCCTGCGGAACGGCACGGTGGTCGGGCACCTCGAGGGTGACCCGCCCGCCCACATTCCGCTGCTCGAGGGCCGGGGCCGAACGGGGGGCCGGCCAACGGTGTTCGTCTGCAGCGGGTACGCCTGCCGTGCGCCTGTGACCGAGCCCGCAGCTCTCCGCACGGAGATACGGGCGATCGGCGGCGGGTGAGCTGACGCCGTCGACCGTCTGGGGCTCGACGTCAGCGGCGCCCGCTCCGGTGGCGCGGACCGCCGACCCCTTCGCCTGAGCCCCGGGCGACATACCTTTACCTTTACCTTGCCGAACCGCGAGACCACCCCACCTTGGACCGTATGGCGACTCAAGAGAGGGAGATCCTCGAAGCCAGGGACCTCGCCGGACTCACGGCGGAGCAGCTGCTCCGCTTCTATCGCACGATGGTCACCTCGCGCCGGATCGACAACCGCGAGATCAACCTCAAGCGGCAGAACAAGACGTACTTCCAGATCTCGGGCGCGGGCCACGAGGCCATCGGGGTGGCGGTCGCCGAGCACTGCCGGCCCGGCTACGACTGGTTCTTCCTCTACTACCGGGATCGTGCGCTTGCGCTCTCGCTGGGCGTGACCCCGCTGGACCAGTTCCTCCAGGCCGTCGGGGCGGCTGACGATCCGGCTTCGGGCGGCCGGCAGATGCCCGCGCACTGGGGGAGCACGGCGCTCAACATCCCCACGGGATCCTCACCGACGGGCACGCAGTTCCTGCAAGCCGTCGGCGCCGCGGAGGCGAGCACGAAGATTGCGAGCGTCGACGGGCTCAGAGACGTGATCGCGCGCTTCGAGGAGGACGAGATCGTCGTGGTGTGCACCGGCGACGGCGCGACGTCGGAGGGCGAGTTCTGGGAATCGCTCAACGCCGCGTGCTTGCTCGGCCTCCCCATCGTCTACGTCGTGCAGGACAACGGGTACGCGATCAGCGTGCCCGTGGAAGCCCAGACCGCGGGGGGGAGCATCTCGACCCTGGTCTCCGGCTTCCCGAGCCTACACATCGTCGAGTGCGACGGGACCGACGTCGTGGACTCGTATCGCGCGGCGGGTGAGGCGATGGCCTACACGCGCAAGCGAAGGCGGCCGTCACTCATCCACGCGCACTGCACGCGACCCTACTCGCACTCCATGTCGGACGACGAACGCGCCTACCGCACGGAAGAGGAGCGCGCCGCGCAGGATGCGCGCGATCCGCTCAAGCGGGCGCGCGCGCTCGTGCTCGACCTCGGCGTGGTCGCCCAAGACGACATCGACTCGATGGAGGCGAACATCGAGGCAGAGGTGGTCGCGGCCTCCGACCAGGCCCTGGCTTCGCCGCCTCCCGCCCGGGGCACGGTCATGCGTCACCTCTATTCGGAGGAGGTCGACCCAGCCTCCCCCGCGTTCGACACCGAGGGCGAGCCGAATCACCGCGGCGAGCACCTCCTGACGATGGTCGACCTCATCAACGCCTGCCTCCGATCCGAGATGGCGCGCGATCCGCGCATCGTCGTGTTCGGGCAGGACGTGGCCGACTGCACGCGCGCGGACGCGCTCGACGAGGTCAAGGGCAAGGGCGGCGTCTTCAAGGTCACGTACGGCCTCCAGCGGGAGTTCGGGTACGAGCGCGTGTACAACGCGCCGATCGCCGAGGCCGCGATCGTCGGCCGTGCGATCGGCATGGCGCTGCGGGGGCTCAAGCCCGTCGTAGAGATCCAGTTCTTCGACTACATCTGGCCGGCGATGATGCAGATCCGCGACGAGCTGGCGACGATGCGCTACCGTTCGAACGGAATATTCGCGGCACCCGTGGTCATCCGCGTGGCGTACGGTGGCTATCTGAAAGGCGGCGCCATCTACCACTCGCAGACCGGCGAGTCGATCTTCGCGCACTGCCCCGGCCTGCACGTGTGCATGCCCGCCACCGCCGAGGACGCCAACGGCCTGCTGAGGACGGCGATTCGCTGCGAGGACCCCGTCATCTTCCTCGAGCACAAGCACCTCTATCGCCAGGTCTACAACAAGGGACGTGAGCCGGGGCCGGACTTCATGATCCCGTTCGGCAAGGCCGCGGTCCGGCGTGAGGGATCGGACGTCACGGTCGTGACGTGCGGCGCGCTGGTGAAGCGGAGCCTCGACGCCGCGAAGATCGCCTCCGAGCGGCACGGCATCGAGGCGGAGGTCATCGATCTGCGCACGATCAAGCCGCTCGACATGGAGCGCATCGCCGCCTCGGTGAGGAAGACCAACAGGGTGCTCGTCGTCCACGAGGACAGCCTCTCATGGGGGGTCGGCGCGGAGATCGCCGCCCGCGTCGCGGACGAGCTCTTCGAGTGGCTCGACGGTCCGGTGCGGCGCGTCGCCTCGCTCGACACCTGGGTCTCGTATGCCCCGGACGTCGAGGACGCGACGCTGCCGCAGACGCCCGACGTCGTCGACGCGCTGGTGGAGCTGGCAGCCTGGTAGGAAGGCGCGTGAGCGGGCGCGGCGCAGTCCCTAGAGCCTGAACCCAACCGTCATGGTCACGAAGCGCGCGGAGCCCCCGGACGCGCTCACGTTCACGAGGCGTACCTCGCCGAAGCCGCCGAACCCGAGCGCGCCGATGTTCACCCCGAACGCGCCGTGGAAGCCCGAGTCGCTCGAGGGCTCGAAGCCGTCCACGCTCGTGCGGTACTTGCCCACGCCGCCGAGGAGGTAGGGGATGAGCCCTACGCCCGGCAGTTCGACCACCGCGCTCAGGGCGCCCGCGAGCATGCTCGTCTCGGGGACGGGAGACGCCTCGCCGAAGGAGTGGTATCCGCCGTCGCCTCGGATCGCGACCGGGACGCCCGGGAAGCCGAGCTGCAGACCGACTGCACCGTGCCAGCCGACCTCCGCCGCGTCGCCGAAGTCTCCGATCGGCGTGCTGAGGCCGGCCCCGGCCATGAGACGCGGCTGCGCATGCAGCGCGGCGGGAACCAGCACGAGCGCCAGGGCGGCGTGTGAAACGAAGCGACGCATCATGTCATCCTTCGAGGGAAGGACCGATTCGGCGCCCCGAAGCTCTCACCCGCACTTGCCCCGGGCAACCGTCGTCAGAACGCCCAGCCCATCCCCAGGATGAGCGCGGTGTAACGGTAGTCCGAGGCGCCACTCGCGAAGCTCTGGAGCCCGGTGGACGAGAACCCCGCCGAAAGGGACACCTCGCGACCCTGCCCGACGCGGTAGCCGATCCGAGCCGAGCCACGGAACGTCGCTCCGGGATCACCATCCGAGGTGACCTGCTGCACGCCGGGCGCGAGCTCGACGAGGAAGCTCCACGGAGCCGGTTGGTGCAGGAGCCGCCCCGAGATCTCGCCGATCCCGAAGAAGTCGGGATCGAAGTACCCATCGGTGAGGTCCTGCCCGAACGAGAAGGCGCGGAAGCTCCCCCCGAGGGTGAACAGACGGGTGAGACGCCGCGACACCGATAGGAAGCCGCTCGTGCGGTCGTTGTCCTGCGTTCCGGCGAACCTCGCGCGCCCCACGGCCACGTCGATCCGCCACCGGGGATCGGGCATCCAGCGGGCGGTCGCGGTGCCCGAAGTCATCCGCACGCCGATCTCGGCGAGCGGCGCGGTGGCATCGAGCCCGAGCGATTCGAAGACGAGCCCACCAACGAACGGATGTCGGGCGGGGCTCGTCACGCCTAGCTGATACGCTGCGAGCCCACTCGATCCGGCCGCGTCCGAGTCGCTGCCGCCCCCGCCCGCGGACAGTGTCCATCCCGGCTCGAGCTGATAGCTGGCCGTGACGGTGAGGCCCAGCGCGGAACGGCGCAGGGGCCCAGTCTCGAGACTGCGTCGATACGCGTCGGCACGCACACCGAGGCGCGGCGTGGGGTGGAATCCGAACGAGAGCGCGGTGGAAAGCATCCGGTTGCCGTCGGAGTCGTCCTCCCAGATCAGCCC
>Ga0214471_10004260_pt1 | contig 11050 bp, 5 predicted proteins | sample RVTome_5_FD_207665 | JGI IMG/M metagenome (GOLD analysis project Ga0214471, IMG submission 207665) | Soil microbial communities from uranium-contaminated site in the Upper Colorado River Basin, Wyoming, United States - RVT142D155 | ecosystem: Environmental > Terrestrial > Soil > Contaminated >... | reverse complement strand
GCTTCGCGCTTCCAGGGGAAACGCCGGCCCGGCCCGACGCGGCAATTGCTCGGAAGCAACACCGCTTCGCGTTCCAGCAGAAACGCCGGCCCGGGCCCAACGCGGCACCTCTCGGAACTCACGCCCCTGCGCGTTTCCGCGGAAACGCGGAACTGCACCACGCGGCTTCAAACCGGTCGAACCCGGCTCCTCGACCACGCGCGATCTTCCCCTCCGTCGGACCTCGGGCCATCTCTCCGACATACCGGCTCCGGGCCACTGGCAATCCCCCAGCCCTGGAGCGTCTCGGCGCAGACGCCGGCCTGGAAGGAGGGGCCTCTCTCGGAACTCACGCCGTTTCGCGCTTCCGCGGAAACGCGGGACTGATCACGGAGCATCGAGGGCTGACGCGGGATCCGAGATCCATCGAACACACGGGCCGGCCCTCGGTCGTGTCGCGGACACGTGGGGCCGAGCCACTACCGACCAGGAAACGCGCGCTCGGACCACGGAAGCATCTCGCAGGCCTCATGCCGTTTCGCGTTCGACACACGCCCCAGCCGGAACCATGACAAGAACGCCCCGGCCGGCGGCCCGCAGGCGTCCGCACTCGATTGGCATGGGCAAATCTCGCGGGCCTCGGGCCGTCGAGCCGCCTCCGCGGAAACGCGAAGCTTCCAAGGTGTCTTCGCCGCCCTGCCAGCGACCTGGCCCGACGCGGCGATGCTGGTACGCCCCTCCACGGCGTTGACCAGGGCCGATGTGGATTCGTCCATGCCCCACGATAGGGCGTGCCGGGGGTACCCCCGCGCGCCGACACCGCTCGACCAGCGACCAGGGGGACCATGCTCACCACGATTCAGAGCATCTCGACGGAGTGATCGAAGCGCACATCCCGCTCGGCGAGATGGGCCAGCGCGGCGTCGAAGCAGTCGGCTCGACGGCCCACCATCTCCAGGGGTGCCACACCGGCGTCGGTCCAGAGCTCCGACGCGACCAGGTGTACGATGGCGGTGCACGCGTAGCCGGTGGTGCGGGCCATGGAGGACGTGTCTGTCACGGGATCGTAGCGGTCCAGCATCTCGTACACATGACGGACCGGGGCGCCTTCCTCGACGCCGTCCACCTCGATGCGCATGACCGTCAAGTCCGCCTCACCCTCGCCATACTTCCATGCCTCGAAGAGCAATCTCTCAGCGAGGTCCCGGGGCCGGACCGCACCCGACGTGGTCTCGATGACCTCCCTGGACAGAAACCCGATATCCCGGAGCATGCGCATGCGATCGGCGTGCCCGGGATAACGCATCGTCTTCTCGATCAGTGTGGGTGTCGAGGAGGTGCGGAGGAGGCTGCGGAGGCCGTCGGTGTTGAAGGCCTCGAGGGTCCCGAGCCCGGGGATATCCACCGCCTCCACCTCGGACAGGGCGGGGCGGACCACCTCGCGACCGTCGATGCGGAGCCGCGCCGGGCGCAGGTATTCCTCGATGATGTCGGTCGGAGAAAAAGACGCCTTGTATTCGAAGGGCCACCCTCGCTCCACCGGAAGCCCTCCCACGTAACACGCGAAGCGTGTGGTCTCGTCCATGTCCGCCTCGTGGCGACCCAGGATCAGGTTGCTGATCCCTGGCGCGACTCCGCAGTCCACCAGGCAGGGGACGCCCGCCCCTCTGGCCAGCCCGTCGAGCTCGAAGGCGTCTTCCGGGAAGAAGCAGATATCCACGACGGCCTTGCCCGCTTCCAGGACGCCGCGGACCGTCTCAAACCCCATGAACCCGGGAACGGCGCCCACCACCAGGGTGGCGTCGGCCACGGCTGACGCGAGAGCCGACGGCTCGGACAGGTCCGCCTCGAGGAGGGCGACCGCGCCGCCGGTGATGGCCTCCGCCCGCTTGAGGGCAGTGGGGTCACGATCCGCCAGCGTCACCCGGTACCCGCTCTCCGCGAGATCCCGGACAACGGCGCTGCCGACGAAGCCTCCACCAAGAACGACGATATGCATCGCATCCCTCCTTCATGATGGATCTAGCGGACCTGGGAGGGCGGCCGTCAAGGCCCCCGAGCCGTCAGTTCGACCTCAGCGCCCGCACCGGATCCACCGCGGATGCCCGCCGAGCCGGCACGAACGCGGCTACGAGAGCCACGGCCGTCAGGATCAGGGGAATGGCGACGAAGGTGACCACATCCGTGGCCTCGATGCCGAAGAGGTAGCCGGAGATGGACCAGGTCACCGCGGCGGCCAGCGCGATGCCAACGATCCCCCCCACGACCACGAGCTTCATTCCCGAACCCACGGCCATGCGGATCACGTCGAGGCCCGAGGCCCCCAGTGACATGCGGATGCCCATCTCGCGCGTGCGCCGGGCCACGGCGTAGCTCACGACGCCATAGATGCCGATGGCGGACAGTACCAGCGCCAACCCGCCGAACACCGTGAGGAGCAGCGCCGCCATCCGGGGAGGGAAGAGGAGGAGCGCCAGGTGATCGTCCATGGTCTTGGCTTCCAACAGCACCAGGTTGGGTGCGACGTCCCTCACCACCTGCAGGGCCGCCGCGAGGAGCTCCGGACCCGACGCGGGGCCGCGGACGATGAAGTTCATGTTGCCCAGGAAGGGTTGTCCCTGGAGCTCGTACACGAAGGGTCTCGGAGCCTCACCAAGAGTCCGCACTTTCGTGTCCTCGGCCACCCCCACGATGCGGAGGGGGTCTCCTCCCCTGGTCTCGAACGTCCGATCGAGTACGTCCTCGCCGGGAAAGAAGCGCCGCGCGAACGCCTCACTCACGACGACCACGGCGTCCCCGTCCGGGTCCGCCCGCTCAAAGCCCTGACCCCTGACGATCTCGACGTCCATGACCTCGAAATAGTCAGGCGTGACGTGTGTGTTGTCGATGTCCCACTCGCCGTCCGGTGTCGTGGATGGCATGCCGGGGATGAGGTAGCCCCGAGTCTGCACCGCCGCACCCAGAGGCATGCGGTCGGCCGCGCCCACCGCGGTGATGGCCGGGTGGGCCAGCAGGTTCTCCTCGATCGTCCGGAAGGCGACCTTTCCCTCCTCCGCGTCGTCGATCCCCGACAGGCTCAGATTGGCCCACAGGACGGCGCCGGGGCCGGTGTCGAAGCCCGGGTCGATGAGCTGCGCCTTCTGCAGGCTACGCACGAAGAGGCCGGCGCCGATGAGCAGCACGAAGGAGAAGGCCACCTGGGTCACCACCAGGGCGTTACGCACGTTGAAGCGCCCGCGGCGGGCCGCCGCGGAGCCCTCGTCCTTCAAAGTCGGCGCGACGTCGGGGTTGGTCGACTGGAGGGCGGGCACCAGACCGAACAGTAGGCCCGCCACGACGGACACGCCCAGGGTGAAAAGGAGCACCGTCGCATCCAGGGACACGTCGATGTTCAGCTGCACGGGAAGAGGCGGCCGGAACCGCATGACCAGGTCGAGCGTCCAGTGGGCCAGCAGGAGGCCCCCGACGCCCCCCAGGAGTGCCAACATCGTCGTCTCCAGGAGGAGCTGGCGAATGAGCGCCGCTCGGCCCGCTCCCAGAGCCAGCCGCACGGCGATCTCCTTGCGGCGCTCCTCGGCCCTGGCCAGAAGGAAGCTGGCCAGATTGGCGCACGCGATAAGAAGGACGAGCCCCACCACGGACAGGAGCAGCCCGGCCACAGGCACCAGCGCCCCGTCGACGAAGGGGTGCAGCGAGACGTCCCCGCTGGGCAGGGCGCTCATGGTTCGATTCTGGTTGGTGTCCGGATACCGCTCGGCCAGGCCGGCCGCAAGCGCATCCAGGGCCGCGTTGGCCTGCTCGACGCTCGCGCCGGCCTTCAGCCGTGCCTTCACGAACATGCTCCTGCTGCCCCTTCGATCGATCTGGCTACCAGGGCTCGTGAAGGTCCCCGACATGAGCACGTCGGTCATCATCAGGGGTGCGTAGAAGCCCGTGGTGAGGATGGGCATGGTCCCCGAGAAGGCCTCTGGAGCCACGCCCACGACCGTGAAGGAACGCCCGTTCAAGCGGACCGTGCTTCCCAGGACGTCCGCCCGTCCGCCGTAGGCGTTCTCCCATTGCTGGTAGCCCATGATGACGACCGCGTGCGATCCCGGCGCGATGTCTTCCTCCTCCAGGAAGAAGCGTCCCAGGGCAGGCCGCACGCCCAGCACGTCGAAGTAGTCCCAGGAGACGAGCTCGCCGAACACGACCTCGGGCACGTCCCCACCGTCGAGCCGGGCCATGAAGGTGCGCGTGCCCACCACGCCCTCGAACACGCTGGTGAGGCCGCGCATGTCCAATAAGTCGGGATAGGACGTCGAGACGTAGGGGTAGCCGTCGGAGTCCGACGTATAGACCTCGACCATCTCGTCCGGGTTCGCGATGGGAAGTCCGCGGATGAGGAGGGCGTTCACCACGCTGAACATGGCGGTGTTGGCGCCGATCCCCAGGGCCAGGGACAGGATGGCTACGAGCGTGAAGCCCGGGCTGCGCGCCAGGCGGCGCACGGCGTACTTCAGATCGTGGGGATGCATCGGCAGTCTGCTCCAGGGATCGAGGTCGTGGGCGGATCGGGCGCGCCGGGGGCGGCTGCGTTCCCATGTCGGACGAACGGCGCGGAGTCGCCGGGCTCCCCGCCTCAGGGCGCCAGCGCGGACGGCCAGGGCCTGCCCCCAGTACCATAGGTCCGCCGCGAGGCGTCCGCGCTCCGACCACAATCGGCTCCGGTAGGCCTCCTCCAGGTCGCCCAGAAGGGCCTCGGAGATCTCATCGGGGAGGCGGCGCGCCAGGAGTCGCTGGGCGAGGTGGGGTGGGCGCGCGTCCCGCTCAGGTGACATGGCCTTCGGCTCCCGGCTCGGCATCCACGCCCGCCCACATCCGGGCGCGCACGTCGCGCACCTCCCGCACCGCGGCCGCGCCCTCCGGGCGGACCTCGTAGAAGCGTCGGGCCTTGCCTCCCCGGACCGGGTCGGGATCGCCCATCCAGGAGCGGACGTAGCCCTTCTCCTCGAGGCGCATGAGCGTGACGTAGACGGTGCTGATGGAGACGGAGCGCCCGGCGGTCGATTCCAGCTCCTCCCGCGTGCGGGCGCCGTCGGCCTCCACTCCCAGGCGAAGCACGGCGAGGAGCACCAGCTCCTCCAGGTCTCCGAGATGGCCTTGGCGGGCCATGCCTCCTCCGGGTACGGGTCGGTTATTCTGACAAAATCAAATGACCCTACGGAACGGAGTCGGCGGCGGTTTCAGCGGCCCTGTTCCATCCTCCTCCTGAGCGCCTCGGCCTTCAGGTAATGGAGCATGTGGTTCGGGTAGGACGTGATGCCCAGGGGGACGTCGTTGACCGCGTGGATCAGGTCGCAGCCCCAGTGCCGATTGGTCTCGATGAGGAAAGGGCCGGACTCGCCCACGCCCACGTCCCATCCCAGGGAGGCCTCGGGCGAGACCGAGTGTGCCCGGTTCACGAGCTCCAGGACCTCGCGCCAGTACGGCACCTCGCGTCCCAGGATGCGGTTTCCCGCCTCGGGATGCGTGTCGTATTTCGGACCGAGGCCCCCCGGCGTCGCGGACCGCGCCAGCCCCAAGCGCCCGGTCTCCAGGTCCACGGCGGCCGCGATCGACCCATGGCCCAGGTTGTCCGCGGGGGCGCCGGTCCGCGGGAGGCGCGCCATCGCGAAGAGCACCTCGATGCTCTTGCTACGGGGCTCCCGGATCGTGTCGATTCGGATGCCACACAGGGCACCGGAACTGACCTCGGCCAGGACCGGATGGTTCGAGCGCCGGGGCTGCACCACGGTGCCGTCGTCGTCCGTCCTCGCCATGAGCCACGTGAGGAGCTCGGTCCGGGAGGCCACGCGTGTGTCACCGTCCCGATAGCCGCCGTCCTCCTCGCGCCTCCACAGCCGGAGCTCCTTGCCCAACGCGCCGAAGGAGGGCTTCGAGATCAGGTCGCCCTCCCACTCGGGTGAGTCGGGCTCGTAGAGGATCGGATCGGGGGCGCCCGCCGGGCATTCCGCGAGGATGGGAATCGTCGGGAGGCCGTGCTCCCGGCACCGCAGCCAGAACTCGACCTTGCCCAGCCGGGGCCGCGACCGGCTGTTCAGGCACAGGAGGATCTCCACGTGGTCGCGGGAGGTGATGAACAGGGGCGCTCGCCGCATGCCGCCGGGCCGGTAGAGGCCGCACAGGTAGTATTCACGGGGCCTCAGCCCCCATCGCAGCGTGATCCATGCGACGTGGGCGAGCTGCCTTGGGAGGGGCACGCCCTCCGTCCGGCGGAGCGTCGGACCCGACCGCCACACGGCGGCCAGGATCCTGAACGGAGCGGACACGAAGCGCCACGTCGACGAGGGCAGCCCCAGGAACTGGTACCAGGTGATGTAGTCACGCCGCTCCCGGATGCTCCGCCGCGACCACAGGATGCGCCGGCGGAGGCGCTTGACCTCGGAGATGGTGGCGATGACCTCCCGAAGGCGCTGCCCCGACAGGGGCTCCTGAAGGCGAGGCCACGTCGGTCCCGAGGGGGGCTCGCCGGACCGCGCCTCGTCCGCGCGCTGGCCGCGGGTCACGCGCGTCCTCGTCCCCACAGGGGCCACCCCCGTACCCGCCGCATACGCCGCAGCCGCCGCCGCGTGGCTTCGGCCCTCAGGTACTCCACCATGATCCTGGCGTAGGGCGTCAGGCCCAGCGGCAGGTCGTTCACGACCTGGATCAGGTTGGCTCCCCAGAGCGTGTTGCCTTCCACCAGAAACGGCCCGTCGTGGCCGATCCCGACGTCCCATCCCAGCGAGGGGTAGGGGAACACCTCCTGCGCCCGCGTGACCAGGGCACGGACCTCGTCCCAGAACGGAAGCTGGCAGCCGGTCACGCGCCGTCCGGTGTCGGGATGCGTGTCGTACCGGGGGCCCAGCCCACCCGGGGTGAGGGCCCACCCCCGGCCCAGCCGTCCCGTGTCCAGGTCGATTGCGGCGCCCAGCGAGCCCTGTTGCTCGTTGTCCACCCATGCCTCCCTCACCGGAATGCGCGCCCGGGCGAAGATGTGCTCCACCCGGCCCGAGTGGGGGTCCCGTACGGTGACGTACCGGACGGTGGACAGGGCCCCGGTGGTGAGCCCCGCCATGTCGGGGTGCGTCAACCGGCGCGGCTGCACGAGCCTTGGGTCGTTCGACCGGGCCTCGGAGCCCAGGAACGCGAGAAGCTCCTCCCGGGACCGAACGCGGACGCCGCGGTCCCTCCAACCCCCGCCGTCCTGGCGTCGCCACAACCGGCAGTCGCGCCCCTGGCTGCCGAACGCCGGCTTGGAGAAGACATCGCCCTCCCAGGCCGGGTCGGTGTCGTCGCGAATCTCCGGCCGCATGCCCGCGCGGCACACGGCCAGGATGGGAACCGTGGGCAGGCCGTTGTCCACGCATGCCCGGTGGAAGTCCACCTTTCCGAGGGTCGGTCGCTCGCTCCCCAGGAGGGCCACCAGGATCTCCGCGTTGTGGATGGTACCGATGATGAAAGGAGCCTTCCTCATCTCCTCGGGACGGAACAGGGAGTAGAGGTAATACTCGCTCGGCCGGAGGCCCAGCCGCCAGGTCACCTTCAAGATGTCGACGTACTGCCGGACGAGCCCCACCCCGTGCGAGCGGCGCACCTCCCCGCCCGACAGGGCCAGGGAGTAAAGGGCCCTGAAGGGAGCGGACAGGCAGCGGCCGAGCGAGGAGGGCAGTCCCAACAGGGCGTACTTCCCATGGGGCAGCCGCTCGAGCGCGTTGGACAGCGACCACACGATCCTGCGGCGCAGGTGATGGAGGGCCCGAACCGTGTCGGTGGCTTTCAGGATTTCGGACTCGGACGGCGGGGCCCGGCGCGGAATCGGAGGCTCCGGAGGGGCGCCGGAATCGGTCGGGCTGACGTGGCGACTCAAGGCGGTCGGGCCTCGTGGCGAAGGCGGCCCGGACGGTGTGCGCCGGGTCCCCACAGGACCCCTGGACACCCCCCGGCGTTCCCGTTAGAACCCATGCCATGGAACTCCTCCACCTCTTTCGCGCTCCCGCCCTGTCCCCCCTGGAGACGCGGACCCTGCTGGAGCGCTCCAGGCGGTGGATCTCAGGAGATATCCTGGACATCCGCACCGAGATCCGCTTCAACATCGCGGCCACCCGGGCGATCCCCGCACGCGAGATGCGGGCACTCTCCTGGCTTCTCGGAGAGACCTGGCAACCCGACGCGCTCGGGACGGAGAGCCGCCTCGCGGACGATCGCGATGACGGCGGCGAGGCGGGTGGCGCTTCCATAATCGAGGTCGGTCCCCGCCTGAACTTCACGACCGCGTGGTCCACCAACGCGGTATCCATCTGCCGGGCGTGCGGCGTCGGGTCCGTGGCGCGCATCGAGCGCTCGAGTCGCTACCTGATCACGAGCGCGCGGCCCCTCACGGCGGAGGAGGAGGCGGCGTTCCTCGACTCCGTGCACGACCGCATGACCGAGTGCCGCTACCTGGAGCCTCTGGTCAGCTTCGAGACAGGCGTCCAGCCGGAGACCACGTACGACATCCCCGTGATGGAGGAAGGAAGGGCCGCTCTGGAGCGGGTCAACGCCGGGATGGGGCTGGCCTTCGACGACTGGGACCTGGATTACTACACCGAGCTCTTCACGAACCGGATCGGTCGCAACCCGACCAACGTGGAGTGCTTCGACATCGCCCAGTCCAACAGCGAGCACTCCCGGCACTGGTTCTTCAAGGGCCGCCTGGTCGTCGACGGGGAGGAGCTGCCCGACCACCTCATCCAGGTCGTCAAGGCTCCGCTGGATGCCAACCCGGGCAACAGCGTCATCGCCTTTTCGGACAACTCCAGCGCCATCCGTGGCTATCGGGTGCGGACGCTCCAGCCGACGTGCCCCGGGGAGCCGGGCCCCATGGCGCCGACCTCCCGCGAGTACCACCCCCTCCTCACGGCGGAGACGCACAACTTTCCCACGGGGATCGCGCCCTTCCCGGGGGCGGAGACGGGCACCGGGGGGCGCATCCGCGACGTGCACGCGGCGGGGCGGGGCTCCCTGGTCGTGGCTGGTACGGCGGCCTACTGCGTCGGCAACCTCCGCATCCCCGGCTACGAACAGCCCTGGGAGGACGGGAGCTTCCTGTATCCCGGCAACCTGGCCTCGCCTCTGCGCATCGAGCTCGAGGCCAGCGACGGCGCCTCTGACTACGGCAACAAGTTCGGCGAGCCGGTCATCGGCGGCTACACGCGGGCCTTCGGGATGCGCCTTCCGGGCGGCGAGCGCCGGGAGTGGATCAAGCCCATCATGTTCTCCGCGGGCATCGGCCAGATCGACGGCCGCCACACGGCCAAGGGCCGTCCCGAGCCCGGGATGCTGGTGGTGAAGCTGGGCGGGCCCGCGTACCGCATCGGCATGGGTGGGGGGGCCGCCTCGTCCATGGTTCAGGGAGAGAACGTGGAGGAGCTGGACTTCAACGCGGTCCAGCGAGGCGACGCGGAGATGGAGCAGAAGATGAACCGCGTCATCCGGGCGTGCGTGGAGATGGGCGAGCTGAACCCCATCGTGAGCATCCACGACCAGGGGGCGGGGGGCAACTGCAACGTCCTCAAGGAGATCGTGGAGCCCGAGGGGGCGCGCATCGAAGTGAGGGCCGTGCCCGTGGGGGACGAGACCCTTTCGGTCCTGGAGATCTGGGGCGCCGAGTACCAGGAGAACGACGCCCTGCTGGTCCGTACCGAGCACCGGGCGCTGCTCGCGGCCCTGTGCGAGCGGGAGAAGGTTCCGGTGGCTTTCGTGGGGGAGGTCACGGGCGACGGCCGGATCGTGCTCCACGACGAGGTGGACGGGTCCACACCCGTGGACCTGGAGCTGGACGCGGTGCTGGGCGAGATGCCCCGGAAGACCTTCCAACTGGAGCGTACCGAGGAGGTCCTGGAGCCTGTGGAGCTGCCGCCGGACCTCACCGTCCGGGACGCCCTGGACCGGGTGTTCCGCCTGGTGGGCGTGGGCTCCAAGCGCTTCCTCACCACCAAGGTGGACCGCTGCGTCACGGGGCTGGTGGCCCAGCAGCCGTGCGCGGGGCCGCTCCACCTCACCGTGGCGGACGTGTCCGTCATCGCCCAGAGCCACCTGGGCACCACGGGCGCCGCCACCGCCATCGGAGAGCAGCCCATCAAGGGGCTCCTGGACCCGGGCGCCATGGCCCGCATGAGCGTGGGCGAGGCCCTGACCAATCTGGTGTGGGCGCGAGTGAGCGCCCTGGAGGACGTGCGCTGCTCGGCCAACTGGATGTGGGCGGCCAAGCTCCCGGGGGAGGGTGCCCGGCTGGCGGACGCCGCCCTGGCCATGCGGGACGTCATGCTGGAGCTGGGCATCGCCGTGGACGGGGGCAAAGACAGCCTGTCCATGGCGGCCATGGCGCCCACCGGGGACGGCGGCGAGGAGACGGTGAAAGCGCCGGGGGAGCTCACCATCTCGGCGTACGTGACGTGTCCCGATGTCCGCCAGACGGTCACGCCGGACCTCAAGCTGCCGGGCGAGGGGAGGCTCCTCTACGTGGACCTGGGCGGCGGCCGGAATCGCCTTGGCGGCTCGGCGCTGGCTCAGGTTTTCGGGCAGGTGGGGGACGAGTCTCCGGACGTGGAGGACGCCTCGCTGCTGGCCCGGGCCTTCCGCGCCACCCAGGAGCTCATCGCCCAGGACAGGGTCGCGGCGGGCCATGACCGGAGTGACGGAGGGCTGGTGACGACGATCCTCGAGATGGCCTTCGCGGGGGACTGCGGCATCGACCTCGACGTGCCGTCGGGGGGGGCGGCGTCCGACCCCCTGGCCGTCCTGTTCGGCGAGGAGCTGGGGCTCGTCTTAGAGGTGGAGCCCGATGACGAGGCGGAAGCCATGGAGACGTTCCGGCGCCATGATGTGCCGTGCGTCGTCCTGGGGGGCACCGCTCAAGGCCACGGCGTCCGCTTCGCCGTGGACGGCACGCTCGTCCTGGAGGACGACGTCCGCTCCCTCCGGGACCTGTGGGAGGCCACCAGCTTCCAGCTCGAGCGCCTCCAGGCCAACGCCGAGTGCGTGGTCCAGGAGGAGGAGGGGCTCAAGC
>Ga0214471_10004259_pt1 | contig 11050 bp, 11 predicted proteins | sample RVTome_5_FD_207665 | JGI IMG/M metagenome (GOLD analysis project Ga0214471, IMG submission 207665) | Soil microbial communities from uranium-contaminated site in the Upper Colorado River Basin, Wyoming, United States - RVT142D155 | ecosystem: Environmental > Terrestrial > Soil > Contaminated >... | reverse complement strand
CAGATACAGAGCCCTGTTGGGGTCGGGGCATATCTGTCTCGAAGCAGGAAGCGGATATGTCCGGCCCCACAACGTGAGGCATAGCTCCGACCTATGGTTCGTCGACGAGCCCCGTCATACCCTCAGCTCAACGACAGACCGCACAGCAACGGGGACCGCGGTTTGTCAACGACCGACGTTACCGCAAGGAGGTCTCGCATGAATCGCGACACGCTGGAAGGTAAATGGAACCAACTCAAGGGACAGGTCCGCAAGCAGTACGGCCAACTGACCGACGACGATGTGGCCCGAATCCAGGGCGACTGGGAGAAGTTCGTCGGCAAGCTCCAGGAGCGCTACGGTTACACGCGGGAGAAGGCCGAAGAGGAGGCCGAGAGCTTCCTCGAGAGGTTTGAGACCGCCTGACGATCGCTGGTGCAAGGCGGAACCCGCAGCCACCAGGCTGCGGGTTCTTTCTTTACGTAATGGGACGAGCATATGACCGAATCTCTACCCGGCGCTTGTACACGGGAGGGGGTTAGCCGGGCACAGTGAAGGTAGGCTAGGGGTGCAGTCACGGGGCCGAGCGCCAAACCTATGGCCAGCGGCATGGCCCCCTTAGATCACGAAAGGAGCGCTAGCATGCTAGGACTGACGATCACCTTACTGCTCATCGCGCTGGTCGCCGGCGCACTCGGATTTGGTGGAATTGCCGGGGCAGCCACTGAGATTGCCCAGATCGTGTTCTTTATCTTCCTGGTGCTGTTCGTGCTGTCCCTCTTGTTTGGCCGGCGCGTGCGAGTGTAGCCGGAACCCAATGGAACCGGGGCCGGCTTCGTTGATCGCCCCGGAGGAACGACAGCCCCTGCGGTGAGCGCAGCCACGGGGGCTGTCGGATTCTGAAGGGGTCATTGAGTCCAGTATCCAAGGTGGACCTGTTCGGCTTCCTCCGTCAAGTGCGGCCCGCTGACTTCGATCGGTCGCCCCGATTGCCCCAGAACCTGACGGCAGCCGACCGCAAGTGAAGCCAATTGGCCGGCCGGGCCCATCAGCGGATACAGGCTGTCCGCCGCCATCCCATATACCACGCGCGTAAGTCCGCTCCAGTGGATACCGCCCGCGCACATGGCACACGGCTCACAGCTCGAATACAGGCAAGCTCCGGCCAGGGCCGCCTCCCCGCCCTGGCGCCAGGCCGTCGGCAGCACCGCGATCTCCGCGTGAGCGCTAAAATCCCGGCCATTGACAACCTGATTGGCGCCCTCGGCCAGCAGGTTGCCAGCGGCCCCAACCAACACTGCCCCAAATGGATGGTCGCCGCGGTCGCGGGCCTGCCGGGCAAGTGCAAAGCTGTGCCGAAGCCAGCGTGTGTCCGTGTCGTCAAGCATCGGGCCTCCTGGCGTGCTCGGGCCGAGGGTCGGCTCGAACCATTGGACTATAATCGGTCCATGGACAGGCCAATCCACTGGCGGTTGAGCGCTGGCGTGCGCCACCTGGAGCGCTCGGTTATGCGCGATTTGCTGGCGTTGGCCGTCGATCCGGACATCATCTCATTCGCCGGGGGGCTGCCGCCATCGGAATCGTTGCCGGTGGCCGAGTACCAGGCATGTTTGGACCACGTCCTGGCCCGCGATGGCGCCCGGGCCCTGCAATACAGCCCGCAGTATGAGCCTTTGCGCACTTGGATTGCTGGCCACATGCAAGCGCGTGGCGTGCCCTGTGCGCCGGAGCAGATCTTCCTGACCAACGGCGCCCAACAGGGGCTGGCCATCCTGTCGCGGCTGTTCCTCGACCCGGGCGAGCCGGCCGCCATCGAAGCGATCACCTTCACCGGCGTGCAGCAGGTGACCGCCGGCAGCGGAGCAATCGTCAGGCCGGTTGCCATCGATCCGCATGAGGGTGTGGATGTTGGCGCCTTCGAGGCCGCGCTGGAGCGGAAGCCACACCCGCGACTGGCGATCGTCATCCCGGCTTTTCACAACCCACTGAGCGCCAGCCTTTCGGCCGAGAAACGAGCCTCGTTGGCCGCGGTGGCGGCCCGCTACGCTGTCCCCTTGGTCGAGGATGACCCCTATTCGGCGCTCCAATTCGAGGGGGAGCCTGTCCCGCCCATCAAGGCCTATGATGAGGCGGGTTTTGTTTTCTACCTGGGATCATTCTCCAAGATGCTGGCGCCGGCGGTCCGTCTCGGTTGGATAGTCGCGCCCAGCGAATTCGTGCCCAAGGTTACCGTTGTGCGCGAGTCGTTCGACCTGGAGTCGTCAACCCTGACGCAGCGGGCCATCGCCGAGTTCACCGATCGGGGACTGCTTGAGCCGCACCTGGCGGGCGTGCGGCAGCTCCTGCGCCAACGGCGGGACGCAATGCTGGAGGCGCTGGACCGCCACCTGCGGTTGCCCGCCCAATGGACCGAGCCCCACGGTGGTCTCTTTGTTTGGTTGACACTGCCGGAAGACATCGACAGTTGGCAGTTGTTCGAACGTGCGGTCGAACGCCAGGTTGCCTACATCCCCGGCAGCGCCTTTGCGGTCGATGGTGGCCAGCGCAACACCATCCGGCTCAGCTTCAGCAATGTTACGCCGGCCCGGATTGACGAAGGCATCGGCCGACTGGCCGCGGTGCTAGAGGGCGGCTAATCACCGGCGGCAGGAGAGGGAGAAGCAGATGACAAACGTAGCCACACCCGAAGCCCGACCCATGACGGAGGAAGCCGATTTCCTCCAACTGCGCAACATCGACCACCTGGAAATCTGGGTCGGCAACGCCAAGCAAGCGATGTACTACTGGTGGAAGGGATTTGGTTTCAAGCCGGTCGCCTATTCCGGCCTGGAGACGGGCAACCGCCGCTGCGCTTCGTATGTGCTTGAGTCGGGCAAAATCCGCTTCGTGATTGCTGCCCCGTATGGGCCAACCGACGAGATGGCGGCGCACCACCTGCTGCACGGGGATGGCGTCAAGGCCATCGCCCTGGGCGTCGACGATGTCGAGCAGGCCTATCGGGCCACGACGGAACGCGGCGCACGCGGTGCTTGGGCGCCGCGTGAAGAGCGGGACGACCACGGCGCCATCCGCACCTCAGCCATTCAAGCTTACGGCGACGTGCTCCACGTCTTCGTCGATCGCAGCGCCTACGACGGTCCGTTCGCTCCGGGTTACCGGCCCCTCGAACTCGAGGCCGAGTCGGCGGGCCTGGCGGCCATCGATCACGTCGTGGGCAACGTCGAGCTCGGCAAGATGAACTACTGGGTCAACTATTACCACCAGGTGATGGGCTTTCGCCAACTAGTCCACTTCGATGACCAGGACATCAGCACCGAGTACTCGGCCCTGATGTCCAAAGTGATGCAGGATGGCACCGGCCGCGTGAAGTTCCCGATCAACGAGCCGGCCGAAGGCAAACGCAAGAGTCAGATCGAGGAGTATCTCGACTACTACAAGACGCCCGGCGTACAGCACATCGCCATGGCCACCGGCGACATCATCGACACCGTCTCCAAACTGCGCGCCCGCGGCATCGAGTTCTTGCGTGTGCCAGACGAGTACTACGATATTCTGCCCGACCGCGTTGGCCATATCGATGAGCCGCTCGAGAAAATTCGGGAACACGGCATCCTGGTCGACCGTGACGACGAAGGTTACCTGTTACAGGTCTTCTCGCGACCGCTGCAGGACCGGCCAACGGCATTTGTCGAGGTGATCCAGCGGCACGGCAGTCGGGGCTTCGGCAAGGGCAACTTCAAGGCATTGTTCGAGGCCATTGAACTCGAACAGGAAGAGCGCGGCAACCTATAGCCCAGGCGGGCGCCTAGCGTGCGCTACGTCACGTTTCGAGCGAAGGAAGCGGGCCAGCCGGCGCGCCTCGGAGCCGTTGTCGGCGAACGCGTCGTCGACCTGCCGGCGCTGGCAGCATGGGCCGGCCAACTTCCCGGCGGGGAGCAAGCGCCGTTGCCGTTGACCATGATGGGCCTGATCCAGGCCGGTCCACCCGCCTGGCTGGCCTCGCAACAGGTACTCCATCGAGCGCTTGGTGAAGGCTGGTTGGAGCAGCCGTCGGCCGCCGGTCCGTTGGCCTGGCCACTTGTGCAAGCGAAGCTGCTGCCACCGCTCCCACGGCCGATGAGCATTCGCGATTTCTATGCTTTCGAGAGCCATGTGGCCAGCGCCCGCGCTGCCCGCGGCAAAGACATGCCACCGGTCTGGTACGAGCTACCGACGTTCTATTTCTCGAACGCGCATGCAGCCTTCGGTCCCGAGGAGGAGATAAGGATCCCGCGCTATAGCCAGATGCTGGATTACGAACTAGAGGTGGCTTGCGTCATCGGCCAAGGGGGGCGAGACATTCCAGTCGACCGGGCCGGCGCCTTCATCTTCGGCTACATGGTTTTCAATGATTGGTCGGCGCGCGATCGGCAGCGGCGGGAAATGGAGATCGGGCTGGGCCCGGCCAAGGGCAAGGATTTCGCCTCGTCGTTCGGTCCGGCCATCGTCACCCCCGACGAATTGGAGGACCGGTCAACCGACCGGCCAGGGGTGTATGACCTGGTGATGACGGCCAGGGTTAACGGGCAGGAGCGATCGCGCGGCAACTGGCGCGACATCCACTATTCGTTCGGAGAGATGATCGCCTACGCTTCGGACGAAGTCTTCCTGCTGCCAGGCGAGGTGCTCGGTTCGGGCACCGTCGGCAGCGGCAGTCTGCTCGAGTTGACCGGGGGCCAAGGGCCCTGGCTGCAGCCCGGTGATGTCGTCGAGCTGGAAATTGAGCGCCTGGGAATCCTGCGCAACACAATCGGCGCCGGACGCGGCCCAAGCGGTGCGTCCGGCCAGCAAGCCAGTTAGGTCAACCAAGGAGAAGGAGGCCGACATGCCTTTCTATCATCGACTGGGTGATATGCCGCAGAAGCGGCATACGCAGTTTCGCAAAGAGAACGGTGGGCTCTACCGCGAGGAGGTGATGGGACTGGAAGGCTTTTCCGGCCTGCAGTCGATTCTCTACCATCACTACCTGCCACCGCGCGTCGCCGGTTTGGAAGACCTGGGGCCGGCCAAACCCGAGTACGCTGACTTCGGGCCGCTGCGCCACCGGGCGTTCGCCACGGTGGGAGCTCCTTCTGGCGGGGATCCGGTTGCCGCCCGCAGAGACCTGCTGGGCAACAACGACGTAATCCTGGCGGTCGCCCGACCGACCGAAAGCATGGACTACTTCTATCGCAACGGCCAGGCCTACGAGGTCTGGTTTTGCCACGAGGGGCAGGGCCTGCTGCGGTCGCAATTCGGCAATCTGAAGTTCGGGCCGGGCGACTACATCGTGATTCCCTACGGAACAACCTGGCAGATGCGGTTGGAGGCGGAGGCCCGCTTCTTCGTGATCGAGTCGGCCTCCCAGATCGAACCGCCCCAGCGTTACCGCAACAAGTACGGCCAGTTAACCGAGTTCGCCCCCTACACCGAGCGGGACATCCGCCTGCCGGCCGTTCTGGAAACCCATACCGAGACAGGCGAATTCGAAGTGCGGGTGAAGGCGCGCGACCGGATCAGCCGCCACACGCTCGACCATCATCCGCTTGACGTCGTCGGCTGGGACGGGTTCCTGTACCCATGGATCTTCAATATCAACGACTACGAGCCGGTGACCGGGTCGCTGCATCAGCCGCCGCCGATGCACCAGACGTTCCAGGGCTGGAACTTCGTCGTCTGTTCGTTCGTGCCGCGCTTGTACGACTATCATCCGCTGGCCATCCCGGCGCCTTACAACCACTCCAATGTCAACTCGGATGAGGTGATCTACTACTGCGACGGTGACTTCATGTCACGCAAGGGAATCGACCGTTACGACATCACGCTGCACCCAAGCGGTCTGCCGCATGGGCCGCAGCCCGGCGCCACCGAGGCCTCGATCCAAGCCGATCGCACGGACGAATTGGCGGTCATGGTCGACACCTTCAAGCCGCTGCACGTCGCCGTCCCCGCCCTCGAATTGGAGAAGCCAGAGTACATGGACTCCTGGCTCGAGGGCGGCCCCGAGTAGGCAATGACGGACAGCGATCCGGCCGCCCGGCAAGGCAGGGCCTGGCTCGGGGCCGGCATCGGCCTGGCAATTGCCGCACCGCTGCTCAGCCTGTACTGGCTTGGACAGCAGCTGCTCAACCTGCCCATGCCAGCCTATGCCCTGTTCGAACTGCTGATTCGGGCCCTGCCGGGGGGAATCGTCACGGCCGGTCTCGAAGCGATGATTGGCCTGCTGACCCGCCTGGGGCTCCCGTCTACTTCGGCCGCCGGCAAGCTGGTCGAGACATGGATGGCGCTTGGACTGGTCGCCGGTCTGTTGACATTGCTGGGGGCAGCCTACGCGGCCGGCGTCGACCAACGGCGGCTTCCGCTTATGGTGGGGCTGGGTGCCAGCGCCGCGCTGCTCGCCTGGTGGGATGACTGGGGCCAGGCCGGCTGGCTGCTTGGATTGCTTTGGTCGGCAGGACTGCCGGCTTTGTGGGTGCTGGTATTGGACCGGCTGCTGCGGCACGAGCGAGTTGTCGAAGGCGGCGGCCAGGGCCGGCGAGGCTTCGTCCTCGGGGTGGCACTCGGCTCGATCGGCACCAGCCTGGCAGCCCTTGGCCTTGGCCGGCTGGTGGAGAGGGCAGACGACGTGAGCACTGCCGCCACCATCTTCCCGCCCAGGGCCACGCCGACGCCGCCCCCTTTGGCCGGCTTCAACCCCGTGGTTGGCACCCGTCCTGAGTTGACGCCGCTCCTTGACTTCTACCGGGTTGATATCAATCTGCGGCCCCCCAACGCCGAAGCAGTGGCGGCCGAGGCCAGGGAGCAAGCCCGGCAGTTGGCCGAGGCGGAGGCTATCGAGCTGCCGCCTTCCGACTTGTTGCTGTCGATTGACGGCCTGGTTGAAGAGCCGCGGGTGGTCAGCCTAGAAGACATCCGCCAGCTGCCGGAAGTTGGTCGGTTTGCCACCCTTGAATGCATCTCCAATCCTGTCGGTGGCGACCTGATCGACACGACCTGGTTTGGCGGGGCACGCCTGGCCGATGTGCTGGCGTTGGCCAGGCCGGCGGCGGAGGCCGTCGATGTGCAATTCACGTGCGCTGATGGTTACAGCGAGTCGCTGCCCATCGATTCGGCGCTCGACGAAAGGACGCTGTTGTGCTACGCCATGGCCGGCGAGCCGCTCACTGAAGAGCACGGCTTCCCTTTCCGCCTATACACGCCGGATCGCTTTGGTATGAAGAACCCAAAATGGATCGTCCGGTTGACCCTGGTTGCCGAGGATTATCTCGGCTACTGGGAGACCCGAGGTTGGGACGAGCAGGCCTGGGTTGAGATCACGGCCGTGATCGATGCAGTTCGCGAAATGGGGGAAGGGCGGCTTGATGTTGGCGGTATTGCCTTTGCCGGCGCCCGAGGCACCGCCAGCGTGGAAGTTCGCGTCGACGCCGGTCCCTGGCAGCCGGCCGACCTGGCGCGGCCGGTTTCATCCTTGACCTGGGTCCCGTGGCGCATTGAATTGCATGCCGAGCCCGGCGAGCGATTGCTCGAGGTGAGGGCGATTGATCGGCAGGGCGGCCTTCAGACGGCCGTTCCGTCCGAACCCTACCCGGATGGCGCGACGGGCTATCACAGCCGCAGCGTGCGTTTTCCGGGCCAGGCCTGACAGCGAGGTGGCGATGGATCTAGATCCGGCCAGCGTGCCGTGGCAGGTGGTCTACAAACTGATGATCGGTGCCATTGTCCCCCGACCCATCGGCTGGATTTCGACGGTGGATGAACTGGGCCAACCAAACCTGGCGCCCTTTTCCTTCTTCAACGCGGCCTGCGCCGACCCGCCGACAGTGCTGTTTTGCCCCATGATCCGGGGCGCCGACCGCGCCACCAAAGACACGTTGAACAACATCCGGGCGACCGGCGAGTTTGTGGTCAACATCGTGACTGAGCCATTGGCCGCAGCGATGAATCTCAGTTCAACCGAACTGCCAGCCGGGGTCAACGAGTTCAAGCGCTCCGGCCTGACGGCCGCCCCGTCCGCAACCGTCCGTCCGCCGCGAGTGGCCGAGAGCCCGATTCACTTCGAATGCAAACTGCATCAACTGATCGAGTTGGGGACGGAACCGGGTGGCGGCAGCGTGGTGCTCGGACGGGTGGTTCACCTGCACGCCGCCGCCGCCGTGCTCTATGACGGCGACAAAGTCGACCTGACCAAGCTCAAGCCGATCGGCCGGCTGGCCGGCAGTGCCTACTGCCGGGTGACCGACCTATTCGAAATGCAGCGGCCGCCAAGTGAAGTCCCGCGTGCCGGCTACTGAGGTCGTGCACGAGTCGGGCGGCACCATTTGACCGACTTTGGTGTTGTAAGGGCCGAACCGTCCCGCGCAAGGACCGCATGTCAACCCAGCCAACACTGCAGATAGAGAATCTGGCATTCCGCTATCGGGACCGTCAGACGCGGGCGATTGAACAGATCGCCTTTGAGCTGGCGCCGGGCGAACTGCTGCTGGTTGCCGGCGCCAGCGGCTGTGGCAAGACGACCTTGATTCGCGCGATCAACGGCCTGATCCCGCGATCCTACAAGGGAGACCTCGAGGGTCGGATACTGGTCAAGGGCCAGGACACAGCCGGCTTAGCATTGGCCGAAATTTCCCAGCGGGTGGGCACGGTCTTGCAGGATCCGGAGCGACAAATCCTGGGCACAAAAGTGTTGAACGAGGTGGCTTTTGGCTTGGAGAACCTGGGCCTGCCACGAGATGAAATCCGGTCCAGGGCGCACGCCGCCCTCGAACGACTGGGCATCGAGCAGTTGGCCAATCGGGATACGCACTTCTTATCGGGAGGAGAGAAGCAGAAGGTTGCGCTTGCCGGCGTGTTGGCCATGCAACCGGATTTGCTGCTGCTCGATGAGCCGCTTGCCAGCCTCGATCCGGCCAGCGCCCGCGAGGCGCTCGAGATCTTCCGCAGTCTGGCGGATGGCGGGATGAGCGTGCTGTTGGTTGAACACCGAGTCGAGGATGCGCTGTTGATCGAACCCGAACGCGTGATGTACATGGCCGAGGGCAAGATCCGCTATCTGGGGGCCGCAGACGGCTTGCGCGACCAGGTCGACTACCGGCAGGTGAAGCTGCCGGCCGAGATCATTATCGAACAGGCGGCGCGCCAGCCGGAGCCAGCGCCATTCAAGCCCGCCATCCAACCAGGGGAAGGGGCCGTCGAGCCGCTCGTCTCCTTCCGCCAGGTCGCATTCTCCTACGATGAGAACCAGCCCGTCCTGCGCGGGATCGACCTCGACATCCACCCAGGCGAGATCATCGCCGTGCTCGGGCCTAACGGCGCCGGCAAGACGACACTGGTCAAGCACGCCATTGGCTTGCTCAAACCAGCCGAAGGCAGTGTCCTTGTGCGCGGCCAGAACACTCGCCAGTTGAGCGTGGCACAAATCGCGGCCACTTTGGGCTATGTCTTCCAGAGCCCAAGCCACATGCTGTTTGCACCGACGGTGCGCGAAGAGTTGGAGTTCGGCCCGCGCAATCTGGGCCATTCCGAAGAACAGCGGCAAGAGGAGGTTGCCTATGCGCTCGATGTAATGAATCTCTCCGGCATGGAAGCGGATCCACCGCTGTCACTGTCGTTTGGCCAGCGCAAGCGCGTCAGCATTGCTGCCATCCTGGCGATGCGGTCAAGCATCCTGGTTATGGATGAACCAACCGCCGGTCAGGATTATCAGAACTATATGTCTTTCATGGATTCGATTTTGGAGACCCCTGGTTTCGAGGCAGTTCTCTTCATCACCCATGATCTTGACCTGGCGCTCATCTACGCAACGCGTGTCCTGCTGATGGCCAATGGCGAACTGGTGGCGGATGGACCCCCGGAGCAAGTGCTGCGGGATCGAGATCGCTTGCGCAATTACCGGATGATTCCAACCTCCCTGCTGGAGGCAAACCTGGCGCGGCTCGGGCCGACGGAGCGCTTCATGCGCGCCGAGCGGCTGGCCCACTTGGCCGCCTAGCGGCACGCAGCCGCCACAAAACCAAGTTCCACCTACGAACTGGAGGAGGTAATCATGAGTGGTTCCAGACTTATGTCCGTGATCGGCGCCTTGCTGGGGGTTGTTGTCTTTTTCGCACTGATCATATGGATCGGTGGGCAAATGAACCCCGACCTGCAGCTCGACGAGACGGCTACGCTGCGCTACGTCTTCGTCGGCGTTGGCATGCTGATCGTGTTCGCGATCTACTGGCTGACCCGCGACAATGACGCCTGGGTAATAGGCACCCGGCAAGTTGTCTACATGGCCATCGGTGCGGCACTGTACGCAGTGTTTTCCTATCTGTTCAATGGCACGGTCTTCGCCGTACCGTCGGTCAGCCAGGTTTCACTACGCCCGGCGATCGCCATCCCCATGTTCTTCGGCTACGTCTTCGGCCCGGTGGTCGGGTTCTTCACCGGCGCCGTCGGCAACATGTTTGGCGATGCCCTAACCGGGTTCGGCCTGTCCCCGCAATGGAGCGTGGGCAATGGGCTGGTTGGTTTGATCGCCGGCCTGGCGATGCTGTATGACGACAAACGCCGCGGCCTGAACAACGTGTTGATCGCCAGCGCCGTCCTGGCCGGCCTGGCCACCGTGTTCTGGATCCTCAATCCGTCGTTGTCCAACATGATGTTCTTCGATGTCGAGGCGGGCATCTTCGGCGATGCCACCATCTCGGTCTTTGCCGGCCTGTCAGCCGTCATCGGCCTGGTGCTGGTCGTGCTGGTGCGCTACTTGTTCCGCGACGATGCCGATATTGCCGCCGCCGTCACCTGGGCGATGCTGGGCAACCTCATCGGCATCGGCTTCGCCGCCATCTCTGACATCTGGATCAACGGCTTCACGCCGGAGGTGGCCATCGTCGGCGAATTCCTGCCGGCGGCAGGGCCCAACATGATCTTCGCTGCCATCCTCGTGCCGATCTTGGTGCGCGCCTGGCAGTCGCTCCAGCGGCAAACCGGCCGCTAGCCATCACTCATCGGCGGGGGGGGGGGGGGGGGCCCGCCCCCCCCCCCCCCCCACCCACAGACTGGGGACAGCAGG
>Ga0214471_10004258_pt1 | contig 11050 bp, 11 predicted proteins | sample RVTome_5_FD_207665 | JGI IMG/M metagenome (GOLD analysis project Ga0214471, IMG submission 207665) | Soil microbial communities from uranium-contaminated site in the Upper Colorado River Basin, Wyoming, United States - RVT142D155 | ecosystem: Environmental > Terrestrial > Soil > Contaminated >... | reverse complement strand
GCGGTCCCGGGAGGCATCCGCTGATCTTTCGATTTTCTCCTGAAACCGCTGATTGTTCCAGGATTATCCTCATCTCGCGATGAGAAACCTCCACCTCGTCAACCTATTTAGTCAATTAGTCGAATAGTCATTAGTCAATTAGGCTCGACTACTGGACTACCTGACTATCAGACTATATAGGCCCTTGCGCTATTTGCCTATTTAATTTTCGCATCCTGATTGTAACTTTCCGGAGTTAAAAAGTCAAGAAAAAAGCAGTAGCTGTCAGGGTTTTGTCAATTACCCCTTGTGACGTTGCATCCCAGCCACCACCATGTTAGAATAAGTTGATTAATTTTGGAGGTTCTTAAATGTCCAATGATATGGTTGAAGTGGTCATTGACAGCATCCGTGTCAGTTTGATGTCCCAGCAGCGAATTGTCATTTTGCGGGAAGTAAACGCGGAGCGTTACCTGCCTATCTGGATCGGTATTTACGAGGCCGAATCCATTACAATCGCCCTGCAGGAAGTCGAAGTAGCCCGTCCACTGACCCATGACCTGCTTAAAAACATCTTCCAGGAGATGAACGCTCAAGTTGTCCGGGTCGAAGTCGTGGCTTTACGAGATGATACATTTTACGGGAACATCGTCGCCGAAGTCAATGGCAGAACCATGGAAATCGATTCGCGGCCATCCGATGCGCTTGCTCTGGCTGTCCGCGCCCACGTGCCCATCCTTGTGTCCAGCTCAGTAATGGATCTGGCTGGAATCATCCCCGAGGCGGATATGCAGGAGGAAGGAGAACTCGAAGGGGAGGAGATTGAGAGCCCCGAACGCCTGTCTGTGTTCCAGGATTTCCTGGAAAGGCTTGAAGACGAGGAGGAGGGGGTTGAAGATGAGGATGAGGATGAAGACGATGTGGAGTAACCATCCCATCTGGTAATCTCGCCGGGGTATGCCAGCGGACCAGCCGGCGACCCCGGTTTTTCGCATATTTATCCCATGTATCAAATTTGATTGTTCATTTCATGGTCCAACATTGACAAATTAGAACATTTGTACTAAGATCAAGACATGAAAAAGAATAAAAGTAAAAGATGACAGATCTACAGCAAACCGAAGTCAGTACCTCCCCCGGACCACAAATTGTGCCTCACAGCCGAGAAGCAGAAGAAGCTGTAATTGGCGCCATCCTGATCAACCCGGAAACCTATTACGATGTTGCCCAGTTCTTGCGCGAGGACGATTTTTATATTCACCGGCATCGCTGGATCTGGCACGTGTTTACTCGCCTGCACGAACAACGGGTTCCGATCGATTTCCTGACCGTATCTGAGGAACTGGACCAGTTGGGTCAGCTGGCTGAGACCGGTGGCCCGGCTTACATGACGGCGCTGATCAATAACGTTCCCACCTCCCTGCACGCCGAGGCATACGGTCATATCGTCGAAGAGACTGCATTGCGCCGCAGAATGCTGGAAGCGGCCAATGATATTGCAAAGCTTGCGTACAAAGAGGAGCTCGGCGTAGAAGAAGTCATGAATGAGGCCGAGAAGGCCATCTTTGGCGTCAGCGAGCGTCGCCTGACGAGAGATTTACAGCCCATTCAGGAAGTGCTGAGCGAGTATTACGATCGTATCGACCAGCTCATGCGGCGCGGTGAGGATACCTATGGTGTCCCCAGCGGCTTTATTGATCTGGACCGGTTGTTAGGCGGTATGCAGCCCTCGGATTTCCTGATCATCGCGGGACGTCCGGGAACCGGGAAAACCGCCTTTATGCTCTCGGCAGCCAAAAACGCCGCCCAGACACACAAGAAACACGTCGCCATATTCTCCCTGGAGATGGCTAACGAGCAGCTGGTGCAGCGCCTGATAGCCCAGGAGACCGGCATCGACACCCACCGGCTGCGCACTGGCCAGCTAGGCGAGGATGAATGGCCGCTCTTCGCCCATGCTATCGAAGTCCTTGGAGACACGCGCATTTTCCTGGATGACACGCCCGGGCTGACTCCTATTCAGTTGCGTACAAAATCCCGGCGCCTGCACATGGAATTCCGTCTCGATCTGGTGCTGGTCGATTACTTGCAGCTGATGAGCGGCGGCATGCGAATCGAAAATCGCGTACAGGAGGTTTCCCACATTTCACGAAACTTGAAGATGCTTGCGCGGGAATTAAACGTTCCTGTGCTGGCTGCGGCCCAGCTCTCGCGGGCAGTCGAACAGCGCGCAGACAAGGAGCCGCAGCTTTCCGACCTGCGCGAATCCGGCTCGCTGGAACAAGACTCCGACGTGGTCATGTTCATCCACCGGCCTGACCTCTACGACAAGGATAGCCTGAAACAGAACGTCGCCACGATCAAGATAGCCAAGCACCGCAATGGACCGACGGGCAACGTCGAGCTGATCTTTCGCAATAACCTGGCGAAGTTCGAGAACGCTGCCACGCGCAATATTGATTTATCCAGGGTCGCTTAACATTATCCATATGCAAATATGAATTCTTTCAAGGGTTTTAAAGAAGGGCGAGTCCGATTAACGCCGGTTCCAGATCTGTTCTTCAGCGAACTGCTCCCACAGATCGATCATCTCGGTGAACTGAAGGTAAGCATATACGCATTCTATCGCCTTGATCGTATGGAGGGTGTCTTCCGCTACCTGCGGCAAGCGAACTTCCTGGAAGATGCCGACTTTATGCAAGGGTTGGGCGCCAATCCGCATGAAGCTCGAGAAGCGCTGTACACAGCGCTGGAGCGCTGCGTGCAGCGGGGCACGCTGCTCAAAACGAACCTCGAACTGGAAGGGAGCGAAGAGATCTTCTATTTCCTTAACTCCCCTAAGGGCCGGGCGGCAGTAGAAGCTATTAAGCGGGCGGAGTGGCAACCTTCAAGTGACGCCCTTGCGCCCATCGATGTGACCCCCGCTCACCCCAACATCTTTAGACTATACGAAGAAAATATCGGCCCCCTGACACCAATGATCTCGGAAACCTTACAGGATGCTGAACAAACCTACCCGGCCAATTGGATCGAAGAGGCCATTCAAATCGCCGTGGAAAACAACGTGCGTCGTTGGAGCTATGTGGAGGCTGTTTTAGAACGCTGGAAGGACGAAGGACGCCATGGCAGAAAAGATCGACAAGCCACTGAAGAGGATCGCCGGAAATATGTCGAGGGCGAATTCTCAGACTTCATCGAACACTGAAGATAAACAACCGGGACATGCGGGTTTGATTGGCGACCCAAACTGCCCTCATTGCCAGGGGTTGGGCTACCTGCGCGCCGATGTGCCGGTTGGTCATCCGGATTTCGGGAAAGTGCAGGTCTGCGTCTGCCGGCAGGGTCAGATTAGCAAGCAAGTCCACCGGCGTCTCTACGCCCTGAGCAATTTACATGAGCTGCAGCACTTAACCTTCGACAACTTCCAACCTCGCGGCCGCATCGGGCTGACACCTCTCAAAGCCGACTCATTGGAACGCGCTTACAACCACGCTCACCAATTCGCCGAAAACCCGAAAGGATGGTTGCTGCTGCAGGGTCCATACGGCTCTGGTAAGACTCACCTGGCTGCGGCCATTGCCAATCTTACGGTTGGTTTGGGGATATCGACGCTCTTCATCACCGTTCCCGATCTGCTCGATACCCTGCGCTTCGCCTACAGCGACCCGGACGCCACGTTCGAAGAACGTTTTGAGGAAATTCGCCGTGCCCCGCTGCTGGTCTTGGACGATTTCGGAACACAGAATGCCACGGCCTGGGCCCAGGAAAAGTTGTTCCAAATCCTGAATTTTCGCTACATTAATCGACTGCCACTGGTGGTTACCACTAATCTTGGCCTGGAAGAAATCGAGGGTCGCATCCGCTCTCGCTTGCAGGATCCCGACCTGGTTACGCGGGTGAAAATTTTGGCCACCGACTACCGCAATCCCGCAGATGACACGGGCTATCATGAACTTTCATCACTGGATTTGATGCGTGATCGCACATTCCTCAACTTTAATCTGCGGAGGACCGAGAACTTAACAGCCGAAGATTCGCAGAGCCTTGAGAAAGCCTTTAATGCAGCCCGAAATTTTGCGGAGCATCCTGATGGCTGGTTGTTGTTAACTGGCCCGCACGGTTGTGGCAAGACCCATCTTGCCGCGGCGATTGCAGATTATCGAGCAGAATTAGGCGATCCTCCCCTTTTTGTCTTTATTCCAGATTTATTCGACCATCTGCGGGCCACTTTCAATCCAAACAGCGCGGTCAAATATGACCGTCGCTTCGAAGAAGTTCGCAGTTCTTCCCTATTGATCCTCGACGATTTGGGAACCCAGTCAATGACGCCTTGGGTACAGGAGAAGCTGCACCAACTCTTAAATTACCGGTACAACGCCCATTTACCTACTGTGATTACCTCTTCAGATGAGATCGCAAATTTCGATCCCCGTCTCCGCAGTCGAATTCTGGATACACGTATCTGTACAATCTATGGCATTACAGCCCCCGATTATCATGGAGGCGGACGAAAACGCGGCAATATCAAACGTAAACGTCCTCGCTAAAAGGTATCCCCACAGCACCCTTGGTTTCGATACGGGCGACGGAGATCGTCGCGAGGCAAAGAACGCAGGTCTATCCTTCGATAAACTCAGGACGGCGCTCAACCAGCGGATGCTGTTCAATTGTGCCAAACGTCAGGGGGAAACGTGACAAAGATAATCTTGACCTACTTGCCCCACTTAGTAGAATAAACCTAACATCGCCAAATTCGCCAATCGTGGAGGAATATATGCCTGACGAGCACGAGTATTGCCTGTACTGCCAGCGTAGCAGCGATCAGGTGCCTTTGATCGCACTGCATTACCAGGAGACTCGAGCCTGGATCTGTCCCCAACATCTCCCAATTCTGATTCACAAACCTGCTCAGCTTGCCGGCAAATTGCCCGGAGCTGCCAACTTATCGCCCTCAGAAGGTCACGGACACTAGAACGTTAACTCTATCCAAAGCGTCGTGGCGATTTCGTAGCCAAGCACCTGTTCATGACCATCCATCCGAATGCGCAGGGGGCCACGGAATGGCGCTTTGTTTAGCAAGTTAATCTCTTTTCCGGGAACCAGCCCGAGTTCGCCAATATACTTTAACTTATCATGATCATGTGTGCGAACTCGGCTGAGAACACCTTTGCCGCCTGGTACGATCTCAGTCAGTGGAAGGTCGTTTACCTCGGGCATCACGCCGTCTTTGCTGGGGATCGGTTCGCCATGCGGGCAGCGTGAGGGATGGCCGGTCATTTCATCGATGCGATCTTCCAGCTTTTGGTTGAGGCCCATCTCAAAAACATCCGACAGGTCATGTGCTTCAGCCCAATCGTATCCCATGACACGCACCAGGAAGACCTCGACCAGGCGGTGCCGCCGCAGGGCCGGCATCGCAATTTTCTCACCTATCTGAGTCAAATGCACCCCGCGATAAGGTTCGTGAATGAGAAATCCGCCCTTCTTCAGCCGGCGCGCCATACGTGAAACCGCCTGCGCAGAGGCATCCACGTGCTCTGCCAGGTCGGAAAGCTTTACTTCATCATGATCCTGCTGCAGCCGGTATATTTCGGCTGCATAGCGCTGCATTGTTGGACTGACGATCATAAATTAAGGTCACATAAGGCGGATTTTCAACCGGGTTGAAGATCCATTATCAAACCGGGTGAAATCAGTTTTATTATGATATTCTTGATAAATATTATCATTTCTTATTATACTATACGGGTCAGACTTATATATAGCCTTGCCAAGGTTTGTCTTCCAGTACCTTCGCCTTGAGCGGAAACCTTCGCAAGGCTTTTCATCCTTTGTAGCGTACGATCGTTCATGTCAACTTGGTGCTGGACAATTATCTTTTTGGAGCCACCCGATTACATCTTTGGCGCTAAATTTCGAAAACGGGAAAACGTTGGAGGAGCAACATTGATGTTATGCAGAACCAAAATTGCTGCAGTTCTGCTGGTTGTTACGCTGCTGGCTACCGCCTGCGCGCCAGCTGCGACGCCCACTGCCGGACAACCGCCGGAAAGCAACCAGGATGCGCTCGTCGAGGTTGGTGGGACGCCTGCCGATCCTGGCTCCCTGGTGATTTATTCCGGGCGAAGTGAGAGCCTGGTCGAGCCAATTATCGGGCAATTCGCCGATCTGACCGGGATTCAGGTCGACGTGCGCTACGGCAGCACCGCCGAGCTCGCCGCTACCATCCTGGAAGAAGGCAGCAACTCCCCCGCAGATGTGTTCTTCGCTCAAGATCCCGGCGGTCTGGGTGCGGTCGCCGATGCCGGAATGCTGGCAGAATTGCCTGAAGGACTGCTGAATCGAGTGGAAGCACGCTTCCGCTCCCCGGAGGGCAATTGGGTTGGCGTATCCGGCCGGGCCCGCGTGGTCGTCTACAACACAGACAAATTATCACCAGAAGACCTGCCCGATGAACTGAACGGTTTCGGCGATCCCAAATGGCAGGGGCGCATTGGATGGGCTCCCACAAACGGTTCTTTCCAGACCATGGTCACCGCAATGCGCCAGGTTTGGGGCGAAGAATCCACCAGCGAGTGGCTGGAAGGCATTCTGGCTAACGATCCAGTCGTTTATGAAAACAATACGTCTATCGTGGCGGCGGTCGGCGCCGGCGAAGTGGACGTGGGTTTTGTAAACCACTATTATCTCTATCGCTTCCTGCAAGAGGAAGGCGAAGAATTCCCGGCTCGCAACTATTTCCTGCCGGGGGGCGGACCGGGTTCTCTCATCATGGTTGCCGGCGTCGGGCGGATCGCCAGCGGTCCGAATGAGGACAACGCCTTAAAGTTTATCGATTTCCTGCTCTCGCCGGTCGCCCAGCAGTACTTTGCCAGCCAGACCTTCGAATATCCGGTCATCGAGGGCATCCAGACTCAGCGGCTGCTCACCCCACTATCCGAGCTCGATGCAATCGACATTCCCTTGGGAAGTCTCGCCGACCTGCAAGGAACCGTTGAACTATTGCAGGAGGTCGGCGCTCTGCCCTGATATGGCTGAACTGATAGAGCCTCAAGTCTTTCACAAGCAGACGAGAAGCGTCTGGAAACCGCGCACGCTCCTACCCGGTCTTCCAGAGATGGCATTGCTTTGGCTGCCTGCGCTCCTGGTTGCTGCGGCCATGCTGCTGCCAATTATTTACCTCTTGCTGCGCGCTGGCGGAGCGGATCTGCCCGCCTGGCAATGGCTCTTGCGTACCAGGACCTTGGAGATCCTCGGGCGCACCATATTGCTTGTGATTGGTGTTACTTCCGCCGCGATGGTTGTCGCCGTTCCCCTGGCCTGGCTGACTGTCAGGACAGATTTGCCGCTGGGCCGGTTATGGTCGATTCTCATCCCACTGCCGCTCGTGATTCCCAGTTATGTCGGCGCGTACCTTTTTGTTTCCGCCTTGGGCCCGCGAGGCCTTTTGCAAAGCTGGTTAGAGGCATGGTTTGGCGTCACCCGTCTGCCCGATATCCATGGCTTGCCTGGGGCCGTCATCGTTCTTACCCTGATAAGTTACCCGTACATTTATTTGAGTGTCCGGGCTGCGCTGCTTAAGATGGATCCCACATTGGAAGAAGCGGCTCGCAGCCTGGGTCATAACTTGTTGAAGACTTTCCGCCGGGTAACGCTTCCCCAACTGCGCCCTGCCATCACTGTTGGTTCTCTGCTGGTAGCGCTGTACGTGCTGAGAGATTTCGGAGCGGTCTCGATCCTGCGCTATGACACGTTCAGCCGCGTGATTTACATTCAGTATCGCTCCTCTTTCGACCGCGCATCGGCTGCAGCTCTGTCTTTAATTCTGGTAGCAATGACCGTGGTGATCCTGGTCCTCGAAATCCGTACACGGGGGCGCTCGCTGTATCATAGCGCCAGCGCAACCGCTTCAAGACCTCTCGCCAGGTTCTCCCTCGGCGCCTGGCGCTGGCCTGCGCTGATCTTCTGTGCAGGAGTTACCGGCCTGGCGCTGTTGGTGCCTGCGGGCCTGCTGCTCTATTGGCTGGTGCGCGGCATCCTGGCAGGAGAGCAGATTAGCAACCTGTGGCTGGCAACCAGGAATTCCGCGCTTGCTTCCGTTCTGGCAGCCGGTTTTTCTCTCCTGGCAGCTCTTCCCGTGGCAGTCCTGAATGTTCGCAGGCCAGGGCGCCTGAGCCATCTCTTGGAACGAGTTACCTATGTCGGCTATGCGCTCCCCGGAATTGTCATCGCGCTGGCCCTCGTGTTCTTTGGCGCCAATTATGCCCTGTCCCTTTATCAGACCCTGCCTTTGTTGATCTTTGCCTATGTTGTCCTCTTTCTCCCTCAAGCGGTCGGTGCTCTGCGGGCTTCTATTCTGCAGGTGCAACCCAGTCTCGAAGAGGCCGGTCGCAGTTTGGGGCATGGCCCGATCAGAATTTTCCAAAAGATTACGCTGCCCCTTATCAGCCCCGGTGTTGCCGCCGGCGCTGGTTTGGTTTTCCTGACCACCATGAAAGAACTTCCTGCAACGCTAATTTTGGCCCCCATTGGCTTTAAAACTCTGGCCTCCGGTCTTTGGTCGGCGGTCTCAGAAGCCTTCTTCGCAAAAGCGGCGGCTCCGGCTTTGCTGCTCATCCTGGTATCATCTTTGCCCATGGCAATTTTAATTATCAAAGACCAAAATAAAGCATCTTCCCAATAATTGGGGGAAGGGTGTTTGTTGGAGCGGCTCCGCCGCTGCAACAAACACCCCCACTTCTTATTGATAAGTTACCAGATAAAGACCTTGGAAGCTAAAATGGAATCATACGCAGTTAAGTGCATCCACCTCACAAAAAAATTCGGTAGCAATTTCGGTGTCCAAGACCTGAGCATGTCCGTTCGAGCGGGAGAAATCCTGGCTTTGGTAGGGCCAAGCGGCTGCGGTAAAACTTCCACGCTCAGGCTGATCGCCGGGTTCGAGCACCCGGATCAGGGAAACATCTCGCTGGCTGGGCGGGACGTCTCTGGCGATCGTCGCTTCGTCCCACCCGAAAAACGCGGCGTCGGCATGGTGTTCCAGGATTATGCCCTGTTTCCGCATCTGTCTGTATTCGAAAATGTCGCATTTGGACTTCACGAATGCAGCAGCGAGCAGAGAAAAAATCGGGTAATGGAAATGCTTGAATTGATCGGACTCGCAGATCTCGGAAACCGGTACCCGCACCAACTCTCCGGCGGAGAGCGCCAGCGGGTCGCCCTGGCACGCGCCCTGGCGCCGCAACCGGTAGTGCTGCTGCTCGACGAGCCCTTCAGCAATTTGGATGCCGACTTGCGTTTGAGGATGCGGGAAGAGATTCGCGCCGTTCTAAAAAACATAAACGCCACTGCAGTCTTCGTTACTCATGACCAGGAAGAAGCCCTGTTTATGGGCGACCGGCTTGCCGTAATGAACCAGGGACACCTGGAGCAAATTGGTACCCCAGAGAGGGTCTTTCAGCATCCAGAAACCCGTTTCGTCGCAGAGTTCATGGGGCAGACGGACTTCATCCCCGGTGAGGTTAGGGCAGAAGGGATCTTGACCGAAATCGGTCTCCTTCCCCAGTTGGTCAACCTGCCTCCTGGCGAGAATGTTGAGCTGGCCGCGCGCGCCGATGACATAACATTCGATGCTCATGCGCTGGGCAAGTCCGTCGTCATTGGACGCCAATTCAAGGGAGCGCTGAATATCTACCGCCTGAAGCTGCCATCCGGCCGGGTCGTACATGCCTTTCAGCCCCATACTTGCGTTATCCCTGTGGGCACGTCCGTGGATGTTTATGCTGATCCGGGGCACGCTCTTGCTTGCTTTTATCAGGGACAAGCAGTTCCTGTTTTGGAAGAAAGGGAATATCTCCCGCTCGGTAATTACAGTTCCAGCAGAAACTAGATGTAGACCTCCTGACAGGCAGTTTTTCAATTCACCGTGTTATAATTTGAAAAACGGGGACAAGTTCATTTTTGCACATGTTAAGGAGGTCTACATGACGAGCCAAAGTTATGAGCTTCCCCTGCCCGATTACTACGATCCAAATAAAGTCAATCAGGTTTGGAAAGTGCCTTATGAAGAACGCGCCCTGCAGGCTCAAGAGTGGCGCGAAAAGCATAGTATAAGGCCATCTGCAGAGGATAATTTCAGAATTGCGCTTTTTGCCGTGGACTTGCAGAACACATTCTGCCTGCCCGACTTTGAGCTTTTCGTTGCCGGACGTTCCGGCAACGGCGCAATCGATGACACCCGCAGGCTGGTCGAATTCATTTACCGCAACCTGAGTGTGATCAGCGAGATCACGCTGACGATGGATACACACCACGCTACGCAAATCTTCCATGCAATCTTCTTGATCGATGATGAAGGCAACCACCCGGATCCATTGACCCAGATTTCCGCAGAGGATATCCGCCAGGGCCGTTGGAAGTTCAACCCGATGGTCGCCGCCGGCCTGGGAATAGACCCGGAATACGGCCAGCGCCATCTCCAGCATTACGTTGATGAGCTGGAAAAACGCAAAAAATTTAACCTCACAATCTGGCCATATCACTCGATGCTGGGAGGCATCGGTCACGCGCTGGTCTCAGCATTAGAAGAAGCTTTGTTCTTCTACACGATCGCTCGTTACAATCAGCCAGACTTTGTCCTTAAAGCCCGCAATCCGCTCACCGAGCATTACTCGGCCCTGGGACCCGAGGTTATGCGAGATCCTGATGGAAGAAAAATCGGTGAGAAAAACGAAAAAGTGTTCCGCCAACTAGAAGAAGTAGATGCCATGATCATTGCCGGAGAGGCGAAGAGCCACTGCGTTGCCTGGACGATAGAAGATCTTCTGTCCACTATTCGCGATCACGATGAAGATCTGGCGGAGAAGATCTACCTCTTGGAAGATTGCAGCTCACCGGTGGTCGTACCCGGTGTGGTGGACTTTACCGATCAGGCTGATGCTGCATTCGAACGCTTTGCAAGGGCGGGTATGCACGTCGTACGCTCTACAGAGCCCATAGAGAGCTGGCCTGGCATCAAAATATTGAGACCCGCCTGAAAGAACGGGGAAGTAAAAAAGATACTTCCCAAGGT
>Ga0214471_10004257_pt1 | contig 11051 bp, 11 predicted proteins | sample RVTome_5_FD_207665 | JGI IMG/M metagenome (GOLD analysis project Ga0214471, IMG submission 207665) | Soil microbial communities from uranium-contaminated site in the Upper Colorado River Basin, Wyoming, United States - RVT142D155 | ecosystem: Environmental > Terrestrial > Soil > Contaminated >... | reverse complement strand
GCCGGTGCGCGAAGGCCTCAAGGGCTACCGCTGTTCCAAGGAGGCGTGCGGCGCGCACTTCGACGTCAAGATCAAGAGTCTCGACAAGGACGCCCTGGCGGGAATAGTCGCCGACGTGGAGCGCGCAGTCGGCGCACAGGTCGGAGTCGTGTCGACTTCGGCGGAAGCCAAGCGCACGACCGCCGTGGTGCACGTCGCCCTCGGCGGTCCCGTGCTCGTCGCCGATGCCTCGGTCATGCTCGACGCCGCCGCCCGCCAGGCCGCTGGCGCCTCGCTCAAGGAACTCACCGTGGCGGCGGTCGAGCCCGACGACTGCAATTTCACGCTCTGGAAGGAATTCCGGGGCCGCTACCTGAACCGTCCGGTGGCCGAGAAGCTCCTGCGCGAGCGCGACACGGGCCCGTTGGAGGGCTTCGTGAGCATGCGCGGGGACACCTACGCGGGGCGGGTCCGCATGAACGCCGACCACACGCTCGAGTTCGAGGCGGTGCGCGATTTCAAGGGCTCGGACGACGAGAGCAGCGTGGCGCCCGAACTGGTGTCCTACCAGGTCGACGCTTCGCCGTTCCTCAAGTGCCCGCGCTGCGCCAACGGCGCCATCGTCGAAACGCCGACGCACTTCGTCTGCCGGCAGCCCGACGTCGCCAAGCATCCCGGTTGCGGCGTGACCGTGCCGCGCACGGTTTGCAAGCGTGAGCTCGCGCGGCAGGACCTGCGCCTCTACTTCGATCCCGAAGCCGGGCACACCGAGTGGATCGAGGATTTCATCTCCAAGAAGGACCGTGCGTTCACCGCGCGCCTGGTGTTCAAGCCCAATGGCCGGCACGGCTTCGAGTTCAAGCCGCGCGAGCCGCGTGAGCCGCGGGCGGCCAAGAAGACTGCCAAGAAGAAGACGGCCAAGAAAAAGCCCACCAAGAAGACCGCGGTCAAGGGCGCCGGCAAGTCGGAGTCGTGACCCTCCGTCTCGCCATGTGGTGCGCGCCGCGCACCGTGTCGACCGCTCTGCTGCGCTCCTTCGTGCAGCGCGCCGACTGCGAAGGGATCGACGAGCCCTTGTACGCGCACTACCTGGCGGTCACGGGCAAGCAGCATCCGATGCAGGCGGAGATCCTGGCGAGCCAGTCGCAGGACCCGCGCGAACTCCTCCAGGACGTGCTGCTAGGTCCCACCGCGGCGCCGCTGCAGTTCGTCAAGCACATGGCCCACCACTTGGTGGGGGGCTTCGATCCGAGGACCGGCGCGCAAGCTTGCGCATACCTGGACGCCCCGGGCGTGGTGCACGCTTTCCTGGTGCGCGAGCCGCGGGCGATGCTGGCGTCCCTGCACCGCGCGCTGGGGCCGCTCGAACGCTTCGACACCGCGCTCGGCCAGCAAGTGGCCATGTTCCGCCATCTCCAGGCGACCCGCGGCGAGGACCCGCTGGTGATCGACAGCCGCGAAGTGCTGCAGGAGCCCGCCGGAATGCTGCGCGCACTCTGTGAGCGGATCGGCCTGGAGTTCGATCCGGCCATGCTCGCGTGGGAACCGGGTCGGCACCCGAGTTTCGGCGTGTGGGCGCCCCACTGGTATGCGAACGTCGAGAAGTCGAGCGGCTTCGAAGCCCGCGCCGAGAAGGCCGTGCCGCTGCCCGAGGAACTGGAGCCGCTGCTCGACTGGGCGGCGCCGCTGTACGCGGAACTGGCCGCCGCGCGCCTGAAGCCCGCGGCGGCCTGAGCGATCCTTGTCGCGGCGACGTTTCTACCAGGGACGGCCGTATCCGCCCAGCCGGCAGCGGTTGTCGTAGTGGCGGTACGCGCGGCCGCACGGGTCGCGGTGCCAGTGGTAGGCGGGCCGGAAGCAGCCGCAGCCCGGCCGGTGCACGTGGTGGTATCCGGGGCGCGCGCCGAATTCCAGCGTGATCCGCGGCGCGGCCACGCGCACTCCGAGGCGGGGTCCGTCGTGCGCCTGTGCGGGCGCGGCGAACAGCAGCACGGCCGGCAGCGCGAGGAGCGCGATTGCGAGTCGATTCCACTTCATCTTGTACTCCTTGTCTTGTTGTTCTTGCGCCCGCTTCCAGGGCGGGCGACGGTCCCGTCTACGAGTGCAAGCGCAGCTTCGCCGGGCCGCGCGGCGCCGAAATCGGTTGCAGGTGGCATGTCACCGGGCGGCTGCGACGGCGCGAGCAGGGGAATTGAGAGCGCCCCACCATCCCGGAAGACGGTGAGGCGCAACGATGCGGCAGTCGGCCGCGCGGGACGGACCTTACAGGCCGACCACGTTGCTGGTGTCGCAGGAACTCAAGTCGATCGCTTGCAGGAAGACCCGGCCGCAAGCCGCGGCGGGCACGTTCGCGTTGAAGGTGATGTGGCCGTTCGCATCGGCTGCCACCACGGCCCGCAGCGTCAGACCGGCGCCGGAGAGCCCGAGGACCGTGCCACCGGTCGCCGGGTCGATGGTGTAGAGAGAACCGGACCCGAAGGTCTAGAGCGTGCCGGTGCCATTGCGCGCCATCGAGTTGAGGTTCACCTCGCCCGAAGCGCCGATGAACCTGTCGGCGCCGCTGGCGGGATCGATGCTGTAGACGTCGCCGGCGTAGTTGAGCGCGATGATGTCTTGCGCGGGTTCCGCCGTGGCGAAGGCCGTGACGAGAAGGAGCGGAAGGAGGATGCGCATGGAAGGAATAGCGCGTCGGGGTTGGATTGGCGTGGGGCGGAGGCCGGGGTGGAGCTTCGATAACGGGGAGTTTCGAGGCTAACCCAAGGAAGTGGCAAATGGGGCCGAGGCGCGCGGAAATTCCCGCAAGGAAGCCCCTATTCGCCCACCGAGGCCTTCCAGGCTCGCTGAGTGGCGAGCAGCTCCGCGAGCCGCTCGGGCTCCGCTGCCGACAGGTCGGTGCTCTCGCCGGGATCGGCCTGCAGGTCGTAGAGGAAGGTGCCGAGTTCGAGCTCGACCATCTCGTAGTCCGCGTGGCTCTTGTCCATAGCGGTGCGGAGTTTCCAATTTCCCGACCGCACGGCGGTCTCCTTGCCGGTGTCCCAGAACAGCGTGCGGGCCGGCCAGGCTTCGTCGCCGCCGCGCAGCAGCGGCCGCAAGTCGAAGCCTTCCAGATGCTGCGGGGCCGTCGCGCCCGCTGCGGTGCAAATGGTCGGATACAGATCGAGCGCGCTGACCATTTCGTCGCGCACCGTCCCGGCCTGGATGCGGCCCGGCCACGCCACGATCAGCGGCACCCGGATCCCGCCTTCGTAGAGCGTGTACTTGCCGCCGCGCAGCGGGCCGTTGTCGGCGTAGATCGGCGTCGAGCCACCGTTGTCGCCCACGTAGATCACCAGCGTGCGTTCGGCGAGGCCGAGTTCGTCGAGCGCGGCGAGCACGCGCCCGACTTCTCGGTCCAGGTAGTGCAGCTGGCCAAGGTATTGCGCGCGGCCTTCGGGGTTGTTGGGCTTGCGCCCGGCGCGATACCAGTCGTAGTACTCCTCGGTGGCCGGATCCCAGTCGCGGTAGCCCGCCAGGCCGTGTTCGTCGAGGTACTCCTGGGGCAGCTGGTGCGTGAAGTTGTGCACCGCGTTGAATGCGAGCGTCAGGAAGAAGGCCTCGTCGGCGTTCGCCGCCAGGAACTCCCGGGCGCGTGCGCCGAGCAGCTCGGTGCTGAATCCTGGCTGGTCTTCCTGGCGGTCGTCGACCCAGAACGGACCCTGCTGCAAGCTCTGGCCGCGTCGCGCGTGCGCTTGGCGGACCGCCTGCCAAGCGTCTTCGGCGGCGGCGGAGTGGACCAGGTAGTGCTTGCGGCCGCCCGCGAAGCCGTACAGCGAGTCGAAGCCGTGCTCGAGCGGAAAGCTGCGCTTGCCGGGCAGGTCTTCGCTGCCGTAGTGGAACTTGCCGACGTAGCCGGTGACGTAGCCGTGCTCGCGCAGGGTTTCGGCGATGGTGGGGAAGCGCGCGTCGCGGAGCCCTTCGCCGCCGTACCAGAAACATCCGAAGCGCTGCTGGTGCACTCCCGTCATGAGCCCCGCGCGCGAGGGATTGCAGATCGGGGAGCTCGCGTAGGCCTGGGTGAAGCGCACGCCGCGGGCGGCGAGCGCGTCGAGGGCGGGGGTGGCGACGTCGGCGGCGAGCCCCGCCGCTCCGAGGTCCGCGAAGCCCTGGTCGTCGGCCACGATCAGCAGTACGTTCGGCGGCCGGTCCTCGATGGAAGCCTCGCCGCCGCAAGCCGCGAGCAGGCTCGCCAGCAGGAAAGTGCCTCGGAAGGGCGTCATGGCGGCATGCTAGCGGGGCTCGCGCTCGCGCCCGTATCGCGGCCTTGCGATCCGGTATAGGATCGATCCAGCCCCCGAACCGGCGGGTCTGCTCGCCTCGGCATCCACGTCCATGCAGCGTCTTCTCGGCCCGCCCGTCCTTGCACTGGCGCTAGTCTGCGGCAGCAGCCTGGCGGCCCAGCAGGCTGCGGTGGAGCGTTTCTTCCCCGGGCTCGAATGGGAGCGCCCGGGAGTGCTCTCGGTCGATCCGGTGGCGCCGGGTTCGCAGGTCCGCATCACCCCGGCGCTCATGCCGGCCGATTCCGACGTCGGGCCGATCCGCCTTCAGATCGACATCGGCGACCAAGGAATGGCGGCGGACCGCGCCGTGGTGATCCGCTTGACCGACGCCGGCGGATTCTCCCTGGCCGACACCGACTACTCGGCGACGTCCGATCCACCGCTGTCCGGACTGCTGATCACCCTCGGCCCGCGCCAGCTCCGGATTTCGGCGCAGACGGACTGGCCGGCCCACACCAAGCTCGACGTGCGGATCACGGCGCAGGCCGGGTCGCCGCCGCTGTACACGCCGCAGGCCGCGAACCCACAATTGTTCTGGATCTTCCGCCAGACCGCCGCCGGCGACGACTTCGAACAATTTCCCACCATGGGCGGCGTGGTGCATCCGGGGCCGCCGCGGCGCCTCCTGGTCACGCTGCCCTCGCTCGCGGCCGTCGGCACGACGGTAGTCGCCCGGGTCGCGGTGCTCGACTCCCGCGACAATCCGGCTCCCGGCTGGGTCGACGCCGTGCGGCTGCGCGAACCGGGCGGATCGCTCGTGGCCATGCCGCGCGGGGCCTTGGCGAACGGCTACGCGCAGGTTCCGATCCGCCTGCCCCAGCGGACCGGCGCGTTCGAACTCGTTGCCGAGTCGGCCGGTCTGGAGGCCGGACGCTCCAATCCGCTCCTGCTGCTCGAAGCAAGCGTGCTCGGCGACCGGCAGCTGCTGTGGGGGGACTTGCAGAATCACAGCCGGAGGTCCTCCGAGGGCGGCGGCGCGCTGCGCGCCCTGGTCTGGCGCGCGGCCGCCTGGGGCGTGGTCGACGTGCTTGCCGCGACCGACCATGACCGCCTGGTTTCGATGCCCGGCACCGATCGTTTCTGGCGCGACTCGATCATGGAGATCGACCGGCCGGCGCCGCTCCGCCCGCTGCTCGTGCTGCCGGGATGGGAGTGGACCCGCGTCTTCGAATTTCCCAATGATCCGGGAGTGAAGGGGCACCGCTGCGTGCTCGCCGCCGATTCGGCCAGCCTGCTGCCGGTCCGCTCGTCGGCGGAAGCCGCGTGGGATTCGCTGGGGGAACTGCTGCCCGACCTCGCCACGCGTCCCGGGCGCGTGGTGGCCATTCCACACCACTTGCGGCACTACTACTGGGATGACGCCGACGGCGCCGACCCGGCGCTGCTGGCGGACCTGGCGCCGGTGGCGGAAGTCCTCTCTCGCAAGGGAAATTACGAAGAGGACGACGGCGGCGCCTGGCGGCACCCGGAAGGGATCGGCGGTCGCGGACCGTTCGCCGGCCTGGGCTGGCTCGACGGCCTGCAGAAAGGCGCGCGTGCCGGCGCCATCGGCGGCAGCGACAGCCACGTGCAGTACGGCACCTTGTACGTGCGGCCCGCAGCGGGCGTGTTCTCGCGTTCCGCGGACTATCCGGTCGTGCGTCCCCGCCGCGATACGGCGCTCCGCTGGCTGTGGCGGCGCGGCAGCATGACCGCGCTGCTCGTCGGCGACCCGAGCCGGGACGCCGTGATCGGAGCGCTACAAGACCGCGCTTGCTACGCGAGCAGCGGTCCGCAGACCGTGCTCTGGTACACGGTGAACGGAGCGGCGATGGGGAAGGAGATCGCCTGGGACGGCGGTCCGGTGACCTTGAAGGGCCAGGTCGCGGCGAGCACGCCCATCCTTTCGATCGAAGTGCGGCGCGTGATCCCCGGCGGCAGCAGCCTGGTGCCGGTCTACACCGGCTACACGAGCGATCGCCGCCACGTCGATTTCCACTGGGTCGACGCCGCGCCGCCCGCCGAGCCCTGGGTCGCGTACTACGTGCGCGTGCGCGTGCAGGGCTACGCTTTCGACGACGGCGAAATCCTGCCAGAGGAGCGCGCCATCGGCAGTCCGGTCTGGCTGGTGCGCTGACGCCGACGCGTCAGCCGCCGGCGGTCTTGGGCACGATGTCGGTCTGCAGCGCCGGATCGGCTGCGGGCACGTAGCGCATTTCCAGGCCGAGTTCCTGCCGCACCAGGTTGCAGCCCTGGGCGATGGCGGTCGCCTTGTAGAACGCGATTTCGCGATTGCAGCCCTGGCGGCCGAAACCGCAGTCGCTGGAGACGATGAGCTGCTCGGCGTCGACGTGCTCGAGCGCGGTGCGGATGCGAGCTGCCACGTCTTCGGCGCGGTCGGCCTGCAAGTTGCGGTGGCTGACCGCGCCCACGCAGACCTTCTTGGGCAGCCGGCCTTTCAGCGCGCCGAAGAGTTCGATCTCGCGGAAGCTGCGGTCGGTCATCTCCACGGTCCACACGTCGCCGCGCAGCGCGTGCATGTACAGCTCGAAGGACGCCGCATAGCTGTCGTTGTCGATCACGCGCTGCATGTTGGGGTTGCCCCAGCAGGTGTGGATCCAGATCTCCACGTCTTCCAGGCCTTCGACTTCGCGGTTGTAGGCCTCGACCATGAATTTCACTTCTTCGCTGTCGGCGCCGTAAGTGTTGGCCCAGAAGTGGAGCGTCGGCTCCTCGATCTGGATCACCTTGCAGCCGGCGTCGCGCAGCGCGCGCAGCTCCTTGTTCATGGCTTCGGCCATGTCCCAGATCACCTGGCGGGTGTCCGTGTACTGGTCGGTGTGCAAGTCGAGGAACAAGCCCATGACCTGCGTGCAGCACGTGCCGAAGCGCACCGGCTTGTGCGCCTTGGCCTGCGCGATCCGCCAGATCTTGGGGAAGTCGAGCGGCCGGTGCTCGATCTTGCCGACCACCTGCGGCCAGCGCCAGCCGGTGTAGATCTCGTTGAGCAGCGTGCCGGGCGGATAGCGCAGCCAAGGCGAGCGCGTTGCTTCGGACTGCAGGTGGTCGCCGGCGAAGCCTTTCCAGCGCTGCAGCGGATAGTGGTGCCAGGAGCGGCCGGCCAGGTCGTCGTCGCAGTGCAGGTCGCCGTGGGTGAGGATGTCGAGCCCGGCGCGTTCCTGGTCGCTCAACACCGTGGCGACCGCGTCGGTGTATTGCTCGCGGTGCTGTACGTCGAGCATCGCCGTGTCGAGCCCCTTGCCACACAAGCTCTTGTCGAACCAGCGCGGGCGCGGCCACGAACCGGTGACGGTGGCGGGCAGAACCAGATCCTTGGTGACCGTGTACATGAACGCGCTCAGCCCCGCGGCAGGGGGAAAGCGTCGCGGCGCTGGTAGTCCATCAGCCCGGCCGGCAGGTTCTCGCCTTCGAACTTCCAGGCGACGGGGTCCCACTGGAACGAACGGCCGTGGCGGTACGCGAGATTGAGCAGCTGGCACACCGCCGCCGTGCGCGCGCCGATCTCGGCGCTGCAGATCGGCGTCGCGCGCGAGTGGATGCATTGGATCCAGTCGTCGACGTGCGAGACGTTGCGCGGCAGTGTGAAGGCGAGCGGTTCGGCGCCGGCTTCGGCGGGGGCGTCGAAGTCGTGGCCTGGGACGGCGGACAAGCGGCCGCGGTCGACCGCCACCATGCCGTTCGTGCCGATGAAAGTGGCGCCGTTGGGGCCGCCGTGCACCACGTCGACGCCGTTGGCGTAGTGGAGCGTCGCGCCGCGCTTGCGGTCGCCGTCGCGCGGCAGGGAGACCCCGATCGGGCCGCTGCTGTCGGCGTCCAAGGCCCACTGCGCGATGTCGAAATGGTGCGCGCCCATGTCGGCGAGGTAGCCGCCGCAGTATTCGCCGTAGGCGCGCCAGTCGGGGTAGTGGCCGTGCACGCCGCGCGGGCTCAAGTCGCTGTGGTAGGGGCGCGCCGGCACCGGGCCCTGCCAGCGTTCCCAGTCGAGGCCGGGCTCGAGGTCCTCCGCGGGCAGTTCGCAGATCCGGGTCGGATCTCCGACGCCAACGTGCACGGTCAGCAGCTTGCCGATCCCGCCGTTGCGGATGAACTCGACCGCTTTCACGAAACGGTGTCCGTACTCGCTGCGCTGCTGGCTGCCGGTCTGGAACACCGTGCCGTGCTTGGCCACCGCCTCGATCAACCGCCTGCCCTCGCGCAGGGTGTGGGTGAGCGGTTTCTCGCAGTAGACGTCCTTGCCGGCCTGCGCGGCGTGGATCGCCTGGGTGACGTGCCAGTGGTCGGGCGTGGTGATCACCACCGCGTCGATGTCGTCGCGCGCCAGGAGGTCGCCGTAGTCGACGTACGCCGCGCAGTCCGCGTTGCCGTAGTGCTTGTCGATCTCGCCCCGGTAGTGCTCGCGGCGGGTGCCGTCGACCTCGCACACCGCGAGGATCCGCACGCGTGCGTCGTTGAGCAAGAAGCCGTTCATCACGTTCCGCGCGCGGATGCCCATGCCGATGATGCCGAGGCCCAGCGTCTCGTTGGCCGGGGTCCGCCGCAACGAAGCGGGGTTGCGGAGGACGAAGGGCGCGGCCAGGCCGGCGCCCGCCGCTTTCACGAATTGCCGTCGATCGATCGCGCGCTCTCGCATGACTCTCCCAATGGGGGCAAGGGTTCGGGGGCCGGAGGTCGGCCGTCCCACTCTAAGGAGGCGGCGCCGCTGGTACCGTTGGCTTCGTTGATCCACGCGCTCATCGTCATCCACGTGCTCGCCGCCACCGTGTGGACGGGGGGGCACCTCGTCCTGGCCACCACCATCCTGCCCCGGGCGCTGCGGGAGCGGGATGTCGTGGCCGTGCTGCGCTTCGAGTCCGGCTACGAGCGGATCGGCATGCCCGCCCTGCTGGTGCAGGTGCTCTCCGGTTTCGTCCTGGCGCTGCACCACCGCCCTGATTTCGCGGACTGGGTCTCGTTCGAAGACCCCGTCGGGACGCTCTTGCTGGTCAAGCTCGCGCTGCTCGCCGCCACCGTCGGCCTGGCCCTGAGCGCCCGCCTGCGCGTGCTCCCCGGGCTCGACGCGACGGGCCTGCGCACCCTTGCCTGGCACGTCGTCCCCGTCACCATTTTGTCGGTCTTGTTCGTGATCGTCGGCGTCGGCATCCGCACCGGCGGATTCGCGCCGGCGTAGTGAAGATCCTCTTGCGCGCGCGATTCCCCATGCACCACATTCTCCCACTCTCCCTGGCCCTTCTCGCGACCTTGGCGCCGCTTGCGTGCGGAGGCGACTCCTATCGGTCGGTCACCGAAGAAACCCTCGCCGTGCTCGAAGAGGTCGCCGACACCTTGGCCGGCGTCGACGACGTGGCGGCGGCCGAGTAGGCCAAGGCCGAGCTCGAAGAACTCGGCGCGCGGCTCCGCGATCTCCAAGAGCGGATGACCAAGGTCGAGCTGCCCACTCCGGACGAACTGATGGAACTGACGATGGGCGTGGACCTGCCGCGGGCGATGGCCAAGCTGCAGCGGCAGATGATGCGGATCCTCAAGGACCCCGAACTCAACGCGGTACTACAAGGCGTACTCGACGGGTTGTCCGCCAAGTAGCCCGGGCAGGGCTTCCTGCCTGCCATCGGCTAGAATGCGGGGCGCTGCGGACCGCTTCAGGCCGAATTCGACTCGCGCAATCCCCCGACCCGTCCTCCCCCCCAAGAACGTGATCACGCTGCTCGTCGACACCGAGGTCTTCGCCCCGAATTCCCTCGGTCGCCGCTGTCTCGCCGTTTGCGGGGGACAAGTCGTCTGGATGGGCAAGGAGGAGCTGCGCCTGCCAGGCGACCTGGTGGACGAGCGAATCGATCTTGGCGGCCGGCGGCTGATTCCCGGCTTGATCGACTGCCATGCGCATCCGACCGGCGGCGGGGGCGAGGCCGGCCCCGCGACGCGGGTGCCGCCGCTGCCGATTTCGCAGTTCACCCGCGGCGGCACCACCACGGTGATCGGCCTGCTCGGCACCGACGACCTGGTGCACACTCCCGGCGAGCTGGTCGCCACTTGCCGCGGCCTCGAAGCCGAAGGCCTCAACGCCTGGTGCTGGACCGGCGGCTACCACGTGCCCCCGGCAACGCTCACCGGCAGCGTGCGCGGCGACCTGGTGCACGTCGACCGCATCCTCGGCGTCGGCGAACTCGCGCTCAGCGACCACCGCTCCAGCCAGCCGACGCTCGAGCAGTTCCTGCACGTCGCCGCCGAGTGCCACGTCGGCGGCCTGATGAGCGGCAAGGCCGGCGTCCTGCACCTGCACCTCGGCGATGGCGAGCGCGGGCTGGCGATGGTGCATGCGGCGCTGGAGGGCAGCGAGCTGCCGGCACGGATCTTCCACCCCACCCACGTCAACCGCCGCAAGGCCTTGTTCGACGAAGCGCTCGAACTCGTCGAACGGGGCTGCACGATCGACTTGACGGCTTTCCCCGTCGGCCCCGGCGAAGACGCCTGGAGCGCCAGCGCGGCGCTGCGGCGCTACTTCGACGCCGGCCTGCCGGCCGACCGAGTCACGGTCAGCTCGGACGGCGGCGGCTGCCTGCCCGAATTCGACGCCGACGGCCGCGTGACCCGCATGGCGGTGGGCCGGCCGGCGGCGCTCGGCGAATCGCTCGCCGAACTGCTGCACGACGGACTGGACTTGGAGCAGGTTCTTCCCGCCTACACGGCCAACCCCGCCAAGCTGCTGCGGCTGGCCGGCAAGGGCCGCATCGGCGTCGGCGCCGACGCCGACCTGGTGGT
>Ga0214471_10004256_pt1 | contig 11052 bp, 8 predicted proteins | sample RVTome_5_FD_207665 | JGI IMG/M metagenome (GOLD analysis project Ga0214471, IMG submission 207665) | Soil microbial communities from uranium-contaminated site in the Upper Colorado River Basin, Wyoming, United States - RVT142D155 | ecosystem: Environmental > Terrestrial > Soil > Contaminated >... | reverse complement strand
GGCGGGCCGCGGTGCCGCGGGGCCGGCCGCCCGCCGGGCGCCCGCGCCGGCGGACGACAGGATCCAGACCGCGAAACCGCGCTGGAACAGGTGCCGTTGCTTCATGGGCGTGGACGGCGGTTCCGCCGTACTTCTTGCAGCTAAGCCTTGCGCGCGCCGCGCACAGCCCCATTGACCCGCTCCAAGCGGCACTGGATGCTCGTTGCATGCGAATCCTCGCCCGAACGCTGTCCGTGCTGGCCCTCGCTGCGCTGCTGTCCGCGCAAGACCCCGCAGCCGAAGAGCCGCTCGAAGGATTTCGCACCGTCTTGGTGCGGGGTTGGACGGTGCAGGTCGAGGACGCGCTCGATCTCGACGGCGCGCTGCGCGATGAGGTGCTCGGCCTGCTCGGCGCCAAGCTGCGCGAGATCGATGCGCGCCTGCCGGCGCCGGTGGTGGCGCGCTTGCGCGAAGTCCCCATCTGGATGCGCCTGGACGACCAGCGCTCGCCGGGCGGGGTCTACCACCCTTCGGAGGAATGGCTGCGTTTCCACGGCCGCGACGCGCGCATGGCCCGCAGCGTCGAATTCGGCGTGGCGCGCAACTTCCTGGAGTGGATGCACACGCAGCCGTCCATGGTCCTGCACGAACTCGCGCACGCCTGGCACCACCAGGTCCTGGGCTACGACCACGAAGGCCTCATGGAGGCATTCGCGAACGCCAAGGAGTCGGGCCGCTACGCCGACGCCTTGCACGTCAACGGCAGCCGCCAGCGCCACTACGGGATCCGCAATCCCCAGGAGTTCTTCGCCGAGATGACCGAGACCACGTGGGGGACCAACGACTTCTTCCCTTTCGTGCGCGGCGAACTCCTCGAATCCGACCCGGCCACCGCGGCGGCCGTCGCCGCGGCGTGGAGCACGGCGGTGCTCGACCGCTAGCGCGTGCTCGTCACATCCCGGCTTCGATGCCGAGTGCGCCGAAGCCCTTCTCGACGAAATTCTTGCGGAACATCTCGCGGAGCCCGACGGCCGCCGCGTCGTAGGCGGCGTGGTCTTTCCAGGTGTTGCGCGGGTCGAGGATCTCGTCCGGCACGCCCGGGCAGCTCTTGGGCATCTTGAGGTTGAACACCGGATGGACCCGGTATTCGACCTTGCCGGCGTCGAGATCGCCGCGCAGCGCCGCCTCGAGCAGCGCGCGGGTGTGGCCGATCGAGATGCGCTTGCCCACGCCGTACGCGCCGCCGCCCCAGCCGGTGTTGAGGAGCACGCAGCGGGTGTCGTGCTGCTCCATTTTCTCGGCGAGGCGCTCGGCGTAGACCGAGGGCTTCTGGCTCATGAACGGAGCGCCGAAACAGGAGCTGAACGCGGCCTTGGGCTCGGTGATGCCGACTTCCGTCCCCGCGAGCTTGGCCGTGAAGCCTTGCACGAAGTGGTACATCACTTGTCTTGCGTCCAGGACCGAGATCGGCGGCAGCACGCCGAAAGCGTCCGCGGTCAGCAGCACGATGGTGCGCGGGTGCGGTCCCTTGGCGCCGTCCATGACCATCGGGTTGCAGGACAGTGGGTAGCTGAAGCGCGTGTTCTCGGTGACCGAGTGGTCGGTGAGGTCGAGCTCCTGCGGGTCGGTGTCGGCGAGCGCCTTGCCGGGCAGCGGCGGCACGTTCTCGATCAGGGTGCCCGGCATCGACAGCGCCGCGGCGATGATCGGCTCGGCCTGCTTGTCGAGGTCGATGAGCTTGGCGTAGCAACCGTCTTCCAGGTTGGAGACGCCCACCCGGGTCCAGGCGTGCTCGTCGTCGCCGATCAGCTTGCGGTGCGGGTCGGCGGACAGGGTGGTCTTGCCGGTGCCGGACAAGCCGAACAGAATCGCGCCGTCGCCTTCGTCTCCCACGTTCGCCGAGCAGTGCATGCTCATCTCGCCCAACTCGGGCAGGATGAAATTCATGACCGTGAACATGCTCTTCTTGACCACGCCGCAGTAGTCCGCGCGGCCGGCCACCAGCACGCGGCGGTTGGCGAAGTCGAGGATCACGGCTCGCTCCGAATGGGTGCCGTCGCGCGCGGGGTCGCAGTGGAACGAGGGCACGTTGAGCATCGTCCAGCGCTTGCCGGATTCGTCTGCGACGCCCTGGAGCCCCTTGGGGAACATGTTGTGGCAGAACAGCGCGTGAGTGGCGTACTCGCTCACCAGCCGGTAAGGGCGCGCGTAGCTCGGGTCGGTGCCGCAGTAGACGTCCGTGACGTACAGGTGGCGGCCGCGCGCGTTCAGGTGCGCGACCACGCGCTCGAGCAGCGCCTCGAAGCGGTCGGGGTCGAATTTCTTGAAGTCCGGCTTCCACCAGATGCGCTCCACGAGCTCCGGCGAGGCCACGCCGTAGGTGTCCTGGACCGGCCGCCCCGTGCAGGTGGGATCGGAGTAGAAGACCAGCGGGCCGTCGGCGCCGAGTTTCGTCGCGTAAGCCTTGGGCTCGTCGTCGGCGCCGTCCGGACGCACGCGCCCGCGGTCGTGGGCCAGGGCTTCGCGGAAGAGCTCGGGCTTGCCGAGATTGATCTTGTAGGGGATCCCCTTGAGGCCGAAGAGGGCTTCGAGTTCGGCTTGGTGCGCGGTCGTGGTCGTGGACATGGATTGCGATCCGAGGCGGCAATTCCGCCGCCGTCGAGGACTGGGCAATCCGGAGATTGTAGCGCCTTGCCTTCTCCGCCCGAACCGCGCAGGGGCGCCTAGAATCTGCCCGTGGCCGGCCTGGAACTGGTGGCAGGCCCGCGGCGGCGGGGGTGCGCGCGGTCCCGCGGTCGAATTGGCGCGCGTGCTGCGCACCGGCGGCGCCCGCGCGGCAAGCGGCACCGCCGCGAACGGCGATCGCGTGGCGAAGGGCGACGTGATGGCACGGCTCGACACCCGGCAGCTCGTCGCTGCGCTGGAGCGCTTCGGACACCAGGCGACGCAGGCCCGCGCCAACGCCGACCAGCGGCGCGCGGACCGGCACGGCGCCGTTGCCGACCTGCAGCAGGCCGCCTCCGAACACCTGCGGTCCGAGGCCGAACTCGCGCACGCCGAGGCGACCACGGACCTGGCGCGCAAGGAAGAGTCGCGCGTCCGCGCGCTGGTCGACGGCGGAGCCGTCCGTCCGTCCGAACTCGAATCGGCCGAGAGCGCGACGGCCCAGGCGGTTGCGGGCCTGGACAGCGCCGCGGCGGCGGTGGGGACCGCCGCCGCGCGCATCGAGGCCGCCAAGTCGGCAATCGAGGCCGCGGAGGCCGCGATCGCCGGCGCCGAATCCGCGGCAGAGGCCGCCGTGGCGAGCGTGCACGAAACGCAGGTGATGATCGACAAGTCGACCGTCCTGGCGCCGTTTTCGGGCGTGGTCACCCGCAAGAACGCCGAGGTCGGCGAAGTCGTCAGCGCCATCGGCGCGACCGGGCCCAACGCCCGCGGCGCCGTGGTGACCCTGGTCGACTTCGAGACGCTCGAGGTCCAGGTCGAACTCGCGCAGACCGCGCTGCGCGCCGCGCAACAGGGCGCCGGCGTGCAGATCTTCCTCGACGCCTACCCCGACGAGGGTTATCGCGGCCGCGTGCGGCAGATCTGGCCCACCGCCGACCGTCAGAAGGCCACAGTGGAGCTGCGCGTCGAATTCCTGGACCGTGACGAACGCATCCTGCCCGAGATGGGGGTGCGCGTGGTCTTCACCGGCGACCAGGGCGAACTCGTGCCGGTGACGGTCACCGTCCCCGAGCGCGCGCGTCGGCGACCAGGTGTTCTTGTACGAAGACGGGCGGGTGCGCAAGGTCGCGGCCGCCGGCCTGGTCGGCGGCGAGCAGGTCGTGCTCGACCCGCCCGCCGACCTCTCGATCGGCGACGGCGAATTCGTCGCGATGATGGGGCCGAGCGGTTCGGGCAAGACGACGATCCTCAACATCGCCGGCGGCCTGGACGAACCCGACTCCGGGCGGGTCGAGGTCGCCGGCACCGAGCTGACCCGCTTGCACGGCCCCGCGCTGTCCGCCTGGCGCGCGCGGCACGTCGGCTTCGTGTTCCAGGCCTTCAACCTGGTGCCGGTGCTCACGGCTTTCGAGAACGTGATGCTGCCCTTGCTGCTCACGCCGCTCGGCAAGGCCGAACGCCGCAAGCAGGCCGAGTTCGCGCTCGACATCGTCGGCTTGACCGATCGCATGAAGCACCGGCCCAGCCAGCTGTCCGGCGGCCAGGAGCAGCGCGTGGCCATCGCCCGCGCCATCGCGTCCGATCCGGACTTGATCCTGGCCGACGAGCCGACCGGCGACCTCGACCGCTCCAGCGCCGATTCGGTGCTCGAACTGCTCGGACGGCTGAACAAGGAGCTCGGCAAGACCATCATGATGGTCACCCACGACGCGGTCGCCGCCGAACGCGCCGGGCGCGTGCTCCACCTCGACAAGGGCTTGCTCGTCGAAGACGCGCGGGTGGCGTCGTGAGCCGCACCCCCTGGTTGCTGGCGCGCCGCCACGTCGTCACGCACTGGATACGCACCGGGCTCACGCTGGGCTCCATGGCGGTGTCGCTCTTCGTCGACCTGCCGCGCGACTGCCAGGCCAAGGTCGCGGGAGTCGACGAAGTCGCCCAGGTCTGCAAGTTCCAGTGGTTCGGCGGCTACTACCAGGACCGCTCGAACTTTTTCGGGCAGTTCGGGGTCGACCCGGAGCTGTTCTTCGAGATGTACGCCAAGGATCTCAAGATCGTCGAAGGGCCTGCCGACCGCGCGCCGGACGAAACGGTGCACCAGGCCAGCGTCCGCGCCATGCTGGCCGATCGCCGGTCCACCGTGGTCGGTTCCCGTCTCGCCAAGGACTTCGGCTGGAAGGTCGGCGACACGGTGCAGATCATTCCGACGATCTTCCAGAAGGTCGACGGCTCGGCGTGGGACTTCCTGGTGGTCGGCATCTACGAGCCGCTCCGCTCGAACGTCGACGACCGCACCATGTGGCTGCGTTACGACTACCTGCAGGAGGGCCTCGATGCGGGCACGGTCACCGGCCCGAGGGGAGTCGGGACCTTCAGCGTCAACCTCAAGCCCGGCGCGGATGCCGCGGCGGCGATCGACGCGATCTTCGAAAACGGTCCGCAACGCCCCCGGACCACCACCGAGGCTGCGTTCCAGGCGGCGTTCGTGTCGATGATGGGCAACGTGCCGCTGTTCGTTGCGACCATCGGCGGCGCGGTCGTCTTCGCCGTGTTCTTCTCGGTGATCAACACCATGCTGATGGCCGGGCGGCAGCGCGTCCACGAAGTCGGGATCCTCAAGGCGCTCGGTTTCGCCAATTCCGTGATCGGCCGCCTGATGCTCGGCGAAGCCGTGGTGCTCGGCCTCGTCGGCGGCGGGCTGGGCATCCTGCTCGCCATTGGCACGGAGAGCGGCATGCGCGCGATGCTGGGCACGTTCCTGCCCAACTACGCGGTGCAGCCCTTCACCCTGGTTTGGGCCGCGGGCCTGGCGCTGCTGGTCGGACTGGTTTCCGGCATCGCGCCGGCGCTGACCCTGGTGCGGCTGCGGCCCACCGAAGCCATGCGTGCGGAGGCCTGAGCGTGGCGCTGCCCCTCCGCTATTCGGTCCGCAACCTGCTGGTGCGCCGCAGTTCGGCGATCTTCACCGCGCTCGGCGTCGCGCTCACGGTGGCGGTGTTCGCCGGCGTGCTCTCCTTGCGCGAAGGCTTCAAGAACGCGTACAGCGTGAGCGGGCGCGACGACGTCGCGATCTTCCTGCGCCTCGGAACCAACTCCGAAGGCGAGTCCGGCATGGGCCGGCAGACCACGGAGATCCTGATCAAGGAGCGCCCCGAAGTCGCGCGCAACGCCGCCGGCCAGCCGATCGCGGCTGCCGAGAGCTTCTTGGCCGTGTACATGGAGACGATCGGCGGCGGGCTGACCAACGTGCCGATCCGCGGCGTCCAGGCCGCCTCGCTCGAGATGCACGGCGACTCGCTGCGGATCGTCGAAGGCCGCTGGATGGAGTTCGGCTCCGACGAGGTGGTGGTCGGCCGCCCGCTTTCCAAGCGCATGGAGAGCTGCAAGGTCGGCGACTCGCTGATGCTCAACACCACGCCGTTCCGCGTGGTCGGCGTGTACGAACTGCCCGGCGCCCAGGGCGGCGAAGTCTGGGGCGACGTCGAGCGCATGATGGCCGCGCTGCAGCGGCCGATCTTCCAGCGCGTGGTCGCCAAGGTGGTTCCCGGCACCGACTTCGCCGCGCTCGCTGCGCTGATGGAGAAGGACGTACGCACGCCCGTCAAGGTGCAGTCCGAACCCGAGTACCTCGCCGCGCAGACCGGCGTGTTCGGCCAGATGCTCGGCATCCTCGCCGGCATCCTGAGCCTGGTGATGGGCCTTGCGGCGGTGATGGGCTCGATGAACACCATGATCGCCTCGGTGGCCGCCCGCACCCACGAAGTCGGCGTGCTGCCGGCCATCCGCGCCGCGCGGCTCAAACCGGTCGAGGCCTTCCGCGAGCGCTGATCCAGGACCGTCCGGCCACTATGCTGGACGGCGGTGACCGACACCGTTCTGCCCCTCGCCGCGGCGACCGCGTTCTTCTCGCTGCTCCACGTGATCGCGCTGGTGCGCGTCGAGCCGGTCTATCCGCGCGCGTTCAAGCTTTCGCGCGGCCTTGCGGCGCTCATCCTCACCGCGCTCGGCGTCGCGGCGTTCGTGAGCGCGCTGCCGCACTGGAAAGAGGCGTTCCTGTACCGGCACGCGGACGGCGACTGGATGCGGATCGGCCTGCTGGCGGTCTGTGGGCACCTGCTCGCCGATTTCCTGTGGATGGCGCTGGGGCGCTGGAAGTACGCCATCCGGCCGCGCAAGGATCTGATCCTGCACCACGGCCTGGGCGTGCTCGGCTTCGGCGCGGCGCTCTATCTGCGGATCGGCTACGCGGTGGCCTTGCTCACCATGATCACCGAGCTGCTGCCGGTCACGACGGGCCTCAACGCCTGGGCCAAGCGCATCAAGCGCCAGCCGCTCGTCGATGCCGCCGACCGCGCGCGTCTGTACTTGCTCGCGGGGCTGCGCCTGCCGTTGTGGAGTTTTCTGCTCGTGCTGGTCGCCCTCGCGCTCCTCGGCGGCCGCAGCGGCGACCTGCAGGCCGCCTACCTGGTGGCGCTCGCCGGTCTCGCCGGCCTGGTCGTGCTGGATCTGTACTGGGTCCGCAAGTGCCGCCAGCACGTCGACTTCTACTGAACCGCGCGCGCCGCGGCGAGCAGGGCGGCGAGGATCCGCGCGTTCTTGAGGCCTTCGTCCGGACCGAGCAAGGGCATCCTGCCGGTGCGGACCGCCGCGGCGAGATCGTCGATCTCGAGCCCGAAGACGTCGGTTTTCGCGACCGCGTGCTCGGTGCGGCCGGCATCGGTCTCCACCACGACCTTGGCGTCGAACGGCCAGGAAAGGAACGCGTGCGGCAGGGTGAGCACGCCGAGGGTTCCCGACAGGATCACGTGGTTGCGCAACCCCGAGTCGAAGCCGCAAGAGATCACGCCGAAGCGGCCGCCGGCGTACTCGAGCACGCCGTGCACCGCCAGGTCGACTTGGTGCTCGGGATGGAAGGCCCCGCGTGCGGTCACACCGAGCGGTTCGTCGCCGAGGAACAAGCGGCAGGCGTTGATGCAGTAGCAGCCCAGGTCGAGCAGCGCGCCTCCGCCCCAGTCGTGGCGCAGGCGCACGTCGTCGGTCCTGGTCAGGTGGAAGCTGAAGGCGGCCTCGACCGCCTTGAGTTCGCCGATCGTGCCTGCGGCCACCAGCCGGAGCGCCAGCGCGATCTGCGGGTGATGGCGGTACATGAAGGCCTCGACAAGATGCCGGTCGTGCCGGCGCGCCGCGGCGAGCAATTCGGCGCACTCGGCGGCATCCCGCCCCAGCGGCTTCTCGCAGAGCACGTGCTTGCCGTGCTCGAGCGCCGCCAGCGCCAGGTCGCGGTGCAGGCCGTTGTGGGTGGCGACGTACACCGCCTCGACGGCGGGGTCCTCGAGCAGATCCGCGTACTTCTCGTATGCGCGCACGGGAGCGAGCGCCAGCGCGCGCGCACGGTCGCGGCTCGCCGCGGCCTGGAGCACGGCGTGCGGCGTGGCCGCGAGTGCGGGGGCGAACGCGTTGCTGGCGATGCGGCCGCAGCCGAGGATGCCGAAACGGACGGGCTCGAAGAGCGGTGCGGCGGCCATGGGCGCGCAGGATAGGCGCGCCGGGCGGCTCCGGGCTCAGTCGAAGATGTTGTGGTTCAGACTGAACCGGAAGTGCGAACCGGCTCCAGGCCGTGACTCGACCCACAAGCTGCCCCGGTGGCGCTGGACCACGCGGTCGCAGATCGCCAGGCCGATTCCGGGCTTCTCGATGCGGCCATGGCCGTTCTTGCGCGTGCGCCGGGAAGTGCGGAGCGCCGGCACGGGCTGGAAACCCTTGCCGTCGTCGCGCACGCCGAGCACCCAGCCGTGGTCGGCGCGCTCGGCGGTCAAGTGCACCGCCGGCTGATCCTCGCCACCGTGCAGGAGCGCGTTTTCGATCAAGTTCCGGTAGAGGATCGTGATCAGTTCGGCGTCGCCGACGAGCGAGGGCAGTTCGTCGCTGCGGATGGTCGCGCCGGACTTGTCGAGCAGCTCGTCGAGGTCGCGTACGGCCCGCTCGGCGCAAGCCTCCAAGTCGACCTGCTCCAGATGGACGGTGTTGCGGCTTGCGGCTCCGAGTTCGTCGAGCTCGTCGACGCGGCGGCGCACGTGCTGCGCCAGCATCTCGACCTGCTCGATACCCGAGAGCGCCGCAGGCGACGCGTCGCCGAGTTCGCGGCGGGCCCAGTCGAGGCGCGCGGCGAGCGCCTTGAGCGGCTGTTTGAGGCCCGTGGTCACGGCCATGGAGAACTGTCCCAACTCGCGGTTGCGGCCTTGCAGCTGCTCGTTGAGCAGCACCATCTCCGCCATCTGGCTCTCGATGGTGCGGCGCGCGTCGCGCAATTCGGGAGTCCGTTCTTCCACGAGCCGGGCGATCGTCGCCTTGCGGCCGAGGGCTGTGGCCAGCCAGACCGCCGCGGCGAGGGAGAGCGCCGCGCCGGCGAAGAGGATGGTCCAGAACGGCCGGCTCCCCGCGGCGGCGAGGGCGCCGGATCCGGGAATCGCCAGGATCCGCCAAGTCCGTTTGCCGATCTGCGCGAAACTCGCCGCGGTCCCGGTGGGCGGTCCGCCCTCGAGAGGCGCGCCGCTCACCAGCCGGGCGGGTTCCTTGGCGCCGTCGTCGTAGACCGTCCAGCGGAACGCGCCGAGCGCCGAAGATTCGGGGCGCAGGTGCTTGCCGATCAAGACCTGGGCGTCGATCTCGCCGACCACGTGGCCCGCGATCGCCACGCGGCGCTGCGCGGGAGTATCCAGCGGGACGTCCTGGGAGTAGACCGGATGCACGACCTGGAACGTCGTGCGGTCTTCGCCGTCGGCTCCCGTCTCCGTGCGTGGATCCGTGTTGACGGCCTGGCCGGTGATGCCGGCTTCGGTCAATGCGAGCAGGAGCGCGGAATCGGAAGCGAGGTCGTAGCCGACTTCGGCTTCCGTTTTGGCGCCGCTCCGGGCGTGGCTGATCGGGAAGTACTCGTCGCGCGAGCCGGCCGCGACCTTGCGAACCTGATCCGCTCCGCGTTCGGTGATCTGCACCGCGCTGCCGAGAGCGCGCGTTCCTTCGCGTTCGAAATCCTCACGCTGCTCGTCGCGCACTCGCGGTGCCCACTGCACGCCGACGATTTCGGCATGGGATTCGAGCATCGATCCCGCAAAGGACTGGAAGGTCGCGGCATCGATGCGTCCGGTCGCTTCCATCAAGGCGGCCACGGCGTGGACGGCCTCCAGGCTCGAACCGGCATCGGCATTGAGTCCGTGGACGCGGACCTCCGCCCGCTTCTCGAAGAGGCGCAGGACTCGTTGCTGTTCCCGTTGCCCGGCGACGTGAGCCGTTCGCCAAGTCACGGCGAGGCCGATGACCAGCACGAGCAAGACGGGAAGGCGGAACTTGACCGGAGTCGTGAGGGACATGGTCGCAACGGCCGTGGGAGTCCTCGCCCGACCGGACCTGGACGGGAAAGGGGCGACCTCGCTTCCATCGGCGTTCCGGGGTGGCGGACTTTGGGGTTTTCCCGCGCGAGCGCGCCACGGCCGGCGTGAGGCCGCCAAGAGCGCCCGTTTTCCCGCCCCGGGGCCTAGCGCGCCGGAAGCAGCTCGAGCGTCGCGCGGAGCGGGCGGTGATCGGAAGCCACGCCTTCGGCCACCGTGCCGACCTGGCGTACCCGCCAGCGGTGAGCCGGTGCGACCAGGATCCAGTCGATGCGGCGCTCGGGCCGTTCCGCTGGAAACGTGAACTGCGGATGCTCTGCTGCGGCGTCGACGAATCCCGCGGCGAACAGCAGGCGCATCGCTTCGCTGTCCGGCAGGGAGTTGAAGTCGCCGACCAGCACGACCGGTTCTTCGCGGCCCGCGAACAGCTCGACCAGGCGGGCGGCCTGCGCGATGCGGTCGGCCGGATCGCCGGTGTGGTCGAGGTGGGTGCCGACGAAAGCCACGAGCGTGCCGTCGCGTGCCCGCACGCGCATTTCGAGAGCGGCGCGCGGCTCATGATTGGGCGCGTGCGGGAGCGGGTGGTTCGTCCAATCGTCGATCGCGATCCCCGCCAGCACGGCCTCGCCGTAGCCGCCGCCGTCAAAGGGCATGGCCTGCCCGAACACGCCCTCCAGGCCCGAGCGCACGGCGTACTCGTCGACCATGTCGAGGCCGCCGACGCGCGTGGTCCGCACGTCGACCTCCTGCAGCGCGACGAGGTCGGGCGCCCATTCGCGCAGGAGCTCGCCCACGCGGTCGTAGTTCGGGGCGCCGTTCTGGTCTTCGCCGTGGTGCACGTTGTAGGTGACCACGCTCAAGAGGACCGGCTCGCGCGCCGAGCAGGCGGCGAGCGCCAACAGGAAGGAAGTGAGCAGGCGGGTTCGCATGATCGGCGGTGTGGGCGCCCCCCCGGGCGGGGGGGGGGGGGCCCCCCCCCCCCGCGAGGGGGGTGGGGCCCGCCCCCCGCCCCCCCGCCCCC
>Ga0214471_10004255_pt1 | contig 11052 bp, 10 predicted proteins | sample RVTome_5_FD_207665 | JGI IMG/M metagenome (GOLD analysis project Ga0214471, IMG submission 207665) | Soil microbial communities from uranium-contaminated site in the Upper Colorado River Basin, Wyoming, United States - RVT142D155 | ecosystem: Environmental > Terrestrial > Soil > Contaminated >... | reverse complement strand
GGGAAGACGCTGACAGTGCTCGGCAAGAACGCCAACATGTTCGCCAAAGCCGAAGAGCCCGGCACCATCGATCAACTGGTCGACGTATTGCGGGACAAGTACAAAAGGCCCGTGCCGGCCGCGGATTTGCTGATGGCGGACCCCTATAAGGAGCTCATGCCCTTGGTCGTGGAGGCGAAGGACCTTGGAAGCGGGGTGATCCGCGGGGTCGAATGCGATCACCTTGCTTTTAGGACGGAAGAAGTGGATTGGCAGATCTGGATCGCCCAAGGAGATCGCCCCTATCCCTGCCGCTATGTGATCACCAGCACCAAGATTAAGGGGTCACCGCAATACACCATCGACGTCCGGGACTGGAAAGCTGGCGATGAAGTTGCGTCCGACAGTTTCAGCTTGGCGATTCCGCAGGGCGCAAAGGAACTAAAGCCCGGCGATGTTCCAGACTTTGATGAGTTACCCGGCATATTCGCGAAAAAAGGAGCACAATGACCATGTTGAAGCGCATAGGGGTTATCTTACTGGTCGCGATTGGTGGCGCGTCTTGCCTTGAGCTCGGCGAGCAACTCTCGATTCCCGGCATGTATGGGCTCGTTTCTAGTGCCGAGGCCGTAGTTGGCCGCCCGCTGACGCCCGTGAGCGTCGCGGGCGTCGCGCGAAGGTCGGCACGGCGCTGCGCAGCGGGCGTTACTTGCTAGGGCTTATGGGTTGCTTCACGTGCCGCACGTTATGAGTTGATTGCTATTCGGTCCAATCTTCCCAGCGTAAAGCCGAGTCTTCTCAAGTCGCTGTGAGTCAAGAGAGGACACAGTGCGCTCCACGACGAGTTCGCTTTGTGCCAAAAGCCGAGATTGGCCCCGTCATGCCCTTTATTGCGCTGGGGCCGTGGTCGCACGTTCTAGACCAGACAAGCCGCTGGCAGTCCGCCGTACCCTACGCTGCTTCTGCCTTCATAGCGTCGATGCCCTGTAGCGCTCATTACATTGGCCAGCCTTGGAGGTGGCAGCTTCCCCGAAGCGTTGATTCCTCACCGAAACGAGGGCCGACTTGGCTAAATGTACGGCAAGAGAGGGGCAATGGCAGAAAAAGCTGACACGTCATTGAGCTTTTGGGCAGAGCGAGTCTTTGGGCTCCTGGTATTGGGCGCGATCATTTTTGCCTGTTTTTGGATTGCGCGACCGCTACTTGGGGTGCTCGCGTGGGGTGCGTTGGTGGCTATTGCGCTTGCTCCAATACATCGGATGCTCGCTCGCAATTTTGGAAATCGCCCAAAGGTGGCAGCGACGCTGCTTGTACTTGTTCTTATGGCACTCGTGATCCTCCCACTTTCGTTCGTGCCCGCTGCTATCGAAAGTGCGGTAGACGGACTCGCTCGGATCACCAATAACTGGACGGAATTCAAGCTGCCGCCACCACCGGCCTGGGTTGGCGATTTGCCGTTATTCGGACGGAGACTTGCTGAACGATGGACTGCGGTCAGCAATTCGGAAGAATTGCTTAGGGGCGTGAAGCCCTTCCTTGGTCCGGCATTTCAATGGTTGGCAGCACAAGGGGCATCGCTCGGGCTCGCCATTCTTGAGATTTTGGTGGCAATCGTTCTCGTGGGAGTATTCCTCACAACAGAGACCGGCCTAACGCCGACATTCCACAGGATTGCAAACCGGTTAGGCGGCGTCTCTGCCGAGAACCTGCTTGAAGTCGCTGTGCGGACCGTGCGCAGTGTTGCGCAGGGAGTGATCGGGACTGCGATCATTCAGGGGTTCTTATCAGGGGTCGGCTTCCTCATGGCCGGCGTTCCTTTTGCGATTGCACTCGGCGTGTTGAGCTTTGGTACTGCCATGCTGCAGATTGGTACCTGGCTAGTGTGGATACCAGTAGCCACATGGCTATTCCATCAGGGCGAAACCGGTTGGGCGCTATTCACCTCCTTGCTCGGCATCGTCATCAATGTGCTCGACAATGTGATCAAACCGCTCTTGATCGGGCATGGTGCCGGCGTTCCAATCTGGGTCATCTTTATCGGTGTGATTGGGGGTCTGCTGACGATAGGGTTCATCGGCATCTTCATGGGTCCACTGGTCATGGCCGCAGGTTACTCGATAGTCATGGGTTGGCTGAGCGAGGACGATGGAGCTCACGAATCCCGAGCACGAGACTGAGCAAATCCGATGTTTTTGCGCCTAGGTTTAGGGGCTGGGCTTATCGCCGCGACCGTCGTTATCCAAGCCCTGTTCATGTCCGTTGGCTTGAACAACTTCAAGCGGATCGCAGAGCGCAGGCCTGAGGCCATGGCTCGCAAACCCGCTACCACGACAGTGATTTGGATCCTCTTTCTGCTAATTCCGATTGTTCTCGACGTCACACTATGGGCTACGTTCTATTACGTCGGCGGCGCATTACCGAGCTTTGAGGAAGCACTCTATTTTTCGACTGTCACCTTCACGACTGTCGGCTACGGGGACATCGTTCTCGACCGTGAGTGGCGCCAATTGGCGACCTTTGAAGCTGTCAATGGGTGGATCATCTTCGGTTGGGCGACGGCATTGATAATGGCGGTGATTCAGCGCCTGTATTTCACCAAATAAGCGGTCTCAATATCCGCTAAGGGTCACTAGCGGAAGCGGAAGCGCGTTCCCGATTCTTCCGCTCTTCCCAAACAGCAGACATCGCTCGACCAGGCTGGCATCGGGCGTTCGGTGCCAATCCGGTGCCAATTCGGCCTAAAAGCCTTGGGTTTCTGCGCCCGCAATAAGTCTGGTCAACTTCTTGGCGGCGGCAAGACAAGGCGGCTAATAGGGCCTCTCGGCCTCGTCCCCACCGACCAGAATCTCGCGTTTTCCGGCATGATTGGCGGCACCGATCAGGCCCTCGTTCTCCATGCGCTCGACCAGCGAGGCGGCGCGGTTGTAACCGATGCCGAGCCGGCGCTGCACGTAGCTCGTTGAGGCCTTGCGGTCGCGCAGCACGACGGCCACGGCCTGGTCGTAGAGGTCGTCGCCCGACTCGCCGAGATCCCCGCCCTCCCCGTCCTCGGCCTCGTCGTCCTCCTCATCGGTGACGGCATCGAGATAGGAGGGCGTGCCCTGCTTCTTCAGGTGACGCACCACCTTCTCGACCTCCTCGTCGGCGACGAACGGCCCATGCACGCGCATGATCCGGCCGCCACCCGCCATATAGAGCATGTCGCCCTGCCCGAGCAGCTGCTCCGCCCCCTGCTCGCCGAGAATGGTGCGGCTATCGATCTTCGAGGTGACTTGGAAGCTCACCCGCGTCGGGAAGTTCGCCTTGATGGTGCCGGTGATGACGTCGACGCTCGGGCGCTGCGTCGCCGTGATGAGATGGATGCCGGCCGCGCGCGCCATCTGCGCGAGCCTCTGCACCGCGGCCTCGATGTCCTTGCCCGCGACCATCATCAAATCGGCCATCTCGTCGACGATCACCACGATATAGGGCATCACGTCGTAATCCATCTCCTCCTGCTCGTAGATGGCGCGGCCGGTGGCGCGGTCGAAGCCCGTCTGCACGGTCCGCGTCAGAACCTCGCCCTTGGCCTCGGCCTGGAGGATGCGGGAGTTGTAGCCCTTGATGTCGCGCACGCCCAATTTCGACATGCGCTTGTAGCGCTCTTCCATCTCGCGCACCGTCCATTTGAGCGCGACCACCGCCTTTTTCGGATCGGTGACCACCGGCGCGAGCAGATGCGGGATGCCGTCATAGACGGACAGCTCGAGCATCTTGGGGTCGATCATGATGAATTTGCACTGCTCGGGCGACAGCCGGTAAAGCAGTGACAGGATCATGGTGTTGATGCCGACCGACTTGCCCGAGCCGGTGGTGCCGGCGATGAGCAGATGCGGCATGCGCGAGAGATCGACGATGATCGGCTCGCCGCCGATATTCTTGCCGAGCGCTAGCGCCAGCCTTGCGTCGTTCTCCTGGAAGTCGGGAGACTCGATCATCTCGCGCAGCATCACGATTTCGCGCCGGTCGTTGGGAAGCTCGATGCCGATAACATTGCGTCCGGGCACCACGGCGACGCGGGCGGCGACCGCGCTCATCGACCGAGCAATGTCGTCGGCAAGACCAATCACGCGTGAGGACTTGGTTCCTGGCGCCGGCTCAAGCTCGTAGAGCGTGACCACGGGGCCGGGCCTGACATTGGTGATCTCGCCCTTGACGCCGAAGTCCTGGAACACGCCTTCGAGTTCGCGCGCATTCTCCTGCAGCACCTCGTCGCTGACGCCACGGCCGCGGGGCGTGCGCGACTGCTGCAACAGGCGGGTCGGCGGCGGATCGTAAGGCGTGTCCATGTGCGAGGAGCGCGAGAGGCCCGTATGCTTCTTCTTTTTGGGGTTGAGACGGGTGATGCGGTAGTTCGCTGCGTTAATGTCGTCCTCCGCCTCCTCCTCGTCGATCTCCCCGCCGATCGACGCCGGGCCGAACGAGGGCTCGATGCGGCCGTCGGCGTCGGGCTCCGGCTCGGCCTCTTCCCAAGCCTCCTCCTCGCGGTCGTCAAAATCTTCCACGTCCTCGTCGTGCGCCGCCGGGCGCCGGCGGAAGGTCCGCCGCAGCTTGGCGCCGGCATGCATGACGTAGTGCATGGCGCCGCCGAGCCAGGCATTGGCCCATTCGCTCGCTGCGCCGCTGCGCGGTGCCCAAAGCGCGATGAGTCGCGAGGTGCTCGTCCCGCAGGCGAACAGGAGCAGCATGGTGCCGATCACCAGAAAGGCCAGGCCGGCGACGAAGGACACCGCGGCGTCAGGGAGGAACGGCCCGATGACGTGAGCGCCGGCCATGAAGAAATCGCCGAAAATGCCGCCAAGGCCGTTCGGCAGGGGCCAGCTTTTCGGCTGGGGCAACGCCGCCAGCGCCGCGGCGAGCAGAATAACGGCGGCAGGCCAGGCGAGGAACCTCATTCTCCGGCGGTTCGGCGTCGTGCGGAACACGAGGTGCCATCCCCACGCCGCCAGCGGCAGGAAGAGAATGATCGAGGCGAGGCCCAAGGATTGGATGGTGAGGTCAGCCACCACCGCCCCCCAGCCGCCTAGCACGTTACGCGGCGCCGCGCGTGTCGCGTTGTTGAGGCTGGGGTCGTGCACGGACCAGGTGGCGAGGCTCGCCCAGGCGGCGCAGGCGATGGCGACGCTCACCAGGCCATAGCTGCCGAGCATGATCCGCCGCAGGCCGGACTCGACCGCTCCCGGCAGGAGGCGCCGCCGCTCCTTCGTTCTTCTTCTAGTGGCCATCCCTCAACCCAATGTGGCGACGACTCGGCTCAAGGCCTCGCGTGTGGTATCCGCGTCATGCACGAGCGCGACCCTGATGTAGTCCGTGCCCGGATTGACCCCATCGGGTTCGGCTTGTGCGAGATAAGCTCCCGGCAGCACTCTGACACCACACCCTTTCCAAAGGGTTTTCGCGGCCTCCTCGCCGCCCCCGAAAGCCGCCAAATCGAGCCAGAGAAAGAAGCTCCCCGCCGGCCGCCGGTAGCCGTAACGGCCTTTGAGAAGGGCGTCGGCAATGGCGAGATTCTTACCGTAGAGCGCGCGTCCCTCCTCGACATGGCGCTCGTCAGCCCAAGCCTTGGCCGAGACGTGCTGCACGGGAAGGGGCACTTGCGGGCAGGCGACGTTGCGGAAGCGGCCGAAGGCAGCGATGAACTCCGGGTCGCCGGCGACGAAGCCAGACCTTAGGCCCGGCAGGCCTGAGCGTTTTGACAGCGAGTTGAACGCCACGACATTGGCGATGCCTCCGGTCTCGCCATAGGCCGTTTCGAGAACGCCCGGGGGAGGGGTATCGCCATAGATCTCCGAATAGCACTCGTCGGCGAAGAGCAGGAAGTCAAAGCGCCGCGCCAGCGCTAGGGCGCGGGCAAGATAGGCGCGGCCGGCGACGGCGCCTTGCGGATTGGACGGCGTGCAGAGATAGAAGGCGACCGCCCGCGCAAGGAGCGCCTCGTCGATGGCCTCAAGCTCGGGCAAGAACCCCGCCTCGGCGGAAGAACTCAGGAATACCGGCGTTGCGCCTGAGGCGGCCGCGGCCGCGCCATAGGCCTGATAGAAGGGATTGGGGATCAGCACCACCGGCCGTTCCGTCTTTGGCTTTCGCGCCAGCGCCGGAAAGATCGCCGAGAACAATCCTTCGCGCGAGCCGTTGAGCGGCAGCACGTAGCGCTCCGCGTCGATCCGTCCCTTGAGGATGGGATAGCGGCGCCCCATCCAATCGGCGATGGCCTGGCGCAGAGCGGGGATGCCTTTGATCGGCGGGTAGCGGCCGAATTCGCTCAGATGCTCTTGCAAGGTGGGGCCGAGGAAGGGCGGCACCAGCGCCTTGGGCTCGCCGAGAGAGAGGTCGATCGGGGATACGCCAGGCGCGAGACCTTCGAGCAAGAGGGTGAGACGCGCGAACGGCGAACGGACCAATTCGTCGAGGGTGGTCGGCGCGGCGCGAGGCGGCATGCGGCCGTGTTACGTGATGGCGGCGTTGGCGGCAATGGCCGTCAACGGTGGCCGGCCAAATGAAAAAGCCCCGGCGAGAGGCCGGGGCTTTCAGTAAGAGCAAAAGTCAAGGGAGGAGGAGACTTAGCTCTGATTTACAATGGTATTTTCCCTCATTCGGTTCCGCGCGACGGATGGCTATGGCACCACCTCGCCGTGCAGGTTGATGTCGAGGCCTTCGACCTCGACGGCCTGACTGACCCTGACTCCGACCAGGATGTTCACGATAATCAGGATGACGAAGCTCGCCACCGCGCACCAGATGATGGTGGCGGTAATGCCATAGAGCTGGGTGAGCACCTGGCCTGCATTGCCTTCCAACAGGCCGGGTTTTCCGCCAATGGCTTCGACGGCAAAGACGCCCGTGAGCAGAGCGCCAATGATGCCGCCTACGGCGTGGATGCCGAACACATCGAGCGAGTCGTCATAGCCCAGCGCTTTTTTGACCGCGGTGGAGGCGAAGAAGCAACCGACACCGGCCGCAGCCCCGATCCAGAGTGCGCCTACCGGTCCGACAAAGCCGGACGCCGGCGTAATGGCGACCAGACCGGCGACGGCACCGGAGATGATGCCGAGCACGCTCGGCTTCCTGTGTACGAGCCACTCGACGAACATCCAGGCAAGCGCCGCCGTTGCAGTCGCGATCTGGGTTACGGCCATGGCCATGCCGGCAGAGCCGTTCGCGGCCACCGCCGAGCCGGCGTTGAAGCCGAACCAGCCGACCCACAGTAGAGAGGCACCAGTCACGCTGTAGACGAGGTTATGCGGCGCCATGTTCTCCGACCCGTAGCCATAGCGCTTACCCAGGAAAATCGCACAGACAAGGCCGGCGATACCGGCATTGATGTGCACCACCGTACCACCGGCGAAGTCGAGCACGCCGGCGCCTGCCAGAAAGCCGCCGCCCCATACCCAATGGGTGATGGGCGAATAGACCACGAGTGACCACAGCGCCATGAACAGGAGCAGCGCTGAGAACTTCATGCGATCGACGAACGCGCCGACGATAAGGACCGGCGTGATGATGGCGAATGTCAACTGGAAGGTGAAGAACACGCTCTCGGGAATTGTGAGTGTGAGACTGTCCTTCCCAACATCCTTGAGCAACGCCTTCGACAGGCCGCCGATATAGGCATTGAGGCCGCCGCCGTCGGTGAAGGCCAGCGAATAGCCTGCGACCATCCAAATTATGGTCACGAGACAGGTAATGGCGAAGCACTGCATCACCACAGTGAGCACGTTCTTCTTTCGCACCATGCCGCCATAGAACAGGGCCAGGCCTGGGATCGTCATCATCAGGACGAGCGCCGTGGATGCGAGCATCCATGCCGTATCGCCGGTATCGAGTGTCGGCGCCGGGGGAGTTGTCTCTGCGGCTTCTGCCGCCTCCTGGGCAAGCGCCGGGTCGATGTAGAAGAGCGCCAGCACAGCGAGCGCTGCGGCCGCGCCGAATAGATATTTGGCAAGCTTCATCTTGTCCCTCCCTTTAGAGCGCTGATTCGTTGGTTTCGCCGGTGCGGATGCGCACCGTCTGCTCGACGGGAACGACGAAGATCTTGCCGTCGCCGATTTGTCCGGTCTTGGCCGCGGCCACGATGGCGTCCACGGCTTTGTCGACCAATTTGGCAGGTACCACGACCTCGATCTTGATCTTCGGCAGGAAGTTCACGGCGTATTCGGCGCCGCGATAGATCTCCGTGTGGCCTTTCTGCCGCCCGTAACCTTTGACCTCGGTCACGGTCATGCCTTGCAGGCCAAGCTCGGTGAGGGCTTGGCGCACCTCATCGAGCTTGAATGGCTTGATGATCGCCATCACCAGCTTCATGTCTCTAACCCCTCCATGTTTACGGCTGCCGGGCTCTTGACCGCGTCCGTTCCAGCCGTGCGAACCCGAAAGCAGAGTCAAGCCTCGTGCCAACTCGACCGCAGCGCGGCAAGTGCTTGGGTTTAGTGACTCTTTTTCGGGCGGTGGAGGACCAGGCCAACCCGGGGGAGGGCTAGTTCAGCCTATAAAATAGGCAGAAATGGAAGTTTGCTCAGAAACTAGGCGCCCTTTCGGGCGTTGCGCTCACGCACCAGCCCTTCCTGCGCCGTCGAGGCCACAAGTTCGCCGTCCCGAGTGAAGAGCGTGCCGCGGCAAAAGGCACGGCCGGCGCCTGAGCTTGGGCTATCTTGGGCATAGAGCAGCCAGTCGTCCGCTTTGAAGCGCCGATGGAACCAGATGGCGTGGTCGAGGCTCGCCAGCATCAGCCTTGGATCGAAGGCGAAGCGGCCGTGAGCAATCAGCGCCGTATCGAGGAGCGTGAAGTCCGACGCATAGGCCAGCACGCATTGGTGGAGCGCAAGATCGTCGCCGAGCCTGCCCGTGGCCTTGATCCAGACCTGCTGCGTGGGGGCGCGGTTCTCAGGCGAGAGATAGCGCGACAGGTCGACGGGTCTGATCTCGATTGGCCGCTCGCGCTGCCAATAGGCTTTGACCGGCTCCGGCAAGCGGTCGATGAGCTGCTCCTTGAGCTCCGCCTCGCTCGGCAGCGATTCCGGCGGGGGCACCTCCGGCATTTTGATCTGATGATGGAGTCCCGGCTCGTCCTTATGGAAGGAAGCGGCCATGGAGAAGATCGCCTGACCGTGCTGGATGGCCACCACGCGGCGGGTCGAGAAGCTGCCCCCGTCGCGAATGCGGTCGACTTCGTAGATGATGGGCACCGCAGGATCGCCGGCGCGCAAGAAATAGGCGTGCAGCGAGTGGGCCAGGCGGCCCTCGACGGTGCGGTTGGCAGCAACCAGCGCCTGCCCGATCACCTGACCGCCGAACACGCGCTGCCAGCCGACCTGCGGGCTAAGCCCGCGGAACAGGTTCACCTCGAGCGTCTCGATGTCGAGGATGGATAGCAGCGTTTCCAGCGCGCGGCTCATGGGTGAAGCCTTTCCTTAACAGGCCCCGCCCTTTAGCAGGTTCACGCGGCCTGCGGAACGTGGCATTCCTGGGAGATGGCGAAAGGAAAAACAAGAGGCCGGGATCGGTTCGACGTTTTGATCGTTGGCGGCGGGTTCGTGGGGCGCACGCTCGGGCTTGCGCTGGCCAAACTCGCGCCCAAAGGTTTCCGCGTCGCTCTGGTCGATGCCGAGCCGGCTCCTGCGGAAGAGAGTGAAGCCGAGGACGCCCGGGCGCTCGCCCTGTCGGCGGCGACCAGGAACCTCCTTGCGGTGCTCGATCTGTGGCCGGCGCTCGCGCCGAAAGCTCAAGCCATCGCGGCGATCGATATTACCGATAGCGACCTGAACGCTGCCTTGCGTCCCCATTTCCTCGGCTTCGACGACGAGCTCAAAAGCGACGGCGCGAGCGCCTTCATGGTCGAGCATGGCGACTTAAAGCGCGCGCTCGCGGCCGCCGTGGCACAGGAGCCCGCCATCGCGATCATTGCGCCCGAGACCGTGACCGATTTCAAGACTGACGCCTTTGGGGTGGAAGCGAGGCTCGGCAGCGGCAAAACGATCGAAGCGCGCCTCCTCGTCGCCGCCGACGGCAAGCGTTCGGCACTGCGCGAGCGCGCCGGCATCAAATGCGTGGGCTGGTCCTATCCGCAACTGGGCATTGTCACCACTGTGGCCCATGCTCGGCCCCATCACGGCAAGGCCGTGCAGCACTTTCTCCCTTCCGGACCCTTCGCCATGCTCCCCCTCACAGGGAATCGCTCCTCCATCGTGTGGACCGAAGAGACAGCGCGCGGCGAGGCCATCATGGCTTTGGACGAGGCGGGCTTTCTCGACGAGTTGACCAAGCGCTTCGGCTTGAGGCTCGGCGAGATCGCCCTTGCCGGACCGCGTCAAGCCTTTCCGCTCGACATGCAAGTCGCCCGCTCCTTCGTGACGGACCGGTTGGCGCTGATCGGCGACGCGGCCCATGTGGTGCATCCGCTGGCCGGGCAGGGACTCAATATCGGCATGCGCGACGTGGCGGCGCTCGCCGAGACCATCGTCGACGCCACGCGACTTGGACTGGATATCGGTGCGGCGGCGCAGCTTGAGCGATACGAGCGCTGGCGGCGTTTCGACAGCGCCTTCTCGGCCGCGGTCATGGATGGGCTGAACCGCCTCTTCTCCAACGACAATGTACCGTTGCGGACCTTACGCGATCTTGGCTTGGGTCTCGTCGACCGGGCGCCGGGGGTGAAACGCTTCCTCGTTCGCGAGGCGGCAGGCAGAACCGGCACCGTGCCGTGTTTGCTGACTGGCGAGAGGCTGTAGCCTAGCTCTCGTCGAGCTTGCGCGCTTCTTCCGGCAACATGATGGGAATGCCGTCGCGGATCGGATAGGCCAGGCCCGCGGCGCGGCTGATCAGCTCCTGACGCTCGGCGTCGTAGTCGAGCGAGGTCTTGGTCAAGGGGCAGACCAGGATCTCCAGCAGCTTTGGATCGAGGCGGCGATCGCCGCCGCGCTCGGGCGCGTTGATCATGGGTGCGTCTCCTTGTCCGTCATTGCAACGAAGTCCCGGAGCCGTCGTCCGTGGCCGCAAGCTCCATCTCGGCGAGCGCGATAAGGGCCTCGGCGCGTGCCC
>Ga0214471_10004254_pt1 | contig 11054 bp, 9 predicted proteins | sample RVTome_5_FD_207665 | JGI IMG/M metagenome (GOLD analysis project Ga0214471, IMG submission 207665) | Soil microbial communities from uranium-contaminated site in the Upper Colorado River Basin, Wyoming, United States - RVT142D155 | ecosystem: Environmental > Terrestrial > Soil > Contaminated >... | reverse complement strand
GCGATCCGGGCGAGTCCCTCCCCACCTTCCGCGATCGGGGTTCGGGGATAGATCCGGGCCATCGTTTCCGCCGTCCCGTGGTGTACCCGAACCCGGTCACGCCGTGCGAGCGGCCCCGGGGCTTCGGGAACGAGACGAACCAGCGCGTCGAACGCCCTCACGGTCCGCCACGGCGCCTCTCGTTCGAGCACCAGGTCGCCGCGGGTCACATCCTGTCGGCTGACCCCGGTAAGCCCGAGGGCGGTGCGCGCACCGGGAAGGACCTCGGTGAGACTTTGCCCATGGGATTCGATGGACCGCACCCGAGCCGAGCGGCCTCCGGGGAGGAGAACCACTTCGTCGCCGACTCGAACGGCCCCGCTCCAGACGGTGCCGGTCACGACCGTGCCGACCCCGGGAAGCGCGAAGACCCGGTCCACCGGGAGGCGGAACAGGTCCTCCCGGGTGCGCGGCGTCAGCCGCAGCGCGGCGACGCGGATGCGCTCACGCAGGAGGTCGAGCCCGAGCCCCGTCACCGCCGACACGACCACGGGCTCGTCGAAAGCAACCGGGGACTCGGAGAGCCGCTCGGCCAACTCCGAGCGCACCAGCTCCATCCAGTCGGAGTCAACCAGGTCGGCCTTGGTGAGCACCGGGATTCCCCGGGGTATCCCGAGCTGCTCGACGACCGCGAGATGCTCGAGGGTCTGAGGCCGCACTCCTTCCGCGCTGTCCACCACGAGAAGAACCAGGTCGATCCCCGAGGCGCCCGCCACCATGGTCCTGACGAAGTCCTCGTGCCCGGGCACGTCCACGATTCCGATCGGTGGAAGGCCCTCCAGCGAGAGCGGGGCGAAGTTGAGGTCAATGGTGATGCCTCGGCGCCGCTCCTCCGCCAGCCGATCCATGGGGCGCCCGGTGAGCGCCGTCACCAGCGCCGACTTCCCATGATCGATGTGGCCCGCGGTTCCGATGATCATGGCTGCTGGCTATCGGCTGCTGGCTGTTGGCTGTCGGTCGCGAGCTCATGCTGCCAGAAGTCCAGGGCAGGAAGCGGCGCATCGTCGCCGAGTTGCGCTCTTACATAGCGCGACAGGAGTCGCCGGTGTGCCGCTTCGTGAGGCGGATCGAGCTCGGGGATGGGGGCCCGCTTGGCGAGAAGGGCCGCGAGATCACTCCGGTCCGCGGGCGGGAGGAAGCTGGCGGCGGTCGTGCGGGCACAGGGCGGACAAAGGGCGCCGCCTTCGAGAACGCTGAAGGCGAGCGGTCCCTCCCCCGAGATCGGGGTCCCGTCCATCACGCAGCTGTCGAGTGCAGGCTCGAAGCCGAGCACCGCGACGAGCCGCCAGAGCCACCGGAGGCCGTGCGACCCTGCCCGGTCTCTCGGAGTGCTCTCCAGATCGAGCAGGGCATTGGCGAGCAGATCGTAGGCTTCAGCGTGCTGCGCCGCCGGCGCGAAGCGGAGCATCATCTCGGCCAGGACCGACGCCGCCACAAAGCGCTGGAGCGCGGCCCCGAGGCCGGACGGCACGTGGGTCAGCTCGAATGCCGTGAGCGTGTGGAGGTCGCTTCTCCGGGAGAGAATCAGCAGGCCGCGGCCCAGGCTCAGCGGCTGGAGCGCGGTGGCGAATCGGCTTCGAGGCCGGAGGGCTCCCTTTGCGATGGCGCTCTGCACGCCCAGTTCCCGGGTGGCGAGTCGGACGATTTTCGAGGTCTCGCCGTAGCGGAGGGTCGTGAGGACGATCGCATCCACTTCGACCGGTCCGCTCATCGCGCCCAGCAGGGCTCAGGGAATCGGCAGGGGCGGGATGAATCCCGCCCCGACACGCGCGGGCGCCTCGACCAACGGCGGGATCAAGGCGATCGTGGCCGCGCGGGCGCACGGGCCGAGGGGCACCGCGCTCGCCTCGGTGAAATCCGGCCGGAAAACGCGTGCCCGCCCCGACACGCCACCGGTGCAGGACCCGGCCTCGATCCCATAGATCGAATTCCGGCTGTCCGCCGCGACGCCACGGTTGAAGACAACGGGTATCGCGTTCCCGGCGCCGCGCACGACAGACCGGGTGCGGGTGTTGAACTCCATGAGTCCCTCGGTCGGTGAGCTGACGAGGATTCGCTCCCCCCGGTCCGCGGCGATGGGGCCCGGGTGATCGCCGAACCCGCCGAAGCTCCCCACCTCGGATTGGGTGACCGGATCCACGATCGAGAGCCGACCGGCCGGAGCGTCGGGGCCACCGGAGCTCAGGACGTAGATCCGTCCGTCCGCGCCGACCGCCGCATAGGATGCGTTCCCCGGCCCGGGGAGGGGGATCGAGTCACGCCCGCCCGCTGGCGTGAGTCGCACGGGGTCGAGGACCGTAATCCAACTCTCCCCAACGGGGCACTGATCGTCGGGAGGCGGGCAGGGATCCACGTTGGCATTCACGACGAACAGCTTGCCCCTGGCCAGGGCCAAGTCCTTGGGAGAGTGGCCCACCGCCACACGCGTGGTCTCTCCCGTGACGAGGTGGACCCGGGCCACGCTGTCCCTCGCGGCCAACGCGATCAACGCGACAGTGTCGCCGATCACGACGGCCCCAAGTGCCCCAGCGCCCGCGCCCAAGAAAACCATCCCGTCGAGCCGACGCTGGCGGAGGTCTACGACCGCGAGGGAATCCCCACCACCCGCGGCGACGACGGCGAAGAGCCGGCCCGCAGCCGGCCGGGCGTCGGCTGGCACCGCACCACCGAGCCCGACCCGGACCTGTTGGGCGGGCTCGTCGCGCGAGACCACGCTCAGAGTCGCATCGCCGGTATTCACGACCAGGAGCAGCTCTTCCGGAGGCGGAAGGGGGGCGGTCGTCTCGACGCACGCAAACCCGAGCGCGGCCGCAGCCATCATCCCGGCTGCCGGGAGAACACGAAGACGCATGAATGCAGGATAGTCGGGTGGTCTGGTGGTCAGGTAGTCAGCGAGAAGCAGTCGCGGTCAGCAGCCGACAGCTAATAGCTAATAGCAATTGGCTATTGGCTATAGGGTGTTGGCTACGGACTATCGGGCTGACTACCGCTCTCATGGGGCCGGAGTGGAATGAGCTGAGGCGTACCATCGCGCCAGGTCGTGAGGGCGATCGGCCAGTGGAAGACCTGGCTCAGGGTCTCCGCCGTGAGGACGTCGCGAGGAGGGCCGCCCGCGACCAGCCGCCCCGACTCGAGCAGGATAATTCGGTCCGCGTACCGCGCCGCGACGTTCAGGCGGTGGGTGACGAGCAGACAGGCCATCCCCTCCCCCACCAGGGTGCGCACCAGCTCCAACACCTCCATCTCGTGCTTGATGTCGAGGGCGCTGGTCGGCTCGTCGAGCACCAGCGCGCGAGGCTCCTGGGCCAGCGCCCGGGCGATGCGGACCCGTTGCCATTCACCACCGGAGAGCGAATCGGCTTGCCGCCGCTGGAACTCCAAGACGTCACACCGCTCGAGCGCGGTTCGAACGACGCTCCGATCCACCGCGGTCACCGGGCTCAGCGCGCCCAGGCGCGGATACCGTCCCATCAGGACCACTTCCTCCACAGTGAGCGGGACCCACAGCTCCTCCCGCTGAGTCACCACCCCGACCCAGCGGGCAAGCTCCTGGCGGGGCCATTCCAGGCTGGGGCGGCCGTTGAGGAGCGCCATGCCGCCCGCCAGAGGGACGGTGCCGAGTAGGGCCCGGATCAAGGTCGTCTTGCCGCTTCCGTTGGGACCGGCCACGGCCACCAGGGCCCCCGGCTCGACACCGAGCGTGACCTGGTCGAGGGCGGGCCGCTCCGCGCCCGGATAGCGGACGGTGAGGTCGCGGGTCTCGAAGATCATCGGAGCGTCCGGCGCAGAAGCAGGGCGAAGAGAGGAACCCCAACCAGCGCGGTAACCACCCCGACCGGCAGCTCGAGCGGCGCCACGGCCGAGCGGGCAAGTGCGTCCGCGATGACGAGGAAGCTTCCACTCGCCAGCGCGACGGCGGGCAGGAGCCCACCATGGAGCGGACCCACCATCCGTCGCATCGCGTGGGGGACCACGAGCCCCACGAAGCCGATGATCCCGGACACGGCGACGCCGGCGGCAGTGAGGAGGGAGGCCGCGAAATAGACCACCCGCTTGGTGCGCTCGATCTCGCCGCCCAGGAACTGGGCCGGCTCTTCACCGAGGGCGAGCAGGTCGAGCTGACGGGCATGGAGGACAAGCAGGCAGGACGGCAAGACGGCATAGACGGCATAGATCATCAACGACTGCCAGCTGGCCGCACCGAATCCCCCGAGCAGCCAGAGAAAGGCGTTCCGAAGCTGAGCTTCTGGCGCGAGCGTGATGATGGCGGACATGATCGCGCTGGCGAACGCCCCCACCACGACCCCCGCGAGCAGGAGGACTCGGGGATCGAGCCGCCGGCCCCCAACGACGCTGAGCCGGTACACCAGCCCGACCGCGCCCAGGGCACCGATGAAGGCGGCGAGCGGCACCGCCCAGGCCTGCCCACCCGCCGCGGCGATTGCCAGGACCGCGCCCAAGCCGGCTCCCCCGGAGAGACCCAGCAGATAGGGGTCCGCGAGCGGGTTTCGAACCAGCGCCTGAAGCGAAGCGCCGGACAGCCCGAGTCCGGCGCCGACCGCGAACGCCAAGAGCACCCGTGGCAGCCGGAGATCGAAGAGGATGGCGGCTTCCGTCGAGGAGCGGTCTCCCAGAGCCCGAACGAGGGCGCGGGGTCCCGATCCGGCGGCGCCGACCAGCAGCCCGAGCGCGACCGCCGCCGCCGCGGCCAGCGCGAGAAAGACGAAGCGGACTCGTCTCACCGCCGGCTCAGCGAGTCCAACGCCGCCGCCAATTCGCGCACGGCCTCGGGTGCGCGCGGGGTGGGCCGCAACCATTCGGTGCCCCGCACTCGGACCAGCCGCCGCTCGCGAACGGCGCGGACCACCCGCCACTCGGGACGGTCGAGGAACGACTGCGACTCGGAAGTCGTGAGGATCAAGTCGGGGTCGCGGGCGGCGACGGCTTCGAGGCTCACGGGGGCGGCCGCTGCCGAGATGTCGTCGAAGACGTTGCGGGCACCCGCCAGCTCGACGACTTGATGCAGGAAGCTCCCCCGGCCGATGGCCATCGGCGGCTGATCCCAGGCCAGGACAAGGATGCTCGGAGGGTTCGGGCGTTCCCGGCGGGCCGCCGCGAGCTCGCGCCGCAACCGCTCCACCATCTCCCCAGCCCTGGCCGCCTGATCGGTGGCGGCGCCGAGGACGACGGCGGAGCGTTCGAGGTCTGCCAGGAGATCGGTTCGGAGCTGGATGGTTGCGATGCCAAGCTGGCGGAGTTGCGCTGCGGCCTGCGCGTTCCGCGCCGAACGATAGAGCACCACGAGATCGGGGCGAGACGCGACGATCAATTCGATGTTGGGCTCGATCCCATCGCCGAGACTCGGCACCCGGAGGGCCTCGGGCGGCCAGTCGCACCACGTGGTGCGGCCGACGACCCGGTCACCGGCGCCGATGGTGAAGAGAACCGCCGTCGTCGCGGGAATGAGGGACACGACTCGCTCCGCCGGCCGCGTGAGGCGCAGGGTATCGCCGGCATCGTCTACCGCGACCAGGGGGGCGGATGGCCACCCGCGAGCGCGGCACGTTGCGCCAGCGGTGATCACGAGGATCACCGCGAGCGCGCCAATCGCCGATGCTGACGCAGCAGAAGTTCGGATGAGACGTCCCGTCCATCCCGCGCGGAAGTCGATTGGACGGACGGAGGGATGCCGCCGGCCCACCGACCCTCCCGCGAGGGTCTGTTGGTGGAGGCGGGCGAGGAGGTCTCCTGGCTTCGGGCTCCCCGCTCGCCTTCCCGGTGCTCCCAGTGGCGTGGAGCGGAGAGTAAGGGGCTTGATTAATCAGGCCCTTACTACGCCCGTCACAGTGGCGGGGCCACGCCGGACTCGCACCGGCTTCCGTGGTCCACGCCCGCGATGGTGCCGGCCCCGAGGCCGACGGCGCGAACTTAGGCCGGCCGCCCTCGCTCGGCAAGAGCCGTGGTGAGCCGAGCCACCAGGGCCCGCCGGCGGGACTCATAGTCGGTCCAGTCCTCGGGAGAGACCTCCGATCGCCGGCCTCTGTAGGCCAGATCAAGGCGGGCGACCTGGTCGACGAGGTCATCCACAGGAAAGCGAGCAGGGCGAGAAGGGCGAGAAGGGCGAGCAGGGCGAGAAGGGCGAGAAAGGCGAGAAGGGCGAGAAGCGCCGCCCCACTGCCACCACCCGACCAAGCCGAGTACGAGTGCCGCCGCGGTCAGGCTCACGAGGGCGACCAGGGCCCAACGCGGATTCGCAACCGGACGGTCGAACTCCAGGGTGATGACGTCGCCGGCCCGGGCCGAGCCGGTCCACTGGCGGACGGCTCGTTGCTCGATTTGCGCCGGTCGGGTCTCGCGAAGACCCGGCGCTCCGATGCGGAGGGCAGGCTCTTCGGCGAGCACCGTGACCGTGTCCGCCGGAACCTCCACCGGAATCCGCAACTCGGCCGCGTCGAGCGGCATCTCATACGCAACCACGATCTGCCGGCGCCCGGGGGAAACCGGTGCGTAGAGGAACAGGCTGTCGTTCCGAAACGCGATGGCCTCGGGAGAGAACTCGGTACCGTCCTCGATCCGCGCTCGAACCGCGGGGACCCGGCCCAGCGTCCAGGTAGGCGAGAGCGAGTCGCCCTGCACCCGCGTTGCTCCGGATGCGTTTTCCAACACCAGCACGTCGATCACGGTCCTGATCGAGTCTCCGGCCGGGGCGGAGACGAGGAGAAACCGGCCCGCGAGCGTGACGGGTGCCGTGCTGGACGTGTCGGACACGACGACCATCACGTCGGTCCGGGGCGCGCTGCCCGCAACGATCGGCTCGGAGAAATGCTCGATCCCGGCGTGGCGGGCGCTCAGGAGGTAGACCGACTGCGAATCCGGCCGGTACCAGAACCGGAACCGCCCATCGAGACCGGTGCGGGCGGAGTCCAGAGGACCCTGTGCCTGGCGACCCAACCGATGCAGGACAATCCGGGCTTTCGGCACCGGTATGGTATCGCCACGCGTGACGCGGACGACAATCCCTTCCACGCGCGCGGGCGCCTGGACCGGCGCGACGCCGGCCCCGGCGAGAACCAACGTCAAAAGGAGGCTAGGGCTGGAACCGGCCGAAGTCCTGGGGATCGAGCTTCTCCAGGTAACGGCGAAGGGCGTCGGGGTCGGGGCCCTCGGCGTCCGCCGCCCGGTTGCGTTCGGCCTGGGCAGCGCGATCCAGCAGGGGCTCGCTGGTGAAAATGGGCGCGTTACAGCGGAGCGCGAGCGCGATGGAATCGGACGGCCGGGCATCCACCTGGAACGCTTCGCCCGCGCGGAAGATCAGGAGCTCGGCGAAGTAGGTGTCCTCCTTGAGCTCGGTGATGTGAACCCGGCGCAACTCTCCGCCGAGGCCGGCGACCACGTGCTTCAGGAGATCGTGGGTCATCGGCCGTTGCGGCCGGACGCCCTGCAGCTCCATCGCGATGGCGTTCGCCTCGCTGGTACCGATCCAGATGGGAAGCGCCCGCTCCCCACCGACCTCGCGAAGAATCACCACTGGTGTATTGGTCGAGCGGTCCACGCCGAGATGGGCCACCGTCATGCGAATCATGGATCCTCCCCACCCCGAGCTTCGGGGCGATTCCTGCGCACCTCCTCCGCTTGCCGCGCTCCGGACCGGAGATCATTCACCCGATCGGAGCGCTCCCACGGGAAGAGCGTGACCTGCTTTCCTTCCACCGCGGTCGTCTGGGGCTTGCGGCCGAAGTGGCCGTACGCCGCCGTGGCCCCATAGATGGGCGACCGCAGCTTCAGGGCCCGGATGATCCCCCTCGGCGTGAGGTCGAACACCTCTCGGACAATGCCCTCGAGCGCGGAATCCGGCAAGGTGCCGGTGCCGAATGTGTCCACCAGAACGGAGACCGGCTCCGCCACCCCGATCGCGTAGGCGACCTGAACCTCGCACCGCCGCGCGAGTTTGGCGTCCACGATGTTCCGGGCCACCCAGCGCGCCGCGTACGCGGCCGAGCGATCCACCTTGGAGGGATCCTTTCCGCTGAACGCGCCGCCGCCGTGGCGCGCCATGCCGCCGTAGGTATCGACGATGATCTTGCGGCCGGTGAGCCCGGCGTCCCCGTGCGGGCCACCGACGACGAACCGGCCGGTCGGATTGATGAGGAAGCGCGCCTTCCGGTGATCGAGCTCCGCGTGCTGCAGCACCGGGCGGATCACCCGATCGATCACGGCCTCGTGAATCGTCGCCTGGCTCAACGCCCGGCGGCCGTTCCGCGCGGCGTGCTGGGTCGACACCACCACCGTCTTGATCCGCACCGGGCGATCGCCCTCGTACTCGACCGATACCTGCGTCTTCCCATCGGGCCGGAGCCAATCGATGGCGCCGACGCCGTCGCTGCCTCTGCGCACCGCGGTGAGCCGCTGGGCGATCCGGTGCGCGAGCATGATCGGTACCGGCATGCGTTCGGGCGTCTCGTCGGTCGCGTAACCGAACATCATGCCCTGGTCGCCCGCCCCGTGCCGGTTCACACCCCGCGCGATGTCCGGCGACTGGCGGTCGATCGAGGTGAGGACAGCGCAGGTCGCCGCGTCGAAGCCGTACGATGCGTCGGTGTAGCCGATGCGCCTCACCGTCTCGCGGACGATGTCCGGGATGTGGACATAGGTGCGGGTCGTGATCTCGCCGGCCACCACCGCCATGCCGGTCGTGACCAGCGTCTCGCACGCGACCCGCGCCGCCGGATCTCGTGCCAGGATCGCGTCGAGGACCGCGTCCGAGATCTGGTCGGCGACCTTGTCGGGGTGCCCTTCGGTGACGGACTCCGACGTGAAGATGTGGCGCTTCAGCGCAGCCATGGGGGCTCGGGTTGGGGGAGTGCTCGAGACTCGCTGCAAGGCTCGTGCTCGAAAGGACGAACCTAAGCCCTCACACCGCGGGCCGGCAACGGGCCGTGCGGGTCCACCAGGCGAAGGTCCGCGTAGGGAGCCAGTTGCTTGCGAAGAAGCCTGCTCACCTCCTCCGCGGTGTCGACGTTCAGCGCCTCCTCCGCGGCGCGGCGGCACGCTTCCAGGGGGATGCGACGAAGGAACCACTTGAGGAGGAGGAGGGTGGGCGGGGCGATGCTCAAACTCTCGTACCCCAGCCCGACCAGCAGTATCGCGGTGAGCGGCTCGGACGCCATCTCCCCACAGACCCCACACGGGATTCCCGCGGCGCGGGCCGCCTCGAGCGTGGTGCGGAGCTGCCGGACCACCGCCGGATCGTGCGGCGTGAAGCGAGCCGCCAATCGGGCATTGCCGCGGTCGACCGCGAGCGTGTATTGAGTGAGGTCGTTCGTTCCCACACTGAAGAAGTCGGCGACGCGTGCGAGCCGGTCGGCGACCAGGACCGCGGCCGGAGTCTCGACCATCACCCCGAGGGGCACCGACTCGGCGGCCGGCACACCGGCCCGACGGAGCGCTTCGGCTTCCTCCGCGAGGATGGCGCGGGTGCGGGTGACCTCGTCCACGCGGGTGACCAGCGGGAGCATGACCCGCACATTCCCGCCGATCGCGGCCCGCAGCAGCGCGCGGAGCTGCGGGCGGAACACGTCGGGTTGATCGAGACACACCCGGATCGAGCGCCACCCGAGGAAGGGGTTGGCCTCGTCCGGCGCATCGAACGCCGCGGGGAACTTGTCGCCGCCGAGATCGAAGGTCCGGATGATGACCGGACCGTTGGGGAACCCGGTCGCGACCCGCCGGAAGTAGGCCGCCTGTTCGTCCTCCGAGGGCAGCTGGGCGCGACCGGTGACGAAGAACTCGGTGCGCAGGAGCCCGACGCCCGTGGCCCCCACCCGAATCGCCTGATCGATCTCCTCCGGAAGATCCACGTTGGCGAGCATCTCGAGGACGTGGCCGTCCGGCGTCACGCAGGGCAGGTCGATCACGGCGTCGAGCTCGAACTGGAGCTTCCGCCGCCGGCTCACCTGGATGCTGACTTCGCGAAGCTCAGCCGGGGTCGGCTCGATCATCAGCGCCCCGCTCTGCCCGTCCACCAGGATGATGGCGCCGCTGCGGATCCGATCGAGCGCGCCGCTCACGCCCATCACCGCCGGAATGCCGAGCGAGTGCGCGAGGATCGCGGCGTGGGAGGTGCGGGTGCCCTCTTCGCTCACCAGGCCGGCCAGGAACTCGCGACTGAACTGGACCGTGAGTCCCGGGGAGATCTCGTGGGCGACGATGATCATCTGCTCCCGCAGCTCGTTGATGGACACCTCGCCGGCGTCGCCCACGGTGAGGGCCCGCAGGGTTCGGATCTGAACCGCGGAAAGGTCGGCCAGCCGCTCGCGCAGCCGCGAGCTCGACGAGCCGGACCAGGCCACCCGCATCTCCAGCGCCTTGAACTCGTACGCCGTCTCCGCGCTGAGCAGGTTGGTCCGGATCAGGTGCTCCACCGATTCGACGAAGTCCGGGTCCCGCGCCATCATGACCTGGGCTTCGAAGATCTTCGACTCCTCGGGGCCGGCGCGCTCCTCGACCCGGCGCTGCAAGACCTCGAGATCCTCGACTACTCGCTCCACCGCCTGGTGCAGCCGGGTCACCTCGTGGTCGATCTGATCCGCCGTGATCGCGCGGTCGGCGACGTCGGGGAAGCGCCAGTCCACGATCAGCGCCGGCCCGTAAGCGACGCCCGGCGAAACCCCGATGCCGTGGAGGATGCGATCGGGGGTCATGTCTCGCCGAACCCGTCGGAGACCAGCTCGGCCAGCGCCTGGACTGCCTGCTCGGCATCGGGGCCGTTGGCGCGGATGCGCAGGCTGCTGCCGCACTCGGCGGCGAGCATCATGACGCCCATGATGCTCTTCGCGTTCACGGACATGCCGTCCTTCTCCAGCTCGATGTGAGACCCGAACGAGCTGGCTAGCCTGACGAACTGGGCGGCGGGCCGGGCGTGCAGGCCGAGCGAGTTGGAGATCGTGACGGATCGTTCGACCACGCCGCTGCTCCCCGCGGTCACCGGTTCACCAGATGCCATGCGATCACCACCG
>Ga0214471_10004253_pt1 | contig 11058 bp, 12 predicted proteins | sample RVTome_5_FD_207665 | JGI IMG/M metagenome (GOLD analysis project Ga0214471, IMG submission 207665) | Soil microbial communities from uranium-contaminated site in the Upper Colorado River Basin, Wyoming, United States - RVT142D155 | ecosystem: Environmental > Terrestrial > Soil > Contaminated >... | reverse complement strand
TGAACAACGGCGGCGGAGCATGGGACAACGCCAAGAAGTACATCGAGTCCGGGCACCTGACCGATGACGAGGGCAACGTGATCGGCAAGAAGACGCCCGCCCATGCCGCCGCAGTGGTCGGCGACACCGTGGGTGATCCGTTCAAGGACACCGCCGGCCCGTCGCTCCACGTCCTCGTCAAGCTGCTGGCCACCATCACCCTCGTCTTGGCGCCGCTCTTCATCCGCTGACGGCGGAAGCGGTCGGGAGCTACCGGGAGCAGGCATGGACCTCATCATCCAGGCCGCGCTGATCGGCCTCATCCAGGGCCTGACCGAGTTCATCCCGGTCAGCTCCTCGGCCCACCTGGAGCTGACCCCCTGGCTCCTGGGCTGGGAGCAGGATGGGCTGATCGGGAGTCTGTCGTTCAACGTGTTCCTCCACCTGGGGACGCTGCTCGCGCTCCTCGTCCACGTCGGCCGCGACTGGCTGCGCCTGCTCGGCGCGCTGGGCCGGTCCATCGCGGAACGACGCATCGGCGACGACCCCGACCGACGGCTGGGCTGGCTCCTGGTCGTGGCCAGCATCCCGGCGGCGCTCATCGGCTTTGCGCTGGAAGATGCCATCGAGGCCGCCTTCCACGGCGACGCGGACCAGTCGCGGCTGGCCATCGCGGGCTTTCTGGTGATCGGCGCCGCGGTGCTGTTGGTGGCGGATCGGTTGGGGGCCCGCCAGCGCGATCTGGGCGCGATCGGAACCGGTCCGGCGCTGGCCATCGGCCTCTCGCAGGCCGCCGCCCTGCTGCCGGGCATCAGCCGGTCGGGCGCGACGATCGCCACCGGCCTGGCATTCGGCCTGACCCGCCAGACTGCCGCCCGCTTCAGCTTCCTGCTGGCCACGCCCATCACCCTCGGGGCGGGGATGTATGGCTCGCGTCACCTGCTCACCGCCAGCCACACCTCGACCGAGTGGTTCGCAATCGGCGTCGGGTTCGTGGCCGCCGCCGTCTCGGGAGCCCTCGCGATCGGCTTCCTGCTGCGGTGGTTGCGGACCCGTTCGGTGGCCATCTTCTGCCTGGAGCGGCTCGTGCTGGCGGCCCTGGTGGTGGTCCTATTGGCCGTCGGCCACTGACCCGCGCGGACTTTGACACTGGCCCACCCCACGCCTACAATCCGCCGACGCCAGCACACGCCAGCCTCCCCGAACCGCGGGAGCTGGGGCTTTTTTGTTATCGGGAGCGATACCCGCCTGAGGCGATGAACAACAAGCCCGTGTACCTGACCCCTGAGGGCGTCGAGCGACTGAGCGCCGAGCTGCGCCACCTCATCGTCGAGGAGCGGCCGCGGGTGGCCCAGCGCATCCACGACGCCAAGCTCGACGGCGACATCACCGAGAACGCCGAGTACGAGGACGCCAAGCAGGAGCAGTCGTTCCTGGAGGGACGGATCGCGACCATCGAGGCGCAGCTCAAGAACGCCGAGGTCATCGAGCATCCGAACGGGGACAAGGTCCGCATCGGTTCGACCGTCGTCATCCAGGGCCCGGATGGCAAGGAGACGTTCACCATCGTCGGCTCGGCCGAAGCCGCTCCGCGGGAGGGCCGGATCAGCAACGAGTCGCCGGTCGGCGTGGCGCTCATGGATCACAAGAAGGGGGATTCGATCACCGTCCAGGCCCCGGCCGGACCGGTGACCTACACGCTGGTCAGCGTCCGCTAGCCGCGCCGCCGTGTTCTGGGCCGACGAGATCGCGGCCAGCGCGGCTGAATCGGGGACTCCGCAGGTCGTCAACGACTCGAAGACCCCATCCGGCACCGTTCACGTCGGCAGCCTCCGCGGCCCGGTCATCCACGACGAGATCTGGCGCTCCCTCCGTCGGGCCGGGGTGGAGGCCACCTTCCGCTACGGCGTCGACGACCTCGACCCCATGGACAGCCAGGCACTTCTCACCCCGGACGCGGTGGACCGCTACATGGGCGTGCCGCTGGCTCGCGTCCCGGCCCCGCCCGGATCGGACGCCGCCAGTTACGCTCGGCACTTCGTTGGGGAGCTCTTCCTCGGCACCTTTGCGCCGCTCGGCCTCCGCCCGGAGGTGTACTGGATGAGCGACCTGTACGCGTCGGGCCAGATGGACCGATACATCCGCGTCGCCCTGGACGCGGCCGAGACGATTCGGACCATCTACCGCGAGGTCAGCCGCGTGGAGAAGGAACCGAGCTGGCTGCCGGTGTCGGTCATCTGCGAGAACTGCGGCCGGGTGGGGACCACGGTGGCCAGCGATTGGGACGGCCAGACCGTGGCCTACGCCTGCCGGCCGGACGCGGTGGAGTGGGCTGTCGGCTGCGGACACACGGGTCGCGCGTCCCCGTTCGGCGGCCACGCCAAGCTGTTCTTCAACGTGGACTGGCCCGCGAAATGGAGCCTGTTCGGGATCACCATCGAAGGCTGCGGGAAGGACCTCGCCACCGCGGGCGGGTCGCGCGACCGCTCCGATGCGATCGCGCGCCAGGTGTTCGAGCGGGAGCCACCGATCAACGTGGTGAATGAATTCATCAACATCGGCGGCCGCAAGATGAGCACCTCGCGCGGCCGGGGCGTGGCCGCCCACGAGATCGCGGCCGTCATGCCGCCCAACGAGCTGCGAATGCTCTTCGTCCGCCACCGTCCCAACGTGGCGTTCGAGTTCGACCCGGACCAGACGGATGCCATCCCGCGGCAGGTCGACGAGTTCGACCGCCTGGCGGCCGCGACTGCCGGTCGCCCCGTCCGGGGTGAGCTGCCCGCCGATGCCGATCGGATCTTCGCCGCTTCCCTGGTGGACCCCGAGGCGGATGTGGCGGCCGAGGCCGCTGCGCACCGACCCGCGTTCGCCCACCTGGCGCTGCTCGTCCAGCTGCCGGGGATCGACGTCGCGAAGCGCGTGGCGGCCGAGAAGGGCGGACCGCTCACCGAGCGTGAGCTCGTGATCCTCGAGGAGCGGACCCGCGCCGTCCGGGCCTGGCTCGACAGCTACGCCCCGCCCGAGGCGCGGGTGGAGGTCCGCCGCGACGCGGTGCCTGACGCGGTGGCCGACCTGACCCCGGACCAGCGCGCGTTCCTGGTGTCGCTGGCCGACGCGCTGGTTGGGCTGCCAGCCCCCGAATGGGTGGGGGAGGGTCTCCAGTCGGCCATCTTCGCCGCCGCCCAGGAACGCGGCCTCGGGGCCGGGGCGGGCTTTGCCGCCCTGTACGCTGCGTTTCTCGGCCGGCGGTCCGGGCCGCGGGCCGGCTGGCTGCTCGCATCGCTGGACCGTCCGTTCGTGGTCGAGCGACTGCGGGCCGCAGGAGGGGTGGCGTGATCTCGATCCAGCTCATCCGGGACGACCCCGATGGCGTCAAGCGCGCCATCGCTCGCAAGGGCGAGGGGCCTGAGGTGATCGATCGGCTTCTCGCGGCGGACGGCCGGCGCCGCGCCCTGTTGGCCGAGGCGGATGCCGCCAAGCACGAGCGCAACGAGGGCAGTCGGGCGGTGGGGGAGCTGATGCGCTCGGGGCAGACCGCCGAAGCCGAGGCGCGCAAGGCCTCCCTCGGGCAGCTCGCCGAGCGCATACACGCCCTGGACGCGGAGCTGGCGGAAGTGGAAGCAGCCATCGAAGCCGACCTGCTGCTGGTGCCCAACCCGCCCCAGGACGCCGTGCCGGACGGCCGCGGCCCGGAGGACAACCCGGTGGTCCGCACCTGGGGAGAGCCCGTGCCCCCGGGGGAGCGCCCTCCGCACTGGGAGATTGGGACCCGCCTCGGCCTCTTCGACCTCGAGCGCGGGGCAAAGATCGGCGGCTCCGGGTTCGTCCTGTACACGGGCCCCGGCGCGCGCCTGCAGCGCGCGCTCATCGGCCTGTTTCTCGACATGGCCGCGTCCGCCGGCTACACCGAGGTCTGGCCGCCGATCCTGGTCACCGCCGAGTCGGCCCGGGGCACGGGGCAGCTGCCGGACAAGGAGGGCCAGATGTACGTCGTCGAGCGCGATGGCCTGTACCTGGCCCCCACGGCCGAGGTGCCGGTCACGAACATCCACCGCGACGAGATCCTGCCCCCCGGCTCGCTGCCCGTCCGCTACGTCGCGTATACCCCTTGCTTCCGGCGCGAGGCGGGCGCCGCCGGCAAGGACACGCGGGGCCTGCTGCGGGTCCACCAGTTCGACAAGGTGGAGCTGGTCAAATTCGTCGCTCCCGAGTCCAGCGACGCGGAGCTGGAGTCCCTGACCCGCGATGCGGAGGTAGTGCTGGAGGCGCTCGAGCTGCCGTACCGGACGGTCGAGCGCTGCACGGCCGACGTCGGGTTCTCCCAGGCCCGCGGCTACGACCTGGAAGCCTGGGCGCCGGGGGTGGGCCGCTGGCTGGAGGTCAGCTCGTGCTCGAACTACACCGATTTCCAGGCGCGGCGGATGAACGTCCGATACCGATCGTCCGCCGATGCCAAGCCCGAGCTGGTCCACACGCTGAATGGCTCCGGGGTGGCCTTGGCCCGGACGGTCGCGGCCCTGCTCGAGACCCACGTCCAGCCGGACGGGTCCATCCGCGTGCCCGAGGTGCTGCGCCCATACCTCCCCGGGACCGACGCCATCTCGTGAGCGCGCCGCCCACGCTGGCGCGCCGTCGCTGAATCGGCTGGCGGTCTCCGCCACCACTCACTGCCTGACCGGCTGCGCCATCGGGGAGGTGCTGGGTCTGGTTCTGGCCACCTGGTGGGGCTGGGATGTGCTGCCGTCGATCGGGCTGGCCGTCGTCCTGGCCTTCGTCGCCGCCTACGCCCTGACGATGCGCCCGCTCCTGGGCGCCGGCTTTCCGGTCAGGCGGGCGCTGCGGATCGCCTTCGCCGCCGACACGCTCTCGATCATCGTCATGGAGACGGTGGACAACGCGGTGATCCTCGCCATCCCGTCCGCGATGGAGGCCGGCCTCACCGACCCACTCTTCTGGGGAAGCCTGGCACTGGGTCTCGGGATTGCCTGGGTGGTTGCCTTCCCGGTCAACCGCTGGCTGCTGTCCCGCGGCCAGGGGCATGCCCTGGTCACCGCGTACCACGGAGAGCATCACTAGCCCGTCGCCCGCCCGCCGCCGATAATCCCGCCCGGAGGGGTGGCAGAGCGGACGAATGCGGCGGTCTTGAAAACCGTTGAGGCGCAAGCCTCCGTGGGTTCGAATCCCACCCCCTCCGCCACCCGATTCGTGTAGACGTTCATCGTCAGAGCCACTCAGTCCTGAGTCACGGTGCCACCTGTCACCCACTTCGCGGCCGCACATATTGACAGTCATCGCGCCGGGTGCCGACAATCGGTCGTCTCGCGGCGGTCGGCGCGAAGTCAAGGGAAAGGGAAATCCAAATGCGAAGAGCCATCGCCGCCGGTATCGCATTGGTCACAACGTTGCTCGTTCCTGCCGGAGCGGGTGCAATCACGTACGGCGGGCCCGATGGGACCGGGCATCCCGAGGTAGGCGCGCTGCTTGCGCCGCAGGCATATTCGGACGGCACCTGGGCGGCCTGCTCGGGAACGCTGATCGCGCCGACGGTGTTCCTGACCGCCGCTCATTGCGACCTGGGCGTCAACCGTGTCGCGGTCACCTTCGACTCGTCCTACACGGCGCCCGGGACGACCCACTTGGGCACATGGCACGCGGATCCGAACTACACCCAGGCGCAGAACGACCCGCACGACATCGCCGTCGTCATCTTGGACGCGTCGGTAGGAATCACACCCGCGCTGCTCCCCGGGGCCGGGTCGCTGAACAACCTCACGCGCGGGACCGAGTTCACAGCGGTCGGCTATGGGGCCCAGTCCGTGATGATCGATCACGGCCCGACCTTCCACTACGCCGACATCCGCTACGTCGCCGTCGGCCCGCTCAACGCGCTCAATCGGAACTGGCTTCGCCTCTCGATGAATCCGACGCTAGGCGATGGCGGCACCTGCTACGGCGACTCGGGCGGCCCGAACTTCCTCGGCGCCGGAGTGAACGAGACGAATATCGTCGCCGGCATCACGATCACCGGTGACTTCATGTGCCGCGCGACGAACGTCGACTACCGCCTGGACACACCCTCCGCGCGGGCTTTCCTGGGACAGTACGTCACGCTGCCATAACGGCACCTCCATTCGCGGCGGCCACTAATTCGTCGCTGCAGGAACCTCGTGATGGAGACGGCAGCGAGTTTCGTACTTCTCGTCGCCCATCCCGCCGACCATAATCAGCGGCGAATCGACGGCCCTTCGCTAACGCCGCTACTTTTCTTCTACGCGGATGAGGGCACATACACTGAGCTCCGACTTGGTCGGCAGGGATGGGTTCACGGCGGGACGGGAATGCATGAGTTCAACTCCGGGACAGGATTCCCCGGGATCGGGTGTTTCGCCTATCAAGTCGACGGCATCGGTTTCTCGGAATCGGTCGTCGTCGAAATCGCAGAATGATCGAGCTATCCTGCCCGTGATGGGGTCAGCGTTGTGGCATTCATGGCCGGGGCTCGCGGTCATCCTTGCGCTCGTGACCGCCTGCACCACCTCGATGACCGTAAGCCCTTCGCCGGAAACGAGCACCCCGTCCCCGATGGCTGACGGCAGCCCGTCGAGCAAATGTTCAGAGATCGACCTCCGAAGCCCGAGCGGGGAGCGCGTTCAACTGGCGGGAACGTGGACCCAGATGGAGGGAACCAAGCTTTTCTACCTCTCGCAAGTCGGTTCCTGCGTGTGGTGGGCTGGTGGCTTCGAAACGTCGGCAACCTCCGAGCGAAGGCGCTGGGACGGTCTCGGCGAGCTCACCCTGGTGTTTTCCGGAGTCCTGGCGCCCGATTTCACCCTCAACGGCGAGTGGTCTTCGGTTCGCACCTGCGGGTGCCCGGGTCTCCCAAGCGGATTCGGCACCGCGACCATGCAGATCGAGTTCGCAAGTGATCAGGGGCTGGTCCTGCGAACAATCGAGGTGACCGGGACGGACATGTACTTCTTCCAAATGCTGACCAAGATCAGCGACGAGGCGATACCTCCGCCCTAGCTGGCGCCGCGGGGACCTCGTGGTGGAGGCGGCAGCGGGCCTCGTACTTCTCGTCGCCCATGCCGCCGACCATGATCAGCGGCGAATCGGCCGCGGCCGGAAGCCCATCAATGAGCCGCTGAGTCCGGGTCGCCGGCTCCCCGCACAACATGCAGATAGCGGTCAACTTGGTGACCTGGTCGGCCAGCGCCATCAGGCGCGGCATCGGTCCAAAGGGATCCCCGCGGTAGTCCTGGTCCAGCCCGGTGACCAGCACCTGCTTGCCGGCGTCGGCCAGGCGCTCGACGACCTCCGGCAAACCCTCGTCCCAGAACTGGCCCTCCTCGACCGCCACGATGTCGGCGTTTCCCACCACGCCCTCGATCTCCGCCGAGGTGTCCACCGTCACCGCCAGGTGCTGCGCTCCCGAGCGCGACACCACCGATTCCTCCGCCGTCCGGGTGTCGACCCGCGGCTTGACGAGCACCACCTGGCGCCCGGCAATCGCGAACCGGCGCAGGAGCCGGAGCATCTCGTCGGTCTTGCCGCAGAACATGCAGCCGCAGATGACGTGGACCCAGCCCGAGGTGTAGAACATCACGGTCCGCCCCGCCGGAGCGACTCAGTCGCCGACGACGGCGAGCCCCTCTTCGGGGAGGCCCAGGTGGTTCGCCAGCGCGGTCCGCATCACGTCGGCCGGCGCGTCCTCGCCGGTCCACAGCTGGAAGGCGGCGGCCTGCGCCACCAGGAACGAGCCCTGGCCGTTGGCCACGGTCCCGCCCCGCGCCGCCGTGTCCCGCATGAGGGGCGTCTGCGCCCGGTTCAGCACCAGGTCCAGGACGTACAGCTCGTCCGGCAGGAGGACGGCCGGGATGGGGCTCTCGTCGGTATCGGCTCCAACCCCGGAGGCATTCACCAATAGCCGGGCCTTGCTGAGCTCGGCCTCGATGATCGTCTCGTGCCACGGCAATGCCCGCAGGTCCGTCTCGCGCGCCGCACGGTCGAAGTGGGCGACGAGCGCCTCGGCCCGGTGCAGATGGCGGTTGAAGACGGCAATCCGGCCAAACCCGCTTTCGAGCAGGACCGATACCACCGCTCGGGCACCCCCACCTGCACCCAGCAGCACCGCCTGGCGCGGCCACCGGGCGGTGCCCTCGGGCAGGATGGACTCCAGGCCGGCGCGCACGCCGGCCACATCGGTGTTGTACGCGTGCAGGCGTCCGTCCTGGTTGACGGCCGCGTTGACCGCGCCGCTGGCGCGGGCCTCGTCGGACAACAGACCGATGAGCGACGCCGCCTTCTCCTTGTGCGGGGAGCCGATCATGGCCCCCATCACCTCTGGGTGGACGACCTCGCCCAGCGCCTCGCTGAGCTGGTGCGGCTTCCGCTCCCAGCGCTCGATCTCCACCTCGCGACCGGCAGCCTGCAGCGCTGCCCGCTGGACCGCTTCGGCCGGGCTGGCAGGTACGGGATAACCGATGATGAGTAGGCGCGTCACAGGTCTGTGTCTCGATTGCGGGGCGGTTAGCGGCCGTTCGCGAGGCGTGTACGGACCGGCCGTCGGAGGTCGGGTCCAGAGGAGCTGATGCTATCATCGGCGCCGCTTCCGGAGAGGTCGCATAGTGGCCTAGTGCGGCGGTTTGCTAAACCGTTGAAGGGGATTTCCTCTTCCGAGGGTTCGAATCCCTCCCTCTCCGCCAGGTTGCGTCGGGTGCCCGTAGCTCAGCGGATAGAGCGTTAGGTTGCGGACCTAAAGGTCGGAGGTTCGAGTCCTCTCGGGCACGCCACTCAGTAACTGATCGCGATTCAGTTGCTGATCGCGCCGAGCATGACCGGCTCGCCGGTGGGCGCATCGACCCGCTCCGCCTCGACGGTCACCGCGAACAGCGCGAAGCCGGACAGGTCCTGCTCCAATGCAACCACCGCCAGCCCGGGATCGGGGACCTCGATGGTCCCCACCGCCAGCGGCGTGCCGGCGGCATCGAGGAGCCACAGCTCGTAGATGTCGCCGGAGGGGAGCTCATCGAGTCCCGCCACCACGAACGTGGCGCCCGGTCCATCGCTGTCGATGACGTAGCCGCTGCCCGCCAAACCGGTGACGGAGTAGGCCGGATGGCCGCCGATGACGATATCCGCGATCGCCGACAGCGCGGCATCCTGGACCGCCATCTGCTGACGGAGGCCGATGTTCCATCCGCCCAGCGCGATGATCACGACCGCGGCCGCGCCCGCCAGGCCACGCCAGAGGCCGACCGACGACCGGTCGAGCCAGGACCTTCGGGTGGAAGGGGCCGAATCCCGGGCCGGCGCGATGGCCGCCCTGTGTGCCTGCGGAGTCGCTGCTACGCTGGCCATGACCCGCGCGCGGAGGGCGGGGTCGGGCGTCATCGGCTCGAGCGCCAGCGCCAGGAGCGCGTCCGACCCAAGGAGCTCGCGGAGCTCAGCGTGCGGCTGGTCGCAGGTCGCCACGTGGTCAGCGATGGCCCGAGACTCGTCGGGGTCCAGCGCCCCGAGCGCGGTGGCACCGGCAAGTTCGTCGGCCCGCGCGCAATCCAAGGCATCTGACTGGGAGCTGCTCATGGCTCACGTCCTTCCGCATCACGCCCGACGGGGACTGCCAGCGGCTGTGCCTCGACCGGCACCCGCAGCGCGTCCCGCAGCTTGGCCAGCCCCAGCCGCAGGCGGCCGCTCGCCGTCCCCTCTGGCACGCCGGTGAGCCGCGCGATCTCGCGGTACGTGCGACCGCCGAAATAGGCCAGCTCGATCGCTTCCCGCTGCTCGGCCGGCAGGGTGGCCAGCACGACCCGCAGCTCGATAGCCGAGATGCGAGCGATCGCCAGCTCCCAGGTAGGGTTGGGGCCCGTCCGGAGCAGTGACTGCTCATCAGCGGCGCCGAGCTCCATCGTCGGTCGTGCGCCACGGACGCGATCGATGGCGCGATTGCGGACTACCGTCAGCAGCCAGCCGCGCAGGCTGCCACGCGACGGGTCGAAGCGGTCGATGTGCTGCCAGATCGCGACGAACGCGTCGTGGACCACGTCCTCCGCGGTGAATCGGTCCGTCACCACGCGCAGCGCCAACGCGAGCGCCAGCGAAGCGTATCGGTCATAGAGCTCGCCCAGCGCCTCGCGGTCGCCGGCGCCGATCCGCTCCGCCAGGAGCGTGTCATCGATGGGTGCGTCGGAATTGGTCAACCAGGATCTCCCTGCCGGGACGACATCGAACACGGCGACCGAGCGGCGGGTCATCCCGCGCGGATCGGCCCGATGAGGATACCCAAGCGGTGGGAGTCGAGCAGCAAGCACGATCAGAGGCTCCCGAGGGCGCCGATGGTGGCGGCTGCGCCGGCCACCATGATGACGGCCGCCGAGGCCAGCGGAACCGCGTTGGCGAGGCGTCGAAGGCTGGGACTGGCCGTCAGCCGGGGCGAATCGGCCACGCCGTTGCGGGCAAGGCTCATGACGCCCGCAAGCCCGGCCAGCACCACCGCCATACCCAACCCGAAGGCGCCGATCAGCGCCATGCCCTCGATCACCCGGCCCGTGGTCACGGCCACCAGGAGAACGATGAGGGCCGACGTGCTGGGCACCAAGCCGCCTGCCAGGCCCAGGGTCACGACTTCGCGGAGCGGGGGATGGCCGTGATCCGCACGTGATCCGGAGGCGGCGTGGCCATGCCGATGGCCGGCGTCATGATCATGGTCGTGGTCACGGCCGTGCGCCTGCGAGCGCCGACCCAGGGCCCGGCGAGCCGTCGTCACACCGAGGAGGATCACGAGGATCCCTGAACCCATTGACAGCCAGGCAACCGCCCGGTCGGGAACGAGAAGCTCGCTGGCCGACAAGACGATGGCGCCCAGAAGGAACACGCCCACGGTGTGCGATACCGCCACCGCGAGTCCCAGTGCGCCTGCTCGCCGCATCGTTCCGCGTGAGCCGACCAGGTACGCCGCGATGAGCGCCTTCCCGTGACCCGGCGAGAGCGCGTGGCCCGCGCCCAGGGCAGCGGCCAGGCCGAGGGCCAGCAGCCAGGCCATCGGCGTGTCCGGGCCGGCCAGAAGATCGGCCAGTGGGT